>Ga0265797_10011654_pt1 | contig 10966 bp, 8 predicted proteins | sample P2T30metagenome_FD_192433 | JGI IMG/M metagenome (GOLD analysis project Ga0265797, IMG submission 192433) | Plant litter microbial communities from East Loma Ridge, Irvine, California - P2 T30 | ecosystem: Environmental > Terrestrial > Plant litter > Unclassified | place: USA: California... | reverse complement strand
GTTCGACTTACGCCATAGGTGTTGTGGGAGTCAGGGCCGCGGGTCCTGTCGTTGTCGGAGTCGACTCTGGGGTCGGCCTTGTTGGCGAGGTTGCTGGAGTGAGGTCCAGAGTTGGTAGAGCCGTAGGCACCAGAGGTGGTGCCAGTGGTGCCGTAGGCGCCAGAAGTGGTGCCGGTCGAGCCGAGGCCAGAGGACTGCTTTCATGTTAGTGATCGTTCATCGTTAAAAGGAACATCTCGCTGGGCTTCAACTTACGCCGTAGTTGTCGCGGGTGGAGTCAGGACCACGAGTGCGGTCGTTGTCGGAGTCGACACGGGGATCAGCCTTGTTGGCAAGGTTGCTGGAGTGAGGACCAGAGTTGGTCGAGCCGTAGGCGCCAGAGGTAGTGCCAGTCGAGCCGAGGCCGCTGGTGGTGTTGCTGCCAGTGTAGCCAGACCTGTTGGAGTCGACGTGAGGGTCAAGAACATTGGCGGTGTCAGTGTTGTGAGGACCAGTGGTGGAGCCAGTGGTGCCGAAACCGGCGCCAGTGTTGTGGGTGGTGGATGAACCGAGACCGCTGGAGGTGTTGTGAGAGCCGTAGGCCTTGGAGTTGTCAGAGTCGACGCGAGGGTCAGCCTTGTTCAGGAAATCGGACTTGTGAGGTCCAGAAGTGGTCTTGTGGGCAGAGTTGTTGTCGTAGGCGCTGGATGAGCCGTATGCGCCGGTGGTGGTGCCGGTAGATCCAAGGCCAGTGGTGTTGTGAGAGCCACCGAGACGGCTGTTGTCAGAGTCAACTCTGGGGTCGGCACGGTTGCTGAGGTCAGAGGAGTGAGGACCGCTGGTGTTGTGAGAGCCGTAGCCGGTGGAGGTGGTGTTTGAGCCGTAGCCAGTGGAAGTGGTGTTCGATCCAAGACCGTGCGAGGTGTTGTTCGAGTTGTAGGCCTTGGAGTTATCAGAGTCGACTCTGGGGTCAAGCTTGTTCAGCATGTCCGAGTTGTGAGGACCAGAAGTGGTCTTGTTGAGGTTGGAGCTGTTGTTGTCGTAGACATCATCGCGGCGGGAGTCTGAGCCCAGGCCGGTGGAGGTGCCGTAGGTGTTGGTTCCGGTGGTGTTAGACTGTCAAGTTCCGTTAGCTTGTTGTCACCTACCTATTTCTCAATTGGGAATCAGATCAGTACTTACACCAAGGCCGCCAGTGGTGCCAGTAGTGCCGTAAGGCTCGTTGTTGTTGTAAGCAGACATGATTGTTTTTGTTTTAAAGATTAAGGTAGAGGAGTAAAGTGGATATCGTGCAGTAAGATGGAGAATAAAAAAAGATCTTGGTATGTCAAGACACGGGAAGAGCAGTCTTTATAGCAAACTTAACCAGTCTACGCTCTCCTCTCGATCAAGATCACATCTCGACCCAAACCAAGTTTCTAGCACCTCATAGAGGCATATGTCACGAGCAATCTCAAAGTCGACGCAATGGCGTCACTGTCATCACGAATGGGTGCCAGGCCAGGTTTGATCTTCAGTCGCGATGGCTCTGTTTGGGTGGCTAGTGGTGACCCACGTGTCAGGCGTTGGCCGAACGCGTACGTATGTCGTGAGGCTGGAAGGGTGCTACGACAGCCACATGTGGAGAGGTGGAATGCGGTGGAAGCCTAATTGCCTTGGATTTGTTTGTTTGCGATGGGCGAGCATTGGCGATCCTTGGGTGTTATAGGATAGCCCTAAGCGTAAGAGCTCCACTTGACGTGCTTGCGGGGGCTGTCAGAGAGCTCTATTGCGAACCAAACAAGGCCGGCGAGCATAGCAACCGGCTCGCTTGGATGAGATTGGTGCAGCGTACGAGATAGTTGTTTCAAGGGTGTTGCGTGTGAGGTAGACATGACGACAGGATGAATTGCTCCGTTTGGCGAGGGCACGATTATAGATTCCCATGTCCTTCGAATTCATTTCGTGTCTTCTCGCTTGAGAATAATTCTCGACCCCGGGTACGTCATGCCCGAGCAAAAGACCTGTTCCCTGAACGGAACATGACGCCGCACTTGGCCGGAGCTGGCCATCTGGGCCGACGATCTTCAGCCTGCCAAACCTGCTCCTTAGCAAGTAGTGTCAGCCCTTCAGGCCACAGAGCGCCGCCCTGCAGGGAAACGACGTAAAGACGCTGCAGGTCCGCAACCAGAAGAGGCCGAACGAGCCGAGCATGCCCCAATTGGTGCTGGCAAAAGAATCACGAGTCCAAGTTCCAGTGGCACCTCAAGCCACACCTGATCAGAGGCGGTGTTCGGTCTAGACAGAGTTGCACGATCTCGAATGCATCGCCACGATCTCCAGGGCGCCACGCTATACATACAAATCATACATGCAGAAGTCTTGTGTTAAAGTTTGGCCTTCCTGCCTGTCTTGACGCCGCTCACCACGTCGCCGCTGAGTAGGAAATCCGGGTACCGGTAACCGCCCATATCAGCTCCTGTCACCCTCCACGCTCCTCCGTCCACCACGAGTACGTGACCGTTGACATAGCTGCCGGCTTCTGAGAAGAGGTAGACTGTCGAGTCTGCGATCTCCTTGACTTCACCCCATCTTCCGATCGGGATTCCAACCTTGCTCCTCTTCGTCGTTTCCTCGTCTGTCTTCGAAAGTCGCTCCATACCCTCCGTGCCCGCAATAGGACCCGGTGCGATGACGTTGGAAGTCACGCCCAAAGGTCCGTATTCAAGCGCTGTGGAGATAGAAATCTGATCCACAGCGGCTTTCGCAGCTGAGACGTGTGCTTGCAGTGGCATGCCAGTGTAGTGGAAAGATGCCGATACAAAGATGATGCGGCCACCAGTACCGCCAGGGTACGCCTTGCCGGTGTTCTTGTACTTTTGCGCACTCTCGACAAGGTAAGGCAGAGTCGCTTTGGCAGTGTTGTAAGAGCCAAGCGCATCAATATCCATGACGGTCTTGAAGGCGTTGGAACTCAATTGAGCCATAGGCGCGAGAAAGTTGCCAGCAGCTCCTGCGATACAGAAATCGATGCCACCGAGCTCCTTTGCACAGCGGTCTGCGGCGTCCTTCAGAGCCTGGGGATCACGCACGTCAACCGCGCCGATGCCGATGACTTTGGCACCAGGGCGCGCGGTGGCGATGTCTTTCGCCATGCGCTCCGTCTTCTCGACATTGCGGCCGATGATGCAGGCATTGCCTCCAAGAGCTACGAAGGCGCGGGTTTGGATGCTGCAGATGGAGCCTGCGCCACCGGTGCAGAACAGCACTTTGTTGTCGAAAATGCCGTCGCGCCAGATAGAGCTGAGGACTTCTTCGCGTGGGACAGGCATGATGATGGCTTTGGTATGCTGGTGCTTTTGGGTATACGTGGAGGGTCGGTGACGCTGATTTGGCAATATATGGGCTTGAAGGAGTGCTGCGGCCGTAAGGTGGTAGGTACTTCTTCGATAGCCTCGGTTCTCTCTGGATGAAGTGTGAGGTGAGATTGTGCGTTCCAGGCTAACGGATCAGTCAACATTCGGCTACAGAATGAGAGATCGAATGCCAATGCCGGTGATATGTGAATTTATGGAGACCTTGATAGTGTCGATACCGTGAACGCTGTGTCACCAGAGTCTCCCGCCAGCCATTTGCCTGCCTCGGCATTGATCAGGCGAGCGAGCGGTGGATTGTGGGTCGCTGTGAGCTGGGCTGGGGTTCTTCTGCGGAGAAAGGGCGACTGGCGTGAAACAAGCAAAGGGCAAACGTCACTGACATTGCCATAGCTTCATTTGCTGTGCTTGTGCTATCGTGAAACTAACTACACACCAACAACACCATTCACGTGTGCCTGCATACAACAATCTCCTCACTAAGCATTGGCGCCACGGCTCCACTCAAACACAACAACATGTCAACCACAATAACCGCCTGCAAGTTCGTGGGCACCGTCAGCCTCGGCCTCCTCACGGTACGTCTTATCGCCAACAGAGCTCCAGCTCTGAGCATGCATGCATGCGTGTCAAAACTAACATTTGACCTCTCTTCTAGGGCGTATCATACACCCTCTCCACTCAATCCCTCCCATCTCTCCTCACCCTCCCAAGCGCCAAACCCGCCGCCTACACTCTCGCGCAAACCACCCGTCTCGCGACCCTACACATTCGCACGCTCTCATCCCTCGCCAGCGTGTCACTCCTCGCAGCGTTCGCTCTCAGTCCTGCGCGCATCAGACACCCATACCTGCTCTGGACTGGTCTTGTGGCCGCAGCGAGCGGCGGCTTGAACCTCGCCATGGAGAAGCGCCTGAAGCAGGGTGTTGTGGACGAGAACGTGGACGATGTCAACGGCGAAGAGGTCGAGAGGCGCGCACGAGAGCAACAATGGATTGAGTTCGTGAGGTGCGGTGTGAGTGGTGTGGGCTTCGCGATGGGTGTCTTGGGCATTTGGGGTGATGGATCTTGAAAGAGAGGTGGCTGGGAATGAATGATAATGCGTGAAAGATGGCGTTTTGGGTTTGCTTTGGTTGAATATGATTTATGAAGGAAGTACAGCACGGCTGGTAGAACTTCTGCCTAGTATGGTTTCGGTTCTTGCTTACAGCGTTACGTAGCATTGACGGTATACATTTCACTCTGATGATTGCTGGCAAATACTGATCGAAGCGTGTACGATAGTTGAGACCATGCCGTTTAGTCAGACTGCCCAAGCTCATCACTTACTCAGATAGTCCCATTGATATCTGAAGCCAGAGTGCCTATGAGAATCACGAGTCTTCCAAAGCCAAGTTATAGCTGTGACCCTCGTTCAAGCCGCAAAGCGCTTTGCCAAGCTGATCCCACACACGCAACGCAGTTTGAATCGTCCATAAACATTGTGATCCTGGTGCTGAACTGCATGGGCTCTTCTCTGCAAGACAGCATCATCGCGAGCTTCATTTCTCCATTTCGTCCCTAGAGCGTTTGCTTCCCTTCTTCGTGCAGCTGACCTCATCCGGGTGAACGTGGAAGCGAGGACAGATGTCGACTTTCTCGTAGCTCTCTCGAGTCGCACTGGGCCCCGGACGACTCTGAAGCAAGCTCACAGTCAGGTCGAAGAGGAATTGTTTGGGGTAATAATCGCACTTCGAAGGTTGCTGCACCATATCTTTCCCTGTCTCAGGCCCACCAAGAGAGTCGTATATGTCGACCATCATCTTACGGAGAGCAGATCCTTCTGTCGTGTTACTATAGACCTCTTTGATTGTGCTTGCGGGAGCTGACCGCGCAGCAAGGACGCATCGTTGGAGACAGTCAGCCATCTCATTCGCCAAGAGTGGAATGTCACGACGATCGGCGAAGATCCAAAGCTTGACGATGGACTTGTAGTGATCTCTTTTGTTGTCGTCGGTGATGGCGTCGGTGCGAGCTTTCTGCGTGTAGAGCCACTCGACGAAGCCTAAAAAGACAGCAGGTTCTTCCGTTTCGAGCTCGATGACCCCAGTTTCTGCTTCAGCAAAGCGCCCATTGAGAGCTGCCTTGAAGTAGCCGGAGTAGAAGGAGAGGAGGTCACGGTGGACGTGGAAAGTCTGTTTGTTTGCGCCAGCGCCAACCTCAATGGTAGCTGTCTCGCCAAGGTATGCTGAGCTGTGATATTCTGTCAGACATGGCTTTCCATGATACAGCCACCAGCGGCTGTTTTAGGAGCGTTGCGGTACTCACTCGGGAGGGCTTTGGTCGCGCGTGGAAGGAAGCGGGTTGTTTCTGCCCTGCGAAGTGGACGCCATCCTGAGGCAAGCGTGTGAAAGCGGGCGATTTGTATATGGGCGTGTTATCGTGGCTCGTGGTCGAAGAGAAAAAGGTACGTTGAGTGGAAGAAAGTGATGCTCGTGAGTTTAAACAAATGGAAGACGCATCACGTGGGTGGGTACACGTGAGAAAGATCAGAAGCGACTACACCTCATTTGGATTCCGAGATCATGTGAAAGTCACTGGCGGCATCTCTTGAAGGCCGTAACCTTCAGGTGTGCCTCTTCGAGGACTGCGGGAGAACGGGATTGCTGACCTCTGCAATGAACTCGACCCTCTAGCCGCATCAAGAGCACTGATCAGCTCACTCCGCCATCTCCTCGCTCGAGCGCTTAGTACCCTTATTCACACACCGCACACCTTCCTCATGAGTATGAAACAAAGGACAGATATCCATCGCATTATAACTCGCAATCCCAACTGGCTGCTGCCTTGGAAACCTCAATAGCTCCTTCGCAGTGTCCCACAAAGCATCATGCGGCCACAGCGCTTTTTTCGAATCGTCCGCCATCAAGCGCTCACTCGCAGTGTTGGTGATAGCATGCACAATCATCCGTCGCAGCGCCGAGCCAGGCATTGTCCGCTCGTACGTCGTGCCCAAGAGCGTAGTCGGTATAGTCTTCTCGGTCACGATGCGGTCCTTCAGAGCGTCCAGCATCTCGTTCATGAGCAGAGGGATCTCGCGGCGGTCAGCGAATAGCCACAGGTCGATGATGAGCTGGCAGTTCGCTTTTTCGTCGTCATCGTCAGTGATGCTGCGCGTGTAGAGCCAGGAGACGAAGCGCTCGAATGTCCTGGGAGTTTCGGTGTCTAGTCTGATGGCATCGTCTTCTGCTGCTGTCCACCTGCCGCTGAGAGCGGCTCTGAAGTAGCCTGAGTAGAATGTCAAGAGGCTGTGGTCGACGTGGAAGATGCGTTTGTCGTCGTCGGTTCCGATTATGACTGTGGCTTGCGAGCCGTAGGCTGAGCTGTGGTTGTTGATGTTAGTATGTGGGTAAGGCATGTACTTGAGATACTCTTCGCAATGTCCACGGGTATCTCGCTCCTTGAAGGCCACTTACCTTGGCGGCCTCTTGCCTCGTACAGAGGGAAGTAACTTCTTGTTCTCGACAGCAGTGCTATGCATCGCCTCGTCTGCCATTGAGAGTTTGGATTCCCGCGGCAGGCCGTGTTCGGTCTTGATGCTGCGATTCGGAGATGGCATGGCAGCGCCTTTGCTTTTTGGAAATCAATGAAGTCGCCTTGTCCCACGGTTCTGTTGGGCAAAGAAGGCGCAGAGGAGAGCATATGCGCAGATGGCAGCTGCGAACCCGCAAACGACGAACCGCAGGCATTGATATGCATTCTCTTGTGCGGCTATCTTGTATGCTGTGCTACACGCTCAAGCAGCATTGATGGCTGGTGATGTCGTGGCCTGCAGCCTCCCGGTGGCAGCTTGCAGCTCTTTTGCTGCAAGACGTGTCGTCTGCAGGTACATTCGCATCATGGCTTCAATGTTCTGTATGCAAGCTATGCAAGCGTGCATGGTGGGTAGTAATGCCACCACGTCGCTGCTTGCATCGCAAAAGGAAAGCATCTCACAAGAAATAGTTAGAAAAAGTCCAAGGCGTGGTGATAATCACTTGTTACAGAAGGTGTAGGGACAGGTGATGTGTAGGAGCTTGGCTGTGCAACACGAGCATGCTCGCTGACGCTTAACGAGGACACTCCATGCCTCGTTAGGTGATAACGGTAGCGGCCTTGGGCTTGCAACATTTAAGAAACCAAGTTTCATGTCACATACATGTACGTCGGTGGTGAATGGTAGTGGAGGCAAAAGAGAGAGTGTATGTACGTGTATTGTGTTCAATTTGGAGGGTGCAAATTACCCCAAACCCTAATGACCATCCAGATACATGTACATGTGTTCGTCGACTGTACATATATCTGTACATATGTGTAAGCAGAACGTGAAGATAGAGTCTTTGCTGAATATGCGTAGTACACAAGGTCATATGCCGGTTTGACGAGGCCAACTGAGCCTGCTGCCTGGGCACAAAAGTCAAGGATTGAACAGATATCTGAACGAAGGACGAATTGTAAACGAGCGTTTCACATGTCAATGTGCAACAGATACGCAAAGATAGGCGGCTTTCGGGTAAGTGTGCCTGATTTAGTTATCTTCACGCTATGCAGTTGCTACTACTGCCGGACTTCAAATGGCGTACGTCTATTTGCTTGGGTTCACCAAACGGACGTAACAATTTTCTGCTGATGTGTACCACAACTTCACAACCACGCAACACCTTCTGACATGATTTAGCTCTCACCACTCGGAGTTCACACCGCTAAATTACTCTGAATGGTGCCACGTAACCGTTCACATGACTCCAAAGAGTAGTCTACCGGTCAACGAGGAAGAATTGAAGCCGGTGTGATGGCGCGGTTGTTCAGACGTCTAACCTTTCCAACTACCGCATGTCTGTTTAAGGAGGTCGATGCTGCACTGAGCAGCAAACCACTAGCGAGACTAGCACTGTGGAATCCTGCCACCACCGTCGTCAGCACATGCTCGCCGCGTGCGCCTCCCGCGCTCGCATATCCGGCTTCCAACTGAGGGCCGAGAGGGCATCTTGCATGCACTGTACGGAGATGTGGCTTCACAGACGGACAGACGGCATCAGGATCATTGTCGTCATGGCGATTCCATCGACACGGCTCAAAACGCCAAACACGATCGCCAAATAGTCCCACCCGGCTCATTCATTCCGTCGCGTGGAATATATTGGCGGCAAACGTGCGAGTCGCGCAGAAACCCCGGTGGACGGGAGAGAGAGAGAGTGAAGCAGGCCCAGCGCAGGAGTAGACGAGAGACGATCCACCGCAGCCCTGGCTGCACGTTGCGCGGGAAATCCGCGTTGCATCGAAACCCCAAATCGTGGTTGGGAAAAAGCCCTGATTCGGCAATTCTTTTTTGAAGAAGAACTACGATGTGCCAGCGCCGCGTCGTCACATGCACCTGATTTACCCACAGAGAGGGGTTGAAGAGTTATTTGTGTGATGCAGGCTGCAGTAGTCAGAGGACAAACTACGGCAAGATGGGGCCTCTCCGGATCTTCAGAGTGTGAAGACGCCAATAATGATCCGTGGGCGCTAGCGAGCGTGGTACCACCAGTTCTCAATTGTCGCGGTGCGTAAGGCTAAGGGGAATGCATTGTTAGGCCATTTTGACAGATTACGATGCCTGCTTAGAGCGCGCCGCAATCCTCCGAGGCGTCGAGGCAATATTCTATTGTGATGTGCATGAGACTTCGCGCGAACATTGGAGATTGTGGCTCGGTTTTCTAGAATCATGTGGCTGCGGGCCGTTGGCGACCGATGGAAACTCATTCGGAGGAACTGCCGGAAACAGATACATGGCAGTTTGTTGAAGCTCACTCGAGATGGCGATCAGTCCGTGTCGTCGTCCATCCGCTCACCGCTGACTCAAGGACGAAATCACTACGGGGAGATATGGTTTGGGGAGGACGTGAGTGCGCGAGAGCGTCACGGAGCTTCAAACGAGTGCTTTGGGCAGCAACACTACAGTACTATTTGCGGCGTTACGGTTCAAACTCTCCCCAATCTGCCCTACAAGCCGCTGATGATGAGATGAAACACATAAGCGATGGAGATACTTTTGCAAAGCTTCCATGGATCCGCTCGTGAAGGATGGACTTCGAATGCGCTACGAAACTTCGATGCAGCTATTGAAAAGTATAACGTGCAGTAGTTGGGCTTGCCGCGGCAGCACGGAGTTGCGAAGGAGAACGTCCGGGCATCACACATTACGGTCTGGACTCTGCTTGATCGTGAGTCGCAATTTCAAAGGAAGTCAAACGGACTCAATGAAAGAACCATGAGAGGACGATCAAGCTGAGACTCCAACTTTACTGCCAACGTTTTGGATCACAGCGGATTCAGTCAAGATCGGCCATCAACCATCGACCTCGGCGTATCGGCACATGTGGACGGGTCCTCGCTCAGGCACGGGCTCAAGGAAACTCAAGTCCAGAAGAAGGTTGCATGCCATGCGTACGTTGGCCGTTGTAAGCGAATTACGGCATAAAGCATATTGCTCAGTACGTGTGTGGTCTTTATGCTTTTCGTGCCCTCCATCCTTCTCGTCGTCGCGAAGAGCGGATGGACAGCACCTTCTTATGTTGGAATCGGTTGAGATTGCACGCGTACACGTGCACGCAATCGCGCAATGACTTTCCCTAGGGTCTTGTTGTGCTGGGAACGCGAAGCCAGAACAGATCATCCTCTGTCATAACCCTGAGTCGATGGTATCCCTGTTGTCGCGTGGGCGCCGTGTGGGCTGGGAATTGGGCTGGAGGCCTGCTTTGCACGTTTCTCGTTTCCTGTTTGTGGACTCAGACAGGGGACGCAGGGCAGGCATCCACCGTTTTGCTACACTCTGTGTTTGGAAAGGCAGGGCGCAGAGTCTGAGTTTGCAATCCCGACGCCACAAGTGCAATTGCACACTGTCTGAGATTCTTCCGGATAGTAAATTATAGTAGCGAAGTGCGCCTATTTGGTGGTCGCCTAGCAAGGCCACCGACGTGGCTCGCGGCTAAAATGATGCAATGATATTGCGCGTTGCAAATATGCGATCTGGCAATGTCATAGTCGAGCCGCAACCAGGGTGCTAACATCTTTGCACACAATTTGATAATACCACCCAGCTGGCTAACGTTGTGATGACGAGAATTTGCGGCATCTTGCATATCGGCAGCGCACACCGCGCCCGCTCAAGAGGGTGACCCTTTGTGTCGGAAGGAGGAGTCTGCATATCCTGCATATCTTCGACAGGGGGTGTATATCGGACCGGCCACCCCATGCCGCCATTCAGCCCCATGCATGTTGGTACGTAGTGTGCGTGCACGTCGAGCGACGAGGATACGATCCTACTATACTACACACTGCACACTCAAAACCCAAACGATGGCGGTGGCTTGTCCCTGGATCCTGGGGTCTCGGCTGTCAATCATACTTTGCACGCAAGCAACCTCGCTTGGAGAGTGTGAGGCCATCCTCACTGAGGATGCTTTCGGTGGCACTTGGGGTTGACCCAGACATCCCGCACGCTGTTATCAAGGATTGCCATGTGCAGACTAAAAGCATGTTCAACCAGGCGGGGAGCTCGAGCCGGATGCGATCGGCATTTCCAGTGTCTCTCCCCTGCAACTTGTTCGACAGGGAGGCACCACACTCATACG
>Ga0265797_10011653_pt1 | contig 10968 bp, 9 predicted proteins | sample P2T30metagenome_FD_192433 | JGI IMG/M metagenome (GOLD analysis project Ga0265797, IMG submission 192433) | Plant litter microbial communities from East Loma Ridge, Irvine, California - P2 T30 | ecosystem: Environmental > Terrestrial > Plant litter > Unclassified | place: USA: California... | reverse complement strand
AGTGCCGAGCCGCCCCGTTGTGGGCAATGCCTGTTATTACTTGTCTTCTTCCTTCGGCACCAGCACGAAAACGTCTTCGCCGGGGCGCTTCATGAGGTACTTCTCGCGGGCAAACTTCTCCAACAGCGCCGGCGAGCTGAGTAGCTCGGCGCGGTCGTGCTTCACGGCTTCGATGCTCGACTCGTAGTACTCTTTCTCCGACTTTAGCTCGTGCCACTTGCGGTACATGTCGTACTGTTTGCTCACGTCGTTGCCATCAAAAAGCACCATCCAGACCACGAACGCGGTGCCGGTGAGGAAGTAGAAATTGCGCAATACCCGCAAAAGGGGCCGAATAAAGAAAGGCAGCGTCATAGTCCTAAAGGTAAGCAAAGCGGGGTAGTTGATGGACGGGGCGGAACTACTCGACTTGTAAATGATACGTCCTATGTAGCTGGTCGCCAGATAGGCGCAACAAATAACGGCCAGCGGGTAGCGTACTAGTGTCGAAGCTGGCTGCCCCACTGCCGCCTACTAGCTGCCGGCTTACCAGCCGCCCCAATTGGTCGTAGCACGTTGCCTCCAACCGGGAATTGCCACCGATGGGCAGGCGCACGGCAGTGCCGCGCGCCACCGGGTTGGGGTACATCGCTTCGCCTGCGTTGGCGGCCGTGGTGGCCGTTACAGTCCCGGTTACCAGTAGGGGCAGGGCGCGCGAGTTGTTGTTTTCGTTGTTTTCGGCCACTACGTTGCGGGGGTCGGCCATCAGCACCAAATAATAATTGCCGGGTGCGGTAGTGGCTGGCACCGTGAGTACCGGAGCCGAGTGGATGGTACCCGCCGAGCCATTGCCCGAGGGCACCAGGCTGCTGCCCGTAACTAGTCCCAAAAACACGTCGTTAGTAGCCGAAAATACCGTGTCGGCCGACAGGTAAAAGCCAATTTCGTAGCCGCTCACCCCACCTGGCCCGCGGTTGAAAATAAATGTAAAAGCCGCCGTACTACCACCGGGCGGCACCGCCGCAAACGACAGCGACGGCCGCCACAATTCCAAATCGGGTAAGCTGCCACTCCCGGCCGCCACCGTCACCGCGAAGCTGACGACGTTGTTAGTTTCGTCCGATTCCTGCTCCGCATTGGGCGGGTCGGCTACCAGCAATAGGTAGCGGTTGCCCGCCGTGGCTAGGGCCGGAATAGTAGCCGAAATAGCGCACGTGCCCGATTGTCCCGGAAACAGCAGCGATTGGCAGCTACTGCCGAGGTAGGCATCGGTGGCGTCCCACACATTATCGGCCGACAGATAGTAGCCGATGCAATTGAACTGCGAGCCATTGGTGCCCTGGTTTTTGATAACCGCCGACATCGGATAAATCCCACCGGCCTGCACTGTGGTAGGCACGGTAAACGGGGCCACCACCACTAGGTCGGGCTTGTTCTGCGCCGAAGCCGCCAGCGGTAGCCAGCTCAGTAGTACTAACCAGCTATACGTAAATAATTTCAGCATAAAACAGGGAAAGTTGCGTTCATAAAAAAGGCTCACCCAAAAGTATTGGGTGAGCCTCTTATTTTGGTGTCAAAGCTTTGGGGCTAAGCCAAAACCTTACATTTTCTTACCGGGGAAATAAGCCATTTCGCCCAGTTCTTCCTCAATGCGGAGCAGCTGGTTGTACTTAGCCATGCGGTCCGAGCGCGAAGCCGAGCCGGTCTTGATTTGGCCGGTATTCAGTGCCACGGCCAGGTCGGCGATGGTGCTGTCTTCGGTCTCGCCCGAGCGGTGGCTCATGATGGACTTGTAGCCGTTGCGGCGGCCCAGGGTCACGGCATCAATCGTCTCGGTGAGGGTACCGATTTGGTTTACTTTGATGAGGATAGCGTTGGCAATGTGCTCATCGATACCGCGTTGCAGACGCTCTACGTTGGTTACGAACAAGTCGTCGCCCACGAGCTGGATTTTCTTGCCCACCTGGTCGGTGATGCTCTTCCAGCCCGCCCAGTCGTCTTCGGCCAGGCCGTCTTCGATGCTGATGATGGGGTATTTCTTGGTCCAATCAACCCAGTAGCTTACCATCTGCTCGGGCGTCAGCTTCTCGCCGCTGCTCTTCTTGAAGTGGTAGTGGCCATCTTCGAAGAACTCCGAAGCCGCGGGGTCGAGGGCAATCATCACCTGCTCGCCGGGCTTGTAGCCGGCCTGCTCGATGGCTTGCAGCACAATCTGGATAGCCTCTTCGTTCGACTGAATGTCGGGGGCAAAGCCGCCTTCATCGCCTACGTTGGTGCTGTAGCCCTTCTTCTTCAGCACGCCCTTGAGGGTGTGGAAGATGTCGGTGCCCCAGCGCAGCGCCTCGCTAAACGAGCTGGCGCCCACCGGCATTACCATGAATTCCTGGAAGTCAATCTTGTTGTCGGCGTGCGAGCCGCCGTTCAGGATGTTCATCATCGGCACGGGCAGGGTGGTAGCGCCCACGCCGCCTACGTAGCGGTACAGCGGCTGGCCCAGCTCCTGCGCAGCAGCGCGAGCGGCGGCCAGGCTCACGCCCAGAATGGCGTTGGCGCCGAGGTTGCCCTTGTTGGGGGTGCCGTCGAGCTCGCGCATGATTTTGTCAATCAAGCCTTGCTCGTATACCGAGAAGCCCACGAGCTCTTCGGCAATCTTAGAGTTCACGTTCTCAACGGCTTTCAGCACACCTTTACCCTGGTACATGCTTTTGTCGCCGTCGCGCAGCTCCACGGCTTCGTGAACGCCGGTGCTGGCGCCCGAGGGAACGGCGGCGCGGCCTACGGTGCCCGAGTCGGTGGTTACGTCAACTTCAATGGTTGGATTGCCGCGCGAATCGAAAATCTGGCGGGCATGAATGGCTGCGATGTAGCTCATGTGGATTTTTAAGGTAGGGTGACGGGTGCAAATGTAGGGAGTAGCGCGAAGCTCCGCTTCGCGGGTGAGCGCAGCGAGCAGAGCAGGCGACGGGCTCTCTTAGAAAGGCTCGCCGCCCATTCGCGAAGCAGAGCTTCGCGCTACAGCTCGGCCAGTACCTCGCGCAGGCGCCCAAATAGCACCTCATTACCCGCTTGCCGGTACGTGCTCAGCGCCGCCTCATAGGCCGGTAACTCGCCCAAAAACGCCCGTACATTCTCCGGCGTGATGGTGCCAAAATGCCGCCCGTAGCCGCGCTTTTCAATCTCGGCCGCATTCAGCCACTGCTCAAACTGCGCCGGAATGGGCACTGCGCACACCGGCTTGTGCAAGTACACCGCCTCCGAAATCAGCGAAAAACCGCCATTGGTGAGCACGGCCCGGCTGCCCGCCAGCTCGGCGATAAAGCCCGCTTCGGAGAATGGCCGTAGCAGCACGTTGCCGTGAGCCTCGTCTTTGTTGAAGCCGTACACCCGAAATTCCTGGTCGGGAATCTGGTGCAGAATATCAATTAAATCGCCCTGCGTAGTGGCTGATTGGTAGACCAGTACGTAGTCGCCTTTGGTCGGCTGCGCGGCCTGTATTTCGGGCCGGATAATGCTGGGCACCAGGGTAGTTTGGTCGGCGTAGCGTAGGCGCAGCGGCAGCTCAAAAAACGTAGTAATAAGGTAATGCCGGGCGCGGGGCAGCTTGGCCCGCACAATGTAGCGGGCCAGGTCATAGTGCTCGCGCTCGGCGGTGGGTACGGTCACGTCGAGGTGGGCGCGGCTGATAATCTGCATGTTGTCGATGCTGACCACCGGTACCCGCAGCAGCTTGGCGTAGAAGTAGCTAAACGACTCAAAATCGCTAACCACGACCTCGGCCCGAAAGCCGTGCAGCAGCTGCCGGTACTGCCGAAAATTGGTGCGCAGCGCCTCGGGCGCGGTGCGCAGCGTGAGGCCGATAGTGCGCGAGCGCGACACCGTCAGCTCCTTATACGCCAGGTGGAAGCCCTTGATTTCGAGCACCCGGCCGGGAAACGCCTTATCGAGCAGCGTAAAAGCCCGCGAGCTGCTGACCACCCGCACGTCGTGCCCCTCGGCCAACAGCCAGGCAATAATGACTTTGCTGCGCGTGGCGTGGCCCAGGCCCTCGCCGGGCACGCCGTATAAGATGGTCATGCGGTAAGATGGTAAATGAGTAGATGAGTAAGGTTTTAGGGGGCGGAATGACGAAGCAGCCTTTCTATTGACCTAGCAAACGTATGCCGACGCTTGCGACCATAAAGGAAAGACTGCTTCGTCATTCCACGCTCGTAAAACCTTACTCATTTACTCACCTACTCATTTACTGCACTAGTAGCTTGCCGGTGCGCACGCGCCCCTCAGCCTCTAGTTGCACGAGGTACAGGCCGGCAGCCAACTCTTGTAGCGGCAGCGGTACCTGGTGCGGGCCGGCCGGCTGCGCTTGGTTCATGAGCACGTTGCGTACCAGGCGGCCGTTTTGGTCGAGCAGGCGCAGGCTCACGGGGCCGCCTTTTAGGAGCGTGAAGCTGGCGGTGGCCGAACCTAGCTCGGCGGGGTTGGGGTGGAGCAGGAAGTCATCGTCGGGTGCGGTGCCTATAGGCACTACGGCGCGGGTGGCCAGCGCGATGGCCTCGTCGCCGGGCAGGAAGGGCACTACGTCGAAGTAGCTGAGCAACATCTCGTCGGTGGTGTTTTCGCCCCACTGCACCTGCTGGGGCGGCGAGTTGGGCTGGCGTGGGTTGGCGGCGGTATTGTCGTAAGTAACATCGGCTTCGAGGCGGGCGCCGGCCGGTATTTTTTGCATGTTCAGGAAGCGGTAATTGCCCTGCCAGCGGAAGTTCCAGGAGTCGATTTTAGCCAGCTTAATAGTGTCGCCGTTGGGCTTCACGGCCCAGATTTTCCACTTCTTCGCCAGCAAGTGCGAGTGGGGCAGCACCGAAAGCACGCTCATATCCTGCGGCACCACGAGGCTGAAACGGAAGGTCTTGACCGTATTGGCCGGAATCACGAACGGCCCGTTGCTGAGGCCAGTCCAGGGCGAAATAGCGGGCACCGTGTTCACGTAGCGCGTCACGGGCTGGCGGCTGAAGAACACGTTGACCACCGACGAGTCGGTTTGGGCCACGCTGGTGGGGCCGTAGTGCACCTGCACCAGCAGGCGGGCGTTTTTGTAGAGCTTTTTGCCCAGGCCGGTGGGGTAGAAGCGCGCCTGCGCGCCCGGCACCCAGCCCGCAAAATTGTCTTCCACCGTCGTGAAGCCGAAGCCGCCGAAGCTGGTGTAGCCGTAGCCGGGGGCCGCCGCGTCGAGCGCCGCACCCTGGCTGGTGGTATCGATGCCGATGATGGAGTGGTGCACCAGGCTCTTGTTGCCGGGCCGAAACTCGATGGCGGAAACGTCTTGGTTGGCGGGTAGCGTCACGGGCAGCACGAAGACCCGGTATAAATCCTGGTTGTTGCCGGGGATGGTGAATTTCTGCGCCATTGGCACCACTAGGTCGGGCGTGCCGAGCTGCGAGCCAGCCGGAAAAGTGGGCACGGGCGGCGCCAGCGCGGGGTTGCCCTGCGGCATGCCGCCATCGACCCAGCTCTTGATTTGGGCTACCTCGGTGGTGCTCAGCACATTCTCATCGAGGTAGTGGCGGTAGTTGGGGTCGGGCTTCCAGGGCGGCATGTAGCCCGAGCCCGTCACGGCCTTGATTGTTTGGCCCCGGCTCGACACATCTTGGAAGCTCAGCAGCGAAAACGGCGCTACCTCGCCCGGCCGGTGGCAGCGGGCGCAGTGATTATAGATGAGCGGCGCAATGTGCTCGCTGAAATTGGGCGTGGTTTGGGCACGGCCGGGCAGGGCCAGCGCCACCAAGGCTACGAAGAGTAAAAAGCGTTTTTTCATAGCGCAACAGTCAGATTTTGAGCGAATATATATGTTTCTGATTTATAGCACGAGCTTTCCCAATTCGTGCGCTCGCGTATCGAGCATTTGCGCATGCAAACGTCTGCGAACGTGGCTGCTCGCTATGCTCACCTGCGAACTAGAAAGTTCGCGTTACTGCTCGATAAAGCAGCCCACCGGCTCGGTGCGCGGCACGGCCACCGGCCGGCCGGCTGCTAGGTCGGCCAGCGCCTCGGCTAGCTCGTGGTGCTGGCTGATGCTGCGGCGTTCGCCCAGTGCGGCGTACCGGTCATCGAGCCGGCCTTGGTAAAGAATGCGTTGGCCATTGGTCGCCACCACCAGCGCTTCAGGCGTGATGCTAGCCTTCAGCCGGTGCGTGAGCTGTTGCTTAGGGTCGAGCTGAAGCGAAAACGGCACCGCATACTTGCCCTTAAACTCGGCCAGCGAAGCCGCCGTGGCCGCGCTGCCCGGAAACACGCCCACGAAGCGCACGCCCCGCGCCGCGTACTTGGCGTGCAGCTCGCGCAAGGGCAGCGTGGCCTGCTGACTGATGGGGCAGCTTTCGGCCAGAAACACGTACACTGTAAACGGCAACTGCTTGTTGGGCGCGGGCGGCGGGCCCGCCTGGCCCGCCTGCCCGCGCCCAACAAGCAGCGTGGTTAGTAACAGCAGTAAGAAGTGCTTCATCGGCGGGCGGCAAGCTACGATAAGTAGGTCAATGACAGCCCATACACGAAGGCGCAGCCCGAAGTTCCGGTGCTGGCTGTAGAACGGAGTGCCACTCCGTTCTACAGCCAGCACCAATTAGCGCTTGAATTAACTTAACAGACGCCGCCTGTCGCTGGCGCGGCAAAACGGAGTGCCACTCCGTTTTACTTGAAGCTGGGGATGCGGAACTGCACGCCCAATGACGGAATAAACGTAGCCCCGCTGAACGACGTGGTGCTGCCATCGACCAGCGTGTAGGTGCCGTAGTTCTGGTAATAGAAGCTGAAAGCAGGCACGATGTACACGTATTTGTAGCCGATTTTGGCATTCAAAAACAGGCCGTAAGACGAGAAATTGCTGCTCTGGCTAGGTAGCGCGGGTAGCACGGCCGTGCCGGCGCGGTTGTAGAGGTTACTCGGCGTGAAGCCGTAGCTCACCCACGAGTGGGCGTACACCACGCCGTAGCTGATGGCCCCAATGCTCTCCTCCGCGCCCAGCGACTGGCTGACGGTGAGCGGAATAATCAAATCCTGGCGGGTGGCCGACAAGCCGAGCAGGTTATTGAGGTCGTTGAGAAAGGCGATTTTGGGTAGGCCCGAGCGCTGAATGGCGTATTGCAGGCCGATGCTGGCGTAGGTGGTGCCGCCCGTCGCGCCGCGCTCGGGGTTTTCGACCGAGCCGGTGGGGCCAACTAGCTGGTAAGCCGCGTCAAAAACGTGCGAGCCGAAGGCATACTTATAGCCCGCATCGAGGCGCGGCACGATGCCGTAGCGAATGCTGAGGTCAGAGGCCGGCTGCACCGGGTCGACGAGGTAGGCGAGGGCGGCGGTTTGCACTTGGCTCACGGCGTCGGAATAGTTGACTTTTTGGCCTTCGGCGGCCTGGGTGCCGAGCTGGCTGGCGGCGCTTTTTACGGCCGAGCCTGCCTTGGCAAGCGGCGCGGTGGCTACGTTGAAGCTCTGGTTGTACGCCACCCGAAACTCGCCCTGGGGCGTGACTTTGCCCGAAGTCGTGATGTTGCGCGGGGCCGTGCAGGCGGCCGAGGCGGCGAGGAGCGAAAGGGCGGCGAGGCGCGCAGCAGTAGAAGAGGTAAGCATATGCAAAGGATGAAGAGCAGTATAGCGTAAGCTGTAGCTGGCGGGCGCGGGGCGAGCTGCGAACGAACACGCAAGCTAAAGCTTACGCCACACAACCCGCCAAAACTAAAACCGGGCCAATGCTGCTACTGCCACCCCAAAAACCCGTATTCTCCACCGTATTCCGTGCCCCCGGCCGTATCTTTGTACTCATTCTAAATACTTAAATTTCCTGTAATGCCCGAGATAATTTCGACGGATATCTGCATCATCGGTGCCGGCCCCGTGGGCCTGTTTGCCGTTTTCGAGGCCGGACTTTTAAAGCTGCGCTGCCACGTAGTAGATGCCCTGCCACAGCCCGGTGGCCAGCTCACCGAAATCTACCCCAAGAAGCCGATTTACGACATTCCGGGCTTCCCCGAAGTGCTGGCTGGCGACCTAGTCGATAACCTGATGAAGCAAATCGAGCCGTTCCACCCCACCTTCACGCTGGGCGAGCGCGTCGAGCGATTTGCGAAGCTGGACGATGGCTCGTTTCAACTCTATACGACCGACGGCACCGAGATTCAGTGCAAGGCCGTGGCCATTGCGGGCGGCCTGGGCTCGTTCGAGCCGCGTAAGCCGGCTGTCGAAAGCCTGGAGCGCTTTGAGGGCGGCAAAGGCGTGCACTACATGGTGCGCGACCCCGAGCACTTCCGGGGCAAGAAAATCGTTATCGCAGGCGGCGGCGACTCGGCCCTCGACTGGACCAACTTCCTCGCCAACGTGGCCTCCGACGTCACGCTCGTGCACCGCGGTACCACCTTCCGCGGCGCCGCCGACTCGGCCGAGAAAGTGCAGAAGCTGCACGAAGCCGGCAAAATCAAGCTCGTGCTCAGCTCCAACGTGACGCACCTGCACGGCGAAGAGGAAATGCTGCAACAAGTGACCATTACGGGCAATAACGGCCAGGCCGAAACCGTGCCCGTCGATGCCTTTGTGCCCCTTTTTGGCCTCACGCCCAAGCTCGGCCCCATCGGCGAGTGGGGCCTGGCCCTCGACAACGACGCTGTGGTCGTGAACACCTTGGACTACAGCACCTCGCTGCCCGGCGTATTCGCCATCGGCGATATCAACACGTATCCGGGCAAGCTCAAGCTCATTCTCTGCGGCTTTCACGAGGCGGCGCTTATGTGCCAGGGTGCGTTCAAGTATATTTTCCCCGACAAAAAGTACACCCTCAAGTACACGACCGTAAACGGGGTGCCCACTATGTAAATGAGTAGGTGAGTAAATGAGTAAGGTTTTCCGAACAGAGGCCTCGCTCATTTACTCACCTACTCATTTACTCACTTACCTAATGGAAAACGACGTTCGCATTTACGTAGAAGAAGCGCCCGGCCAGCGGCGCGAACTGGAAGCGCCCACCGACATGGGCCTGAGCCTGATGGAGCTGCTCAAGGCCAACGAGTACCCGATTCAGGCTACGTGCGGCGGCATGGCGCTGTGCGCCACCTGCCACGTGGAGGTGCTGGCCGGCCCCGCCCTGCCCGAGCCCAGCGACGATGAGTGGGCCATGCTCGACACGCTGCCCGTGCTGCACGAAACCAGCCGCCTTAGCTGTCAGATTCGCCTCACGCCCCGCACCGATGGGCTGGTGGTGCGGCTGGCCGAAGTGGTGTAAGAGTTTGCACGTAAGAATAAACCAATTAGATTAAGCAAATGACCAGTTGTTTTGATATTATCAAAACAACTGGTCATTTGCTTTCAAGCCAGCGCTTTGCATTTGATTAATTCATTTAGCCAGTAAGTGAGCTTAAGGCTAATTTCATTAAAAAGTAGCATCTTGTGGTCGCAAACCTAAACTTGACGGTTTTCTAGGTTAAGTGTTTTGCGCCGATTCTCACATTTCCCCTTCTCTTTTTACCATTTTTTAACATGACACACTCCTACATTTCGGGTACTAGTTTGGGTAAGCAGCTGCGGCGGCTGGGCCTAACGGCGATACTAGCGGGCGGCACGGCCTTGGCAGCGCAGGCGCAGACATTTACTTATGACCCCACCTTGAGCTACAACGTGGCGGGTACATACACCGACTTGGGTACCAACGGTACGGCAATTGCCACCGCTAACACCGACGACGCTAACTCCGCAGCTCAAAATATCGGCTTCACCTTCACCTTCAACGGTACGGCCTTCACGCAGTTTGTACTGAACACCAACGGGCTGCTGCGCTTGGGAGCTAGTGCTCCTTCTGCGGCGCTGGCGGCTTCCCCCTATTCCGGTGCCCCGGATTTGGGTCCCGTCAACAGCACAGATGCTGCCGATGTGAACCTGATTATGCCGTTTAACTATGACCTGACCGCTGGCACGAGCACGCCTGAATACCGGGTGTCCACGACTGGTACGGCGGGTAACCGCGTCTGCACCATTCAGTGGAAAAACGTGGCTGATAAGGCCATCGCAAGCAGCGCCACTGTTTCTACTCTAGTCCCTACGCAGTATGCTAACTTTTCTTTCCAGGTTAAGCTCTACGAAGGCAGCAACCAGATTGACTTTGTGTATGGCACCGCTACGCCTGGCACTGGCATAGACAACCCAAAGTTCGCCAACATCGGCCTGAAAGGCAATGATAACGCTGCGTTTAGCAACGTGATTACCAACAAGGCCTCGGTAACGGCTTGGAGCGGGACTACTTTCACGACCGGCCCACAACCTGCGACCAATGCCCACAACTTCCGGGGAACTGTTGCCCCTGACGCTGGGCGCACCTACCGGTTCCTAGCTCCGGTCACCAACGATGCTGGTGTCCTCAGTGTTTACACGCTGGGCAAGCTACCCACGGCCGCATTGCCGCATACCGTGCAGGCCGCTATCGTCAACAACGGTACCGCTGCGCTGACCAACCAATCCGTCACGCTGACGGTATCTGGCGCTAACACGTTTACAAATACGCAAACGATACCTTCGCTCCAACCCGGCTTCTACACAGTAGTCTCTTTTACCGCCCTGCCAGCCACCCTAGCAGCAGGTATCAACAACGTAACAGTGACTGTGCCAGCCGATGGCAACAACAACAACAACTCGCTCTCGGTGCAGCAGACCGTGAGTAGCAGCAATGGCACTTTCTCTTATGTGCCAAGCAACCAGACGAACGTCTCGGGAAACAGCGTGTTTGGGGCAGCGGTAACCGGTGGTGTCTTTGCAACTAAGTACACTACTCAAAAAGCTGGTACGGTAACTTCGGTGAGTGTGTACCTCTCGGAAGCTGCTACTTCTGGCACCAGCACCACTTCGGTAGGCAAAACCGTTTACGGGGTTGTGCTGTCGCCTACGGGCACGGTGTTGGGTCAATCGGCTAACTATGTTATTCAAGCCAGCGACATTAACACTTACAAGACATTCACTATTACTACG
>Ga0265797_10011652_pt1 | contig 10969 bp, 8 predicted proteins | sample P2T30metagenome_FD_192433 | JGI IMG/M metagenome (GOLD analysis project Ga0265797, IMG submission 192433) | Plant litter microbial communities from East Loma Ridge, Irvine, California - P2 T30 | ecosystem: Environmental > Terrestrial > Plant litter > Unclassified | place: USA: California... | reverse complement strand
GGACACGCCCAGGTCAGTGGCCATCAGCGTCAACACACTGGCCGGCAGGTACTCGGCGGTCAGTAACCCGAACACACCCATTGCCAACGAGAACACGGCCATCCACGCGGGGGTCGCAGGCTCTACGTCCGCACCGACGCCGGGATGGCGCTCGGATGCGGCATTACATACACAGTCAGTCATTGCACGGATCTCCCAATCTTCAATGCGAGCCGCAGTCTAGGCACTGAAAGCTGGATGATCTATGATCGAAAATCTCTATTTTTTGACCAAAACACCTGAACGATGCCTGCTGATCAGTTTGCGCTCTCCTCGGACCTCATCAACGAACTGTTGCGCGGCATGCGCCTGCGTGGCGTCGAATACCGGCGTATCCAGGCGGGCCCCACCTTCGGTTTGGGTTTCGCGCAAAAACCGGGGCACGCCTGGTTCCACTTCATGGCCGTCGGCACTGCGGTGCTGCACATGGAGGACGGCAGCACCTATATGCTGTCTGCCGGCAACGCCGTGTTCATCTCCCATGGCGCGGCCCATCAGTTGGTTTCTCATCCCGGCGTGCCGGTTCAGGACATCGATCGTCTAGCGAGCGCCCCCCTCGGTGACAGCGTCAGCGCGGTGGATACCGGAGCCGAAGCCTGCCCCACGCCGAGCACTATTTTGTTCAGTGGCTGCATGGAGTTTGAACTGGGCAGTATCCACGGCCTTGGTCGGCTGATGCCGGGCATGATGCTGATTGATGCCGGCGGCCAGCGTTACCCCGGACTGGTGCCGATCCTGACCACCATGGAACGCGAGGTCAGCGCCGCACGTGTCGGCTTTGCCGGTATCCTCGCGCGGTTGGCCGACGTGGTGGCCGCCATGGTCGTTCGCGGCTGGGTGGAGTGCGCCTGCGGGAATGCTTCTGGCCTGGTCGCCGCCTTGCGCGATCCACGCTTGGCCGGTGCGCTGCTCGCGCTCCATCAACAACCGGGCCGGGACTGGACCGTCGCGCAGCTGGCAGAGCACTGCAATACCTCGCGTTCGGTCTTCGCGGAGCGCTTCCAGCTGACGATTGGCATGACACCGCTGCGCTATGTCACCGAACTGCGAATGCGGCTCGCAAGCCAGTGGCTGACACTCGAAAGGCTGCCGATTGAGGAGGTGGCGCAGCGCTTGGGCTACACATCCCAGGCCGCGTTCAGTCGTGCATTCAAGCGCATTACCGGCAAGACACCGGGTTTGAGTCGTAAGGTGAGGCAGCCCGCTGTAACGTGAAACCGAGCACAAGGTTATTGACCCGTAAGTCGATGCGTCCGAATGGCGCGCCTGCGAGACGCTGACCATTGATATAGCGCCTGAACCGTCGGCTGTATCAGCCGATGATGAAAGTACCGCTGGCGATCACTACACATGCCAGTATCCGGCGTGCGGTGAGCGTCTCGCCGAGGAACACATAACCGATCAACGCCGCAAACAGCACGCTGGTTTCGCGCAATGCCGATACCGCGCCGAGGGGCGCCTGGTTCATCGCGTAGATAACCATTGCGTATGCGAGCAAAGAGACCAACCCGCCAACCAAGGCGGTCACTGTTCCGGGCCGAACGGAGAACAAGCTGCGGGCATCGCGTAGGCCGATGTAGAGCGCAGGCATCAGCACGCCCCACAGGGCACACATCCAAACCGTGTAGGCAAGCGGCGCATGGGACAACCTGGCGCCAATGCCATCGACCACGCTATAGGCCGCGATAAAGCAGCCCGTTCCCAGCGCATAGGGCAGACTGGGTACCGACAGACTGCGCCCTTTGAAGGCCAGCGAAATAATCCCGCCTGACACCAGCACAATACCGAGCAACGTACCCGGCGTGATGCTTTCTCCGGCAAAAACGGCGGCGCCCAGGGTAATCAGCACCGGCGACGACCCGCGTGAAATCGGATAAATCTGCCCCAGGTCGCCGACCCGGTAACTGCGCACCAGAAACAGGTTGTAGCCCACATGCAGCACCCCCGAAAGCACCGCGTAGCCCCAGCTTTCAATCGCCGGGGGCACCATGAACGCGGCGGCGACGACACAAGTGATGGCGATTGCAATGCACATCACTGTCATGGACCACAGCCGATCGGCACCGCTGCGCAGCAGCGCATTCCAGCTGGCATGCAGGAGCGCTGCGAAAAGCACAAGGAGGATGATATGAATAGGCATGCGCCACTTTAAGCAATCCGGAGCCCTGACTGAAGCGAAGTCTGTTCATTGCAGCATGCCGATGAGCATTGCGCCACAAAGGCCCTCACAAGATAGCCGCCACGGGCCCCCAACTGAACCTGACCTGAAGCCCCTCGGGATCGAAAATCAAACCATTTGATAAATGGCGCCGGGTATTCCAATCATAGCGCGCCTATTTCCCCAGGCCTTGCCGGCATTTTTTGCCCGAACTCAAACCCTCAGGAGATGCACTTGAAGCCCAGCACTTGCCTTGTGCGCTGCTTGTCTGTGTCCGTGCTGTGCGCGGCGCTGATGTCACCCCTGTGTTCGTGGGCCGATGCGCGCCCTGAGGGTTTTGCCAAAGGGGTCACCGGGGGCGGTAACGCCACGGTTGTGCGCCCCGCGACGCCCGATGAACTTAAAACGGCCCTGTGTGCAACCTACGACACTCACGGTCAGTGCAGCGATGACACGCCGCGCGTCATTGCCCTGGACCACACGTTCGATTTTCGCGGTTCGGTCATCTCGAACGGCAGCGCCCAGGTCACTGAAGCCGGCTGCATGGCCAATGCTTGCCCCCGTGGCGGCGGGCAGTGGGCGATCGATGGCGCCAATCATTTTTGCCAGTCCAAGCCTCCGGCCACCGTGACCTACGACAAGGCCGGTTTGCAACGCCTGAAGGTCGGGTCGAACAAGACGCTGATCGGTCTGGGCGGTCATGCTGGTATCCAGGGCATGGGTCTGTTCGTCGGTGGCGGCTCGCACAATGTGATTGTGCGTAACCTGACCTTGTCCGACATCAACCCGCGCGTGGTCTGGGGCGGCGACGCGCTCACGCTGGACGATGCCGATGGCGTGTGGATCGACCATGACACGTTCGTGCGCATTGGCCGCCAGATGGTAGTCACCGGCTGGGGCAGCGCGACGCACGTGACGCTGTCCAACAATGAGTTCGATGGCCGCACCCCCTACTCCGCCACCTGCGATGGCCATCATTACTGGGTGTGGTTGTTTCTTGGGCATCACGACACCCTGACGCTGGTCGGCAACTACGTGCATGACACCTCGGGACGCGCGCCTCATTCCGGCGGCATGGGCGATGCCGATGTTCGCGCGCAACTGGTCAACAACGTGTTCGCGCACCTGTCCTACCAGGGCGCGATCATGTCGCGTACCGCCACCTCGCACTTGCTGGTGGAGGGCAACGCCTTCGTGGACGTGGCACATCCTTTGTTCAACGACACCCGGCAACCCGGTACGGCTTTCGCACCCTTTACGCAAGCGACCGGCGACGCCTGCCGGGTTGCGATTGGCAGGCCTTGCGTGGTCAATCAGCAACACCTGAGCGGCGACGACTACCGGCCCGAAGACGTGCCGGCGTTGGCGGCGTTCAGTGCGTACCGTGAATACCTCGTGACGCCACAGCCGGCTGAAATTGCGCTGGCCCAAGTGCCCGCACACGCAGGAGCAGGCCACCTTACCGAGCGCCTCACACAGCTGCGTCTTAGCACATCAGGTTTTGCAAAGCATTGATTTGGGAATCAGCAGAATCAGCACGCAGCTGACGAGCAGGCACCCCCCCAGCACATAGGTGCCGTTGTTCATATCGCCTGTCAGCGTTTCCGCCATGGCGGTGATCATGGAACCGGTGAACCCGGAGAGGTTGCCGATCGCGTTGATCATGCCGATGCCCGCCGCAGCGGCCACACCGGATAAAACCGTGCCCGGCAAGGTCCAGAAAATCGGCATAAGGCTCAGCAAACCTGAAGCGGAAACGCTGAGGAAGAAAATCGACAGTGGCAGGTTGTGGGCAAAAACAGCGCTGCACATCAGGCCGACTCCGCCGATGAACGCCGGGATCGCCGCGTGCAAGCGGCGCTCACCGGTTTTGTTGGAGTGCCAGGCGTTGAGGGTCATGGCAACAATGGCGGTGGCATAGGGAATTGCCGTCAGCAAGCCGATGTGCAGGGTGTTGGAGATACCGGTTGCCTTGATGATCGTCGGCATCCAGAACGCCAGCCCGTAAAAGCCGGTGTTGAATGTCAGCAGGATCAGTACCAGCAACCACACGCGACCATTGAAGATCACCTCCCGAAGGCTCGACGCCTTCGAGGTGCTTTCTTGATCGAGGTTGTTTTTGAGCATGTTCTTTTCGGCGGTGGTCAGCCACTTGGCGTTGTCGATTTTATCCACCAGCAACGTCACCACGACGACGGCCATGATCAGCGATGGAATGCCTTCGATAATCAGCATCCACTGCCAGCCGGACATACCGTGGACACCCTGCATCGCTCCCATTAACCAGCCAGAAAGAATACCGCCGAGGGTCAGGCTGATCGGCATCGCCATCAGGAAACCCGCCATGACGCGGCTCTGCCGGTGCGTCGGAAACCAGTAGTTGAGGTAGAGGATTACCCCTGGAAAGAAACCGGCTTCGCATATCCCCAGCAGGAAACGCAGCACGTAAAACATCGTTTCCGATTCGATGTGGAAGAACTTCGCCAGCGGTACCGTAAACGCCACCGCCATGGAGACAATGCTCCAGCTGATCATGATGCGAGCGATCCAGAGGCGCGCGCCAAAGCGATGCAGCAATAGATTGCTGGGGACTTCGAAGAGGAAATAACCCCAGAAGAAAATGCTCGCGCCCAGCGCGTAGACGGTGTTGCTAAATTGCAGATCGTTGAGCATGTCCAACTTGGCAAAGCCGATGTTCACCCTGTCCAGGTACGCCGCCATGTAGCAAAACAGCAGGATTGGCAGGATACGCAGGATGACTTTGCGGTAGGTGCGGTCCTCGGAGGTAAGCGCCGCCGAGCCCTCTCTTACGAGAGAACGCTGAGATACTGATTCCATCTGTCGACCTCAAGGCATGTCGTCATGCCGATTGTTATTGTTTTGGCTTGCGACCTTGAGCCCCGTGGGTCGACCTGAATCAATCGACAGGAAAAGGAATCTGCAAGTGGTCTGTTACCGGTAACATTTTTAGTTTAGCCATTAATTTCGTGGCATGGCAAGCGGGTTAGATTTAAAAAATTCAGGTGCTTTCGCGCGCGATGATTTTGAATTCGACGAGTTCGCACGCTTGCGGGCGGGGCCGCCCAAGGCGTTGCGCCGCTGCGCTGGCCACCAGCAATTCGCCGGCGCGCCGGCCAATTCGATAGGGATCGACCGAGACGGTGGTAATGGTCGGCGTGCAATAGCGGGAGACTTCGAAATCGCCGAACCCTGCGATTGCGATGTCCTCGGGAACGCGTCGACCCTGCCGATGGCACTCCATGATGGCGCCGAACGCCGACAAGTCACTGACGCACATCACCGCCTCGGTGTCCGGCCATTTTTCCAGCAGCCGCTTCACCGACTCCCCGCCATGGCTCATGGTAATAGGCGACTCGCCATACTCCATCACCCTGGCCTCCCCTGCCCCCGCCGCCGCGACGGCCTGAAGATAACCCTGTTGACGTTGCTTGCCACGGTGGTCGAGTACCGACGCCCCGCCGATGTAGCCAATGCGCCTATAGCCTTGCTGGTACAGGTGTTCATACAGCGCCGCGGCGGCGACAACGTTACTGAACCCGACCGATTGCTCGATAGGATCGTCCGGGATGTCCCATGTCTCGACAACCGGGACCTGCGCCTGGCGCAACAGCCTGCGGGTTTCGTCCAGATGCGCGCTGCCCGTCAACATCACGCCCACCGGTCGATGGCGCAGCAACGTGCGCACCAGCAATGCCTCCTGCTCAAGGTGGTAATCGGTATCCCCCAACAGCAGGCACAGACCGTGTTCGCTGACCGCATCATTCAGGCCACGCACGGTGTCGGCAAAGTTCGAGCTGGCCAGTGAGGGCACCAGCGCCACGATAAATTCCGAACGCCCGGTGGCCAGGGTTCCCGCAGACGCGTCAGGCAGATAGCCGAGCTTTTCAATCGCGGCGTGAACGAGCTTTTGCGTGCGCTCCGACGCGTCGCGACCGGCCAGGACCCGGGAAACCGTCATCTTCGAAACACCGGCCAGTTTGGCAACATCGGACATGCGCGGCGGCGTGGTGGTTTTGCCTGGATCCTCGTAACTCATGAACGTCGTGTTTTCCTGAAAGTGATCGGCGGCCCCTGGAAATCAACGCCCCCAACGCGAATGGAGGCTGATTATACATCGGCGGCGACAGACCTACCTCCGCTGCGTGCAGGCGTGCGCACCGCCGATTGGATTGTCGATATTGGGCCTTTACAAACACACTGTTACCGGTAACATCGAACCATCCACATGGCCTCGAGTCTTCCTGGCGAGCGCCCTGCGCGGATATTCATTTTCCGTTGATATACCCCTAACAAGAGAAAAAACCATGCCTGATGTCCCTCCTCTGCCCCTGCGAAGTCAACAATGGTTTGACGATCCCAACCATGCCGACATGACCGCGCTCTACGTTGAACGCTTCATGAATTACGGTATGACGCGCGAGGAGTTGCAATCGGGCCGTCCCATCATCGGCATCGCGCAAACCGGCAGCGATCTTGCGCCGTGCAATCGCCACCATCTTGAACTCGCGCAGCGCACCAAAGCGGGCATTCGCGATGCCGGGGGGATTCCGATGGAGTTCCCCGTGCACCCAATGGCCGAACAGACCCGACGCCCCACCGCCGCACTGGATCGCAACCTGGCTTACTTGGGCTTGGTCGAGATCCTGCACGGCTACCCGCTGGACGGCGTGGTGCTGACCACCGGCTGCGACAAGACCACCCCCGCCTGCCTGATGGCAGCGGCAACGGTGGATATACCGGCGATCGTATTGTCGGGCGGCCCCATGCTCGATGGGCACCACAAGGGCCGACTGATCGGCTCCGGCACGGTGCTGTGGCACGCACGTAACCTGCTGGCCAGCGGTGAAATCGACTACGAAGGTTTCATGGAAATGACCACCGCAGCCTCGCCTTCGATCGGTCACTGCAACACCATGGGCACGGCGTTATCGATGAATGCGCTGGCCGAATCGCTGGGCATGTCGCTGCCCGGCTGCGCGAGTATTCCGGCGGCCTATCGCGAACGCGGCCAGATGGCCTATGCCACGGGCAAGCGCATCGTTGACATGGTGCGCCAGGATATTCGGCCCTCCCACATCATGACCCGCGAAGCCTTCGAGAATGCCATCGCCGTAGCGTCGGCGCTGGGTGCCTCGACCAATTGCCCGCCGCACCTCATCGCTATTGCGCGGCACACCGGCATCGACTTGAGCCTGGAGGACTGGCAACGCATCGGTGAAGGCGTGCCGCTGCTGGTCAACTGCATGCCTGCCGGCAAATACCTCGGTGAAGGCTTCCACCGCGCGGGCGGTGTTCCTGCGGTGATGCACGAACTCAAACACGCCGGCCGCCTGCATGAAGCGTGCAACACAGTGTCGGGCAAGACCATTGGCGAGATCGTCAACAACACCGCTGCCAGCGATACAGATGTGATTCATGCGTATGAAGACCCGCTGATCCAACGCGCGGGGTTTATCGTGTTAAGCGGTAATTTCTTCGACAGCGCCATCATGAAGATGTCGGTGGTCGGCGAAGCCTTCCGTAAAACCTACCTGTCTGAACCGGGCGCGCAGAACAGCTTCGAAGCCCGCGCCATCGTCTTCGAGGGCCCCGAGGACTATCAGGCCCGCATCAACGACCCGGCCCTGGACATCGATGAGCGCTGCATCCTGGTCATTCGGGGCTGCGGCACCGTGGGTTATCCGGGCAGCGCCGAAGTGGTCAACATGGCCCCACCCGCCGCACTGATCAAACGTGGCATCGACTCCTTGCCCTGCCTGGGTGACGGGCGCCAGAGCGGGACCTCGGCAAGCCCCTCGATTCTCAACATGTCCCCTGAGGCCGCTGTGGGCGGCGGGATAGGTTTGCTGGAAACCAACGACCGTCTGCGCGTCGACCTCAATGCGCGCCGGGTCGATCTGCTGGTGGACGAAAGCGAAATAGCGCGCCGCCAAGAAGCGTACAAGCCGTCCATCCCAGCATCGCAAACGCCGTGGCAGGAAATCTACCGACAACAGGTTGGCCAGCTCTCGACCGGCGGTTGCCTGGAACCCGCCACCCTGCACCTGCGGGTCATCGCACGCAGCGGCGACCCCCGTCATTCCCATTGAATCGTTGTTCTACAGAGGGTAATGCCCATGTCCCAAACATCTGCTGCAACCCCCTTGTCGGCGTTTTACGTTCCGGCCCAAGACCTGGCGCAAGGCACCTGGATCAGCCGCGCCTGGGTGCCCGGTGTCGTTGCCGGGCCCGCCGTGGTGCTGCTCAAAGGCACGCAGGTCTATGACATCAGCGCCCGGGTGGCGACCGTTTCGGCGCTGCTTGAGCTGGACGACCCCGTTGCTTACCTGCGCAGCCTGCCGTTGACCACGCCGTTGATCAGTGTTGACGACCTGCTCATCAACAGCGATGTATCCGTTCGCGACGAGACACAGCCCTGGCTGTTGGCCCCGATCGACTTGCAAGCCGTAAAGGCCGCCGGGGTTACCTTCGCCACCAGCATGCTCGAACGGGTGGTTGAAGAGCAGGCCAAGGGCGACCCGGCCAAGGCCGACAGCATTCGCGCAACCCTGGCCGAGAGCATCGGTGCCGACCTCAGCCAAATCGTGCCGGGTTCCTCTCAAGCCGCGGCGCTCAAGGAAGTGCTGATCAGCCAAGGCATGTGGTCGCAATACCTGGAAGTCGGCATTGGCCCGGACGCCGAGATATTCACCAAGGCCCAGCCGTTGTCAGCGGTGGGATACGGATCGGCCGTGGGTCTGCACCCCAAGTCCAGCTGGAATAACCCCGAACCGGAGGTGGTACTGGCGGTTTCCAGCCGTGGCAAGGTACAGGGCGCCACGCTGGGCAATGACGTCAACCTTCGCGATTTCGAGGGGCGCAGTGCGCTGCTGCTGTCCAAGGCCAAAGACAATAATGCGTCGACCGCGCTGGGGCCATTTATCCGGCTGTTTGATGAAACCTTCGGCATTGAGGACGTGCGTTCGGCTGAAGTTGCATTGCGCGTGGTCGGCGAGGACGGCTTCATCATGGACGGCAGCAGCTCGATGAATCAGATCAGCCGCGACCCGCTGGACCTGGTGGCCCAGACACTTAACGAAAACCATCAGTACCCGGATGGTTTCGTGCTGTTTCTTGGCACCTTGTTCGCGCCCAAGCTGGACCGCGACTTGCCCGGCGCAGGCTTTACCCACAAGGAAGGTGACATTGTCGCCATCAGCAGCGCCAAGTTCGGCACGCTGGTCAACCGGGTGACAACCAGTGACCGGGCACCCGCCTGGCAGATGGGGTATCGCGCCCTGCTCGACAACTTGAACGAGCGCGGCCTGGTTTCTGCCGCGATCAAGCCACGCTAGCCAGAATGAGCACTTTCATGAATGCCAAGCCACTCGGCATTTTGCGACCCTGTGGGTTTACAGGTCGTAGCGCAGAGCCATCGGCCATCCGTTGACAGTGGTGACGACACCGTCCGGATAAGATCCAGCGCCTCGCTGAGCGAGCATGAATTAGCTGATTGTTGGTGAAACGCCCATTTCTCCATTGGTTGGCGGCCTAAAGTGATCAGCAAAACTCACGCCGCCCCCTCTGTTCTATCAACATCGAGCCTGTCGGTTCGCACTAAAGAGTACCGTGACTCGGGCGTTGATCTTGGCGCTCATGATGACCACCCAAGCCTGGCAATGATCTCCCTTCGGTAAGGCGTGTCGATCTGCGCGGGCACGTTTTCTACGTAGTCACGGGCATGGTTGAGTGCCTCTCCCGTCAGGCCTGCCAAGTACGCAACCGCGTCGTCAACAGACGGCACCCGGCCCTCGACATCGTTCAACCTTGGCGGCAGGGCCGTCCATATCACGGCGTCCAGTTGACGAGCCATTGCCCACTCGGCCAGCACTCCCACCGCAGAAGTGCTGCGTATAAACACACCTATGCCGTCCTGGCGGTGTTCAGCGATCTGCTCTCGCCTGCGCAACGCCTGACACGCCTCATCGAGCGACCGCGTTTGCAGTACGGCCCAAAGGACTTGGCAAGGAGGCGCGTTGGCGCATATCACCGTGGCCAGTTCTGCCCCGTCACTGACTCGAGCGAATTCAATAGGAAGGCTGGGCCCGTCCTGAAACCATTGCGTAGCCAACGGCAATCTGTCCGGTTTCCAGATCAACGATCCCCATCCCAGGCATGCGATTACCATGATCCATCCTTAGTGGTTGCCTGTGCCGTCTCGGCATTGAAAGAGTGCCATTCGTCGAAGCCTTGGCAGATGTTTAAAACTTAAATTCCCGACTCCGCCTCCCATCTTGTATGGAGCGACACATTCGATGTCCTGACATGCCGCTCCATTGCGTCCGACCTGAAGCATCTATAGCCCACGTTCAACAGACCTTACAGGCGAGGAAGTCTCCATGAAATCTCCATTGCTAAAAGCGTTGATGATAGCCGGCGTGCTGTGCGCATCCGGCACACCGGCATTCGCCGCCAACTCCGGCACCACCACCGGAACCGGCGGTTCGTCATCCTCTTCCGGCGCAAGCGATGCCGGCTCTGCCCTACCTCCTGGAACGGGCCCGACTGCGCCTCAGGGCGGCAGTGGCTCAGGCGCCAGCGGCAATGGCACCGCGCCCGATAGTGGAAGCGGCGGCGGGAGTAGCAACAGCGGAAGCAGCGAAGGGGGTGGCACCAGCGGCGGTAGCGATGGCGGTAGCAGCGGCGGTAGCGGGAGTGCTGGCTCAGGCTCCGGTGGCTCAGGCGGCTCAGGCGGCTCAGGCGGCTCAGGCG
>Ga0265797_10011651_pt1 | contig 10969 bp, 13 predicted proteins | sample P2T30metagenome_FD_192433 | JGI IMG/M metagenome (GOLD analysis project Ga0265797, IMG submission 192433) | Plant litter microbial communities from East Loma Ridge, Irvine, California - P2 T30 | ecosystem: Environmental > Terrestrial > Plant litter > Unclassified | place: USA: California... | reverse complement strand
TGAACTACACTATGGTGCAGATTCGGTTGCTTCCTCTTCTCGCCGCTACCTTTGCTTTGCATTTCACCGGAAAGTCGATGATGGACATGTACCAGGAGAACCAGAAGAGGATCGCCCAGGGCAACGCCACCAATGCACCAAGCAAGCGCGGAGCTGGGCCAGAGGAGGTGCAATCAGGCAGTGATATGTTGGCAGACCTGCACGCTTCTTCATGCGCATTGAAGTCGCTTAGCAGTTCGATCGCAGCAGAGGGTCTCGAGGTCTGCCGACGAGCCTGTGGTGGTCACGGCTACTCAAGCTTCAGCGGTATTGGGCCGTGGTATTCTGACTACCTACCTACCACCACATGGGAGGGCGACAACTACATGTTGACCCAGCAAGTCGCGCGATACGTAAGTCTCTTACACTTGGCTGCAATCAGCCCTTACTGACCTTTGCTGTAGATGCTCAAGTCCGCCCGTTCCGTACTCAAGGGAGAAAAGCCGACGAACGACACAACTCAGATCCTTTCTCAATTCCATGCACGCCGCGACATTGGCTGTGCATTCGACGTTATTGGCGACGACGACGATCTCGTCAACGCCTTCGCTTGGCGCGTATCGTTCCTTACCTTCGAAGCCAGCAAGCACCGCGATGAGCAGAAGAAGCCCTGGAACGATCTGCTCGTCGACTTCTACCGCCTCAGCAAAGCCCACGCGCAGTACATGGTCGTAAAGAACAACCTGTCTGCGCTCAGGAACATTGCAAAGGCAGGCAACGTTGACAAGAACATTGTCGACGTGCTGATGAAGCTGTTCCGTCTCTTCGCTCTGCACACACTTGAGCAGGAGGGCTCCGAATTCTACGCTTCCGGCGCATGCAGCAAGCACCAGATTTCGCTCGCGAGGACCAACACTGTCATGAACCTGCTCAAGGAAATCCGCCCACACGCTGTCAGGCTTGTGGATGCCTGGGGCTTTGACGACTGGGTCTTGGACAGCAGTCTGGGCCGCGCAGACGGCAAGGTCTACGAGGATATGTTCTACAGGGCCAGCGAACTCAACCCGCTTAACAATTACACCGTCGACCCATACCCGGATAGCGATGTCTTGTTCAAGCGCATTGAGAAGAGCAAGTTGTAGGAGAAGGCATGTCTTTGTATATATGTAATTGTATTTGAATAGAACAGCGAACTTGATGTTAAAGAAGTCTGCCCATCGAAATCTTGTTTTGTTGTAACGCATGCGCGTATAACTAGTAGGCCGAGAGGAAGCCAACGGGTAATTTGATCCGGGAAGTGGAGACACGGCATACGCTTACCCTCCATGGTGTACACAGCAACCTCATCTACTATATACCACCCCGAAACATACCTTTTCCTCTCCGTTCCGAACGTATTGTCACGTTCTCCTACTCTACAATCCCACCCCAGATAATTTAGATATCTACGCTCAGCATGGCCCCTTCAGAACCCACCACAAGCGCTGGCGTCCTCCTCGCTTTTCTCAAACCCACCTCAGCCGGAGGTAACGAAGCACAACCGGACGACAAGCTCGCACTCTTGTCCACGGCCATAATAGGAAATGTTCTCGGCATCAAATCAGCAACGCAATACAAAGCCGCAAATTCCGAATACGACAAACAGCATCTCTTCGTCTGCGAAACAGAAGACCTGACACGTGTGAATGTAAAGCAGATGTTGAAGTTTCTTGAAGGCGAGAATGTGGGTGGAGAGTGGGATGTTAGGGCGTATTCTGAAGTCCAGATCTTTGGTCCGAAGAAGACTGGTGGTATGTCTGCACGTTGTACTTTGACTAAAGATGGAGATGAGAGGCGCCAGTCGCTGACTTTCAACGTTGTAGAACCTACGACGACTATCATGATAGCACTCATGCAACCCTCGCCCACCGGCGCCGAGGATCTGGATGCTTGGTACCGTGAGGAGCATAATCAGCAAACGTCTGAGCAACCAGGTTGGCTGCGCACATGTCGGTATGCACTTGTTTCGCAAGAGTCTGGTTCTTCAGATGAGGGTGGGAAGAAGCAAGAGTTATCTTTCCTGGCTATTCATGAGTTCGGGGAGGGCGAGCAGCTCGGAGACACGGTCAAGGCTTTTGACCCGGTTAGTGAGTGGACGATGAAGGTTATGAAAGATGCGGTGGGGATTGACGCGGCGATCTATCGGAGGAGTTGAATGCATGGGAGGGAATATTGAAAATGTGGTAGATTAAATTCGATCCTCTAGAGAAATGTTTGTCCCTGAACTCCTCAACCCATTGTTTGTAATAGGATATACCGGGTACGTATTCGCCAGGTGTCCATACAGTCACATTTCCACCGGACCCATACGCCCATGTCGTCTGCTGGCTGCCAGGTGCTCGGCACATTGTTGAAGACTGGAAGCCGTGTGCGCATGAGCATCTAACGTCGATGGCGCCGAGCTCTGATGCGCATCGCATCTGAGTCCTAGTCTTAGAGTAGACTTGAGTCCAGTGTAATTCGACATTCCACAAGCAATGTCTCGACATCCCTGAGCTGGGCGGCAACATCTTCCCGGAGTGTTAGCGTCACATTTCCCCATCGACAAGTCACCAGTTGAGCCTCATGTAGCCGCTGATAGTACCGCTTGATAAACCGGGAGTAGTCATCGGCGTTCCATGGGGCGACACAAAAATAGAGAGCTGGACGGAAAAGACCCATCTTCTCGATCCTGATAGCCGTGATGGACCCGCAGACTTCCGCCCCTAGATATTGAAGCGCTGTTGGGAGGTCATAATAGCATTGGAGGTCAAAGGTGCGGTGTTTGTAGATGAAGTCCATTGCTTCGTTGCGTATCGTATGGCAAGAGAATAGAAGGCTGAAGGCTCCTGGAAAGTGACGGCTGTGCACTGGAGGTTGCGACCGGCGCGAGCGCGTAGGGGATATGCATTTCCTGTCGAAGGCGTAGTCGTAAATTATGAGTCGAAGTTCCGGAGGTAGGTCGAGGAAACGGAAGGGCTGCTGGACGGTCCGGACGCTAGGGCGCTGTCAGTGGAAGCATATAGCTCAGTGCGGCGAATAACTTACGTCTCTGTGCTTCTACTCCTGTCGGCGCCAGATCGATGCAGAAGGGTGCCCTGGGCGATGGCGATTTGCGTCGTCGGGTCTGCCGGGCTGGAAGTCATCTTGAGTTGTTTCTATTGAGGGGCTATATCTAGGAGAAGTAGAGCCATTTTGCTGACGGCTAGGGTTGCGATATCGTGATAGATTTGCGCTATTTTGCGCCCGGGCCCGTGACTCCCGACAGTGGACATTCACTGAGTGATGTATGTCCCTATACGAAATGCAGGGCGACGTCCATGTTACCGGTCCAACGTTGCATAGCGGCAAGAAGCTCGGCTTCGGCACTGTCGACATTACGAACCTTCATCCAGTGACGCTCGACTTTCGGCAGTTCAATATTTCGAATAGAAGACGCGCGATTGTCCATATAGCCGGAATCGATGAGTCTGCGGACATTATGCACTGTTGCTATGCCCAATTTGACTGATCGAACGAGCCCAAAGTTGGCGGGGCCCATGACCAAGGACACATTGGTTATGCAGTTGCGTGAACCACGGCTGTTGTTGAACGAGGTGAAATCGAATCTGGCTAGGCCATACAACAGAGGTGATGCCTCGTGCCGGATCTGTCGGCACACCAAGAGCAGAGCGAACACGCCTAAATCATGTCGCCTGTATATCTGCTTGCGTTTCCGCGTAGCTTGCCGGATTTGACTTGCAAAGACACCGACAGTTTGTCCTGAAAATACATGCTTGTAGATGTTGTCGCGGAGCTCGGCGGGAAGACGAAGAAACCGGGATTCGCGTTGATTTGATTGCGTTCTGGGATATCGTTAGCTCAAATCAATGAAGACCTTGGGTTCGTCCTTACTTGCGCTCGCATAGCCGCTGGGCAATGCTCTGCGACTGAGTGAGATTCATGATTAAGAAGGAGAGGACGCCCAAATTTCAGTCCTGTCACGGGTTGTGTGAGTAGGTGAAGCTGCGCAAGGGCGGTGAGCGCTGCTCTCATTATCCAGGGTCCAACGCTCCGTTTGCTGGTGCAGAAGAGCTCATTTCTTACTGAATATAACCTCAAGATCGTTATACCCAAAATACAGTCGCAGAGCTCTTACAGCCAAGTCAGGGCTCATACTGAGTAGCCCAAATATAGAAGTCTGTTGGATATGCACCCGCTGTAGGGAAGGCAACAGATGCCTATAATTAGTGGCAGAGGGGGCACCCTGTTGAAGTCCTATCGCTAAGCGTTTTGCAAGTCTCGGTTCTACTTTGATCGCTCTGATTGCTTGACAGATATCTGGACCCAGTTCGTAGGCGGCCGCCATACAGTTGTAGTAGAGTGTCAGGTCAAAGGTAACCAGGTCGTTGAAAGTAGGAGTCGCTTCTTCTCTGATATGTCTACAAGTCATCAGAAGAGAGATTATTTGCTGGTGTCTTGGAATCCCGTTACGTCGCAGGAGATACGTGCCTCCAAGTAGATCAGTGGATTTCGGTTGTACATGGATAGTTTCGTTGGTGAACGCATGCTCGTAAATCATGGCTCGAATCTCGGCTGGCAGACGAAGAAATGGTGGTGTGTAAGGGGTATTCTGATCACTTCCATCGTAAGCCTGATATCTATACAGCTGAGTACGGCTTACATTGTTTCGATTTGACGATGGCTATGTGTAGCGAGGCTCAAGCGACCCAGACTTTCAGCTACATCGTCGTCCATGATGTACTGATCACAAAGAAAGAGAATGTTTCTTTGATGTTTCCCGATACAAAGTCGCGGTGACAAAGATTAATCTGTGTGTGTGTGTGCTGAAAGATCAGATGGTCGAGAGAGATGGGCGGCACAGCCGGTGATAAGCTAGCGCCATCTGGTATCTCCGGCGGCGCGTCTCGAGATTTTTGGCGCGTCCAATTTTCGTCATCCCAGTCGCGCGTTGACTGCACAGCCCTCGACTATCGCACGCCCCTCATTGGTCATAATGGGAAACCCAAAGCGCATGAGTGAGATGTTCGCATCATCGGCCGAAAAAGACGCCAACACCACGACGGTGACTGCGAGCCCACCGTACTCGAGCGAAGGACCTACCCTACCCATCATTGGGGCACCCGAGGACGCACCGACAGCTGGCAAGAAGCGAAAGGCGCAAGACAAGATTAATGGAACAGCCTCGAAGAAGCCATCGCAATCACCATCTCCTCCCACGATCCATCCCTCTCTCTACGAGCCATGGACACGGCTGCCTACCGAGCTACGCAAGCTCCCCGAAATCCAGAAGCGCATGCGAGCCACACAGAACATCGTACCCGTCGTCTTCTCGAAGAATCAGAACATCAAATCCGGTATCAACAAGCTGAAGACATACTTGGGCGCGTACAGAGACCCAGCGTCTACGACTGAGATGCCGGATGCTTTGAAAGAGGACGATGTGATGATAGCCGTTTCTGCTCAGGGCGAGGGCACAACAAAATTAGTAGGCATCGTCGATATGGTCCAGCGCATCGTAGCGCCGATCGGTGGAGAGGACGATAAACATGGGAAGGAGGAGGCATGGTGGATGTATACCATGCTCACGAGCGTCGAGGTTGACCGAGAGATCAAAACTTCAAGGCCGACGGACAAGGCTGACGCGGACACCGAAAAAACACAGAGCACACAGAAGAAGGATGAACAATCAAATGAGAACAGCACGATGAAGAGGAGGAAGATACCAGTGTTAACAGTTTGGATGACCAAGAAGCGGATAGCCGCGTTCAGGAATGTCTTTGGAGAGCAGACATTCGCTATGAAGCTGCTATCACAAGACTCTGATTGAATGCCACGCGACGAGTCAATCAAAATTCTAAGAAGCCGCTTGCGCTGCGAGTATGCCACCGTCATATCTTTGGACGACCTCGATTCGCTCGGTCCAATACAACCGATTTACGGACCTGCTCCCCTCGCCCTCTTTATACCGACCGCATATAGCAAATTGCACAGCGGGCCCGCCAGCCGCCAACATGAAGGCAGCGTCCTCTGCATCTTCCATCTGAAATCGCCGACGGTTCTCCGGCTCCATCCTATCGTATTCTTTATCCATCGCATAATCTAGATCAGGGTGACTCAGGCCTGCTCCGCGTCCAGAGTAGGTGTAAACCGCATTACCCACCCACGTTTGTGGAACGGGCGTGTTCAGGGGATAAGCGAGGCTCATGACGACGACACTGTATGGGTTATCTGCCGAATTCGCTGCCATATTTGACGGAAAAAGATACTTGTGCGGACAGAATTGCGCTGCCGACAAAGCAACTTATAAGCAACAACATGCGTATTAGCACACGCCTCATGACCTAGTCACGGCAGCTCAGCAAACTTTAAAATGGCAACTAATTGGCATCGGTTTATCAATACGATGTGTCTATCAACTTCCACTTTACGTTGGCCAAATCTTGGACCCGATGGCGACCGAGGTGTACACAGTGTCTACCGACCTCAGACCCAAAGCATTCGTCCTGATGACACTGGTTCGCCCCATGCCATCCACCCCATTCCCCTCTCCATCCTCCTCTCCCTGGCAGGGTGAGCCAGTCGGCGTGTGGGCACACGAGCTCCCATCGGCCAGTTTCCTCCGACTTCGAATGCTTCAACTCCGAGACTCCATGCGTGCTGTCGGCGACGTGTCAGCTGCGATAGCTACCATCACGCCGGGATCCTATAAACTGGTAAATGGTGGGCCGGCTAGTAACGGTGAGCCGCTTTCTCATTTCGGTGTCCTGGCTGGGATGGAGATGAAGGATGGAGTACAGCACGAGAGGTTGTACTGGATTGAGCTCGCAGAATATCACGCTGGTATGTGAGTCTACGGGCCGCATGCATGTACCTCGTGAAGATGCCTCGTGATCTCCAATGTACCCTAAGAATACAATTCATTACTTGGAGCAAGCATTATCTCAATAAAAACACAAAATACACCAAGCCAACCCAAGACACAACAGACATGCCCTCACGCATCATCCCCGCAACCAATACCCCCCTTCCGTATCCCCCACCACCGAAGCCTCCACGCCCGCGCATAAGCCAATACGTCTTGATGCGCACCACTTGCTCCGCCTGGCCTCTCCAAATGGTTCCGCAGCATTCCTGGGTCGGCAACGCAATCCAGGTCTTTGATTGTTGGAATAAAGCAAAAGACGCCTTGAATAGAGCGGAGACCGACGCAGGTTTATGGGGCTGTACTACGCGTAGGGTGAGGGCGACGAACTCGGCGGATGGTGGGTACGAGGACTGGAGCTCGAATTCGACAGTTGGACTGGTTGAGGCAAACAATGGTACGTGGGACTTGTGGTGGATTAGAGAGGTTGAGTTTGGGGGATGATGGATGGATACACGATAAGATGCACGGTATTTTAGGTTGACATACTGGGTAGTCGGAAGAGGCATTAATTGCATTGCTTTTGTCTGAAAGCTGAGCATGGACGCTGTCTATCACTTATGGTTTTATCGGGAACCACTGACTGAACACGCCCTTCGGGTCATATTTCTTCTTGAGTATTTTCAGCTTGGGAAGACTGGACCCGTAGATAGCAGTGTTCGTCTCGTCGCCAAAGGCGAAGTTGGCATAGCTACATATCTTGTGAGCACTAGTTCGTTTCGATTGTGGCAGCAGAAACTTACGTGGGGTCATTTTTGGGATTATCGCTCCTTGTCCAAAGAGCCCTGACCTTGCTTCCAAATTCTAGGGCCTCAGTATCAAGGTCAGCATCATCATACCACGGTATGACGATAGCCTGCGAGAACGCATCCCTCCTGAGTGCTTCATTCATTGCTGCCGAGCCAACGGGTGCCGACATGGCCTTGGTCAAATTGTAGCGCTCGATGAGGACGGCGGAGTTCGGACCTTTGGTCTGGAAGTCTTTGTAAAGCTCCCAGATTTCGGGCCACTTCTGCGCGTTCATGCCCGTGATGGTGGAGCTGTACGAGGGCTTACGTCCACCGCGAGTACAAAAGCCGATGTTGGCATCATTCCAGTGGTCGTACGTAGTAATAGCGCTGGACTCAGAAATGGGGCCAATATTGTAAAAAGGGGCGAAGGCTTCGCGGCCTGTTTCGTTCGTGCCTTTACGAAGCAACCCAGTGACGAGGATAGAGGGCTCGTTGAGTGGTTCCCCACTAGAGGTCAGTACAAGGTACACTCGTTGTTGGGGCGTAAGAGGAAGATCTTCAACTGCTTGCGCAACCTGCTCGAGCTTGTCGGGTGAAAAGAAAAGGTTGTTGATGTATGCTGTGCGATCCTCTCTAGTGGCGGGCGTTGCCTTGACGGTTGCTGAAACGACGATTCCGAAATTGGGTCCTGCCCCCCGAAGTGCCCAGAACAGTTCCGGATGCGACGTGGCTGATGCGGTAAGTATTTCGCCTGATGCAATGACCACTCGCATGGAGATGATGTTGTCGACTCCGAATCCGACCTCGCCCATGAGATTGCCATAACCGCCACCGAGCATCGCACCTAGAGCGCCAACGCAGTTACAATTTCCGGTAATGATCAATGCACCTGCAGTGTTCGCTGCTGCAATCGTGTCTCCGATGCTTGCACCGCCACCGATAGTGGCGGTCTTCTTGTCTGCAGCGACAACGACTTTGTTGAGATTGGCAAGGTCGATGAGGACACCCCATTTCCCCAACTTGAAAGTCTTTCCCCATCCGATACCGCCATTCTGTGCAAGGAACGGTATCCCAGTTTTCGTACAGTATTTGACCTTTTCGTTGGATTAGCACCGACGATCCGTTGTACCGGCAATTTGGCTGAGGCTGAACCTACTATACTTGCTACGTCCTTTTCGGTTTTCACCCTGACGACCACCGATGGAAGAGGAGCATTGTAGTCACTCCAACGTGCTCGAACCTCGACGTTGACTGAAGATGGCGACGACACCAAAGTCTCCAGATCCTTGGCGACATCAGTCTGTCGTACAGCAAGTGCAGAGACCGCCGCGGCAAAAGAAACCAGTAATGATAAGACCCTCATGTTAACAGTACCAAGCGAATGGGCAACGGCCCAACGTGCTTTTTAATTGACATCAAACTTTCCCGGCTACCTGCATGGTGGCATAGAATGCCCGGACCACAAGTCGTCAGGGCGAGGGATTTGTCGTTCCGGTGGAAACTCTAGTCGACAAACAGGATGCAGCCAGCGTCCCTGCATGCTAAATTCGCGCTGGGTTAGGTATAGTCACCGACGCGGTTATCTGCTGTACTCGTTCGCAATCGACCCGGTTACCGCGGGCGCAGCCGCATTCGGTTATATGTCCTCCGACGGCCCCGGACCCGTGCGTTACTCTAAAGCACACCAGCACAATGTCTCCACACATGACTTTCGCAAGAGTTCAGCGAGCCATGTTGAGAGCATGACGTGGGCCGTGTTTCTTTAGGCGGTTCCATCCTTGCGCACGTGGGTTGGATTCCAGGTAGCATTGAACCACCATCGAAAGATTCGGAAGGTGACAGCGCTGCAGGAACAGGGTGTCTGTGAAGTGCTGTCGGTGGTATGCAAGATATATTTCGCCGATGAACTTGGCACTCGGCAGTATTCTGCGAGAAGGATGCCAATCCAATCAAAAAATAATGCATATGCTACGCCAATAGCCTGGAGACCACCTTGAGCAACCGGTTCCGAGACATATACCGAGCGGAGTATTGTAGGATTCGCGGTTCAATATGCTAACACCGGCGCTTCTTGTTTGCACCGAGGTAGACGCCCTTTGTGGGAGCACATTCATCCCAACGTCTGGTGAATCGTGATTTCCTTCGTGATACCGCGCTTGCCTAGCGTTGAGGCGTCTTCGGGAGGCGTAGAAGGAGCTTCAGAGCGCGCCGTCAGCTCTGCATAGCATTAGTGGAGCGCTTTACGGGATGTCATGCATTACGTACCGATCTCGTCAATCTCCTGGTATGGCTTGCGTACCAGCTTGCCGCCAAACGTTGTACTTTTCGTGGTGCCGTTCAGCGCGGATGAGCCAAAACCGTGACCTGATGATCCGTATCCGTAGCTCGAACCAGTTTGTGTTGCTTCGCGAGGGTAGAAGTAAAACCAAATGGGCCGGAGCGTGGGCAAACAGGCGCAAACAACACCCAAAGATAGTTCAATGTTGGTCCAAAAGAACACAGGTGCTGTGTAATAAATGACGTCGTCGGGATGCTTCAGGTATTCGCCGGCGATCGAGTAAGTCGCCACAACCCGTGTGATGCTGACAGCACATACTCTGTACGACTCAGTTGTCTTGAACACAATGACGTACGAGACGAAATAAGACTTACGCAGCTCCAAGTGAGAGCATTACGATTACAGCTAGTTTCTTCTTGGCCTCCATTCTGACACTCAAAACCATCGGGATAGGAAGAATAAGGATGACAATGTCTGCGAAGACACCCGTGTACTGGTAACATGGTCAGCCTGGAATCGAAATCATTATGCTGGGTGAGAGACAGTAGCTTACAAGTAAGGCCAAAAACATTGGCACGGTTTCGACACAGCTATTCCCATAGTACGGTTCGATAAATACCGTTATGGGGTAACAAGTGAATAGATGCGAGAATGTGAAGCTGACGGTCCAGCATACGACATAGGCAAGCACGCAGTATACGACGATGCGAAACTTTCGTACGTCAAAGATGTTCTTGTATAACACCAAAATCGACGATTTGACAAGACCTAGGCCGATAATGGAGATCATGTTTAGAGCAAACTTTGTCTAGAGAAGTTAGCAATTGCACTGCTATCAGCAGCTAGACCTACTTACTTGTTCAAATAATATTAATCCGGGATCGTCCATGATGGGCTGGCCTTTTTCATCCAGTGGTTGATGAGACCCCAAGTAGCCGTGTATCGCAGCTATCAATCGGCGTAAGTTTGCAAAATGCCTTCCAATCGAAACACTTACTAGCTAACTGTAAGGAGCAGCAAGCCATAGACACAGCCTAT
>Ga0265797_10011650_pt1 | contig 10972 bp, 10 predicted proteins | sample P2T30metagenome_FD_192433 | JGI IMG/M metagenome (GOLD analysis project Ga0265797, IMG submission 192433) | Plant litter microbial communities from East Loma Ridge, Irvine, California - P2 T30 | ecosystem: Environmental > Terrestrial > Plant litter > Unclassified | place: USA: California... | reverse complement strand
TGGAGTTCCATCCATGGGGCAGCCATGCTGCCTCGCCCGATCAGGCCGATCGCGTGGTATTCGACCTCGACCCGGGCCCGGACGTGCCTTTTTCGGAGGTCAAGAAGGCCGCCACCGACATCCGCAGGCTGCTGCAGCAGCTGGAGCTGGAATCCTTCCTGCGGGTGTCCGGCGGCAAGGGGTTGCACGTGGTGGTGCCGTTGCACCCGGGCTGCGATTGGGACCTCACCAAGCGCTTCGCGCACGGGTTCGCCGACGCGCTTGCCCGATCCGAGCCCGATCGTTTCCTGGCCACCTCAAGCAAACGCCTGCGCAACAGGCGGATCTTCGTGGACTATCTCCGCAACGGACGCGGTGCGACGGCGGTCGCGTCCTATTCGCTGCGCGGCCGGCCGGGCGCGCCGGTGGCACTCCCCATCTCCTGGAACGAACTGCCCAGGCTGAAGCGCGCCGACAGTTTCACCCTCCGCGATGTACCCGCCCGGCTGAAACGACGCCGCAAGGATCCATGGGCCGGCATCGACACGCTCCAGCAGAACCTTTCACGGTGGGCGCAGGACGACTGACTGCAGCTGCCCGCCCTTCCATCAAGCACAAGGGGTATTCCATGCGCATTGTTTTCCTCAACGCTACTGCCGTGCTCGCGCTGGCCGCCTGCGGTGGGGGCACCACCTCCTCCAGCGTGCAGGCGCCCGGGGCCGAGGCGGCGCCGACCACCAAGGCACTGGACGCGGGTGCGGCGCTGCTGCAGGACCGCCCGCCGATCGAAGCGATAAACGCCTACCTTGACGGTTTTCATTTCTACAATGGGCACCCGGCAGGGCAGATGGAAGCGCACCATTACTGCAGCATCCTCAACGAGGACGTCATCCAGTGCACCATCTACGATGGCAATGTCCGCGACGCCAAGCTGATGGGCGTGGAGTACATCATCAGCGGGGCGTTGTTCGGCAGCCTGCCCGAGCCGGAGAAGAAACTCTGGCACAGCCACGTGCACGAAGTGAAATCGGGCCAGCTGGTGGCGCCCGGCATCCCTGCCCCGGCCGAGCATGCGCTGATGGAGAAACTCGTCGGCACCTATGGCAAGACCTGGCACACCTGGCATACCGACCTGGACAAGGACCTGCCGCGGGGCATGCCCCAACTGATGATGGGGTTCACCGCTGACGGCCAGATCGACCAGGCCATGCTGACGGCGCGTGATCAGCGGATCGGCATCGACAGCGGGGAACGCAGGGCGGCGCGCGCCGATATTCCCTCGCCGCCGATCGATCCAGGTGCCGATGCCTGGCAGCGCGGCCAGGTCGTCCAGATCGAAGACCCTTCCGGCAACCGCCACGCACAGCACGGCGCGCCCTCTGGCCAAATGATGCCGCAGCCTGCGGGGGAGAATGCCACCTCGCGCGGCACGACGGAAAAGGGGCGCTGAGCCTGGCTGTGCAGCACGCGGGCTCCGCAGCGGTCACTGCGTCTGCAGCGATGCCTGCAGGGCTTTGGCCAGCGCGGCATCACCGTTGACCAGCTCCTCCCAGCGCAGCACGATGCCGTTGCGTTTCCCCTTGCGCACCAGTTTCAGGCCATCCGGGTCGATGGTGAGGGTGAACGCATCGGCACCGACCTGCAGTTCACGGCGCAGTGGCCTGTCGAGCGGGGTCATGGAGTTCCTCGATGTCCTGGCGGCGCGGACTCAATGCCAGAGCCGCATCATGCGCTGGAAGAACAGCGAATTGGGCACCTTCAACAGGCAGTTCTGCGATGCCGGGTTGCTGTCCTGCAGGGTGGTGTAGATGAGATTGATGTCGACCACGCGTCCACGTATCCCGGGTTTGTCCGGGCTGTCGATGACCTCGATCTGGTCATATAGCCGGAACGGCTTGGTCGCGAAGATCAGGAACGAACAGAAGATGTTGGACAGGACGCTCCACGCGGCAAAAAACGCGACCGCCCCCACGGCGGCGAAGCCGGTCAACGCACTCCACAACACGCGTGCGGAGACGCCCAGCCGCTCCAGCGCCAGCAGCAGGGCGGCCGCATAGACCAGCGTGGCAGCGATACGACGCGCGCCGACGGCATACGCCGGCGGGAACTCGTATCGGCTGGCCATCGTGCGCGCGGTCATCGCGACGAAGCGCACCAGCAGCCACGCACACGTCCCGATCAGCAGCAACTCGCTGACCGGGACGACCACGTCCAGCCATTCGTCCAGCCATGTTGGCAACGCGGAGCGAAGCGCGTGCCAACGCTCCATCACAGCGTCACGGCGCCGCCGGACACGGTGAGCAGCGCGCCGGAGGTGTAGCTGGCACCGTCGCAGGCCAGCATCACATAGGCCGAGGCCAGTTCAGCCGGCTGGCCCGGCCGGCCGAATGGCGTCTGCGAGCCGAAGCTCTCGACTTCCTCGGCCGCCATGCCGGCAGGGATGAAGGGCGTCCAGATCGGACCGGGCAGCACCGCATTGACGCGGATCTGCTTGTCCGCAAGCAGGCCGGCCAGCCCGATCGTGAGGTTGGCCACTGCGCCCTTGGTGGCGGAGTAGGGAAGGATGTTCGGGGTCGGTTTCTTGGAATTCACCGAGGCGGTGTTGATGACGTTGCCACCGTTCTGCAGATGCGGCACCGCAAGTCGCACCAGGTTGAATACTGCGTGCACGTTGGTATCGAAGGTGCGCTTCCATTCCTCCAGCGTGATCTCGTCGAAGCTCTCGAAGTAACGCTGGTACGCGGCGTTGTTGACCAGCACGTCCAGTCCGCCGAGCTCCTTGGTCACCCGGTCCACAAGCTGCTCGGCCTGGGCAGGGTCACTGATGTCACACGGAGCGAGCAGCGCCTTGCGCCCCGCCTCTTCGATCAGCGCGCCGATGCGTTCGGCATCGGCCTGTTCGTCGGGAAGGTAGGCGATGGCCACGTCCGCCCCTTCGCGGGCAAAGGCGATGGCCACCGCCGCGCCGATGCCACTGTCGCCACCGGTGATCAAGGCCCGCTTGCCGGCCAGCAGGCCGTGGCCCTTGTAGGTGGTCTCGCCGTGGTCCGGGGTGGGTTCCATCGGTCCGGTTTTGCCGGGGAAACCCTGCTGCTGCGGCTTGAAGGGGGGGCGTGGGTAGTCGGGGAGGGACATCGCGTTCTCCAGTGCGGTGAAAGGAGATACCGATGCTGCGCGCTCGCCCGTAAATGACCTGCCGATGCGGTGTCAGTGCGGTGTCACAGCGGGTGAGCGATGGTCGTCATCAGCGCATTTTCCGCCTGCCGCGAATCCAGCCGCGTGTGCTGCACGATGATCGGTTCGCTGGAGTGGATGAGGGTGGCGAACGGCGTTTCGCGCGGCACCTGCATCGGATCGTCCAGGTCGTTGAAGCGGACATGGCGCGTGCGTTGCGCCGGCACCTCGACGCGATACGGCCCCGCCGGTTCGCGGTCCTCGAAGTACAACCACAGTTCGACATGTGCAGGTCGTCCACTGGCATTGAGGATGCAGCAGGTTTCGTGACTTTCCAGCGCCGGCTGTGGGCCGTTGCTCCAGCCCGGGATGTACCCTTCGGCGATCGCCCAGCGGCGGTGGCCGATGCATTCTTTTGGCATGTTCATGACGCGGTTTTAAATCGTGCCCTGTTGCAATCGTGTCAAACGTACAGGAGCGCGCCGTGATTGGATTCCATGCCTCGCATGAGCAGTTCGCCCCCGCCAGCCTGCTCGCCCTTGCGCGGCGCGCGGTGGACAGTGGGTTCGATGCGGTGATGTGCTCGGACCATTTCCATCCGTGGTCGCGCCGCCAGGGACAATCCGGCCAGGCCTGGGCGTGGGCCGGGGCGCTGCTCGGCCAGGTGCCGGTATCGCTGGGCATGGTGACGTGCCCGTCCGGGCGCTACCATCCCGCCGTGGTGGCACAGGCGGTGGCCACGCTGGAACAGTTCGCGCCCACCCTGGTGTGGCTGGCAGTGGGCAGTGGGGAAGCGCTGAACGAGGCGATCACCGGTCAGCCCTGGCCGAGCAAGGACATCCGCAACGCGCGCTTGCGCGCATCCGCAGAGGTGATCCGCCGCCTGTGGGCCGGCGACAAGGTCAGCGTCGACGGCGAGGCGGGCGTGCAGGTGCGCGAGGCGCGGCTGTACAGCCGGCCGGCCACCCCGATCCCCTTGCTGGGCGCTGCGCTGACCCCGGAAACCGCCCACTGGCTGGGGGGCTGGGCCGATGGGCTGATCACCACCAGCATGCCGATGGAGGATCTGGGTGCGGTAGTGCGTGCCTTCGAAGCAGGCGGCGGCGCGGGCAAACCGATGTACCTGCAGGTCAAGCTTTCCTATGCGCGCAGCTACGACGCCGCGCTCGACGGGGCGCGCGAGCAATGGCGCCAGAACGTGCTGAGCGCCGAACAGAGTGAACAGCTCAGCCAGCCGGAAGCCTATGAACAGCTCGGCCAGCAGGTGAGCGATGAACGGCTCACCGAGCGGGTGATCGTCTCCCACGATCCCGGCGTGCATCGTGAGGCCTTGCAGGGCTACCTGGACATGGGCTTCCAGCGGTTGTACCTGCACAACGTCAACCTCGAACAGGAACGTTTCATCGACGACTTCGCGACCCGGGTGCTGCCCGCGCTTCAGCTCCCGCCGCTGTCCACCAGCAGCCAGGCGTAGCCGTAGCCGGCCAGCACCACGGTCTGCTGCTCGACAACCGCGCCGCGCAGGACCACCGGGCGCGCGTGGGTTGCCTCGGCCAGGTGCAGGCGCTGGGGCGTGCGACCCACGTTGACCAAGGTCAGCAAGGCACTGTCGCCGCTGCGGAAGCGCAGCCCGAGGATGGAACGCGGCAGGCCGGGCAGCGCTTCGGCGTCCTGTTCCAGCCATGGCAGCGAACGGCGCGCCTGCAGCAGTTCACGCACGCGACCAAGCAGCGAATCCGGGTCGTCGCGTTGCGCCTGCACATTGACCGCATCGCTGGCCAGGCCGCGGTCATGACTGGACAGCGCAGCGCGCCAGGGCGGTGCGGGGCCATCGCTGAAGCCGGCCCGCGGGCCAGGGGTCCACTGCATCGGCACGCGCACGGCATCGCGCTCGGGCAGGCGCAGGTCGTCGCCCAGGCCGATCTCATCGCCATAGCGCAGCACCGGCACCTGCCCCAGCGAAAGCAGCACGGCGTGGGCCATCGCCAGCGCGTCCACGTCGTGATCGAACATCGGGGCCAGCCGGCGCCGGATGCCGCGTTCGTAGACACGCATGCCCGGCTCGGGTGCGAACCGGTCCATCACGCTGGCGCGTTCTTCGGGACTCAGCTGCTCCAGGTCCAGTTCGTCGTTGTTGCGCAACCACGCCAGCCGCGAACGTGTCGGCGCATCGGCGTTGTACTCGGCCAGGGTCGAGGTGATCTGGCTGGCGTCCTCCAGCGCGAACGCCAGGAACAGATGGTTGTTGAGGTGGAAATCAAGCAGATGGGACAGGCGCCGTCCGTGGTCCAGGTACTGCCCATACTCACCCGCCTCCACGTCGGCTTCGCCGATGAGGATGGGCGCATCGTGGTGCGCGGCCGCCTGTCCGCGCATCAGCTCCAGCAGCCAGCGGCCTTCGTCGCGCGGGTCGGCGAGGGCCGCGCGTTCCACCATGTAGGGCACCGCGTCGACGCGGAAACCCGCCACGCCTTTGTCCAGCCAGAAGGCGATGATGCGTCCCATCTCTTCGCGCACCTCGGCATTGGCCAGCTCCAGATCGGGTTCATGCCGGTAGAACCGATGCTGGTAGAACCGCGCGGCATCCGCGTCCCAGCTCCACACCGACGCTTCGATCGGGGGAAACATGGGGTCCGGCCCTTGCTCCGGCGGCGAGTCCGCCCAGATATACCGCGCTGCCATCCGCGCGTCGCCGCTGCGCGCCTGCAGGAACCAGGGATGCTGGTCGGAGGTGTGCTGCATGACCAGCTCCACGATCACCCTGATGCCACGCCGCGTGGCTTCCCGGATCAGGAGATCGAAACTGTCGAAATCGCCGATGCGCGGATCGATCGCGCAGTGGTCGATCACATCGTAGCCACCGTCGCGGCCGCCATTGCGGTAGGTCGGCAACAGCCACAGGTGGGTGATGCCCAGCCATTGCAGGTAGTCGAGCTTCTCGACGACACCGGACAAGGTGCCCCAGCCCCTCCCGCAGCCATCACGGAACAGGGAAACGTCAAGTTGATAGATCGCCGTCGAATGCGGTGCCATCGCATTACCTGTGGTCGGGAGGGTCCATGGTGCACGCAGCAGCGTCTAGACCACGTCGGCGCGACCCGCGCCCGGCTCAGTGCCGGGTGCAGATCGCGCTGACCATCTCCCACAGGGTGGCCGGAACGAACGGCTTGCTGCACACCGGGTGATCGCCGAAGCGTGCATCGATGGCTGCGGCATCGTAGCCGGTGGTGAACAGGAACGGGATGTCCAGCGCGACCAGCTGGTCGGCCAGTGGATAGGACATCTCGCTGCGCAGGTTCACATCCAGCAGCACCGCGTCGATCCGGTCGTCGTGCTCGGCCACGTACCGCTGCGCCTCGGCCAGCTTGCCGGTGACGCCGAGTACCTCGGCGCCTGCCGATTCGAGGAATTCGGAAACGCTCAGGGCCAGCAGGTAGTTGTCTTCCACTACGTACACCCGGCATCCGGCCAGAATATCGTTGCTCATCTCAACCTCCCGCCAGGCGGCCCCCCGTCCGCGAATGGCTGTCAATGTGTGTGGTCGTAGGGCACTTCGATGCTGCAGAAGACCCCGTCGCTTGCATACTCCAGTCGTGTTTCGGCGTTGAGCGTGTGCGACATCGCGTGCACGATCAGTTGCGTCCCGAAGCCGGTCCGGGAAGGCGCGTGGTCGATCGGCACGCCGGTCTCCTTCCAGGTCAGCGCCAGCCACTGCTGGCCTTCATTCTCCTTCAGTTCCCACGCCACCAGCAGCTGGCCCCCGTCCACCTTGAACGCCCCGTACTTGGTCGCATTGGTGGAAAGTTCGTGCAGAGCCAGGCTGAACGTCTGGGCCATGTCGAAGCTCAGGGCGACCGCGTCGTCGCTCAACTTGACGCGCTCCATCGGCACGCCCAGCGAGGCCAGTTCCGTGCGGACCATCTCGCCCAGGTCGACTTCGCCGGCCAGCGTACCGCCCAGCAGGCTCTGCGCGCGTCCCAGTGCGGCCAGCCGCTGGCCGAAATCGGCGACGTCCTCGCCTTTGCCCAGGGTGCGCAGTGCGATGGCCTGTACGACGCCCAGCAGGTTGCGGGTGCGATGCTGCAGTTCGGCGATGAGCATCTGCTGGCGCTCTTCCGAACGCATCAGGCTGGTCACGTCCAGGAAGGTCACCACAACGCCGTTGGAACGCTCTGCGGCGTCCACGTACGGACCCACGCGCACCAGGTAGCTGCAGCCGCGATCGGCGCAGGAAGCACGCCGTTCGATCATCACTTCTTCCTTCAGCACCCGCTGCAGGTCGGCGTCGAACCCGGGCAGGGCAACGCGGACCGACAGATCGGTGATCGGCCGCCCAAGGTCGCTGTTGCGGATGTTGAAAATGGACTCGACCGCCGGAGTGAAGGAGCGGATCGCCAGCCGCTCATCCAGGAACACGGTCGCTACCTCGGTCGCGCGGAACAGGTTGACCAGGTCATTGTTGGCGCGGTCCAGCGCCTCCAGCTTGCCGTGCAGTTCGGAGTTCACGGTGTGCAGCTCTTCGTTGACCGACTGCAGCTCTTCCTTGGAGGCCTCGAGCTCTTCGTTGGTGGACTGCATCTCTTCGTTGACCGACACCAGCTCCTCGTTGGAGGACTTCAGTTCTTCCAGCGCGGTTTCGTATTCTTCGATCAGCGATTGCAGGCGGTCACGCGTCTCATGCAGCTCGCGCTCGGTCTGCGAGGCGTGGTCGGCGCGGTCCCCGCCCTGGCCGATCGCGCGTTCGGAGGCTTCTTCGCGGGTCAGCGCCGGGCCCTGGTCCACGAACAGCACCAGGAACAGGGCTTCGCTTCCCATGCGCTCGTTGAGCGGTTCGATGACCATGTTGACCAGTTGCACCCGGCCATCGTCCACTTCCATCGCCAGCCCGCTGCGCTGGGCGCTGCGGCCGCTCTCCACCGCTTCACGGAAGATCGTGCGCAGGTCCAGCCGCAGTTCCCGCCGTGCAAGGGTGAGCAGCTGCCGGGTGGGCGCGCCGGCCGGGACTTCCAGGTACTTGCCGGTGCGGCCGGAGAAGTACACCACGTCGCCGTCGCTGCTCACCACCACGTGGGGCGGGGCATAGCGGTCCAGCACCTGCGATTCGGCACTGTGGCGCATGGAGCCGGCCGCGGGCAGGCGCCGGGTACTGCTGTCGGTCGCGGCCTGCTGGCGCGGCAGGATCAGCGACATCGGCAGCCGCACGCTCGGCGTGGAGCCGTTGCGGCGCCGGAATATGCGATTGCGCTTGTCCAGGGCCACGAACAGTTCGTCGAACTGGCTCAGGTTCTCGGCAGTACCCAGGAACAGGAAGCCTTCCGGGCGCAGCGCATAGTGGAAGGTGGGGATCACCTGCGCCTGCACGTCCGCGCCGAAATAGATCAGCAGGTTGCGGCAGGACACCATGTCGATGCGCGAGAAAGGAGGATCGCGGATCACGCTGTGGGGCGAGAAGATGCACAGCTCGCGCACCTGCTTGGCCACTACCATGCTTTCGCCATCCGGGACGAAGAAGCGCTGCTGGCGCTCCTGGCTGACCGCGCTCAACAGCGGCCGCGGGTAACGCGCAGCGCGTGCAACGGCCAGCGCGCGATCATCGATATCGGTGGCGAACAGTTGCACGCGCGGGGCAACCGGCAACGTCGCCATGTGCTCCAGCATCAGGATCGCCAGCGAATAGACTTCTTCGCCGGTCGCGCAGCCAGGTACCCAGATGCGCACCGTCTCTTCGGGCCCGCGGTTGGCCAGAAGCTGCGGAATGACGTTGTCCTCCAGGCTCTTGAAGGCATCGTGGTCGCGGAAAAAATTGGTGACATTGATCAACAGGTCACGGAACAGCAGCCCCGGCTCCTGTGGATCCTTCCGCAGTGCGTCCACGTAAGCGCCGAGGTCGCGCAGGCCAAGCACCTGCATGCGCCGGTGCACGCGGCGCAGGAACGTGCGGGTCTTGTAGCCGCTGAAATCATGGCCCACCTGGCTGCGCAGCAGCATGTAGATCTCAGCCACCGAGTCGGCGTCCTGGGCCGAGGAGCGCTGCGTCCGCGCGCCGGCTATGGCCTGGTCGAGCATGCCGATGTTGGCGGCGAACTCGGCGATCTTCGGCCCCATGGATTCAACCGGCAATGCAAAATCAACAAAGCCCAGCTGGATGGCCGAATCGGGCATGTCCGCATATTGCGGCCCGAATCCGTCCGCGACCTGGGCCAGCGTCATGCCGCCTTTTTCCTGGATGGCCTTCAGGCCCAGCGTGCCGTCAGCATCGCCACCGGACAGGATCACGCCCACCGCAAGCGCCTGTGCATCGTCGGCCAGCTCGCTCAGGAAGATGTCGACCGGCTTCGGCTCGCGATGGCCGTGCAGATCCTGCAGTGTCAGCTTGCCTTCGCGGATGCCCAGCACGCTGTCCTCTGGCATCACGTATACATTGCGGGGTTCGACCGGCATGCCTTCCTCGGCCTGCACCACGGGCAGCGGGGTGAAGCGCGCGATGATCTCCGGAAGCTGGGTCCTGCGTGAAGGATTCAGGTGGGTGACCACCACGAATGCCATGTCCGTGTCGTTGGGAACGCCGCGGAAGAACCCCTCCAGCGCTTCTACGCCCCCAGCGGAAGCACCGATGCCGACGACGTGGAATTTTCCTTCTGACACCATGTCGCGGTGTGCCCCGAATTGAGAAATAGTGGCCATGCTCGCCGCCGTCTGGTGGATGTGTCAACCGGTTCAATACCGACCATCATGCCGCCGCACGGGGTTACCACACTGTGTGGATACGGCGCGCCCAGCGCACGCCGAGGCACCGCGTGCAGGGAGTGTGACGGCACGTGATGCCGGGGTTGATGCGTTCGTTACCTGCCGGCCACGTGCTGTATGACGGGCGCCGCCGATAGTGACTGCAACCTTGGCTTAAGGAAGCGCCACCACGTGCTGCGATCCCTCGCCCCGAATGACCACGTCGCACCTGCTGCGCACGCAGCGCCGTCCGCTATGCCGCGCGGACGACCTGGCGCTGCGGTGCTGACCGCCTGCGTGTTACCCATTCGCGCCGGGACCGTGGCATGACGGACCCGATGCGCCGTCGTGTGGAGGATGCGGCCGCGAACGATCCGGCCAGCCGGACGTGGCCGGATGCGGGCGCGGGCGGCAGTCGCCCGGGCGACTGGTTCCTGCAATCACTGGTCAGCCTGGTCAACCATCGCCCGCACCTGCGCCTTGGCATCGTGCTGCATGTGCATGGGCTGGAGATAAGCGGGAGCCTGGTTTCGGGCACGGCTTACTTCGAGCGTTTCGCGCGCGCGTTTCCGGATGCGCTCGACCTCGCCGACCAGGCGCAGCGCCAGACCGCGCACGACAGCATCGCCATGCATGCGGCGCGCTACGGCAGCCGCAACGCCGACGACAGTACCGACCCGCCTGATTACCTGCACCTGATCGATGTGCGCGTCACGGCAGTCGGCAGCGCGGATGCAATGGCCCCTGCGCTTCCGCTGTGGCGGGGGCGCATCGAGGCCATCGACGGCTTCCAGCTGCAGGGCCGTGAGGCAGGTGCGGGAACCTCCAGCGCACGTTGATTCCGTGACCGTGTTGCACAGGATGCGCGATGCGTCTGCAGCGCGCCAAGCACGTGCCTGCGCCGACAATTCTGCTTGAGTGCACGCCGCTCTGCGGCTGCGCGGTCGCGTGTCGACACAGGAGTCGCCGTCCGCGTCATCGTCTCGTGCAGTACTGCCGCGTCTGGTGTCACGTGGCATCGTCATGCGTTCGACGGCGTTTTCAAACCGCGCCGCCTACGCTGTGCACGTCGGTACTTCCACCGACTTCTACG
>Ga0265797_10011649_pt1 | contig 10972 bp, 12 predicted proteins | sample P2T30metagenome_FD_192433 | JGI IMG/M metagenome (GOLD analysis project Ga0265797, IMG submission 192433) | Plant litter microbial communities from East Loma Ridge, Irvine, California - P2 T30 | ecosystem: Environmental > Terrestrial > Plant litter > Unclassified | place: USA: California... | reverse complement strand
TGCTGCCTGCTCTTGACGTTGTTCCCTTCGGATTGAACTCTCATGCAAGCTGCAAAACAAAGTATCTTCGCAGCGACCTCCTTAAACCGGGTACACCGAGGACACCGGAAGTAACACACCAGCAAGTTGAACGCGATTGTACGCACGACTCAAATCACAAGCACACAAGTAGAACACTGACGTTCCGCAGACAGTATGGCTACCCAAACAACAAATCTCGACAACAGCACAAAACAACCTTTCCCCTTCATGAAGCTCCCCGCCGAGCTACGCCTTATCATCTACGAGCTCGCACTACACGATGTGATCCCCATCTTGGCACTTGGGACACCAGTGATGTCGTACTACGCATGTTGCGGGCCGTCGTGCGCTCGAGGTGCTCTTGCCCTACTTCTAACCAACAAAGAAGTCCGAGCCGAGAGCAGCAAGGCCATGATGCCTAGCATGTTGGGTCGTCTCGAAAGCTACAAGACGCGTATGCAGCTCGTCGAGCAGGAGTGGGATGAACTTGAATGCAGGCATTGCGACAACGAGGATGATTACAAATCCATACAGCAGCAATTGGGAGGGTTGGAAGAGCCGATGCGCGGTTCACACTGGGATGTGAACATCGTGGGCAGCGTGCACCTTGCTGTGTCGGGTGCTGCAAAGAACTCCTTGCCGTAGGTCAACGACCAGCATAGTTTGAAGGAAGTTGGAAGTGTCCGTTGGACGGAGGGTTTCCAATCGGCTTATGTATACCAAAGATCAAGTTTCCCATGAAGCTCGAGAACAGCTTTAAGTAAAGAGGACAGAGGGCGTGCGACGCTCTACGATTATGAGGTCAGCAAATATGTGAAGGGTTGGTTATGTAAGAGCCTCACAAGACAGAAATCGATAGAACAAGGTTGTTCGGCGTGATAAAGTTCGAGCGAAAGGCAGTGCTCAGCAGAAATCTGACAATTGCCAAGTTTCCAGGCAAACGACCAGCAAGACACATCAGCAGGTAGAGACTGAATCGTAAAGTGAACCACAATTGCAAGCCTACCATCCATCCCGACCAGGTCACCGAAAAGAACCGTTCCCTTGGGAACTGTATGCAAGATGTTGATGGTGACGGAAGACTACAACCTAATGCGAGCTTCCGTACCATTCAAGTGAGAACACACGCGGCAGTGCTTCGATCAACAGTGCACGTGGGCTTCTGCAAGACACGCAGTCCAACTCTTGAGAGTCCCAGATTCCAATCATGAGTGCCCGGGTAAGTCACATTCAAACGACTAGCATTCATGAAGCAGAGTATCTTATCCCAACAGATCCCTGCCGCTTATCGTCTGGGTTGGAAGGTTACAGGCGACTGTTTCGAATACAAAGTTTTGTTCAGCACACAGGTCGGTTACGGATTTCCACAGTCCGCTAGCTGGAATCAGATAGCCAAGTTTATGATATACTCTCACTACTTTGCTTATCTCTTCCCTTCCCCCATTTGACAACATAATGTAAAGCTGTAGGAATCATTGTTCGTAGCACGAGTAGTTTTTACGAACCTGCAATAAACTCTGCTTACGGATGCGACCACGTTGCGTTACGAATTCAAATCTCTCATACGATTGATAGTTCTGGGAAGTTCGATGCCGTTTCAGAGCCCTTGGAAGTATTGAATCCCATTGCTGTGCAAGCGCTTCCTAGCACCTCACATCAATCTGTACATACGGAATGATCTGAACATTTCCAACAATTCCATTACTAACCCTTGATGGCAGATTGCCTCCAAGTCTAGTGATCAAGCTCGATTTTTCTCCACCACTTCGTAGCTTCGTCATGATTGTACGCAAATAGTTCCACATGGTTGACGGTACAACCGCCAAGACTTCGTTATTGCCTTCACGGAGGTATGGAGTGATGTGTAATAGAGGCGAGCTATGATCAGGGCCTGGTAGTCGGTTGCCATTGACTAGAATAGTAATGGCATGGGCGATTGGTGGAAATGAGATGTAAGCACCTGACGCTTTGGCGGAGAAATTCCAATGGAAAGACGCGGTATAGTACCCTACGCCTGAGACGTCTTCGAGCCCGGTGATTTCAGTCCACGAAGGCAGTTCAGCATCTAAGAGAGAGTGTGATGAATTACGTATTGAAGCGAAGGTTTCAACATCGTAGATGTCTGAAGGGTGTTCCCAATGTGAGACCGTCAAGCTCCAGTTCGAGAGCATGAATGAAGGTAAGGCCGAAGTTAGCGCATGGTCTTTGCCAGAAGAAGTCTTCACTTCTCCGTTGGAGCGAGAGTGGACTGAGATGCTTGCATTGGAGGACTCAATAGCAAGCATCGAGGGAGAGCCAGAACTAAGATGGCACATGTGCTCGCCTGCTTCGAAAACGAAGATCTTGACCTGGTTGGATCTGAGTGCGAGAGGAATAGTGATTGTACCGTTGCCACGTGAGTAGTTTGACACTGCTGCACGTTCGCCGGTCCATGGATCAAGAGCGAATGGCCTTTTCGTGGTTCTAAAGGTAGCCTTGCCACTAGAGTCGGATCCGTCGTTGAACAGCAATGCGTAGTCACTCCCAGTAGCTCCGCAGGTCCGCCAAGTCGTGTACCAGGATGAGTTCTGAGAACTAATCTGTGGATCCAACCCTAAAGCCCTCAACTTTTGAGCGACTTGCCCTTGTCTGACGGAGTGCACATTCCGTTCGTCTCGAAGCGAATTCAGCTCACCACGGAAGCATGTTTCGTGGCAGCCACTCCTTCCAGGATAATAGCCTGGCTCCCCTGCTATGATGACAGGAAGTCCTGCTACTGCGAGCTTGCGGATGCGGGAAATTGTTTCGCTCGAGATGTTTTGGTTGGCACCAACCACGAGCGCTTTCCAAGCTGGGCCATGAGGCGCAAGAATGCCATCTTTTACCAATGCTTGAGGTAAATCGAAGTTCAAATCAGTGACATAAGAGTATGTCCATCCTAGCACTGAAGATTAGTAGTTGTCAATCGTAGGCGACAGGAATGGACAAACCTTCACTGTGGAGATCGTTGTCAGGGTATACCGAGGGAAATTCTCCATTGTTAGCGCTTTGTTTATTCAGGATAGCGATGTCAACTCGAGGCTCGCCTTGCTGTTGAACGTATTGCAAGCGGGAAATGTAATCCAAAACATCCTCTAGGCCGTTGTGCCAGGACGGTTGCTTGTCTGTATAGAGCTCCGAAAATAGGTACAGAAATGCGGTGTAACCTGGCCAAGTAGTTCCAAAGTATTCGCCAGAATACGATTGTCCGTGAATGACGAATTGATTGACACCGCCAGCGACAGCACGGTTCACGGACAAGAGTAGCTGACTGTGGTCGTAGCTATAGGCTTTGAGTGCCACAGCACCCACCTCGTTGGAGATGACGCGTTTTCCAGCGAGCTGAGCAGGTCCACTGAACTGTCTATATGCATCGATAGAGTCGTGGAAACTCAATGATTCGCACTCTGGTACATCTGGAACAGGCACTGAGACAGCCATATCCATTGTAAGGCCATAGGAGGGTTGTGTAGAAAATGATATTCCCAGGCGGTCGTTAGCCCAGTCACGCAGGGTTTGCAGGTATTCGACGTAGCCTTCGGCCAGGACGAGTCGAAAATCGTTGATGAAACCTCGAGTATCACTTGGGGCTTCGAAGAGGACCCGGAACTCCCCTGGGTCGTTCGCTTGCAAGGCGATGTTATTGTTTCCCCATGCCAATAGCGGGAGATAAGGAATAAGGCTGTAGCCGAAGCGTTTTTCAAAACGTGCTGGCAGTTCGGGTGTCCAAGTGATGTTGGAGATAATCTCAATACTGTCCTCCCACACTGTGATGGTTAGCAGAGTATCCCAGATGGATATATATAGAACCTTACTGTAGTTCCCTGCGGCCTTGATGAGCTCTAGTACCTCATCGTCAAGTATGTACTTTTCCCAGAACTTGATCACAGTTTTGGCGCCGCGTGCACTGTTGTGATCTATGGCAAACGAGCCGTCATCGAAGATCGTTTCATGACGTTCACTGTCAAAATGAACGTTGCGATTGCCAGACAGTCGTTGGTAGAAGCTGAAGATCTGGAAACCAACGATTTGTGAAGCGAGTGGCGTGTGAGGTCGCCCGGTCGCGATGTCGAAGTCGGAAGTGATATCCATCAAGGTATCAGATTGGATCGTGTATTCTTCCCACGTGATGTTCCGGATACCATCAAAGCCTCGGGAGGTTTTGTATTCTGTTCGCTGAGATGTGACCTGCGCGGAGACGACAGCAAACACGTCACCGCTTTCCTCTTCCCAGCCTGGGATGACTCGATTGAACGACTCGTTTGAGGATACGAAGGTAGTGTATGGAATCTGATATGTCAACTCGTGATTCAAATTGGACTGAGGAATTCGAGCTTACTAAATCCCATTGCAACCCTTCGTCGTCGGAACTCGCAGGTACTCCTTGACCCTGGTTAGGACCAATTGCCATGTCCATGTATAGACCCGACTCTCTATGAGCACGTAAGGCGTCCACAAGTAGTTCTCGGTAAGCTGGACTCCCGAACGCGAATGTTGACCAGTTCGCTCCTTTAGGCTGGGCACCATGGTCGCCACCATAGTTGAAAAATGGCACAAATTCCACGCCGCCCGCTCCAATAGACCCAGCAGACTTGATGTCGGCAGCTACAACTCGTCCATCGACGCTGGCATCTGGTAGCCAGTAGCGGAAACGTGGTCGGATCCGAGAACTTGGATATCGAAAAGTGCCCTGAACAGCGCTATGGTCAATAAGAGGAGACGCATGAGTACCTTCAAGGGTGAAGAAAGCCCAGAAAACGATTGTAAAGATGTAGGAAAACATCAAGACTGAGATCAAGGAACTGAAGAGGAGCTTGACCAGTCAGTGGAATATGGTGAGGCTCCTTAACCCTTACATGGTGACTACGACCGTAGACTTATAGGAAAGCAGTATACGCCGATAGCCGAGTGTCCTTGGAAGAACCAATTCTGTACAGCAGTAGTGTACTCGCGGAACGTTGGAGCCGAAAGAAACTTGGGACTTCGGGGACAATGATAGCGAGACTTCTTCTGACATGGTCATTCGCACACTTGAACGTCTGTTGTCCAAAGTCTGTCCACTTGACTCTCACTTCGCTTAACTTACAGAACTGTTACCCCGCTTTGTGGAGGTTAGATCCACGCTACACGATTGCAGGGACAAGCTCTTTGTCAACATCTTCTCTGTCTTCCACGGCGGGAGTTTGTCCGAGCTTCAGCTCGCAAGACCACGCGAGAATTCGCATCGAATGCGATCAGGTCTACTGCTAACGGATTGGTCAGTCCAGGCCCGACACAAGACAGCTTTGCTCCGATATTCGATGGAATCCTTGAAAGCGATGAAATTCTTCGGTCCAACTCAATGCGAAGATGATCGAAGCCGGATCAGTGCCCAGTACAAACTGAAGCCATCAGCTGGGTCATATGGTTTTCAGACTGGTGTGTCCTATGAGTTTTACGCGGTAGCTGCATTTGGCCTCTCACTCATGAAGTGATTTTATTCCTATAACTATAGAAGCAATAGCCTGCTCGTATGCACATATGTTCTTTTTACAATCGTGAGACCCAACCTCCAATACTGGAAGCCCGGAGCAGGGAGTCAGAGCCTATTAATCATGGCTTATCTTGGCACGATGTGAGTATTCATTACGTATCGTAAGCCAGGAGCGCTTCTCTCTCGTTCACTCAGCTAATCCGATCAGGGCACTTTATGCCACGCTCGTCTCAGCGACGTACCAGTGGCCACTCTATCGAGAACTCGAGTTGATCTCTCCACGAAGCACCTTCAACGCTACACCTACCTACGCCCGGCCGTATGCAAGCTTATCTAGTCTGGTCAACAACCAGACAACTACAACGTGGCCTGCGGACCCATCTCCTACGGATTATGACGAGAAATACGGTCGAGCGGCGCTTTCGTCTTTGTGGGCATCAATTCCCGTGTCCTCGCCACCTTTTACGACTACGGTCTTGCCCACGCCGATCCCTAGCCATGAGCTCATAAAGCCTCCACCACTGCATATCGATGACGAGACAAGCAATCTTACGTTCCCATCAGACATACAGTGGGGTTTCGCCGGCGCTGCACTACAGATCGAAGGTGCTATCAAAGAGGAGGGGCGCGGCCCATCTATCTGGGAAGACAATTTCCGCGGCAACTACAGCCAGTTCAAGGATGGCGGACCGCCTGACATTGCAACCATGAACTATTATCTCTACAAGCAAGACATCGCGAGGCTTGCTGCCGCGGGAGTCCAAGCGTACAGCTTTAGCATTAGCTGGTCACGTATCGTTCCGTTCGGTGTTGCGGGATCGCCGATCAATCAGGAAGGCATCGATCACTACAACGATGTCGTCAACACAGTCCTCGCGTTTGGAATGACCCCAGTCATCACACTTCATCACTTTGATACGCCTCTATACTTCAAGACCAACACCTCTTTCTAGTAAGTACATGGACTATATGCCGCTTCGCTGAACACATAGCTGACCAGTGATTGTTTTGTAATAGTGCTTTCGACCACCCGGAGTTTGTTGATGGCTTCGAATATTACGCAAGAACAGTTCTGGTACACTATGCTGATCGTGTGGGAACTTGGTATACATTCAACGAACCAACTCTCGAGGCAAACTTGATGCGGCATTGGACATACAGCCGTAACGTGCTGATGGCTCATGCGAGAGTCGTCCGTTGGTACCGTAGCGAGATCAAAGGCTCTGGAAAATGGAGCATGAAACTGGATCTGACAAATACTGGATTTGCCCTTCCTCTCGATCCCTCCAACGAGTCTGATGTTGGAGCCGCAGTGAGGAGGAACAAATTCTCATTCGGCTATTTCGCAAACCCACTCTTCAGAGCAGAGCAGGTACCCGAGGCTATGATCGAGGCATTAGGCAACAAGATACCCCAGTACACTCAGCAGGAGCTGGAGTTTATCAACGGAACAGCAGACTTCTTCGCTTTCGATATCTATACAGCAACATATCACTCGGTGCCAGCTGGAGGGTACAAGCAATGCGTTGAGAACAAAGGGCATTCAGAGTGGCCAGCTTGCACGTCTAGGTCCAGAACGCGAGGGACCTGGGAGTCCAATTTCCAAGGCAATGTCGACAGACCTGCCGTAAGTCTGATCCCCATCCAGATCTTCGCTTTCCCAGGATCACTTACATGAACCACTGGATACTTTGACGTTGAAAGATGACTGACTTTGATCTCCGAAAGGTTCCTTCGGAGCACATACGATCCATACTGGGCTACATGCATCACGAGTATCCCACCGAAGGTGGCGTTACCATCGGGGAATATGGCCTGCCGATTTACAAGGCTAGAGAAATGTCTCTCGAGCATCATGTGAACGACATTACTCAATCCTACTTCTACATCCCCATCTTGAGAGAAGTGCTCAAGGCGATCAACTACGACGGTGTTCGTGTCAAAGGACTCTTTGGCTGGACATATCTTGACAATTGGGAGTGGGGACAGTATGGGGATTGCTATGGCGTCCAGACGTTTAACCGATCTACTCTGGAGAGGACCTACAAGCGCGCGATCTTCGATTATTCGGACTTCATGCAAAAGCATAGTAAGCGAGACTATCCCACAGACAGCTAATTCCTACTAGCTCTGCGGCCTTGAATGTAACAGTCATCCTGCAACGTCGTTGATTTTGGAGTCGGACACATCTAGCATATGAGTCTGCGCTGGGGGTGACTGGGCAGGATGTCTCACGGGCCTTCTCTGCTGTTCATCGGCGTTTCGTTGCGAGTCTTGCGAATTAATGAATCAAATAACATTTCTCAGCCCCACACCAAGAATTGAACATCCGGCTCGCGAAATTCCACATAATTGCCATCCGAGGCGCTTTGTCCAGCATAGATCTGCGGATGCCGCTGTCGAGACTCTGACCGAATACCTGTCTGCTGTGAGATCGTTGGACCTGGACATTGTGGGTGTTGCTGTGCGATGTCATGGTGGTCGGGCGGGAGTTCAGTCGTTTAAGCTGGATGTCGGCACGATGATCCTTTGGAGACACCCCGATGGACAGTCGACTCGATTGTAATAGTCTGCTCCCGCAGGATCCTGTGATCCTGTGATGAGCTGACTGTCAAAAAGCTGGCCTGTGTGTGTGGCTGTAACCGAAGGTCGCGAAGAGAGTTTGAAGGTACGGACCCGGTAGCCGGATAGCCTGATTATTTGTGACTTTTCGTGTGGGCGCGAACGCGACCTGAGAGGTTGCGATTCTCGATGTCGCTTCTCCTCGCACTACCAGAGGAGTACTGACGCCAGTTATGTCACTGCTGTCAGAGAAATATTTGAACTTGTCTCTTTTGCAAAATAAGTCGGGTATATTTCGCCTTCTATAATAGCCATGGCTCGTCAATATACAATCCCTCCAAAAAGATGAATATAAAAAGAAAAAAAAGAAAAGAAAAAACAAATGCCTTTGCTCTTCATCTCATCTTCCCTTCGCAGGCTCGCTTTCATATGTTCGTTTCCTCCAGCAGTACCACCCGCAGCACCATCCAAACCCACCAATCAATCAATCACCTCTCATCTCCCAGAGCACACCTAAAACATGCTCGCGCCTCCACTCTCAATAGCCTCCATCTCCGCCTCGCTGTACACCGTCCTCCTGAACCTCTGCGGCAACTCGTTGCGGTCCCAGAACTCGCCCTCCTTGGGCTTCACGCTGCCGAGCTGTCTCGCGGTGCGACCGCCGATGCCACCGTAGGGCTGGAAAACAGAAGAGGGAGCCTGGGAAGAAGCGGCGCCGCCGCGCATCATGGGGCCGTGCTGGCTGGCTTTCTGGCGGTAGGAGGCGAAGGATTCGGGGAGGACCGAGGAGGGGGAGGCTGGGTGGACTTTGGGGGTGTGGTCGATTTCTTTTTGGCGGGTGATGTTAGTTCTTGGTTGGTTTTGAGATGAGAGTAGAGAGGAGCTTACCCTTGGGGACTGAGCGACGGCCTAGGAACCTGATCATGGGGGTGTGCTTTAGGAGAACATTGGTTGCGCGCATCTTTGCTGTGGTGCTGTGTGTGTGTGTGTGTGTGTGTGTGTGTGTGGAGTTTGAGGAAACGGTTTGTTCTGGTGAAGAAGTGTGGATGCGCGCGCGCGAGTATTCCGGATTTTTTATTGAGAGTAGCGAGAGACGGTGAGGTGGTTGTGTGGTTGTGGAGAATTGTTGCTGCCCAAGGAAGAATTGTCGTCGGAGTGGTGAGAGAGGGAAAGTCAATTGTTTCTGTACCTTAGTCAAGGCGATAACGAGAGCGCGGTGCTCGCCTGCAGTTGGAAGCAAGCTAGAGGTATGCGGCAGCTTTCGGCGAGGTCGGAGATGGGCGGAATCGGCTTTGGTGGAGAGAGAGAGTTGCAGCCTGCAGGCTTTCGGGGCTGTCACTTTATCCACACTCCTCCACTCCTCCTCACGAGTCAACCTCCACAACGCAATTCTCGGCTGCACCTGTCGGAATAGGCATTCCTTGTGTGAAGTGAAGATCGCGTCCCCCACCCGTCCATTTTCCCCGTGTTTACGTTTCGCGCCGCCCGAATATCACATGCTTCCGACTGCGGATGCTGGTGGCTGACTACTGTCACATGCTTGTCCGACTGCTGACCTCATCCACGACGACAACGGCGAGTAAGTGAAGGCTCGACTGTACCGTCTACGCGAACAAGTCTGTGATATTGCCAAAGAGACCTGTCGATTGTCTCCCAGATCTGGCCACAGCAAGCACTACACCTACCACGCACATCAATCAACAAGTAAACAATACACAAATCCCAAGGAGAAAAGCACAACAACAATGCACGAAGTCCTCCTCTTCAGCCAAATCTCCCCAGCCCGCCACAACCAAGTCCTCAACATCCTCGCCGGCGTAACAGGCTCCCAACCCCTTGCCTACCAGGACCAGACTTCTCTATTCGCACAACTACGCATTCCAGAAACCAACCTCAGTTCGAAGAAAAAGCCCGCACCCGGAACTCCCCAACCGCAAAAATGGGTCCACAAGCTCTCCCGACCAGTGCGAATCACCAGCGACCCTCCAGAAATCGCCGGCCAGTGGCGACAGCGCGTCGAGCAAACGCCCGACCCAAGTGTAAAAGACCACACAGCGCGCGAAGTCACCGAGAACGAAATCAAAGACTTGAAAGCCTTCCTAGACCCTGCATCGTACAGACTCCTAGGCCAGCAATACGTTCTCGGCCACCGCTTCGTCAGCGGCAATGTGGTCGTGCGGATCTTCAGGGTGCTCCTGACGACGCAGCAGCTCCCCGCTGATAAGATTCTGGAGGGCCCGCCGCTGGCTGTGTCTGAGTTGAATGTTCTGGATCCGAGCGGGACGTATGTGGTGGAGGTTTCGGTGCGGATGGAGGATCGCAAGAACACGAAAATTGCCGAGCAGGCGATTGCGGAGTTGAGGGTGTTTAAGCAGAGTGTTGAGGGGGTGATTGATTTGAGGGTGCCGGATAGGCTTGCGTTGGATACGAGGGTTAAGGACGCGTAGGTTCATCTTTTGTTTGAGTCTTTGATGAAAGAAGGGTAGGAGGAGGAAAGGCCATTGCCGATTGCGAAATGCACATCAAGACGAAGGGTGCCGCAGCAGTTCACTACAAAACATACAAAGGCAGAGGCTTCAAGTGGGTTTGACCACTATACTTATCAGCATCCTGCGTCGAGGTTGCCTACCAGCGATGGGAATCCGGCATGCCAGTCACCGTACGATGATGCAGCCATGTGGCTGCACGGTGGTTGTGAGCCACGAAGATTAGCAAGGACGAATAAGCCCCGATCGCCCGCTATGCATCTGCTGATGATGTCGTATGTATCCGCCAAATCGGCAAGACAGAAAGCGAGGCGATTCAACTCGTATTCCCCATGAGTTTAGAAGATTATTAGCAAGCAAAAAGTCGAAGAAGTAGGACAGGAGAAATGCGACGCAGAACACTACTTGTTTT
>Ga0265797_10011647_pt1 | contig 10972 bp, 8 predicted proteins | sample P2T30metagenome_FD_192433 | JGI IMG/M metagenome (GOLD analysis project Ga0265797, IMG submission 192433) | Plant litter microbial communities from East Loma Ridge, Irvine, California - P2 T30 | ecosystem: Environmental > Terrestrial > Plant litter > Unclassified | place: USA: California... | reverse complement strand
ACGAGCGTCACGGGGGCGGACGGCCGGGTGCGGAGGACCGACGGCAACGACCGGGCGAGGAGGTCGGGGGCGGAGGCGACGCGGGTCAGCAGCGACACGGCCCTCACCCCTCGCTCGGGTCGAGGTCGCCCGTGCGGGCGTCGTCGTCGGTCGCCGCGTCGTCCTCGGGGCCGTCCAGACCCGGGTCGTCCTCGAGGTCGCGCACCGCGTCGGCGTCGAGGGGGCTCCCGGGCCCGCCCGGCACGGGACCGGCCTCGTGGTCGTGCTCGTGGCCTCGGTCGTCGTCGTCGTGAGCCATGTCGGTCCTCTCGTCGCGCCCCTCCTCCGGCCCAGCGCCGGGGAGGTCGCCGGAGGGGCCGGCCCCGCGAGCCTGCCGTGGTCGAGCTCCCCGCCCGGGCCGCGGCCCCTCCTGCCCCTGAGACAACCACCTCCCCGAGCCGCCGTGGAGGCCCTTGACACCAGGTCGGGGGGCGTGCCTGGCGGCCCGGGGGAGCGGGGGCGTCAGCGGGGCGTCACTCGTCGGCGACGCCCTTGCTGACCGCGGTCGGGGCGTCGAACGAGTCGCCCTCGAGCGCCCGCAGCGCGTCGAGGACGTCGTCGGGGGCGCCCTGCTCCGTCGCGGCGGCGACCAGGTCGTCCTTCGACACGGGGTAGTCGACCCCGCTGAGGTACTTCTGCATCTGGATCGGGTTCGGGGTGTCGGCCATGGCGGTCTCTCCTTCATCTCGGACGCGGCGAGCCGGCCGGAGCCGGGCCGCCGCGTCGTCTCGTGGTCAGCCGGCCGGAGCCGACCGGCTGGTCGACCCCGTCGGCACCGACCGGCTGGTCCGGCCGGTCGGGTCCGACGGGGCGGTCGAGGTCGACCACGTCGGTCGCCTCGACGTCTCGGCGGGGCACCGTGGTGGGCGCCTCGAGGTGGACGGCTCCGCTCGGGACGATGCCCGCGCCTCCTCGTCGCTCCATCACGCGCCACTGGGCGGCGACGTCCTCGCCCGCGTGCTCGGGGGGCAGCTCGTCCCAGAAGGCGAAGCCGCCGGCCTCGACGAGCGCCTCGCGCCGGTAGAGCGCGCAGCCGCCGACCCAGGCGACCCGGTAGGCCGCCCAGTCGCCCGGCCGGAGGTCGAGCTCGGCGGCCTCGTGCGCGATGTTGGCGGCGTTGTGCAGGGGCCAGCGCTCGAAGCCGGGGGCCCCGCGCCGGATGCGCTCCGGCTCGACCGCGCCCGGCCACAGCTCGAAGGCCTCGCGCTCGTGCGGCCGCACGTCGCCGAGGTACGACAGCCCCTGCACGGCCGAGCCGACGAACCCGCAGCCCAGCCGCTCGAGGGCGTCGTGCAGCCGCGCCAGGGTGCCGGGCTCGAGCCACACGTCGTCGTCGAGGAACAGCACGGCCGGCGCCGTCGCCCGCTCGAGCAGCGACTGCCGGTGCTCGGCGAGGCCCCGGCGCGGGTGGTGCACGTGCAGCGAGACGGGCCGGCCCTGGGCGCGCAGCACCCGCACCATCGCCTGCGCGGCGGGCGCGGCCCAGTCGGGCTCGCCCGTCGACTGGTCGCTGACGACCACCGAGAACGACGGGTCGTCCTGCGCGGCGAGCCCGGCCAGGGTGACGGCGAGCTCGGCCGGGCGGTCGGCGGTCGGCACGAGCACGTCGACGGCGCAGGGCCCCGGAGGCGCGGCCCGGTCGTCGAGGAGCGCCGGCGAGCCCCAGGCCCCCGACCACCGCCGGCTGCCGGTCACGGCACGCTCCCGGCGCCCCCGGCCGGCCCGGCGCCGTCGGTGCCCCCGACGCCCCCGGCCGCCCCGCGGATGCGGTCGACGATGCCGGTCGTCGAGTGGTCGGACACGTAGTCGAGGATCCGCACCTCGCCGCCGCCCTCGACCACGGCCGCGGTCTCCTCGAGCATCTGCGGCGTGTAGTCGCCGCCCTTCGCGTAGAGGTCGGGCCGCAGGCGCCGGATCAGCGGCACGGCCGTGTCGGTGCCGAACGACGTGACGTAGTCGACGCAGCTCAGCGCCGAGAGCACCCCCGCACGGTCGGCGAGGGCGTTGATCGGGCGCCCGGGGCCCTTCAGCCGACGCGTCGAGGCGTCGTCGTTGAGCGCGACGACGAGCACGTCGCCGAGCTGCTTGGCCTGCGTCAGGTAGGTCGTGTGCCCGCGGTGCAGCACGTCGAAGCAGCCGTTCGTGAGCACGACGCGGCGGCCGACGGCCCGCTCGTCGTCGAGCCGGCGGGCGAGCTCGTCGACGCCGAGCATGAGGTCGCCCGTGCGGTCGAGGTGCACCACGAGGTCGTCGGTCGAGCAGACGGAGGTGCCGAAGCGCTGCACCACGATGTCGGCGGCGGCCTGCGCGAGGTCGACGCTCGTCGTCAGGGGCAGGCCGGCGGCCCGCCCGACGGTGAGCGCCGCGACGAACGAGTCGCCGGCGCCCGAGGCCTGCCGCTCCCGCGCGCGCCGGGCCCACGTGCGGTGCCGCACCCGCGCCTCCCGGGGGTCGTCTCCGTCGGCGCCGGGCGGGGGGACGGCGAGCCCCGAGGAGGCGGAGCCGCCGTCGCCGGGACCGCCCACCAGCGTGATCGTGCCGTCGTGGTCGAGCGTGACGACCACCGCGGCCGCGCCGGCCGCGTCGAGCACCGCCTCGGCCGCGCCGGAGACCCGCGCGACGCGCTCGTCGGCCGGCAGCGAGTCGCCGAGCGCGAGGCCGGCCAGCGCGGCCGTCTCGCCCGCGTTGGGCGTCACGACGTCGGGCCGGAGACGTGCCCACGGACGCAGGTCGTGCGCGTCGACGACCACGAGCGGCGGACGCTCGGCGGCGGGGCGGGCGACGAGGGCGTCGAGCACGACGCCGGTCAGGGCCCCGGTGCCGTAGTCGCAGACGAGCTCGGCGTCGGCCCCGCGCGACTGGGTCGTCGCGTTCTCGGCGAGCTGCGCCAGGGCCGGGGGAGGCGCGGGCTCCGTCGCGAGGTCGTCGAGCCGGATCAGCACCTGGTCGTCGACCAGCACCCGGTTCTTGGCCACGGTCGTCAGCCCGCGCACGCGCACCACGCCCGTCGTGTCGACGCCGTGGGCGGCGAGCAGCTCGGTGAGCCGGCGGCCCGCCTCGTCGTCGCCGACGAGCCCGGCGACCCGCACCCGGGCGCCCAGGGCGGCGAGGTTGACGGCGGTGTTGGCCGCGCCTCCGGGCACGTAGCGACGGGTCGCGACCTCGACGACCGGGGCGGGGGCCTCGCGGGTCATGCGCTCGGTCGTGCCCTGCCACCAGCCGTCGAGCACGAGGTCGCCGACGACGCTCACCACGGGGGCGGCGTCGCGCAGGGCCCGCGCGACCTCGGGGCTCAGGCCGCGCACCTCCGACAGGTCGGGGCGGGCCACGTCAGTCCTCGCCCTCGGCCGGCTGGCTCGGGTGCACGCGGGGCTGGTCGCCGCCGGCGCCCTCGTCGCCGGTGCCCGTGCCGGTGCCCGTGTCGTCGTCGGGGTCGCCTCCCTCGGCCGGGTCCTGCGGGTGCGGGGTGCGACCGGTGGTCGTGTCGGCGGGCGGGTCGGCCGGGGCCGCGGGGGCGCCGCCCTCGGCGGGCGACCCGGGGGAGGCGAGGCCGGCGGTGTCGGCGGAGCCCGCGGTGGCGACCGTCCGGGGGGCCTCGTCCGCGCCTCCTGCGCTCCGGGGCGTCGCTCCGCGCTCGCCCGGGAGCACGGGCACGCCGTAGTGCACGACCTTCGTGAGGGTCATCTCGTCGAGCAGCTCGGGGCCGTAGCCGAAGCCCGCGCCGCTCTCGCCGCGGGGCTGCGCCGAGCCGCCGGGGGCCCCGCCGAAGACCGCGTTCACCTTCACGGTGCCGACGGGCAGCTCGGCGACCGCACGGTTCGCGTGCGCGATCGACCCGGTGAGCACGGTGGCCGCGAGGCCGTAGCGGTCGGCGCAGGCGAGGGCGAGGGCCTCGTCGAAGTCGTCGACGACCTGCACGGGGGCGACGGGGCCGAAGGTCTCCTCCTGCATCACCGTCATGCGGGAGGTGCAGTCGACCAGCACCGTCGCGGGGTACCAGGAGCCCGGCCCGGCCGGCACGGCGCCGCCGACGAGGGCGCGCGCCCCGCCCGCCAGGGCGTCGTCGACCTGCCGCTGCACCTCGTCGCGCAGGCGGCCGTCGACCAGGGGGCCCAGCTCGCCGCGCTCGTTGCGCCGCGTGGCCTCCGCGACCAGCGCCTCGACGAACGCGGGCGCGACGGCGCGGTGCACGTAGACCCGCTCGACGCTCGTGCAGATCTGGCCCGCGTTGGCGAAGGCGCCGATCGCCGCCTGCTCGGCGGCCCACGCCGGGTCGACGTCGGCGTCGACGAGCAGGGCGTCGTCGCCGCCGTTCTCGAGCACGACGTGGGCCCCGGTGAGGGCGGCGACGCGGGCGATGCGCCGCCCCGTCGCGGTCGACCCGACGTGCGCCACGGCGTCGACGTCGGGCTGCTCGGTGAGGGCGGCGCCCGTGAGGGCCCCGCCCGAGACCGTGACGAGCACGTCGGCCGGCAGCACCCCGGCGACGATCTCGCCGAGCAGCTCGCCGACGTGCGGGCAGCGCTCGCTCGGCTTGTGCACCACCGTGTTGCCGGTGACGAGGGCGGCGCCGAGGAGTCCGCACGCGACGGCGACGGGGTCGTTCCACGGGGTGATCGCGGCGACCACGCCGCGGGGCTGGTCGATCGTGAAGTCGGCGGCCTCGCGGGCGCCGACCAGGCTGCGGCCCCGGTGCAGCGGCCCGATCTCCGCGTACTGGCGCAGCGTGTCGGCGCCCGCGAGCACCCCGCCGAGCGAGTCGCCCTGCGGCTTGCCGGTCTCCCGCTGGTTCAGCGCGGCGAGCTCGGGGGCACGCTCGCGCAGCGCGGCCGCCGCCTCGTGCAGCAGCTGGCCGCGGGCGGCGGCGTCGGTGCGCATCCACGCGTCGTGGGCCGCGCGGGCCCGGCGGACGGCGTCGACGACGGCCTCGCGGTCGGCCTCGACCACGTCGCCGACCCGCGAGCCGTCGCGGGGGTCGAGCACGGTGAGGGTGCCGGGGGTGCCGGGGGCGGTCCCGCGGGCGGGCTCCGCGCCTCCGGCGGGGCGCTCCTCCGCTCCTCCTGCCGCGGACGTCCCGTGCTCGCCGGGGGTGCTGGGGGCGAAGGTGGTCATGGAGCGTCCTCTCGTGTCGGTCGCCCCCGCCCTACCCCGGGTCGCGGCACCTCACACGTCGGGCTGCCGCACGCTCTGCGTCAAGTGCCGGTCGGGGGGCTCTCCCGCCGTCGCGGAGCCCCCGTGTCGGCGACCCTGGGGCCGCGGCGCGCCGCACGCGCGGCGCGCTACAGCGGGAAGCGCAGCGTCAGGCGGTGCGAGCCGTCCTCGCCCGTGACGCTCGCGACCGTGCCGCCGAGCAGCTCGGCGCGCTCGCCGAGCCCCGTCAGCCCGTGGTGGGCGCTCGGCAGGTCGAGCAGCGGCAGCGTGGCCTTGCCCGCGTCGACGTGCAGCACGACCTGGCCCGCCTCGACGAGCCCGGTGATGACGACGGCCGCGCCGGTCGAGTGCTTGCGGGCGTTCGTGAGCCCCTCCTGCACGGTGCGGTAGACCGCGCGCTGCTGGGAGGGCGACAGGGTCGTCGGCAGGTCGACGCGCGAGGTCACGTCGATGCCGCTCGCCGCGATCAGCGCGTCGAGGTCGCCGAGCGTGGGCTGCGGCGACAGCTCGCGCCGGTGCCCGCCCGCGGCCCGCAGCACCTCGACCATCGAGCGCAGCTCGTCGAGCGTGGTGACGCTCAGCCCCCTGATCGTGCGGGCGACGTCGCGGGCCTGCTCGTCGTGCGACGCGACCTGCAGGGCGCCCGCCTGCACGGCGATGAGGCTGACCTGGTGCGAGACGACGTCGTGCATCTCGCGCGCGAGCACGGCTCGCTCGCGGGCGAGGGCGACCTGGGCCGCCTGCTGGCGCTCCTGCTCCTGCGCCGACCGCAGCTCGACGAGCTGGGCCGCGAGCAGCCTCCGCGCCCGGAGGAACGCGCCGAGCAGCGCCGGCACCGCCGTGTAGAGCGCCGCGTACACGAGCGTCTCGGTGAGGAAGGTCGGGTAGTCGAACGCGTCGAGCGAGGCCAGGTAGACGCCTCCGCCGAGCGCGACCGCGAGCCACGCCTCCCACCGACGGGTGCGGGCCGAGCCGAGGGTGAACAGCGCCACCATCAGCGGCAGGAACGTCGTGCCGTAGTAGAAGGCCGGCAGCGCCAGCACCACGCTGACCCACGGCCAGCGGCGTCGCACGACCAGGGCCGCGCAGGCCGCCACGCCGAGCGTGATCGACAGGCCGTCGGCGTCGTAGAGCACGAAGCCGGAGCCCGCGGCCGCCGCGACGCAGATCAGGACGTCGAGGGCCACCAGCCCCCACCGGAGGCGCGGGGCGGGCCTGCGGGGCGTGCCCGCGCCTCCTGCCCGCTCGTCTCCCGGTGCCGGGGCGGGCGCCGCGTCCGTGCCGGGCTGCACCGCGCCTCCCGTGCCCGCGGCGCCGCCGCCGGCCTCGGCCACCGTCACGGCCGGGCGACCAGCCCGGCCCGGTCGGCGACGACGGCCGCCTCGACCCGGGAGCCGACCCCGAGGGTCGTGATGATCGACGACACCGTGTCCTTGACGGTGCCCAGGGTGAGGCCGCACTCGACGCCGATCTCGGTGTTCGACAGCCCCCGGGCCAGCGCGCCCAGCACCGTGACCTCGCGCTCGCTCAGCCGCGCGACCAGCGCCACCTGCGACTCGTCGTCGGCCGAGCGGAACAGCCGGTCGCGGCGGAGGCCGGGCGCGAGCACCACGCCGCCCGACGCGAGGGTCAGCACGTGGCGGGCGAGCTGCTCGGGGTCGGTGTCCTTCAGCAGGAACCCGGAGGCGCCCCGGTGCAGCGCCTCCAGCACCTGGTCGTCGGTGTCGAACGTCGTGAGCATCGCGACGATCGGGGGCGAGGGCTCGTCCATCAGCCGGGACAGGATCGTGAGGCCGTCGGGCTCGGGCATGCGGATGTCGAGCAGCACGACGTCGGGCGCGTGCTCGCGGATCGCGTCGAGGGCGGCGGGGCTCGAGACGGCCGCGGCGACGGCGATGCCGGGGCTGGCGCCGAGCACGAGGGCGATGCCCGAGCGCACGAGGCCCTCGTCGTCGACCACCACGACGGTCACGGGGGAGTCGGTCATCAGGTCTGCCTCTCGGTGGGTGCGTCGGGTGCCGCGGTGCAGAGGGTAGCGCCGGCGGCTGCGCGCCGGGCCGGAGCGGCTGGGCGCCCGGGCCGGAGCGGCTGAGCGCCGGTGCCGGAGCGGCTGCGCGGCGGGCGCCTAGGGCGCCGCGGTCGTCGTCGCCGTCGTGCCCGACGACGGGTCGGGGGCGCTCGCGGCGAGGCCCATCCGCGGGTAGAGGTGGGCGATGCCGGCCGCGAAGCCGTTGGTCGCGGTCGTCCAGTCGTGGGCGCTGCCGGGCGACGTGTAGCGCGTCACGTGCATGCCCGCCTTCTCGGCCGCCGCGGAGTTCGCGGCGAGGTACGCGGTGAACGTCGCGTCGTGCTCGCCGACGGCGAAGAAGGCGTCGGTGTCGGCGTAGGGGCCGTGCGCCGCCATGATCGCCTGCGGCTGGGCCGCGTCGTAGGCCGCGCGGCTGCCCGCGAAGCCCGCGGCGACGGTCTGCTCGACCGACCCGAGCGACGGCCCGAGCTCGCCCGACACGTCGATGAACGAGCCGAACAGGTCGGGCCGCGACGAGGCGAGCTGGATCGAGCAGGTGCCGCCCTGCGAGAAGCCGCCGATGGTCCACGCCCGGGGGCCGGAGGCCACGTGGTAGTGCGACGTCACGTACGAGACGACGTCGGTCGTCAGGTAGGTGGCGCTGTCGCCGAGGGCCCCGTCGACGCACATCGGGTTGTGGTCGTCGGCGCTCAGCTGGTCGGGCACCACGACGATCGGCGCCAGTCCGTGGTGCGTCGACGCGTAGCCGTCGAGGGTGCGCACGATGTTCCCGGACGTCACGACCGAGTCCGGGTTCGCCGGCTGGCCCGAGAGCATCATCATCACCGGCAGGGCGGGGGCGTGCGCCACGAGGGCGGCCGGCGGCAGGTAGACGACGGCGTCGCGCGCGGGGAAGCCCGACACCGTGCCGGGGATGTGCACCGTGCCGTAGCGGCCGGTCGCCGGCATGCCGGCGGGCGGGGTCCACGAGGCGTAGAGGTCGGGCAGGAACGCCGTGCTGGCCGCCGCGGGCGCCGCGGGGTCGACCGTCAGCGGCGCGATCGTGCGCGTGCCGAGGGCGGCGGCGATCGTCGGGTAGGCGCCGGCGTCGCGGTTGATCGCGAGGGCCCCCGCGAGCACGAAGACGACGACGCCGAGGCCCGCGACGACGCGTCGCGCGGCCGAGGTGCCGACGAGCAGGGCCACGGCGACCGCGACGCCGGCGACGACGGCCGTGAACCAGACGCGGTCGACCCACGTGGGAGGCACGCCCGCGACGTCCAGGACGTCGCCGAGCACCCAGGAGCCGAGCACGCCGAGCCCGGCCCCGACGACGGCCGCGACGACGATGCGCCGCCACCAGCGCCGCAGGGAGCGGGCGTCCTCGTCGGAGTCGCGGGTCGCCTCCCCGGCACCGGCGGCCGCCCGGGCCCGCCGCCGCGCGCTCGGCGGACGCACGAGCAGCACCGCGAGCGCGACGGCCACGAGGTAGACGACCGCGAGCAGCCGCGTCGAGGTGAGGGGCAGGACGGTCAGCTGGTCGATCATCGGGCGTCGCTCCTCGGGGCGGCGGGGGCGCTCGCCGCCGGGCCGGTCGAGGGGCGGACCGCAGCCGGCGCGGTCGCGCGCCCCGCGCCTCCCCGGGCCGCGCGCAGCGCCGCGAGCACCTGCCGCGCCCGCAGCGTCGGCACGTACGCCGTCGCCAGCGCGCGGCCCACCGGGGCGAGGTCGGCGGGTCCGGGGCAGGCCAGCCAGAGGGTCTCGTGCCGCGGCGCGAACTTCGCCTTGAACCGCATGAGGGAGGTGAAGCCGTACGACGGCTCGAGCATGCGGCCGGTCGCCGCCAGCAGGCGCGCGACGACGCGGTCGACCGTGGTCGTCGGCTCGGTGCCCGCGGCCCGGGCGAGCGGCGTGCCCGACAGGCTCAGCACCTCCAGGCCCTCGGTCTTGAAGGTCTGCGCGGCGGTCGCGATGAGGAACTCCATCACGCCGGGCATCGGGTCGGCGCCGCGGCGCATGACGTCGAGGGTGCGCCCGACCGGCGCGCCGTCGCGGAACACGGGCAGCCAGCTGGTCACGCCGTGCACCTGGCCGCGTCCGTCGACGGCGAGCAGCAGCCGCACGGCCGGGTCGTCGAGCTCGCGCAGCCCGCCGAGCGTGAAGCCCATCTCGGGCAGCGCCTTCGCGTGCACCCAGTCGTCGCTCAGCACGTCGACCTGGCGGCGCAGCTCCGGCGTGAGGCCCCGGTAGGTGCCCCAGATCGCGATGACCCCGTCGCGGGCGGCCCGGTTGGTGGCGGTGCGGAGGTCCTGGCGCTTCTTGCCCGAGGTCGAGAAGGAGGGCAGGTCGATCAGCGACTCCTCGGCGACCGGCGTGACGTGCCAGCCGAGCTCGGCGAAGACCTCGAGGTGCGTGCCGTGGATGCTGTAGAACGCCGGCACCAGGCCGCGCGCCGAGCAGTGCCGGGCGAAGCCGCGGATGGTCGCGGCCGCGTCGTCGGGGCTGCTGATCGGGTCGGAGACGGTCAGCGCGACGCCGTGGGCGACGCGGTACGCGACGGCGCCCGAGCCGTCGGGGGCGAACCAGTGGCTGTTGCCGGCCCAGGTCGCCATGAAGCCGAGCGTGCCGGCGTCGGAGCGGGTCAGGCGGTCGAGCACGCGCTCGCGGCTCGCGACCTGCAGGTCGCCCACGGTGCGCCGCGTGAACGAGCGGCGGCGGCGCAGCAGCACGACGACGGTCGTCGCGGGCACGACCCAGATGAGCATGAGGGCGAGCTGCCACTCGACCTCTCCCGAGGTCACGCCCGACCAGGTGAACCAGTCGTCGGCGAGCGGCAGCACGGTGAAGTACCAGGCGAGCAGGCCGGTCATCAGCAGCAGGGCGCCGACCGCGACGACGAGGCCGAGCCGGCGGCCGCGCAGCAGCAGCCCGACGGCCAGCGAGAGCACGCCGATCGAGACGACCGTGACGCTGGGGCCGAAGATCTCGGAGACGGGCGACAGCACGCCCACCGCGTCGTGGGCGACGGCGGCGATGGTCCAGCCGAGGGCGACCGTGCCGAGGGCGGTCGCGGCCACCGTGCGGGCCTGGCGGCTGGGCTCGTCGTGCCACGCCTCCCGGGTCGAGAGCGGCACGAGCGCGCGCCCGAGGGCGAGGCCGGCGAGCAGGGCGGCGCCGCGCGAGACGTCGAGGCCGTGCCCGCCGAAGAGCAGCCCGGCGAGCACGACGGCGAGCACCGTGGCCCGGACGCCCTGGCGGCGCGACGGGGCGAGCCCGCGGCTGACGGCGGCGAGCACGACGACGACGAGCACCGACGGGGCCCACACGCGGTCGCCCTCGGCGAACTGCGAGAAGGCCTCGCCGACGTCGGCGCCGGCGTGGAGCACGAGGGAGGCGGCGGCCACGGCCGCGAGGGAGCCCCCGACCGCGACGGCGACGGCCCGCAGCGCCCCCACGCGGCTCTCGGCCCAGGCGAGGGTCGCGACGGCCTGCGCCGCGGCGAGCGTCGGCCCGACGACGTGCCGGGTCGAGCCGTCGGCGTGGCTGGCGACGAGCCAGGCCAGCGCGACGACCACGGCGGCCAGGGCGAGCGGGTGCACGCGCACGAGGTGGAGGGCGGTGCGTCGCAGCGCGGTCTCGGCCGACGACGCCCGGGCGGCGACGAGGCGGGCGCTGCGGGCGACCGGGCCGGGGGCGGCGTCGGCCGAGGGGCCGGGGGCTGCGGGGCCGCCTGTGGCGGGGCCGGGGGCTGCGGGGCCGCCTGTAGTTGGGCCG
>Ga0265797_10011645_pt1 | contig 10973 bp, 9 predicted proteins | sample P2T30metagenome_FD_192433 | JGI IMG/M metagenome (GOLD analysis project Ga0265797, IMG submission 192433) | Plant litter microbial communities from East Loma Ridge, Irvine, California - P2 T30 | ecosystem: Environmental > Terrestrial > Plant litter > Unclassified | place: USA: California... | reverse complement strand
CAGATCGGGGGTGAACTGGATCCGCCCGAAGTCCAGCCCGACGACCCGCGCGAACGTCCGCGCGAGCAATGTCTTGGCGGTGCCCGGCGGCCCTTCGAGCAACACGTGCCCGCCCGCGAACAGCGCGACCAGCAGGATGTCGACGCTCGCCTCCTGCCCGACCACGGCCTTGCCGATCTCCTGCCGAATCGCCTGCGCGAGACCGCGCACATCGTCTACGGTCACCGTGTCTTCTCCCATAACCAATGATGCAGCGCCTGTGCCGCCGCGAGCATGTGGCGCGGATGGCGTGCCGTGCGTGCCTGCTCCGCCAGCGCCGTGAAGCGCGTGCGCCCCGACAGTGCGTCGAGATAGCGATCAAGCGCATCGTCGCGCAGCCGCGCGGGCACGCCCAACACCCCGACCGCGCGGTCGCGCACGACCTCGACGTAGCGTTGGCCCAGCCCGCCCTGGCGCCCGGCCTTGCGTACCAGCGCAGCGGCATTGTCGATCAGCGCCGCCTTGCCGAACGCGATCGCGCGCGGCCGCCTACGCGGTGCGCCAAAGGTCGCGGTCGCCTGAATGCCCGCGAGCAGCGCCGCTGCCGCGATCGCCAGCGTCATCGCCATGAACGGCGGGTCGAACATCAGCTTCAACGGACTGGGCGCGCGACCGAAACCGTTAAGTGTCACGTCGAACACGACCGAATCCGCCCCCGTGGAATTGAGCCAGTCGAGCAGATCGAGCGCAGCGTGTGCCTGCCCCGCGTCGCGCATTCCGACGTTGGACAGCAAATCGGGATCGGCGAGGACGTAGAACGGGTGCTCCCCGATCTGCGCCAGCACGACGTGCCCGGCGGCATCGGTCAGCAACGGGCGCACACCGGGTCCGGTAATCGTCTGTACCGCACGCGGCGCCATGAAGCGCATGGTCGCGGGCATCCAAGCCAACCCCTTCAGCGCCCGTCCGCCGCTGCGATACCGTTTCACCACCAGCGGATATTGCGGTGCGAGCACGCCTTGCGGTTCGCGCTCCGGCAACAGCGCGGCGACATTGACCCATCCGCTGTGCTGCGGGTCCTTGGTCGTCCCCCATTTCGGCAGCACCACCAGCGTCGGCTTGACGCTGCGCTGCGCGAGCACTTTGGTCATGTCGGTGTCCGCGCGCTCGGGGGTCAGGACAACCAGATCCTCGGTGTTGAAAATGCGGGGATCGCGAACGATGCGGGGGTTGCGTCCGGTCGCTTCCGCCAGCCGCACAATCCCCCCGAACCCGACCGCCGCATTCGACAGGGCATGCGCGCCACCGTTGCGCCCGGAACGCAGGTCGGGCGCATAGGCGCCGAGCACCACCATCGCGAGGAACGCGACAATCCCGACCGCGATGAGGATGCCGACCGTGCGGACGTCGAATGCGCTGTCCGCCGCCCCGCGTGTCGTGGAAATGTCGCTCATCCGCGCCACGCCTGCGGCAGCGCGAAGTCTTCATATGCCGCGCGGGCGCTGGCCCAGTCGCTTGCGTCGACGGCGCGCGCGCCGAACAGGCTGCGCTCGACCAGTGCCGCGATCCCCGCGAACAGGCGCCGCGCGGCTGGCGGCACCGCGTCCGCTTCACTCAATTCGCGGCTGGTCAGTGCGGGACGTACGGTGCGGGGGCGGCGGCGGGCGATATCGTCGATCGAGCGGATCAGCAGCACATGTGCCGCCTCGGCATAGCGTCCGTCCGCTGCGAGCCGGTCCGCCTCGCGTAGCCAGGCCTGCGCCGGCGCGGCGTCGGGGTGCCAGTCGGGATCGGGGACGACCGGCTCGGTCTGGCGCGTGCCGCGGCGGTGCGGCCAGCGCCATTCGCCGTGGCGGAGGCGCTGATAGACCACCCATCCCAGCAGCACGACCAACGCGGCGATCAGCGTCCACAAAAAGATCCGCGCGTACGGCGCCTGCGGCATCTGCCGGGATAGCCAACCGATCAACCGCGCGACCGGCTGCAGGACGTGCGCGAGCCACTCGAGGACCTGTGTCAGCCATTCCGGCGGCCGCGGCGGCGGGGCTGCGCGGGTCAGGGTGAACTGCACGCTCGAATCCGCGCGGAGCGCCGCGTGGGCGGCAGCGAACCGGTCGCCGTCGGCGGCGGCGTGTTGCGCGATTCCCCCGCTCACTTGGCATCCCCCGGGCCGCAATTGGCGCTACGCCGTTGAACCTAAACCAACGCGCGATGCACGCAAACGGCAAAATGGGCTTGCTGAGCTAGGTGCCGAGGATCGGACCAACGGCGCCTTCGCCCCTGGGTGCGCTCCCGCGCAAGCGGGACCTCTGCGTAAAGGCAATCGGAGGTTTGATCGTCACCCGCGCCCCAAAGTTGCCGTCATGCTGAACTTGTTTCAGCATCCACCGTGCGACAAGCACGGACCGGACTCGCGGAGGGCTGGATCCTGAAACAAGTTCAGGATGACGGACGGTTCTCCAGAACTCTCGCCTTCGCGGGAAAGCGGCGTTGAGCACGCGAACGAAACCGTTTGCCCCGCCTCGCATCTCGCGTCAGGGTCGTGCCAGTTCACGGGGGGTTTTCACAATGGCCAGCGCAGCATCAGCGTCCGACCGCCGCATGTCGATTGGTCGGGTGTTCAACCGGGCGTTTGCCGCACTGGGCGCAAACGCCGCGACGATGTTCGGAATCGCCTTCCTGTTCAGCGCGCTACCAATTGCGTTGCTCAACCTGTGGCAGGCCGGACTTGGCCCGACGCGTGATTTCGGGACCAATGCGGTGCTGATCGGCGGTATCTATCTCGCGAGCTTCGTGCTGACGCAACTCGCGCAAGGCGGGCTGGTCCGCGCGACGATCGCGCATAGCGACCATCGCACCGTCAGCTTCGCCGCCTGCGTCGCGACGGGCGCGCGCTTTGCCCTGCCGCTGCTGGCGCTCGGGATCGTGATGGGTTTCGCGCTGTTGCTCGGGTTCGCGTTCTTCATCATCCCAGGCGCGTTGCTGTATCTCGCCTGGGCGGTCGCGGTGCCCGCGCTGGTGATCGACAGAACGGGTGTGTTCGGCGCGTTCGGGCGCAGCGCCTTCCTGACGCGCGGTGCGCGCTGGAATATCTTCGGGATCGGGCTGGTGGTGCTCGTGCTCTATTACGTGCTGCTCGCGGGCGTGGGGATCGTCACCGTCGCGATCACGGGATTGCCTTCGCCCGCAACGCGCGGTCTGAATGGCTTCCTGACACTGTCATCGGTGCTGAGCGCCATCGCGACGACGGTCAGCACGGCGGCGTTCGCGGCGATCCAGACATCGCTCTACGTCGAGTTGCGCGACTGGAAAGATGGCCCGCAAATCGATCAGCTGTCGGACATCTTCGCCTGACCCACCACCCGGCGGACCGATCGCGCCTTAATCTCGGACGCAATCCGGGCTAGAGCCACGCAATGACTCCGTTCCCCTCCCCGCTCCGCTGGAAGCTTCTGCTTCCGATCGCGCCATTGATTGCGATCGGTGCGGCCCCCTCCGGCGGCACGCTGCACGTCCAGGTCGACAACGTCCGGGCGCAGACCGGGCGAGTCCATGTCGACCTCTGCACGCAGGCGCAGTTTCTGAAGGATTGCCCGATCACCGCCGAAGCCCCGCCGAGCATCGGGTCGACCACGGTAACGCTGCGCAACGTCAAGCCCGGCCGCTATGCGGTGCAGGCATTCTACGACCAGAACGGCAACAAGAAGGTCGATCGCGCGCTGTTCGGCATCCCCAAGGAAGGCGTCGGTTTCTCGAACGACGCAAAGATCCGCATGGCCCCCCCGAAGTGGGAGGAAGCCGTGTTCGACTATGACGGGCAGGAGCGCACGATCCGCCTCAAACTCCGCTACTTCATCGGCCCCGACGCGCCGACGGCCGGCAAGTAGACGATGATCGCTCGCATGCTCGAACGGCTCGTCGCGCTCGGCGTGCGGTCGCCTTTCGCGGTCCTTGGACTGTGCCTCGCGCTGGTGGTCGGCGCAGGCGCCTATGCCGCCAGCCATTTCGCAATGACGACCGACACCGCAGCGCTGATCTCCCCCACGATCGAATGGCGCAAGCAGGAGAAAGCGGTCGAACAGGCGTTCCCGCAACTGAAGGACGTCCTGCTGGTCGTCGTCGACGGCAAGACGCCCGAACTGGCAGAAGCCGCGACTGCGAAACTCACGGCGGCGCTAACTGCCGACACACAGCATTTCCGCAGCATCCAGCGGCCGGATGGCGGGGCGTACTTCGACCGCGAAGGCCTGTTGTTCGGATCGACCGACGAGGTCCGCGCTTCGACCAAGGCGTTGATCGAGGCGCAGCCACTGCTCGGCCCGCTGGCAAGCGACCCGTCGCTCCGCGGGATCGCGGGCGCGTTCTCGACGATGCTCACCGGGGTCGAACGCGGGGACATCCCGTTGTCGCGGCTCGCGCGCCCGATGCGGACGATGGCGGACGCGCTTGATGCATCGGCGGCGGGGAAGCCCGCCTATTTCTCGTGGCAGGACCTGTTCGCGGGCACCGGCCAGACCGCCCCGCCACGCCGCCGTCTGATCCTCGCGCAACCGCGGCTGGATTACGGTGCGCTCCAGCCGGGTGAGGATGCAGTAGGCGCGATCGTCGCTGAATCCGCCAAGCTCGGGCTTGATCCTGCCCACGGCGTCACCGTCCGCACGACCGGAGAGGTCCCCCTCGCGGACGAGGAGTTCGCGACGCTCGAGGAGAATATCGGCTGGGTCGGTGCAGTGATGGCGCTGGCGATGCTGGTCACCCTGTGGTTCGCGGTGCGCTCCGCGAAGATCGTCACCGCGATCCTGCTGACGATCGTCGCGGGGCTGGTCGTCACGACCGCACTCGGGCTGCTCGCGGTCGGCGCGCTCAATCTCATCTCGGTCGCGTTCATTCCCTTGTTCGTGGGGCTTGGCGTCGATTTCGGGATCCAGATCGCGGTGCGCTTCAACGCCGAGCGGCTCGACGGCGCCACCACCGGACCCGCGCTGGAACGCGCAGCCCGTGTGCTCGGCGCGCCGCTCGCGCTGGCCGCCGGGGCGGTGTTCCTCGGGTTCGGCGCGTTCCTGCCGACCGACTATGTCGGGATCGCCGAGCTGGGGATCATCGCCGGGCTGGGAATGCTGGTCGCACTTGCCGCCAGCGTCACGCTGCTGCCCGCGCTGCTGATGCTCTTCAAGCCAGGCGCTCCACGCCGCGAGGTCGGCTTTGCCGAAGCCGCGCCGGTCGACCGCTGGCTCCACACCCACCGCAAGACGGTATTGTGGGCGTTCGCGCTGTCGATGGCGGGGAGCATAGCGTTGCTCCCCTTCGTCCAGTTCGACTTCAACCCGCTCCACCTGCGTGCGAAGGACGGCCCCGCAATGCGCGCGCTGACCGACCTGATGCGCGATCCGCTGCGGACCCCCAACACGATCAACGTGCTTGCGCCCAATGCGCAGGCAGGGAAGGCCCTCGCGACGAAGCTGTCGGCATTGCCCGAAGTCGCGGAAGCGGTCTCGATCGATGGTTATGTCCCGCAGGAGCAGGAGGCCAAGCTCGCGCTGGTGCAGGATGCATCGCTGCTGCTTGATGCGACGATCAACCCCTTCGACGTCGCCGCCGCCCCGAGCGACGCCGAGAACATCGCCGCGCTGCGCCAGACCGCGACCGCCTTGCGCACCGTGGCGGCGGGGGAGCCGCGTGGCGGGGTGAGCGACGCGCTCCATCTGGCGAGCGCGTTCGAGCAACTCGCGGCGGGAACGCCCGCGCTGCGCGACCGCGCAACCGCGCTGCTCGTCCCCCCGCTCGGCACGATGCTCGACCAGATCCGCACCGCGCTTCAGGCCGAAGCGGTGACGCGCGAGACGCTCCCGCCCGAGATTGCGGGCAATTGGGTTGCCAGGGACGGCCGCGCGCTGGTGCAGGTCTTCCCCAAGGGCGACGGCAACGACAATGCCGTGCTCCGGCGCTTCACCGCAGCGGTGCGCAAGGTGGCCCCAACCGCAAGCGGCCTGCCAGTCGCGACGCAGGAAGCCGCCAAGACCGTCGCTTGGGCGTTCGTCGAGGCGGGCGTGCTCGCGCTTGCGCTGGTCAGCGTGCTGCTGTTCGTCGTGTTACGCGATGCGCGCGAGGTCGCCTTCACGCTTGCGCCGGTGGTGCTGTCGATGTTTCTCACGCTCAGCAGTTGCGTGCTGATCGGGCAGCCGATCAATTTCGCGAACATCATCGCCTTCCCCTTGCTGTTCGGGGTGGGCGTCGCGTTCCACATCTACTTCGTGATGGCGTGGCGCGGCGGGGCGACCGATTTGCTGCAATCAAGCCTCGCGCGTGCGGTATTGTTCAGCGCGCTCGCGACGGGCAGCGCGTTCGGGAGCCTGTGGTTGTCACACCATCCCGGCACCGCGAGCATGGGCAAGATCCTGATGATCTCGCTCGCGTGGACGCTGCTGTGCGCGTTGATCTTCGAGCCGGCGCTGCTGGGACCGCCGCGCAAGAAGGCTTAAGATCAGCCATCCCATTCTCAGCGCTTCCCCGGCGAAGGCCGGGGCCCAGTAGCGAAACAGAAGAATGCGAGCGCCTGCGCTTCGTTACCACGACCTTCGCAACTGGACCCCGGCCTTCGCCGGGGAAGCGCATGGTCTTGGCGGGAAGCGCCTCAAATCGCACCAGCGCATCGCGTCGGGCAATCGCCCCCCAGCGCAAGAAAACGTAACACACGCGTTTCGCTTCCAGGCTATGCTGTTCCACGATATGGAACACGACATGTTCATGGTTTTCGGTCTAGCACCAGCACATCGCTGAAGGACAATACGCAAGGACGATCGATGCGCGCAGCACTGCTTTCCCGCCTGCTTCTCACCAGTATCGCCGCAAGCGTCCTCGCCCCCACACCTGCGGCGGCTAGCTCTCCCGAACTGATGGGCCTCGAGCGCAAGCTCAGCATGCTGCTCGCCGAACGCTCGGGCGAATATGGCATCGCCGCGCTCGACCTGCGCGACGGCTCGATCGTTTCCGTCAATGGCGACATTCCGTTCCCGATGGCGAGCACGGTCAAGATCGCGATCGCGGCAGCCTATCTCGCACAGGTCGACCAGGGACGCCGCACCCTCGGCGACATGGTCTACGGTCGCCCCGCCGCGAAAGTGCTGGAGCTGATGATCATCCGCAGCGACAATTATGCGACCGACCAGATTCTCGCCACGCTCGGCGGGCCGCTCGCCGTCCAGCAATGGCTGTCGTCGCACCAGATGGCCGGCATCCGGGTGGACCGCAACATCGCCCAGCTGCTGCGCGAGCGCGGGCACCTCGCCGACATCAAGGACGTCGCCACGCCGGTCGCGATGGTCGCCTTGTTGTCCAGGCTCGACAGCGGCACCGTCCTGACCGCGCAAAGCCGCAGCTTTCTGTTCGGGCTGATGAGCCGGTGTGCGACCGGCACGCGCCGGATCCGCGCCCTGCTGCCCGCTGGCACGCCGGTCGAGGACAAGACCGGCACGCTCGACGGTGTCACCAATGACGTGGGGTTCATCACCATGCCCGACGGCCGCCGCGTGGCGCTTGCGGTGTTCGCGCGCGGTGGGCGCGATCGCCAGCCCGTCATCGCCGAGGTCGCCCGCGCGATCTATGATCGCTTCGCGGACAGCACCCGCAACGCGCTCGCGCTGTTCATGCGGATGCGGTGATCGGGGGAGACTGACCTTTCCTGGCAGCCGCCTGGGTGGTCTTCGCTGTTCAGCTCAGCGCTTCCCCGGCGAAGGCCGGGGCCCAGTAGCGAAACAGAAGAACGCGGGCGACTGCGCTTCGTTACCGCGACCTTAGCGACTGGGCCCCGGCCTTCGCCGGGGAAGCGGGACTGCCTTAAGGAGGCATCTTTAAGGAAGCGGGCTATTTCGGCGACGCGCTGGCGGCAGGATCAGCCAGCGGATCGCTCAGCGGATCCTCCGCCGTTCGTTCTGGCTTCGACGTCGTCGTTCCCACTGCGCCCTCAGCAGCAGGGTCCGTCAGCGGATCGGCAAGTGGATCGTTCGCAGACGCCGGTGCGGCGGGCGCCACCGCCGCGGACCCACCCGCCGGATCGGCAAGCGGATCAGCCAACGGGTCCGCCAGCGGATCGGTCATTGCCCCGCCCCCCCCCGCCCCATGCGTCGCCGCAACCCGCCCCGCCCGGTCCTGCAGATACGAAGACCGCAACGTCGCATACGGATCGATCGCGCTCGCGGTCAGAGCCTTCAGCGGCGCGTCCGACTCGACCCGCAGGTCCAGCCCCGTCAGCACCGCCTGCGGAATACGGAATTCCGCCCGGTCGAACGGGGACCCCACAACGACGGGTAACGCCTGCGCCTCTGCAGCCCCAGCCGGTAGATCGCGGAACGTGCTTGGCCCAAGGAACGGCAAGAACAGATACGGCCCCGGCCCGATCCCGTAATGCCCGAGTGTATCGCCCAGGCTGTTGTCGCGGTGCGGGAGGCGGAAGTCCTTCGTTTTGGCAACGTCGAGCAGCCCGCCGACCCCCACCGTCGAATTGACCACGAACCGCCCCAGCGTCTTCACCGCGCGCTTGGGCTTCAGCTGGAGCATGTCGTTGGCGAACACCAGCGGCTCGCCGATATTGGAGAAGAAGTGCCGGATCCCCTTGCGCGCGAAGTTCGGGACGACCGTCTTGTACACCATCGCCACCGGCCGGAAGAAGACCCGGTCGAACGCCTGGTTGAGCGAGAACATCTTGCGGTTGAAGCCTTCGAGCGGGTCGCCCTTGGCATGCCGCGGGCGCACCCCTTCGCTCGGCGTTTGCGCGCGGACCGCCGCGCGCGTGATCGTTCCGACCGGCGCCGGCGCAACCACGGTTTCCTGCGCCGCCGCAGCCATCGGCGCTGCCATCAGCACGATCGCGACCGCCAGTACGCTGCTTCCCCCCCGGACCTGCACTGTGGTCAGCGACCGCTCTTGGCGGCCAGCGCGTCGAGATGCGTGATCAATGCCTTCGCCCCGCCCTTGGCGAACACCCCGGCGAAATCCGCACGCCGCGTCGCGAGCTGGCTGATGGAATTGCGATAATAGACGTCGATCACGCGCCATTTGCCGCCGCTCTGGCGCAGGCGATAGGCGATCGGCACGGCCTCATCTTTGGGCGCGGACAGCGTCGTACGGACCAGCTTGTCTGCCCCCCGCGTCTCGATCTTCGGGTCGATCGTGAAGCTGTGCCCCGACCAGCTGCTGAAGTTCGAAGCATATTGCGCAACAGTCATCCGCCGCATCGCCGCGACCAGCGCGGTCTGATCGGCGGGCGCGACCTTGACCCAATCGGGCCCGACCGAGAGGCGCGTAATGAGTGCAATGTCAAACGTCTGGTCAACGACCGGGCCGATCTTGGCGATCCGCCCCTGCGTCCCGAGGCTGCTGCCGCCCTTCATGATTGCGATCAGCCCGTCGTCCAGCATCTGCACCTGCGCCCGTGCGGGGTCAGCGGTCTGTGCGGCAACGGGGGCAGCGATAGCCACGACAGCACCGGTCAGCGCCATGCGGAGGGGAAAAGACATGCGAAAGCTCCTTTGGGGGAAAGCAGAAACGGCCCCGCGCGCGCCGCGGCGGCGGTATCATTGCGCGTGCGCTAGCACAAACCGCTGTAGCCGCGATGAACGGCCAAAACGCCCGCCGGATCCGGCACCATTTGCGGGCAGAAGCACAACATGAGGAAAAATAGGGGAGAAATCGCGCTTTCGGATATGTTGCGGCGCGGCTAGAATATCTATCTGGGGGCGTGCGTGACGAAACGGTCCGGTCATTCTATGTCCGGCACCCGGTTTCAGCACGAGAGCGGACGGAAAGGTTTTTACTTGCAAGTGATTCTCGCCAACCCGCGCGGGTTCTGCGCCGGTGTCGTACGCGCCATCGAAATCGTCGAACGCGCGTTGCAACGCTATGGTGCACCGGTCTACGTCCGGCACGAGATCGTCCATAACCGCCATGTCGTCGACACGCTGCGAAACAAGGGCGCGGTGTTCGTCGAGGATCTGGATGAGGTGCCCGAAGGCGCGATGACCGTCTTCAGCGCGCACGGCGTCGCCCGCACGGTCGAGGAAGAGGCCAAGCGCCGCAACCTGCCCGTGTTCGATGCGACCTGCCCGCTCGTCACCAAGGTGCATCTGCAGGGGCGCCGCTATGCCAAGGCCGGGCGGACGCTCGTGATGATTGGCCACGAAGGCCATGCCGAAGTGATCGGCACGCGCGGACAAGTCGACGTCCACGTCCATCTCGTCTCGACCGAGGAAGACGTCGCCGCACTCGACCTGCCGCTCGACACGCCGCTCGCGTACATCACGCAGACGACGCTGAGCGTCGACGATACGCGCGGCGTGATCGCCGCGCTGGGCAACCGCTTCAGCGACCTGATCGGCCCGGACGTGTCCGAGATCTGCTACGCCACGCAGAACCGCCAGAGCGCGGTTCGCGACCTGTGTAAGGTCGCCGACCTGATCCTCGTCGTGGGCTCCGAAAACAGCTCCAACTCCAGCCGCCTGCGCGATCTCGGCGCGGACGAGGGGCTTCCGAGCTACCTCGTCGCCGATGGCAGCGCGATCGACCCGGCATGGTTCGAGGGGATCGAACGGGTCGGCCTGACCGCAGGCGCATCCGCCCCCGACGAGCTCGTCGAAAGCGTGATTGATGCGCTGCGCAAGCTTGGTCCGGTCGAGGTCAGACAGCTCGACGGGGTCGACGAATCGATCCAGTTCGGCCTTCCGCGCGAGCTGCGCGATGTGCCTACCCCTACACAAGCGTCTGTAATCAGCGCATAGGAGCCGACATGAGCCTCCCCATTGCCCCGCTGGCGCGCATCGGCGCCTATACCCTCAAGAACCACATCAAGGGCGGCAAATACCCGCTCGTCCTGATGCTCGAGCCGCTGCTGCGCTGCAATCTGGCGTGCCCCGGTTGCGGCAAGATCGATTATCCCGATGCGATCCTCAACCAGCGTCTGTCGTTCGATCAGTGCATGGACGCGATCGACGAATGCGGCGCGC
>Ga0265797_10011643_pt1 | contig 10976 bp, 12 predicted proteins | sample P2T30metagenome_FD_192433 | JGI IMG/M metagenome (GOLD analysis project Ga0265797, IMG submission 192433) | Plant litter microbial communities from East Loma Ridge, Irvine, California - P2 T30 | ecosystem: Environmental > Terrestrial > Plant litter > Unclassified | place: USA: California... | reverse complement strand
TTAGCGCCCCCCCCCCTCCCCTACTCACCCATCTTTCTCGCACACACTCCCTATCCATCTCTAATCAAACCCCGTTATACCACCCTGCGCCACAACCCCATGGCTTCGCGGAGAAGCCTCCGCTAGTTTCCCTCATCCCCACTACCGACTCCCCACCTTACGCGCCAAAAGCAAAACAAGCAAAACCTTCTCCACCACCGTTATGTGCATACAACTCTTCTGGTTTTAGCGCCGGGGAAGCATTCCCTAGTATAAACCCAGCGGCATATGCGGGAAGTCTAGTGGAAGGAAAATAAAACCAAGGACGGAAAAAGTATAAATGATCCCCCACAGACGACGAAAAAGCACAACTAGACTACTGCGTAGCGAGGTGGGGTGTGTGTGTGGTGGGACATACTTTCCTACAGATACAGATAAGTATAACCTGCAATCGGTGTGGGGGAAAGGAAATGGTAGTTGCGGAAAGAAAGAAAAGAAAAGCAAACACACCGCACAAGATCTTGCCCAAATGTGGAACGAGAGGCGCTTGGGTAGATCGACAATACACCTACGGCTCTTTTGTGTGGCTTGTTTGCTTTCGATAATGCAATCCAGTGAGGGTGTGTGTTCCAGGTACGTCGCGGGCGTCGTGTTACACCACCTTTTTTTGCTCCTGTCGATCTGGTGACCGTTGGATCTAGGAGGGCTCGCCGGGAACGGTGCCGATTAGCAGTTCTTAGGGTTTTTAGCAACGATCGGAGACGACGTAACAGCTGCGGGGTTGACAAGCCTCCCAACCCATCCAATTGTAAGAGAGTAAACGATCCGCGATAGTCGCTGGTGGATCGACAAAAGGAGGACGACGAGAGAAAAAGAAAGCATGCAGACAGATGCTGGAACACGTATGTGACTGTAGATCTAATCTTCGTAGAGTACGTCATGAGCTATACTTGGCTTTTCGACTTCATTGTCTCTATATCCCTGTTAATTTGCATATGTGTGGAGGACTGCAGGCGTGTATGTGCGACCCAAGACGGCAATGATGCTTTCTCTTCCCGATTCAGCAACTTGAAGCTGCTTTTTTGTATGCGGCCATAAGCATTGCTGTCAGATGAGGGGTCGGAGGTGGCCAATCTCTTTACCCCACCTCTCCTCCTCCTCTTTCCTCACCTATATTTTGCATGGATTGCGGATGCGGGATGCTTTCCCTTTTCTCACGTCTCAGCACTGTCAACGGCGAAACGGCCGCTGTCAAGTCAATGGTCTCAGGTAGTCGGCGGGGATGCCCCGGTTTTGCTTTTATCAAATTATGTAGTCCATCGGAAATGTTGGGCGAAATGCTATGGTGCATCTGCGCCCGCTCAGAGCACACCCAAAATAACATGCACCAGCGACTGCAGATGGTGGTGGCATATCTGATGGAGCTGACTCGAGTGAGAAAAAAAGCACGGAGGTGAGACTATGGTCGCCGAGTGGGGTTCGAGAAAGAAGCAGATAGACTCGGAGAACATCGCATCTTGGCGGCATTGCGAACGAGTGCGACAGAGGTGCAGATCTGCATCTTCAGCTGCGAACAGTTAAGCATGGCACGTACCTGCAAGCCCCTTACGTCCACATCCCTGATAGGAATAAATCCCCGTTTTCTTTTCCCTGCGTAACTGGCCGGCCTCACAACCGTCGACGCTTTCGAACTTGAAACTCGCTTAAGACCCAGGTTATGGGATTGTCAGTGGTGTGACTACACCGGGATAGTTTTTTTTTGTTACGGCCCTGCCCCTGTTGATCTGGTGTGGCTGATGGATCGAACCGAAGTTCCGCCCGCTCGCCTCGCAACGGACACAGGACATCCAACACCATGCTAGGCGCACGTGCATCGAGATGCGAAGGGCTTGTAGGTTGGACAGATATGACAGGGAGATATGACAGGGGCAATTTTGACTATCGAGCATCGGCAGTGATGACAACGGGATCAGGCTTGGTAAAGCTGTTGTGTAGCGCAGTGGCCGACCCCAACACACGCTGATGGCAGAATTGTGTAATGGAATACGGACAGATGTTTGATCTCGAAGACTTCCCTCAGGGATGAGGGTTGATTGGCTTGCTGGGGCGAGATCTAGAACCATGGCACTGGTACTGATATTTGCTTTTCTTGCATCATGGACCTGATTCGGCCAACTTTTCCCGACAACAGAACACACGAATTGGAGACGGAAAAGTGGTAATCGGGCCTCCCACTGCGATGCATCTGCATTTCTGGGATAGGCAGTAAAACAACCGGCATATCACCGCTTCACCTTTCTCAACAGACCATGGACCAGTTGCGACCCGTTCCTGCGCGCCGGCGGCGGCCACGGGTCGCAATCTGGCAACGCGTTTGCAATCCGCACATGTGGCATGATAGTAAGACTCGATATATTGGAGAGCGAAGATGTCGTCCTCGCGGATTGGGGTGGATGTCGTGGGTAGACGGGGTGGGAGAGCGACGGGATGCAGCTGTTTCACATGTCGGGCTTTCTGTTTGTTGCAACTGATGCAGTGTGACGTCGATGAAGGGTGTTTTGGTGATGGTGGTGGTGCATGACTTGCCTTTGGTTTGACGTCAGCGTTGACGGGTGCCATAGGTCCGCCGCCGCGTCGGAAACAGCCGATGCAAATACAAGTCAGGTACGACCCATGGCGTTGGGAGGCCTGCCTTTTATCGACTGTCTCATATCACTCCACAATCGCATGGGCAAAATACATGGCCCCGGCTACACATCGTGCATTCTGCAACCATTGTCGCCAGCGTCGGCTGCAGCGCTCAATAATTTCCGGTCGGCATCAGTAGCGAACGAGCTTGGGTTCTGGCCGTGAAGGCAGGTCTCGATGTTTCGATATTTGGGCTTGATTATCCGGCCACACAATTTCCGTCGGGTGCCGCCAAACCGCTCGTCTTCTTCCGCACAAGCGAGCAGTCGGCTCTGGCGTTTGTACAGGACGGAACGTCGTATGTAGGTTGGTCGCACGTTACGTCGTTGGAGACTCAAAGAGCAAACGCGACTGCAACTGCCGGCCTTGGCTTGCGTACCTAGCTGCCCGTTTCGAACGCGGTCATCGGAATGGGTTTGTAGCTTGCATAGGGACTATGCACAAAGAAAACATCCAGGTTGCTAGGCTGCTGCACCAAAAGGCGGGTGGGTGTATAGACATGGAGCTGTCACTTATAACGGGGCGGCTTAAGGTGAGGGGTAAGGCGCCGAACGCACCGAAGCAGCATCTTTGCCGGGAATGGTTCGTGCCGAAGCCATCGCTCTTCTAGCGGGATTCACCGTAGTGGGGTGGTAAGTTCTGCGTTTGACTAAGGGCGGATGGGCCTCTGGCATAGCCGAAATGCTGCATGGCCCAGCTGACAAGCCGCAGCTTTAGGCTCGGGTGAGTACTTGCACATGGCCGTAGTCCACCCGGGGGGGTTGCAGAAGGAATGTTGAGCATGCGTGGAAAGAGGTTGGCTGAGTTTGAATAGCGTTAAATTTTGGTATCGAGTATAGCGATAATGTGATACTCGTGCGTCTAGTAGTGCATGTAGCTAATCAACCGCTCAGCACATGTCGTGTCCCGTGGACAATACGCCAACGACAGCGACGCCAAAAACCCCCCTCCATTTTGCGAGCCCAGAGAATCCGCAGTACAAGAAAATGTAGACCGTTTTGGTATCATAGATCCGCGAGAATATGTCAAGGAAAAGAGAAGTCGTCCCAAGTGGGAAGGGCCCAAACAGAGCCCATGTAGAAGTAGTAGTAGTAGGAGTCAACCGCCCAAAAGTGTGTGTGTGTGGTCGTGAATTGAAATAGAAGAGCAAAGTACCAAAGAATAACGGGGTATGATACAGGGTATATGCAAGCAAGTGCGAAGAGTTTGAAGAGTCGTAGCTGAAATTAGTTCTCTTCCATCAGGGCCTCTTGATCGCCCGTCTCGCGCCAGTCTCGTGCCCGTTCGGACAGACGCTTGATGCCGGCAATGCGTTCTGCCCAGAGCGACTCGGATGGCGATCTGAATGTGTAGGCACGCTGCGATGAGATGACGCCGATGGCCTGCAGCACAGCCTTGCGCGAGTCTCGGCCGAAGACGGCAGGGTGGTTTATCCACTCGAGACTGGATTCGAGTTCCGCGTCAAGCGCGTGCATGGTTTTCACGTCAATCCCGGCAGCAGGAGTAAAAGGACTGTCTGCATGTGGTGAGGGCGTGCGCGCGCGCAAGTCGGCACCGGAGCTGTGGGTGGTGGGTGATGTGGATCCTGCGCTGCCTGCTGCGCCGGATCCTTCGTTCCGTCGGTGGCCAGGAGGAGGGGGAAGTGGAGGCAGGCCTCCCTTGCCTAGTCCCTTGAGGATGCTTCGGGTTTCTTGGAGCAGATGGTGTGCTCGTTCGTGTTGACCTCGTGAGACAAGTGTCAATGCGCGCGTCAGCATGTCTGATGTGAGCAACTCCATGCGTCGTTGTACGACATGAGGATGAGGTGGAATAGGGGGTGTTGGCGGCATCCCAGTCGAGTTCTTCTTGTTTCCAGATGGTAGTAGGGTGATGGCCAGTAGCGAGGGTCTTGGTAGATGTGAAAGGGTGCCTTCTCGGAGTATGTCGCCGTAGGTGAGATCCGCCTGGATCAAGGGTACTTCTTCAACGCTCAGTGTGCGTGAATCATCTTGGTCGAGTGGTCCGCCTAGAGCCTCCAAGCCAGACACGATCGACTCCCAAGGGTCCTGGGGAAGCTGCTCGGGTGAGCCTGTGTCGGGTGCAATAGCTAGCTGCACCAGGATATCCCTCTTATCGCCAAAGCGCAAATCACCCAGTGAGGCCTCAGCATCTCGTCCAGTGGCACGTTTGGTGATCTGGAGCGCGCCGCTAATCTTGACAAACTTGGCGGGGGAGCCTTCTGGTAGGCGTAGCTTCAACTTGACGTTTTGGTGCGAAATGGTTTGGAGCGATCCAAGACACCCTGCTGCACACTCGCGAAGCATCATCCAATCTTTGACGTAGGTGTAAGAAGCTTTGGTCCGTGTCGAGAGTTCAATCATGGTGTCAGGCTTGTGCGTTAGTCCCAGACCAAAGGAGTGGATGGAAACCCTGAATGACTGTTAGTATGGGCTGACGTACTAATGGTGACGAACAAATGCTTACTTGGCAGCCTCAGCGCGGGAGATGACAAAGTCCACGCTCTCAGCATCGGACGTGGAAGAGTCACTGATGAGTAGAATGCTTGAGAGAGGATTGCTCGACTTGCGCTGCATCAGCAGGTCCATGGCTACGTTGGCTCCGTCGACCACGTCGGCACGAAGGCTCTTCTGTCCTACGGGGCGGATGGAATCGAGCACCTTTGGCCAGTCTCTCCAGGATTTGCTTGTCATGCCAACAATGGGGACGCCGCCGCCGCTTGAGCCAAAGGTGACCAAGCCCATGCGGTCTCGTTCGCCCAAGTTGTTCACAAGGAATCGTAAAGTGTCGCGTAGCAGGTTGATCTTCAAGCCTTGCATTGATGACGAGACTGGGATGACGACAACAATGTCGACGGGCACGTGTACTGAGGCACCCAGGCGAGTCTCGGGTGCGCCGCCACGGGAGGTGCTGTACTCGGTTGGCGCCGTCATGACTGATCGGCCAGCACCGTAGGAGGAGTTGATGGACGAGACGCGCTTTGGCCTACGATAGTCGTCATCCTCGGTTCCAGAGTTGTCTTGGTCATACTGCTCCATTCGGTGGCTGATGGGAAAGTCTAGGCGAATGTCCATGAGGGCGCGGCGCCACTGCTCCAGCTGGTTCCTGTCTTGGAACTGAAGGTGGAAGGCGGGCAGCTCTGCTACCGAGAGGCTGAGGGTCAGTACGAGGTTGTCCGGCGAGTGCTCGACCTGGTTGAGGTGCTTCTTGATCAGGATTGAGCCCTTGAGGGTGCACTTTGTTTTCTTGATGGGTGGACCGCCGTCCCACTGTGGCTGCGGCGCCATCTTCTTCTCCTTTACGCAGATGAGCATCTCGGAGAAGAGGTAGCACTCGAGTTCCTGCCATGACTGTCGGTCCTTGCCAACGCGAATGTGGCCGTGCAGACGCAGCTTCCCGAAGCGAGAAAAGTCCAGGCCATGCCAGTTGTCGACGCGAGCATGCAGGTCTTCGGTGATTTCGTCCAGGGCCTCGGTCGGTTCGTACTGCGGCTCCGCTGACCTGGTGGTGACGGGCGACTTGCTGCGCTCATAGGTGCTCTCCGGCACGCTTGGCAGGGGTGGTGCGCCACGGATGTCGTCTAGGTTTGGCCGCCACTTGCCTTCGACTACCTCGACCGTGATCAGACATGTCAGGCTCTGCTGTTGCCGCGACCTGCTCAGTGTAGGGAATTCGCTTCGGACAGTGACTGTTGGGGCGGGAATTGGGCTCTTGAGCAGACCGCGCGGGCTGCTGAGGCTGCTTTCCATGGACTGGACATCGTAGTCGTGCCGCCGGCCATCGTGGGTGGCGGCGTAGTCGTTGGAGGAGGCCAATCCTGTAGCGCCCGAGTCGCTGCGTCCATGCGCCCTGGATAAGGAGCCGCCGCCGCGGTCGGAGCCACGATCGCGGCTGTGACTGCTGTCCCGCTGGCGGGATTGAGTGGTGGGTGGATAGCGCGCAGAGGCATTGCTGCCGGTGCGAGAGCGACCCTGCATGTGCTCCTCATGTTGCCTCTCGGACGAGACGGTCTGGTTGTCCCAGGGGGTGGGGGTATTGGATGCGCTCCGGTGGGAGTCGGTCTGTGAGTGCAAGTGCGGCTGCGACGGCGCCGCCTCATGCTGGGCGGAGCGCACAATGGTGGAGAGTTTCTCTGTATGCACATCAGCATGGCCAGCCACTGCAGTAGGCGTTGATGGCAGCCTACCAAGGTCGAGCACATTGCCGCCCCTGCTTGTGTCGAGTCCCAGGGTGGCATCGCAGGTCGGGCAGTGCTGCGACTCAAACTCGCGGATGTACTCGTAGAAGCAGGCCTCATGCGACACATGGCCGCACGAGAGCTGCAGTATGCGCTCGCCCCGCAGTGTGTACTCCAAGTTCTCCTCGCACACGCAGCATTCGCTTCCAATAAACGTCCTCTCGCGCCGGGTCCGGGTGCGCTCGATATCCATGACGCCGGCCATGGCTCTGCCAGAGCGGGGAGGGGGCTGTGAGCCTAGGGTTGCGTCTGATCTGGCGGCGTGCGAGGTAAAGGGCTTTGCAGCGTGACTGCTGCGCGAGCTGGGACGGAGTCCTAGGAAAGTCATGAGCGGCCTGAGCTCCCCAGACGGGTCTCAATGGGTTCGGGGAGTGCAGTACTGTGGCGGTGGCCGACGAGGGGGCTGAATGCTACAGCCTTTGTCGCCCTGGTGGTGTGGTGCTTGTCGGCCAGCGGTGGCAGCGGGTGTCGGATGGGAGGCAGATGGTCCGGAAGATGGTTGTGGGGTGTGTGAGGACTGCGGGCAGACAAAGAAAGTTCAAAACCGTTCGACATGGAAGGGCCGGGGCTGGAGCAGGGCTCGCTTTTGGATCGCCTCAAGCACGTTTCAGCATTGAGAGAGCCCACGGAGCATGGTTGAAGAGCCCGCGGGCTGGTCGTGTCTTTAGGTTAGAGGGACCAGGTACCGGCAAGGAGCCTTGGCCAGGGTGATTGCGCCCGACACGATTCGAGCCGTGGGAACACACGGGCCTGCTGGGGATCAACAGTGCAGAGAGGACAAAATGCGATGCCCCGAGCCGTCAACTGGGTCGTCAAACGCAGCGAGCCCACTGAGTCCACTGAGCCGGCCGTCGAGACCACCATGGCGGTGCCAGGGGAGGCCCTGGTCGAGACTTGGATGCATGTGGCAGCCACTACGACCAAGACGACGGCGGCGGCCGAGGCGAGCATCAACGTGCAGCAGTGCAACAGTGCCCTCAGCCCAGCAGCCCAGCAGCGCGTTTGCAGCCTGCATAGCCAGGCCAAAGTACCACCGCCGGCGCCTTAGTGCGCAGCCTCATGGGCATATCGTGCGCGCGAGGGGGCCCCCCTGTACGGGGCACGACGGCGGCGTCCGGGGGGGGGGGCGTGAGGGAGGGACCTAGCAACGAGCTGCCGGCTGATGGTGGTGGATGTGCATACGTAAATAGGGAGGGTTGGTTGGCGGTGTTGGTTATTGCGACGTCTGCGTCACGGCCTTGCTGCCATTCGCCTCAACGTTACCGATACCTTACCGCTGACTCAGCAGCACAGCTTTGCCCTGGCCTACCCTGGCCTGCCCCGTCGTGGCGGGCCCAGCGCCGTTCGCAGTGCCCATCATTGCCCGTCATCCTCTGCTCAGGAACTGCACGCGGCCCGTGACCATCACCATCACCACCACCACCACGCAGTCCCCCCTCCCCCCCCCCAGGCTGGGGGGGTGATGCGCGCAGTGAGCGTCAGGAGCGTCAGGAGAGCCAGGAGAGCCCAACATCAGCACTGTGCACTCAGGAGGCTCCCACACATCCCTCCCGCTGCCAGTCGGACATTACTTGCACTACTGTTGTCTGACGGGCGACCACATCCCTCCCTCCCGCCGCAACACGTACCCTACAGTACAACACGCTCGGAAATCCTTGCCTCGGCCTGTCGCTACTACCTGTAACTGCGCGACCGCGCTAGAAGCTTTCCTGCCATCATTCGAAAGCCCATTCGTCCCCGCCACTTTCTCGCAATCTGCAGTCCAGTGCCACGGAAGCATCCTCGAGTCAGCCTGTTCCGATAAACTTTGATCCTGCCTGGGATACCTCGGAAACGCACTGCTTCCAGAAAAACACCAGCGAAACATGCCTCTGGCAATGTGTAATGCGCCTGCCCGAAGGACCCCCTATTGAACAAAATGCCCTCTGCGCGAGCAGTTGCCTTTTCATCACGTGCCCACTGCGCCCCATTCCACCCACTTCACACATGCTTCTTCCTTCTCCAACCTGCACCTGCGCCTGCTTTTCATGCGTCGTTCCAGCCGGGATAGGCCAGCTAATTGAGCGAACCATGCACTAGCACCACCATCCACCCGCATTTCTTTCTGCCCATTTCTTCTTGCCGGGAGCAAAATCTTCCGCCGTCACAAGACGCTGCTGGCTGTGCCTCACTTTCCTCTGCGCGGCCACACTAAGCTTGCTATGTATCGGTGGGAGCACTTTGCCGGCTTTGGGTTCCGGCTCAATATTAGAATTCGCAGCACTGCAGATCAGAATCCCCCCACCTAGGTGCTCTCCAAATCCCTCGACGCTCTCTCACCCGTTCGCACCCAAGTCACACGTCGCATCGGCTGTTCCTCGCTGCAAGCAAAACGGTCTTAGGTCACTCGGCCCCAGACGGGTAGCGCACGCAGCACAAGGGCCCGCACGTGGAAGGAACATGATGACGACTTGGTAAGATGCGGGATCTCCGACCTGCTCAACGACCTTCACGACAACTGATCTTCGGATCTTCGCCAGGGCTAACCAGACATTCCCTGCCTAGCCAGTACTGTACCAGCCTACCAACTTAGCTGCCATGACTGCCCATTTGCTGCAACGTCAGGCACGCAACCAAATTCACACCCTACTGCACGCACCGTCTCATACTGCAAATTTTCATCCTCGTGCTCAACTGCAGGCCCTTCACAGCCCATGCATCAGCGCCCCTTCGCCTTCACCCTTTCCTTCAAGGCCAATAAAAGAGTCCTCATCAAACTGCGGTTTTAGCCGCTAGCTAAACGTGCCGATTCGCTCCGCCCTCGCGTGCAAGAACGCTACTCGTATAGCGTAGCCGCAACTAATGCATATGCCGCTGACTGTACATAGGGGCACAGGTTATGCGAATGCTCATGTAACTCGTCGTCTGAAACAAGACAGCTTGTCTAGGCCCGTTTTGTTGGTAGACTTGCTGGGTGAACAACCTTGAAAACCGCACCTAGTCATACCGTACGACTGGCGTTGGCGTCTACGGATGAATCGGGCAGCACTTTTCGTGTCTATGGCAGGGTTGACATGCCTTGCGTCTTCTGTAAACCACTCTTTTCGGTCCTCTGTTCGCCCTCGGAGCTGGGCATAATATCGCTTGTCGTCGTATTAGAACCACCAACTGGGTGTTTGGGTCAATTCACCATTTGCCCCGCGACTCTTCCTGCAACCCAGGGCCAGGATACTTGGGAATCCGTTCGCTGTTTTTAGAACACTAGACTGTTTTCTTTCCAACATGTCCTTTTCCATGATCAATCACGATGACCCCCTGTTCGTCCTTGAACCGGCTGTTCAGACAATGCATCTCATGGGCATCAAACGTCATCATTATAGCCATTATGCTACGCAACCAGCCAGCGTGACGATCGATCCATCACTTTTCTTTCTCGCATCCGTCTCACTCATCCTTCTTACGTTTGCTCGTCATACCTAAGGTGTGGTGGACCGATCAGTGCTAACGCGGCACGTCCGCGACGCTTCTCAATAGCTTCGCACTTGGTTACTTAGTGCGCGCAAGTCAAACACCACATCACCACACAAACATCAGCCCGAGACCAGAAGAAGGCCACTCTGTCTAAACTGAGTCGAGTATCTTTTGCGCCGTAGTTGCAAGCCATGAGACTTATCAATGGATCTCATGACGATCATATCCGCCTCTTCCCGCATTCCGCGCCATCTGTCTCCACTCCTTCTCGAAGCTCACCCCTTTGGGACTTGTTTTCTACCCATTATTCGCCTGTTGTTTCTTTTACCCCTCCTATTTGGGAGTGCTCGTCCGAAAAGCAGCGCATCTCCTCAACGCGAGCAATAAGTAAAACCCGGGGATCCGTGGCCACTTTGTGCACGCGTCATTGTAGCTGTTCGGCCTGAAAAGGCTTATCCTCGTTCGGGCTGTGGCGTCTCAGCACCGCATAGGTGTACCTCGAGCGCGATGATCGCTGCTGATGTTCAAGGGGTCCAGGTTGGTGGTGCTGCAGTGTACCGTTATGCCAAAAAAAGAAGCCTTGTGTACAACTAAGTTTGCAAGATACCTGGAGTATTTCGGTCGC
>Ga0265797_10011640_pt1 | contig 10977 bp, 18 predicted proteins | sample P2T30metagenome_FD_192433 | JGI IMG/M metagenome (GOLD analysis project Ga0265797, IMG submission 192433) | Plant litter microbial communities from East Loma Ridge, Irvine, California - P2 T30 | ecosystem: Environmental > Terrestrial > Plant litter > Unclassified | place: USA: California... | reverse complement strand
AATCGTTCTATGGCTCTCCCTCCTCAGTGGTTTCAGCGACGCCTTGATCTTCACGTTCTTGGAGTCTTTCGGTCCCGTCTACGAACAATGGGGCTTTGGCGTCGTCGGCGCAGGTCTAGCCTTCCTTCCCATTTTGATCAGTTACTTCCTGGCTTACGCTTCTTACATGCCGTCGATCATCAGTTTCCGGAAGAAACGACGACAGAATCCGGGGTCTGTCGAACCGGAAGCCCGACTTTGGTGGTTGCTGTTCCTTGCTCCGCTGGAGACTATCGGCTTGTTTGGGTTTGCTTGGACGTCACTTGGCCCGGATTATGGTATTCCTTGGATTGCGCCGATGATCTTCTCGGCAATGGTTGGCATGGCGAATGTCCGTTTTTGAGCTTGTCATGTAGTAATCATGAGCTAACATATTCCAGTATGCAATCTACCAGTCTTCAATCGACTACCAAACCGCCGCATACGGCCCCTACGCTTCCTCCGCAACTGGTGGCAACGATCTCGCTCGTGATGCCCTCGCCGGTATCGCTTCTCTGTACTCAACACCGCTTTACTCGAACATTCCTGGTCGACCGTTGCAATACGCTTCTACTATTCTAGCCTGCCTTGCTTTCCTGGTCACCCTGCCCATCTACATCGTGTACTGGAAAGGCCCGCAGATCAGAGCCAATTCGAAATTTGCGCAGAGTCTCGATCAAAGTCGGCAGCAGAGAGATGAGAAGAGGAGGAAGAGTGTTCATCCGGGTGTAGAGGGGCCGCTGGGGGAGAAGGAGCAGAAGGTTCATCGAGAGAATGCGTAGATGTAAAAGATGGAGAAGAGCGGATTCTTTTGAAGCAAGTGATTTGGCTAAGGCTCTTGCTCTTTGCGATATACAATTAATCTGCGGTTGTGGTGTATATGTTCAAATAATGAACTCGTTGTAGAAAGAAAAGCTCCTATCGCCTTCCTTGCTCAGGCCCAATTCGAAACGAAAGGTGTCGCCTCTTCGATACGTCGGTCGTCAAACACCGTCGTGCTGGTCGTATTCGCACATCGTTTGAATTGCTCTAGCCCAATCCAGCTCGGCACCCTAGCCCAAACAACGACGTTTGATCTAAGGCCGTACTCGAGAATCATAATGAGAAGACCTGGTCTCGCATTTGCAAGTGTGTCAAGAGCAATACCCAATCCTTCCATCTCCATCGGTGTCTCGTGAAAGGGTCGGTTTCCATTCCACGAAATGATCAGCTCAACAAGGTTCGGTGCCCAGTCTGGATGTTCGGCGAGGGCCCACAGTGGGAGCGGGTCATTATCTATATGACTTCCGAATATTTGGACGTGTTCGAGTAACGGGCAGGAACACAATAATGCGAGAAGAATGTTGCGACTACGGAAACTCCCCAGCTGGACAGTCTGTAGGCCCGGACAACGATGAACAACATGGATCATGCTTTCCTCTCTGTACATTCCCGACTCGCCCAATCCTGTCATCGTTAGCTATTTGATTAGAGACATATTTGACTGAACTAGCAAGACAGTGAACCTTCGTGCAATATTGAATAAAGTGTACATACTGATCGATTGAAGGTGTTTAACTTTTGGGCTTATGTCGATAGAGAGTAAAGATTGGTCGTCCATCCTGTTGCGCATCAGCGAGGTCTGTACAGAGAAAAGTGTGAGTTCAAAAGCGTACTCCGTCACATCCAACAGGCATTCTGTCATGGGGCATTGACCATAGTCCACCCCACTCCAAGACAACTGGCAGTTCGGTCCCATAGCTGTAGCATCCAAAATGGGAAGATGAGCTGGCTTACGTATTCTGGAAGAATCCATCGAAAATTCGACAACGCATTGGCGTCTGCATGAACATTCGCTGGAGTCTTCCTCGCCTTCTGAATCATCGCTATCGCGATCAGAGCTGGGTGCGACACCATGATTTTCTTCTATTACAATGGATGGTGGTGGCGGGGTCGCAGGAGGAGTGGGTTGTGGACGACAGTTCTGTATCGACCGCAGTGGTGTCTTCGCACGGCGAATTCGCTTTTTCCGTGGTGATGGTTTCGGCCGTATAGCTGTCACGACTTTTGCTGCGGCTGCTAAAGCTCCATCTCGTGAAACCACGCTGAAGCCCAGGCTGGCAAAGGTACCTTCTGGTGTGATGTTTGTATTTTGCGCAAGAGTTGGTAGCATCCCTGCGGGCATTGTGAAAACTGCGAGTGGAAAAGAGAGATTGATAACTCGAGAACGAAAGGACCATGTTCGTGTATCCCAGATTTTATAGCGGGTACCTGTAAGTGGGTCTCTGCCGTATCTTACATTGGGGCATTACTTTTTCCTACGGCTGAAACTCAACCCAGCTGTACCAACCCCCCAATATCTCGACACCAGTTGCGATTGGTTGCTTTAGTGCATGTAAACAGGTTTGAGCTATGTGGCAGGCACATGGCGAACGCCCTCTCGTGATGCTTGTAAGCCACCAATCCTTCCCGTGGTTTTCTCGTTGACTAGCACGGCGCTGGAAACTTGAGAGTTTGTGACATCCTGCTAGTTATTTAACAATAAGCCCAGGAGACAGATGGAGATGGTGAACGTCGAGTAGGTCGACGAAAGTAGTCGTAACAATCGATAATGGTTCGGGAAGGAATGAAGTCCCTTTTCAGACAGAAAGCTTGAGAAGCGACATGTCCACGAGAAGTACTGTAGAACCGAGAATATATGGTCGTCTTAGATCGCTAGCCGAACCCAAGATACTGTCCAGCCAAAGAAAGATATATGTTGATAAAGAAAGTACTTATGGCCTGGCCCGCTTAGGTATAGCTCATGTGTCAACAGGGATACTAGTAGACACCTTTCTACCATTGACGTATGTTGTATGACTAGTCGACATGTACCACGAATCATACTTCTTGTAATGCGAACGATGAACCAGCTCGATTGGTAGCGTCGGTCGCGACCTTCCAAACTCTCGCATGCTACGCATGTAGTTTTTGTTCGAAGACTGGTCATCCAGGCGTAGTTTCTTCAAGTTCGGCGCCAGATCTGAGTTACCGGCCATTTGCTGGAAAGCAGCTTCGGTAACACCACGACCGGAGAATTCCAGATGTGTAATGTCACGACAGAAGGTAAGAAGGTGAATCAGACCTTCGTCACCCATGCTGGAACCGCTACCCCCGGGTAGGGATATCTTCTTCAAGTTTCTGCAGCCTCTAGCAAGGCGTTTGATACCCTCGTCTGTCACGAGGCAGGCTGTCATCAGTCAGAAATAGTTCTATTAAGTCTTGCATAGCCATCGAGCCGTACCATTGTGAGCGTCGTAATCAGTATCCAAGTATTCGAAATAAATTTCTGTCAGCGTGTCGCAGACTTTAGGACCCATAAAGAGGATGTCTTCAATGTGATTACTGAGGCAAACAGATCAGTATTGTATTATGTGCCCTCTAAAGATGAAGTAGGAGTATGACTTACTCTGCCAGTTTGAAGGCTCTTCCAAAGATGATCCTTCGTGTCGATGTTCCAATGATTTTGTGGTACATCCCATCCCAGTGATGTCTGGAGTCTTCAAAGGAGGCTCGTTTTACTCCTTTGACAACAGGCTTCGGAAGACGAGGTTTTGGTTTCGCCGCCTCTTGCACTTCTGGAGCCTCTTGCGCTTCTTGCACTGCTTGAGCTTCTTGGTCTTCAGCGGGTCGTGATACGACTGGAGGCGTGGGGAGACGAGATTCTGATTTCGACGCTTCTTGCGTTTCCTGCGCTTTCTGCTCTTCTTGCACTACCTGCGTTACTTGGACGGCAGCGGGTTGTGATACCACTGAAGGCTTTACCCGGGCCGCTGCGGCTACGACCTCCTCTTTCGGGGCAGGTGTAAAGCCGAAGGCTGCGAGGCCCCGGGAAGGAGCAGCTTTCGCAACACTATTCTTCTTCTCTGTGCGAACCGGCGGCATGATGAATCTGTGTGTATCGACGATCGGTGGGAGAATGGGTTTGGTGGGAGATGAGATCCTGTGCAAATAAGATGCATGGCCGGCAGGCACAACCTTGGAACAGGGGCATCTCAGCCATGGAAGCACTACCCTTACTGATGCCGAAGTCAAGCCGCCAGCAAAAGTAATGTCATCACATAACTAACCGACCATGAGTTGGGCCTGAGGCGGTTGCGACTGTATCATCACTAGATGAAAGCGCAAAGATTCGATGGAGAGACGCGTCTTCATGCAATGAGAAGGCTGCCAAGGCTTGTTGCAGCGGAAAAAAAGGCATCTGCACGCGTAATTTCTGAATCTCCAGTTCACAGAAGGAAGCCATCGTTGTCAATCCGCATTTCAGCTGATGAACGGTGTCGAGATCCGCATGTTCGGGGAAGAGGTGATCGAACGTTCGACGGCGCGCCAACCAATGTCATCGCGGCAGGGTGGCGAACCACGCTAGTCGCCAGCCACCCTCACGGAGACGTGCCTTCGCACTTCCTACAACCGCGCGTCACACGCTTCACATCGGCAATACGGCTATTGGGGAACTTCTTTACAGCTGTAATACGGTACAGATCGAATAAACGCTCTCGTACCCTGCAAATAGCACTGCATCGTGTCTTTCAACTGCCGCCACAATACTATCTACGGGTCGTCATCTCGTGGCTCTCGCGTCCGGAAGTATCGGAACTGTAAGACAAGATGCTGGATATCGCCGCTTTCGATAGTAGCTCGTCTACAAAAGAGTAGGACCTTCTAAGAGCTGGAGCATACTCGCAACCTCCTGCTGATGTTGCTGTTCGCGTCTCGCCCTCTTCGCCCCTCTCTTAGCTTCGGGTCGCTTCCTCAGCAGCTCTTTGTACTCCTCTTCGGCAAGGTCCCAATCTACCTCCAGAGCAGGGTATGCCTGGACATGGTGCCTGAACCCTTCTACCTCCTCCTCATCCCAGAGCTTCTGATGAACGTGCCGCAGGATACACGCTACGACCAGTTCCTTCAGGTTGTCGTCCCCGAGCGTATCGTTCGTTTCCTCAGCTGTATCATGTAGCCTCTGAGCTGAGCCGTATATCCAGTTTACGAGGCTTTTCGCAATGCCCACGTTGACGGTGCTCTTCCACAACATATCCTCTGCCAGCTTGCTATGCGCGACGGCTACCAAAGAATGATATCGGAGGTCTCTGCCCATTTTGTACATCTCCAGATGAAATTCCGCCGCAGCCTCTAGTTTCATGGGATAGCTCGCCTTGGTCTTGCCGATGGGTAACTTTGTCGCATGGTGTAGCATCGTCGCTCGTCCGCCCTTGTCCAGTTTGTAGGTTCCAGTGTATATGAATTCGACGAGGCGGTCGACCATCGTGGGACTGTGTACTCGTGCGTTGAACTCGCACTCCCTAGTAAGAGTATTAAGTGTACCCTAAAAGCCGTGAGTACTAGTTCTGTCCATTTGCACTAGCCTTGTACTTACACCGCTAGGAAAAGCATATCCTTCTAGCACTTCCGAGCCTGCAATAAGGAAGCCCGAGTTCACGTCGAACGCAACTTCATCTACGACGAGTGTGAAGTCACAACCCAGTCGCTTGCTGAGGGCCATTTGGCCACGACTGCGATTTATCAGCGCACGTAGGAGTGCAATGTAATCAAAACTCACTGAGCACAAACTAGTTGTGGCTGTGGTAGTCTGGCACTTTTGCCCTCGAAGATGTGGCCCAGGAGGGTCTTCAGAGTCGCCAGCGATATCGTAACAGCGTCTGTACGGGTGCGAGCTCCGTTGTCTGTTAAGTCAGCTTCCATGCTCCATGAAGGGTGTTGAATGACGGACCTGCTCGTAGAGCTTCTTCACCGTCGCGTTGGTCCGGGTTGGATGTCGCAACACGAGCCAAATCTCTGGCGGACGGTGCTGGGTTTGTCGTACGTGGGTGCGCTTCTTGAGCACGCGGCTCTGTCTCCGAGCTCTCGCCTTTGCTGTCTGGTTTCGGAGATTGATTCGCCATAGCCACGGTTCAGCGCTGTCCTGAGGAATAGTATAGAGGTCTTGGTGTGAGAGCGCTAGCAGAAAGACATCAAAACAGTGTTGGCAACGGGTGGGCAAGCCCCACTTTAGCAGGCCGCAAAGGACTCACGTTTGTCCTTTCACTCTCACCGGAAGGCAAAACAAAAGCAAAAAGAGAATGATCGAGCACAGAACCGAACGCTCGGCCTTGGTGTGGACGCAAAAAATACTTACATTGACCCATAGAGCACCACTATGGCATAGTGTAGTCAAGGACACACGTATACTTCTACCACCCAGGGGTACATTGCATGTTAGAAGCTACTTCAGAGCGGGGAGTCAGATTACTGTGGAAATTGAGAGCTATATGTACATGCTAATTAAATATCAGCTTTAGATAGGGCCGCTCACTGCAAACGCACAGAAAGTGAAAGACCCATATCGCTTACAACCCCACACACCACAAACAACTCCACACCCCCGCACAACGGAAGCCTATATAGGTGACTGCTCCTGCACCGGCGCTAGTTCTGACGCTAGTTCTGACGCCCATTGTCTTTCCACCCTGCCCCTTCACTTCCTGTTGTCTACATGTCCAAACGACCCAGCCTCTACACATCCTCGACAGGTCCAAGAGTCGACATGGCTAGCCAACAAACCAGTCAGAGCGACAGTGAGCATGTCGCAAAGTCTACGCGCGATGAGACTCAAGCAATGGCGTTGAGAAACAGCGGGCCCGGCGCGGACATGGAGTTTATGGCTATCAACTCAAACCAGCAGGCGATTTCGAAGTCATCCCCGATGCCTCATGAGTGCGGCCCAAGGTACTATCAAACATATGTCGACTCAACGAATGTATTACTGACAAAGGCAGGTGGCGTGGTCGCATCGTGAAGAACTCACGCTCTGGCGTGACACTTGTCGCAAAGTTGGGAACTGAGAGCGCGACTTGCACTCTACCACAAGATCTTGCCACAGGCGGTTCAGACAAGATCGGAAAGCAGGTTAGCTCTAACTCCGCGGACAGCCGTTCTTCCGCAGTGTTACGCACGACAACTTCGCGCCGTGTCCATAGCCTAAACTAACTACTCGACAGGTCGACGATGCAGGAAACGCCCCTTGTGTGGTGACTATCCACGGATATGACTACATCGTCGTCGAGATGATGGTACAACACATACTTGACGACGAGTACCAGCTAGACGACACCCAAGAGCTCGCCAACTACCAACTGACTCACCTGAAGAAAACTCAACCTGGTATCGAAGACAACAGTATCACCGTACGTGTTGAAGGACCGCTAGCAGAGCTCCACGTCAAGGTATATCTCTGCGCGAAAGAGATGGAGATGCCGGAACTCCTCAACATTGCTAGACGGAACATCCGGAACTCTCTCCTCACGGACTCTCCTACTGCCGAACAGTTCATCAACATCCTGGAGAGGCACAGGTTGTACGAACCGTCAGAGCACATCGAAGAGAAGCTTCTGAACGTGGTCGCGGCTTGTGGAGCACTGCATCGTCCTCGCTGGCTCCAAGAAGGTGGTACAAAGTATCTTGAGTTCCTTGGAAATCTCGGAACCTCTCGATATGCGAAGTACGAGGCTGCGGCCGAGCGAGACTGGACCGTATACAACCTCCAACATAACCCCAAAGAGGACGCCATTACCTACACCCCCGCAGATCAAAACCGACCGAGCAAGAAACGCCTCATGGACCCTTTGCTTGACACGCGAACCCCTAAGATGCGCACTGTCGGTACAGGACAAGGACAGCGTGGAAACATCGGCGATCGCCTTCTCCAGTCTCCTGGTCCGGGCAATACCTACCAACCTACTGTCGAGGACCACAGCGATTCGCCTACCCCCCGTCGTCGTGACCATGGAAGCTCGGCCACTCGTACCAACAAAGCACTGCCGCCTACACCCACACCATCTGAGCTGGACAGGTCTTGGCAGTCTATGGGCGGATCCAAGGCGTCTCAAGGTGAGAAGGCAGCCTCGTTTCCCATGAAGCCGACATCAGGTCTCCTGCGTACCCCTCGTCCAGGCTCGAGCCTTCGACAGAGCCAGACGTTCCGCGGTGAGGCCGATGGCTCTGATGATATCGATGGACCGAGTCTCTACGATGACTTCAATCCTCCGTTCGCCTCTAATAGTCCACAAGGTCCTAGTCCCATTGCTCCGCGAACTGCGCGCAACCAAGGAGGTGATCAGCCGACTACACAACAGACCAAAGCCGACCGTCAAGATGCTAGTGAGAGCGTTATTGGCGAGGATGATGGTGACACTACCATCACGGGCTTCACTGCCACTCGTCAGCAACACGATCCGTCGTCGTCGAACAACATCCCCGTGAACGACAACGTCGACGACTCTACCTTCATTCCCCTCATCAGTTCATCTGATGATGGCAAGGGCGACCCCATGGAGCTAGAAGTGCCACGTATCGAGTTCAGCTTCGACGAGGGCAACACCATCAACCAGGTTCCCCAGGTTCCCGTCCTCGCTCCCGTTGTCACTGCCCGTAGCACATCAGACGAGACTGGTGGTCAGAAGAAGAAGGAAGACACGAGCATGACTGACGTGTCTGGGGATGGAGACGATGGCGTCAAGGCTGAAGATCGCATGGAGGCATAGGGGGCGTGGCAGTGACAACGACGTTTGTAGACAATGGGATGTCAGCTCATAAGTCTATTTAGTCTTTTGTAGTCCATACATGCTTAGGTAAAAGATGAATACAACGAGGATGTATACCTCAAAGCCCATGATACCTCTTGGTTTGAGACTGTGCCTCCAGTGGAGAACCTCCAGGCGTAGGCATCCATTTACAGTACATTGGGTGATGATACCCGGAAGGACAGCATAAATAGGCCTGGTGAAATAGAATCTTCGGAGTGAATGTGCAGCTCCATTGGTAGTAAGTCATGTGCGGCGCTAGTTAGGCAGCCATAACACCGTGGTAGCCATTATGGGTAGTCGCTCAGCTTCTCCATCTCGCAGCCACTCCAACATCTACCTGCACCAACTGGCCTCGCCCGCGCCAGACAGCTTTCAGCGACCCGCCCTCAGCACCACAGAAAGCAGTCGCTCTACCGACCACGATATCTAGCGCGATGGCCAGCAACCCCGACGAGTACACTTTGGATAATAGTGGGGCCGACATTACCTTGGTGGATCTCATGTTCGGAGATCTGTCGTATGAAGACATGGAGCCATCTGACGAAGAGATCTTCAAGAGGTAAGTTACAAGCCAACCGCCCGAGACTTGTGTTTTGATTGGTACTTACTCCCCTGTAGAGCACGTGAGGAACTCCGCCGTAATATGCCGCGCGACCTGTCTCTCCCGTCTAATGACAGGCTGGCTAGCTTTGCTACAAACCTGGAGTTGGCAATTGCGGCGTCTGAGTGGATTGAGAACAATGTAAGCCTTCGAGTACACTCCGCATCTCAGCTACTTTTCAAATAGTGTCCTGACGCACTTCCAGACCGAAAATATCCAAGAAGCGCCTACCAAGGACTACAGCCCCATGGTCGTCAATACCGTGGCCGAGGCCGTCTTCGACCCACAGTACGACATCCCCAATGACCTTCCCGACGGCACCACTGCGACCGATTTCCACCTGCAAGTGTACTTCTGTGCAGTCGCCATGGGTATGAACGCCGTCCAACACTTCGCCTTCAAGTTCATGAGCGCTGCCCTCAGTGAAGATGGCCTGACGCCTGAACAGCTCAGGAGCTTGGTAGAGAACCACGGGCTATTCACTCCAGCCTTTTGCAAGAAGACACGGTCGGTACTGCCGTTTCACAAGGTCATGTGCACGCTCGCCACTCACATTGTTCTCTACGAAGAAGACTTATGTGGAAGCAAAGTGTACAGTGATCTGTTCCTTACTACCGAAGGATATCTGCCGTATTGGTTGAACAAAGTAAGGAGGGGCGTCAAGGCTTACGTTGAGGTGATCAAGAGGGAGGATCCTGCTGCGTACCGGCGGCGATTCCCTAATTAGATAAGTCATGTTGCGGCGGCTTACGAGTCTGTATGGGTGAGCGTTGGGGTTGTCTTTGCAATCCCTCGCTGTTCTCTCTTGCTTCACAAGTCCGCTACTAGCGGAGCCTCTCAAGACGTAGGCGTTCACAGGTAGTCTGTTTCGCGATGATACCCAAATTGATAGCAGGCGTATGGCGTTCATGTGGTACAACACATGTAATAAAACCCCTTGAAAATCATCACGCTGCTCCATTACGATTCCCAGAGTGCTCTCACTGTATGCTTATGCAATCAGCATACCCATGATAGCAATTCCTATTCCTGTTCTAACGTCGCGACACAGCTCCTCAGCAACGCCATCAACCGTAGCTGTATGCTCCGCCCCGCAGGTGTATCCGCATGTTTACCAGCACCCCAGCCAAACGGCAGCACTAACCTCCTTCTACCCTTCTTATCCAGCACGACGAGTGCATCTAACGGAAACTTGCCTCCACCAAGGGGGTGTAGAAGGCCTAGGCGGACGAAGTGGTTGTTCGAGGGAGTCGCGGCTTGTATCAGGGGGAGCGAGAAGGGCGCGGAGGAGGGGAGTCTATGTGTTGATGGGTCGTGACATAGGACGAAGGGCTGTAGAGATGGGGAGAGCGTGTAGAGGTCTGGTAGAGCGGAGCTGTGGGTTGTTAGTAGTGGTTTGAAATGGTTCAGGATGATCTTACCAAAGCAGGTCGTAATGGACCTGAACATTCCCTTGCACACATAAAACAACTATTGACGCCTGCCTCTTATACCTTGCCCAGTTATTATGCGCTTCCAGCATACTGCCTACAGGAGTCGCGAGCGTACTGCTACCCAGTATCGCATCCACATCCACGCTCCATGCTTCCTCTGGGCTTATAATATCTAGCTCTTCCAGCTCGCACTGTGTCTTGGACCTCTTCAGCGCATCGCCCAATGGCGGCAGAGCCGGCGACGGCTCCCTCCTCCGCTGGACCTCGTCCTCGTCCTCGTCAATAGTCAGGCGCGAGCGTTTGCGGCTCAGTGCCACATCCATGGTCC
>Ga0265797_10011639_pt1 | contig 10978 bp, 11 predicted proteins | sample P2T30metagenome_FD_192433 | JGI IMG/M metagenome (GOLD analysis project Ga0265797, IMG submission 192433) | Plant litter microbial communities from East Loma Ridge, Irvine, California - P2 T30 | ecosystem: Environmental > Terrestrial > Plant litter > Unclassified | place: USA: California... | reverse complement strand
TCTTTCTTTCCCTCGATTTCAGTCCCCAACACCCCAATCAAGGCTTCGGCACGTGCAGTGTCTTCGACAGCATGCAGCATCCGTGCGCCAGGAAAAGAAGGACCACAGGGTGGAATTCCAAGACGGTGCCCGTCAAAAAAGTGCCATAGGGAATGCTCTCCTGGATCCAGCCCTTTGATACCCAGTATGCCGTCAGGGCCATGATCGACAAGCTTGTGGGAATCGGCAGTCCTTCGAAGTACTTGGCCTTGCCGTTGGCGTCCTTGGGCACGTTGCCGGTAGTGACGTTGAAGCGAGCCAGGCGCGCGAGGCCAGAGAGAACGAAGCAGGTAAGGAAAAGCTGGTCGAGACCGGTGCGCATGCCCGCGGCAAATGCACAGATGGAGGGTGCGACACCGAAGGAGATCTGGTATTGCTGTTAGTTCACGATATTCGTAGGGGAATCTCTCTTTGATGTCACTCACGAGATCTGCCAGGGAGTCCAGCTCCGCTCCCATCAAGCTGCTCTTGCCTCTCCATCTTGCGACCATGCCGTCAAAGAAATCGAAAAGTAGGCCGAACGGCATGAGAGCCAAAGCTGTCCAGAGGTGACCAGTCTCGTGGGCCGGACCAAGGCAGTAGCGCATTGAGAACTGAATGGACATGACGCCGCAGAAGCCGTTCATGAGGGTAATGAAGTCGGCAAGGTGGTAGGCGCGGACCAAGCTGAAATGGCCTGGGTTCTGGGCTTGGAGGAGGTGGGCCTGCTTGTCCTGAGCTGGTCGTTGTTAGTAAGAGACAATCCATGGAGTCTGATGCAAGCATGCACTCACAAGGCTGCTGCGCAACTTCTTTGGCAGTCTTCTCGACGCCATTGGGCACTCCAGATCTCTTGGACATGCTGGCGGTAGCTGTGGGCTTATTCGCGTGCGTTACGCGTTTGGCGGAGGTGTGGAAAGGTGTTTGTAGGAGGCGCCTCACGAATATCCAGGGGTTGCGAGTATTTAGGGTGTGAGAGAGAGGATGTGAAGAAAGTAGAAGAGAGGCTCGTCACCAGACCGCTGACAGGCAGGCAAATGGGCTCAGTAGCGGCGTCGCCTGTTGATCATCTGCTGGCAGCTTGATTTCGGCTGGCCCTTGACGCTGATGTCATTGGCGGAATTGTCAACCTGAGGCATACACGAGTCGCGCTTGCAACAACGCGGCTAAACAAACACCAGAAGTTCAAGCCCAGAACAAGACGAGTTGCTTTGGCATGCACGAAAGTGACCTGTTTGCACAATTGATATGCAACTTGGTCAATTATGGCCACGGCTGATGTACAGCTGGGATCTGTATTCCCTGTGAAGGACTACACCATACCCACACCAGACGCCAGTCCCAATCTCGGCGTGCTCGCTTCTCCAGATGAACCCTTTGGAGGCTTCAATGTTCCCGAAACCGCAGCAGACGAAGCGGTACGGACAGCAAGGGCATGGAGCACGGCAACACGATACTTGAGTGCCGACCACACAAGTAAATCGTCCTCGGCCCAACAACGCGACATCGAAGCTTTCAGCGTACTGCTTGCTACCAATGAACAGCTAGTGCTACTAGCAGATTGGTATCTAAACAGTATTTCGACACATTTCAGAGAGCATGTACTCCCCCATCTCTCACAATGGGAAGCACCAATTGCCGTTTCCAGGGCCAACGATTTGATCAGCACTACCGCACAAGTGCTGGGAGACGCGCAGGAGTCGTATCTCGAGCCTCTGATACGGCTCTCTTCGTCCTCCCGTAGCATCAGGTTCAGGGCAGCGGTCGATGCCTTTCGTTCTCAAGTGATCAGAAGATGGCACTCACTGGTGTTGTACTCGCTACCCCGTCAGCGCGTGATGAAGACCTTGGGAAGCGCCTTGTATCAGCACATGCGGACGGATCTCGGCATCTATAGCAACCCCGAGAAATGTCTGAAGAACGACCGCTGCCAATGCAAGATCAACTTTAAAGACTTTCCCCTGAAGGCACTTCACAGCGTTGGTCTGGGTGGTGATCTTGCTCAACGCGCTCTGGCACTTGCTACTCACCGACTTCTCGATGGACCAGCTGTGGAAAGACAGTGCTTCCAGGTCGATTGGAGCGGGCAGAATACTATTGTGCCACGTCTTAAGGCTTGGATAGAAGAGTGCTTTGCACCTTGTATCCAGGGTGCCATTGGTGCACTCACGGGGTCACAATTCCAGTTCACCAGCAACGATGTCGAGCGAATGGCCGCAAATGCAGTTTTGAGCCTTGTACGCAAACGGACTGAGACTCTCTTCGATTACGTCAAAGTCTGGCCTGCGAGCAAGGGAGCGCTTCTCGACATCAAGGAGCAGATCACCACAGGATCTACACTCGAGAAAGCCTCATTGTGCACAGCGTTCGTCAAGCAGGTACAACAGCGTATCCTACATGCTGGTGCAACTACCGTTGAAGTTCTGAGCGTATACGTCAACGTCATACACGCCTTCAAATTACTCGATGCACGTGGTGTGCTGCTCGACAAAGTCGCAAGCCCTCTTCGCAGCTATCTCAGATCACGAGACGACACGGTCAGCGTAATAGCTGCAAGCTTCCTCGCAGATATTGATGCAGAGGGGAACTTGTCCGGAGAAGGCGACGACAAGGTCTGCGTTGATATTGCCAAAGCCGCCCAATCATCATCATTGGAAGATGCCCCCAGCGACCGAGGTCTTAACTGGGACGACATGGATTGGGTGCCTGATCCGATCGATGCCGGATCCAATCACAAGTTCAACAAATCAGAGGATGTACTATCATACATCTTGGGCCTCTTCGACCAGGAGGACTTCATCAAAGAAGTTACGAACGTGCTGGCGCAGCATCTCTTGCATGCTACAGATCCAGAGTTTGCCAAAGAAACAAGGCTCGTTGAGCTTTTCAAGTCTCGATTCGATGCAAGCAAATTGCAAGCAGCAGAAGTTATGTTGAAGGATATGCGCGACTCTGTCATGTTACAGAAGAGGATCTCGCCTGGTCGTAGCCTCAAGACAGTTCCCACGCCTCGCGACGTCCAGGCCGCTGTTCCCGATGAGGGCATTACTTTGCGTTCTTTGCATCAGCAATTCGAGGATCGAATGACTCAGTCGCAATTCCTCGCGACTGTTAAGCTCACCACCAACCGCCGTGGTGACCTCTACTTCCCCAAACGTGGTCGCCTGCCATCAGCTGCAAAGGAGCCATCAGCAAACAAGCACGAACCAGATGGCCCTGATATCAGTTTCCGCATTCTCTCAAGCTTCTTCTGGCCGCAATTGCGCTCCAATAAGTTTGCTCTCCCCAACATGTTTACAGATGATCTCGCGCATATCGACGACAAGTTCGCACATTATAGTGGCCAACGCCGCTTAGAGTGGCAGCATGCACTCGGCAGAATGTCCATCACCCTCGATCTTGAAGACCGCACGCATGAAGAAGTAGACATTCCTGCTTGGCGGGTCAGCGTTATCAACGCTTTTTCGTCCGACGAGCGAGACGATGCAACAACTCTGACGACTTCACAACTCGAAGACATGCTCCAGATGGACACCGAGCTTGTCACCGATGCCTTATCCTTCTGGTCCAATAAACGCGTCCTCTACCAGCCTTCGCCAGTTGAGTACGCCGTGCTCGAACGCCTTGACATGGATGTCGCACCCACCGCGCCTGCAGCTGCTGAAGAAGAAGCTTTCTCCGCGGTCAAATCGCAGGACGCTGTTCTTCGAGAGAACGCCCCTATGTTCGAAATTTTCATCGCCAACATGCTGCGCAATAGTGGAGCGAAGGAGGTTGGTGGTATGATGGGTATCGCGAACATGTTGAAAATGGTTCTGCCTACTTTCACATACGGAGAGGAGGAAGTACTGTTCTTGTTGAGCGAGATGGAGGCAAGAGGTGAGGTGATGAGGGATGGAGAGTCGTGGAAGATTGCGAAGTGAGGTGTGGAAGTGACATGTTCGAGGGCTACACGAATTGAGCTTGGTGGTAATACACGTAGCTCACGATTCAAACCTACCGTCCGTACCAACGAGCTTTATTACTACAATCGCCTTACCTTACACACACTATTCCAGACTGGACTGTCTCGAATGTTTTCTTGAGCTCGTGTGATGGGCTAGGGTTGGGGTTATGGTAAGCATTTTTACTCACACTCATCACATTGGAGGTTCATTTGTCTAAAAAGACATTCCGTTATGTACCTGTATGTACAGAGACCATGTCGGTTCATGATACATCTACTTTGCGGGCAGAAGGAGCCTAGAATGATGTATTAAAGCGTAATGAAGCGTAAAATATCACGACACCTCCCACCAACATCAATTCTAACTCTAGAAGCACCGTTGAATGCTCTGACCTCGTCCTTTGAAACACGAACGAAACAATTGAAGTCAACGTACCATGTCCTCAACACTGCAAAGTAAATCGATCATAAAGGAGCCTCACAGCTCCATTTTCGTGTTTGTGATACTATAATACAACCAAGCCATCAATACTGGCAATGTAAAAACCACAACGCCCGCTAGACGCAAATAATGATTTTCTCTCCCCCATCGTATGTAAACACAACACACCCCTTCCCCGAACTCCCTTCTCACATGCAGTCTTCAACGTAGATCTCACTACCACCCACGACGCTCCTGGTACACCTCTGCCATATACCGTAATACCTCGGCGCCACACTACGGCTTGCCGGGCAACGGCACACTGCTCAACAGGTTAACCAGCAGCGCAGGGTCGAACCTCGTGGCATTATAGCTCGCGGCGTTGGGCAGAATGCTCAAGAGATAAGTGACCTGTCTCGGCAACGCTGCGGGTTGCGGCGCACTCATCGGCATCTGTGCTGCACCGCCAGGAACGAAGTTCTTCACGGCGAAACCGCCGCTGCCGCCGCCAGCGTTGGGGTTCATGCTGGTGTTTGTGGTGGGAACGTTGGCAGACATGCTTCCGCCAGACGTAGCGATGCGCTTGCCGGCTGCGCCCTTGATGGGAGATTCGCCGCGCATGAATTTGCGCGAAGGAGTGTCGGCGTCGGAATCATCGAGGCCACGCTTAGGGGATGAGATATAGGGACCATGAGGTCCGAGACGCATCTCGCCCGTGGGTGGGCTGGCCATCGCTGCGATGCCACCTGGAGGAGGCTGTTGGGGAGGGAAGACGCCAGGTGGTGGCCTTGAACGCGTTTGGGTTGCAGAGATAACGATCTGAGCCTTCAGCGGGTCGAAGGCAGGCATCTCGAAGCGGTGGCCGAAACGCAAGATCTCAGGTTCCAGCGGGAACATCTCGGACATGCGCTTCTCCAGCTTGTGGATTTGCGCAAGGTCACCGTAGTTGGACTCGAAGCCGTGCATGTAGCCAAGCAATGGGCGACACTTCTCCTTCTGCACCTCTGGGGGAACTGACGCAGTGTTGAGGATCTTTGTCAACGTGGTCTCGAACACTACCTTAGCGTTCGTAAGATCGTTAACGGAAACGAGGTGCTTGATGTATTCGAGCGCAAACATCTCATCCACTGGGAAAAGTTTGAGGCCGCGTTCGAAGATCTTGGTTGCGGCATGATCTCTGTAACAATGGTGCTCGAGCAGAGCAGAGACAACGTAGACATCGCTGGTCAGCGAACCCCGTGGTCTGGACTCTGCGAACACACCGCGGAAGCCCTTCTTCGCCTGTTTTGGAGCACCCTGACCTTGAATGCGACGGAAGGCGCGCATCTTTGCACACCAAACGCTTGAGATGATACGCTTGAGCAAGTCGCGATGGACATCGAAGCTTGCCTTGATCCCCTTCAGCTGCTCCTCCAACTGATCTTTGCGCGATTTCGGCTTCTCGTCTTCGTCCATGTCGTCGTTGTTCTCGTCATCCTGGTTATCTTGCTCCTCCTCCGGTGTCATATTGGCGAAATGTTCCTGAACGCCTTCCTGGACTCTCTTCTCGCGTTCGTCGTAAGTTTTCTTCAGTGAATATAGGGCTGTAAGGCTGATTTCGTAGATCACGTCGAGCTTGGTGCCGTTTTGAATGATGATCTCTTCCGACGAGCCTGCGGGCAGTGCGGCTTCCACACGATCGGCCTTCTTCAGCACGAGTAAGACCGACTCCGGGTTGGCGGCAATTCCTTCATCCAAGAATTTCTCGCCCTCTTCAATCATGTCGTCTCTGCCTTGATCGAAGCACCAGACAGCAGCGTCGTACCAGATGTTGGGGTAGAAGCGTAAGGACATAGTAGCCTGCTTCAGAACGAACAGAACGCGCTTTCTGTATTGCGCGCCGTCCTCTTCGGGCTTCAAGACCAGTTCATCCGCCTGCTCCCAGCGAATCCACTCTTGCCACTTCTCCACTTGCATACCGAATTCATCTTCGCCCTCGCATCCATACACAGGAGGGAGTTTCGGTAGGCTGGATCTGTCCAAGCCTGCAAGTCGGCTGTCCAATTGTGTCTTGGCCGACTTGGCTGTCATGTAAGAGGCACCCTGTTCGTTCAGGTTCTTTCTACCAGCCACCCTGTTTTGTGAGGTCTCGAAGGTGTCATACTCCTTCCAGAGCTTGATGGTTTCCTCGTGAGGAATAGCCACAGCTCGTTGGTACGCCTTGCGTAGAAGATCAGACTTCTGCATGTCCTGCCAGCCAGCTCCTCCAACAGACCCAGGACCAGATTTGATGAACTCAATGTATTCCTTCCACAGCTCACCTGCATCCGGGTCGATGCCAACCTTGTCGAGTACTACCTCGAAGACTTGAGAGAGGAGTGTACGGTTGCGTCCTTCGGCATCATTGATCAATGGGTTGCGACGACGACAGAAGTTGAGGTAAAAGTTCCACATTTGTGTGTCCAGAACCTTGTTCAATGAGTTGCCCAGAATTTGCTCTACGCGACCGTTCTCCCCATTGTCTTGCTCCCAGTGCGCATATTCGAGCCAGACGCGCGCCTACAAAGATATGTCAGTACTCTGTATGAGTGCAGTGCTGCGGATTGGTACATACCGCGGACGGGAAAACAGCAAGGAACCTCTCGTATACTTTGCGAGCGTTATCTGGCTGATCCTTCTCCTTGTAGTGAGCAATAAGTGTCATCCACGCGTCAGTGTAAGCCTTTGGATCGTCTGTGATACGATCCTCAAGCTGACCGACTTTGTCGTGTGGAAGGCGATGCGCCAAAGGCGCTGACTGGGCGGTCTGAGAAGTGTTCCCGCCGTCAGCGGGCTTTGGAGCTGGCGTGGGAGCAGCACTTGGCTGCACTGAGGGTGAGAGAACATTGCCTCGTTCTGCCGAAGCAGCCGAGACTTGGACAGCAGGGACAGGTATATCAGGAGTAACGCTAGACACAGGAGCAGAAAGAGATGCAGTTGTGGAGGTAGCAACAGTAGTGGAGCCCATGAGACCGTTATTCTGTTGTGCAAAAGAAGCAGCGACAGCATCTGGCGTAGGTTCACTACCTAATGATAAGTCTTGTGCTTCCGACGTCGCAACAGCACCCAGCCCTGATTGTGCGCCGCGCGTGCCATTCAGTTGCGACGGCGCGGGTGTAGCATCTTCCTCGTCGTCGCTATCTTCTAGAATGAATCCTCCGACAGTCTTCGGCTGTGTGCTCTGCTCCGCGACATTGGGCGCGGCAGAGGGCGTGCGGCTGATCTGTTGTGAAGGCTGCGCCGAAGCGGTCGTTGAATGTGCGGGCGTTTCGTGTGGCGGCGTGGCATTTTCAAATCCAGGCTCGTATTCTTCCTCGTCATCATCGTCGGCAGCATTGCCGCTCACCACTGCGGCTGGATCATAGCTATCGTCGTTGTCGTCCTCAGCATTGAAGGTGGGAGGGTCGAGCGGGTCGTACTCCTCCGCCATGGTGATTTTTGAAAATAGATAGTACGCGCGGATTCAAGTATGATGAAGAAGCAGAGGGAGAGATGGATGTGAGAATGGTACGGGAAGATAACAAGTGGGTGAGTGGGTGAGTAGTGAGGTTGTTGGTGATGCTCGTTTGAAGTTGCTTTCTTGCGACCGAGAGCTTCAAAGCGCGCGCGCGAAGAAGGCCGAGACTAGCGCCGGGAAGCATCCGCGTAGCCAAAGTACTGGGATCATCGGAGGCGAGCTCGACTTCACCGTAAGGAGAGCTCACAACCACAATTGCAGCATCCGCGTCACGTGGCAATACACAAAGAATCAATCATTCAGATACAGCGTCAACCACGTGCTGATACTGTACCCCGACACCGACCTCGAACCCTCACTTTCGTCAACTCCCGACATTTCTTACAAGCCACTTGTTGCCTCCGCCAAACAAAGCCCGCCATCCTCGAACCTCTTCACTGGAGTTCGGCGAATAAGCAGTCAGAAACATTCAGAACTGGCCCTTCTCTGAAAATCGACGCATCCATCAATAGTCATTTCTCGTTCTTTGATCCGGTCGCAAGGAATCTTTTGAATCGCTATTCAAGACCACCGCCATCAACCGAACCGGGACTGCTTGCCACTGCCGGCTATATATTCACATCATCATGGCACAACGACGAAGCAGCATGCGTCTACCGCCATTTTTCCGAAGACTGTTCAAGTTCACCTCAATGGACTTCGAAACAGTAAGTTGCTTGCAAGATATCCATCTATAATGAATGTTACTAATGCGAATCAGGCGGTATGGGAGATGACACAACTGATCATCGCACCCAAAAAGGTTTTCCGAAATATATATTATCATGTCAGTCCCATTCAAGTTTCACTTTATAGCCTGATGAAAACTGCTGACAACATTGACAGAAACGTACGCTGCAAAACATGGCATCACGATAGCAACTGACAAACTAACGATCCACCTTAGAAACCAAGAACTCGTACCATCGAGCGGACCCGGCCTTCACTTACCTTCTATCGCTCTTCTTCCTGATGACTGGCGTGGCTTGGGGATCGGCATACGCTGATGGTGTGGGCCCCACGATTCGGATCGCCCTGGTCTTCGTTCTCGGTCACTTCCTCGGAACTTCTCTACTGGTCTCAACACTCATGTACTTCCTCGTCGGACGGGTCCTCGGCAAGCGAAAGCAAGGTCTCTTTGGGCCACCCACTAGTGGCGAAGAAGGACTGGAGTTTGGGTACTGCTTCGATGTACGAGTCCCTGTCACTTACTCTTCCTGCAGACAGTTTCACTGACACAACCTCTAGGTGTCCATCCGAGCCTTCCTGCCACTCTGGGTCTTCCTCTACGTGCTACAGTTCCTGTTCATGCCCCTCATCGCGCGCGACTACTGGGTGTCAAACTTCTTTGGGAACACCATGTACCTTCTAGCCTTCGGCTATTACTTCGTGATCACGTTCCTCGGCTACAACGGTATGCATTAGAAACTCATCTATACCAAACGTGATATTCCGCTAACGACAACGCAAGCTCTACCTTTCCTAAGCCGAACGGAAGTCCTTCTCGCTCCCGTTCCAGTGCTGGTCATTCTTTGGTTCATCAGTTTGTTCACTTTCGACTGCGCGACCAGCCTTGCGCCGGTTCTATGGTGCGGCGTGAACCTCCGCAAAGCAGTATGATCCTTCGCGTTGCCAAAAAAAAAAAGACCATTAAAAGCTGCCATTTGCAGCGATGACACACAACAAATTGACAAATAGACATCATAAAAGTAATAATGTTACAACGCTTCAAACCCTTAGCATTCCAACTTTTCCTCCCACTCGCTCACTCAGCATCCAAAGGACACACAGGCGGCACATCACCAACCTGAATCCCGCCCCTCTTCTTCACATCCGAATCGTGGAACGGCGTTCTCAACCCGCTCTCACTCTCAGGCACAGCCAGCCAAAGCCGCATCAAATGCCTCCTAACCCGCTCTCTTCCATTCTCATCAACGCTCCCAGCCGGCCAGTCCTTGTAAGCCGTCCTCGCGTGCAACACATGTCCATTAGCAAGAAGCTGGATATCACCCGGCTCCAGAATCATATGCAGCGCCAACTTCGTCGCCGTCTCCTCCAGGATCTTCAACGCGTGCAGTTGCGCTGCGCTCAAAGGCGGGATAACAGCGTCAGGGCCGGAGTTGTATCGCCCGAGCGAGGTGACGTTGTTGGGATCGATTTTGTTCCACACGCGGTCGCCGTCGCGCTCCGTGTACAATATGCTGGACTTGTACCACGGATCCTGGCCTTCGCCGACTTCGCCTTTGCGGTCAAAGTACCAGTTCGGCGTTGTGAGCGTTTCGATGACGTCGGGGTGCTCGCGCTGCAGGGTGTTGTAGATGTGGTGGGTGGAGGCGATGTCGGACTCGCCGCCGGAGAGGGACTTGGAGATGCAGAGGAGGCCGACTAGGTCTGCGCCGTCGGTGTGGAAGTATTGTCTGGTGGGTGGAAATGTTAGTGACTTGGTTGTCTCGATGGTTGAAAGCTTGATTTGGTAGGACGTACTTGGCGTTGGTGCGGTAGATGCGCACTTTATCCTTCTGCGTAGGATCCTCGCCGAGGTCTTTGACGTGGCCCAGGACGTGTCCTCGGCCGTTTTGGCTATACAAAATTAGCTCCTTGATCTCTCACAAAGTTACCGATTGATCCAATCGATAATCCAAACCTACCTAACAAAGTACCCAAAGTAGGCTCCAAGTCCCATATATCTGCAAATCAAGTCAGCACTCGCCTTTTGGAGAAACAAATCATCCGCCACCAATGGTAGCAGAGAATCAACTCACGCAGTCGCCGACTTCTGCAACCCCCACTCCTGTACCGGAATCCCCTTGAACAAAATAAACCCCTTTCCATCCAGAACCTCCCTCCTCACAGTCCCAAAGAATCCTTCAAGTTTAGGCAAAGGGAACAAATCCTAATCACCACCAAACCAGTCAGCAAGTCACAAAACAACACATTAACGCCCCCGCCCCTCAATTCTCCCCAAGTCAAAAAAGAAAAAGGGAGAACAACAAACCTTCGTCATCCCAGTCAACGTCCTCCCCCCTCTAATAAACCCATCCGCCGCCGCCCCCAACTCCTCAATCTCCTCCTGACGAAA
>Ga0265797_10011638_pt1 | contig 10978 bp, 10 predicted proteins | sample P2T30metagenome_FD_192433 | JGI IMG/M metagenome (GOLD analysis project Ga0265797, IMG submission 192433) | Plant litter microbial communities from East Loma Ridge, Irvine, California - P2 T30 | ecosystem: Environmental > Terrestrial > Plant litter > Unclassified | place: USA: California... | reverse complement strand
CCTCGCGCCTTTCTCGAACGGGCACGCATCACACCTCAGGTCCATTCCGCCGTACCTGCGATTACAGACGCAACTATGGCGCATTGTATAATATCTCTTTCCATTTCGACATGGCATGGACTGCAACACACATCGAGTGAATAGACCTCACTGTACAACATTTGCATATAAAAACTCTACAACCAGCATGGAAATGCACACTTCCCTCTCACATCTTCAGTTCAGCCATCAATCATCGACCCACACTCAGCATCGAAAGTATTGTCGTCCCCTCGAAACAACACCCTTGATCGGAGCTCATCATGTGCATCCAATACCACGCCGAATTCTGGACCCCCATCGCCAACGACAACCCAGACTGGGAACGTCGGGCCAAGGGAGGCCTTGTACAACCCGGCCAGAATGTCTACGCCAGGAATGTAACCTTCTGGGAATGCCGTGGCCGATATTCGCGCGAATCCGTATGCTCTGCGAGGGAGTGTCACCAAGGCGGATGGTACAGTTCGCGCCCTCTGGATTTCTGCTACGAGGACCTCGACTGTGCCAGGCGTATGAGAGATTTCGAGGAAGCTTGCAATGCTGTCAAGGAGGACGCTGAGGCCCGTGAGCAGCGAACCCCAGGTGTCCAGGCTGAGGCCACGAGCCGGTGGAGGAGAGCTTATGATGAGTGGATGTCGGCTTACGAGCACCACCGCGACTGTCCCAGCAGGCGATCCATGTCACAGCTCTTCCAGGGTTTGAAGCGCGCTGACGTTGTGCGCGACAAGCCGCGTATGGAAAACGCGGCGCGCTTGGGTATACACCCCAGGTCTGCGCCCCAGCCTACTGTGGGCATGAACAGGCAATACGATGGCTCGGGCAGGCGTTATTGATTCATTGAAAGCATCGGATGGCCGTTGGCCATGATTGGCGCAACTGAGGTTGCACTAGCATTGGAGTTCTGTTAAGGATGATGAAATCACATTTGCAACTTGCAGATTGTCCCACTCAAGTCTCAAGGTGATGTCTTCGCTGTAATCACATGTGCTAATCCAGACCGACTGACACATCGTCAAGGAGTAACCCAAAGTGTCTTATCAAGGTCCAGGTTAACATTCAATCAACGAACTCTCTCATAAAACGGATTCTCCCCCAACCTCCGATCCGGCCAAAGTTCAACCGGTCTATCCATCGCACCGTAATACATCAAAGTCCCAATCATCAGATCCTGACACCTCCTCGCCGGACAAAGGCGATGCTCCTCGTACACAGCCCGCCAATTCCGCAGCGCAGCCTCCGCTTGCTGCTCCCACTCCGCGAGGTCCTTCAGATCCGGATCCGGATTCCGCGACTGGAACTGGACCTGACGAGCGCCGTCGAGCTGTTGCATTGCAGCATCGTATGCGTTGCGAACGCTTTTGACGCGAGTCTCGCAGTGGTCGTCGCCGCCGCAGAAGGGTCTGACGGGGCCTTGCCGGCCGCTTTGGATGACGAGCGGACAGCAGGGCTGGCGGAGGTATTGGATGTGCTGAGGGTCGAGGCGGCATTCGAAGTATTCTATTCGGGCGATTCTGGCGAGTGAGTTGTCGGTTTCGGAGACTTGGCGCTGTTTGACGCGGAGTTCGATGCTGTTGTCTTTGATGCTGGTTGGGGTCCAGAATTCGATGTAGAGCTTTTGGCACATCGTTGCGTTGTGATAACTGTTACTGAACGATCTTACTAAGAGAGTTCGATCGGGTATGTAGGTATCGTTTGAGCACGTGTTGATACAACTGATCGTCTAGGACGTATGTGCCTACATTTAGGGATAAGAAAGCAAAAGAAGTCAGAGCGCCTTCGTTGATTGAAATAGACTAAGGTGCTCAAGACTGCAGGTAGTGATACCGCCCAGCCTCATGGACACAACTGCGAGTTGATATGATCGATGCTGCTGACCTGAGATAGCATGTGATTCTGCTTAGACTGTCAGACACCAACGCTCCCCATACCGGGTTTTGCTGTTCCACTTCACGTCGGTGTACACCCCTCCTCACGCTGCTACTATGATATACAACACCACACTTACCACTAGTGAATACTGTTATGGGCAAGATCTACAGCTGTGTAAGCTGGCAAGGTGAAGATCGCTGGTATGACCTTACGACCGCACGTGACGACCTAAACATAAGTTTCACATATCATACAAACGCATTGTCCTAGCAATATACAGCCCATCCCATAAGCCAACGACTCCCTTCGCACATCTCAGCGCCTCATCGGCACCGGCGTATGCGTCCTCTCAATCCCCACCGTCGGAATCGGCAGCGAATTCGGATTCCTTCCCAACCTCAAACTATTCGGCAAGCCAAACCCCCCAACGCACACATTCGCCGATTGCAGCGCTCTGAAATGCTGGTGACGATTCCGCGTCTGCGGACAATCCTTGTGATTCTCATAAACGCTCACCCAATCATTATACGCCCTCAACCACTGCTGCGCCAACCAACTCTGCCTCGCCTCAGGCTCACGCCTCTGCTCAGCACGCCTTACCTCACGCCTGTAATGCTCGTACTCGGTTTCGAACTGCTCGATTCGTGCGCGGCAGTCGACGTCGTCGAGGCAGAATTCGAAGACGCGGTCGTAGAAGACGCCGCCTTCGCGGATGTCGGTGCCGCGGCAGCGAGGGCTGGAGAGGTAGTCGCGGTCGTGCAGCCAGAATTCTCGCTGTCGCGCGGCGTTGTTTTGGCCGGGTGCTAGGATGCCGCGGAGGGCTCTGCGCTCGACGTCGGCATTGGGATTTGGATTGGGAGTCCAGAATTCGACGGTATAGTGGATGCACATTTTGAGTTGTTAGCCTGGAAGCCTTTGGAATGTCGGCGACAGTGATTTGATGTTGGGTTTCCTGGGTGGTTTCTGCAGAGTTGATTGACGACATGGTTGATGTTGAAGTATATAAATGCGAAGAGAAGGTTGGATGGCCATCATTCACTCTGTTCGATGTACATGGAATGATGGAGCTTCGAGTTAGAGGCCGCAGTGACTCCAGGAAGTGTGCCATTGCCTGTATCAGATCTCATTGACTTGTCTGCCATCACGAAAAGTACTGAGACCTGCATGGTGAATGTAGGAGTTGACGCGAAAATGAAATGATACTGGTGTCAACATAGGTGTCAGTCCCTGCGATCCTGACAATGTTGATGCTAGAGTTGGTCAATATCAATTTCTGCCGGAGATACTGACTTGTATCAATAGCACCATGAGAATCTTCACTATAGCTAGAAGGCCTCCAAGACACTTTAGCAGCAAGTCACAGTGACCACACCGACAAATCGCAGTCTAAGTAAGCAAGCATACCGCCATCAAGCAAAGACAAGCCTTTCCACAAACGATGTAGTATTCATCGAGTCACCAAGCACAAGCACAATCGTAAGCATGGCAGATGACTGCTCGCAACCTGCTGAACTTGTGTTTGTGAGCGTCGACGTGTTGAAGGACGACTGGTGCATGTGCTATCAACGGAGTCACTGACCTTCTACACGAACACAAAGTGCAGCGTTGCTGGGCCGCGTAAGCTTGTTACATCCGAGAAAGAAGCCGCGATTTGACGCAACGTGATTTGGCTACTTGTCTATTGTCGTCGACCATGACAATTCTAGTTTGAGACCAGAAGTACATCTCGTGAAAGAACCTTGTGTCATGAATCCCGTTAGTGCTATCGAACTTCGATGCTCCTCAAACATACCATAGTGACCGAACACAGGTCAATTCAGTAATTCATCCTCTTGGCTGTACAGCACCCACTTCAAGCCTGCCACCAGTCTCTTCCTGAAATCTTCCGCAGCAGCTTGTACGGGGAACGCCCAATAGTAATGTGGCATGCCTTCGACAACTTCCCTTTTCACCTTCAGCCCGGCATCCTCCATCTCAGCCTGAAGCACTCTGCCATCATCGCGCATGCAGTCTTTCCCACAGTCAAGGATCCAAGTCGGTGGAAAGTCTTTGACTCCCTCTACGCCCATGGTGACAGGGAACCAGTGCTTCGACTCGTCGTTGTACGGTGGGTTGCCGCCTAGGAGGTTGTAGACTCCATCGGACATGTCAGCTGTGACGAAAGGAATCTCCCCGCTGTTCTCAGTCATCGATGTGTGCAGGTGTTGGTACTCAGGAGGCACTGCTGAGCGCTGGAGGTTCGTAGATGCAAGAGGAATGAGGCCGGATATCCGGTCGCGATAGCCGTTCTGAATGAGCTTGTGCACAACGGACACAGCGAGACCGCCGCCAGCGGAGCCGCCCATAGACACGTACTTGCTTGTGTCGGCATGGAGCTCGCTTGCGTGTTCGTAAGCCTGGATATCGTCAGCAGAGGGTACAATCGATGTGTAGGAGTACTGCTGTTCAGCCAGCAAAGGGGCTTCTCACCCATTGGAACCCATCGTAGGAATCCTGGATATTGTCTGGGAACTGGATAGCCGGAAACTTCCTGTAGTCTACTGAGACTACAACCACCTCGGCTCTACCGCATATGGTACGGCAGAGATGGTCCTCAGTGTCGAGATTTCCTGTCACCCAACCGCCGCCGGCATAGAACACAACAACAGGACGCGAGTGGGTCGTAGATTGATGCTCCGGAGGCTGGTAAACGCGAACCGTAACGTTGTCGGAGATCTTCTCGTCATCTATGTTACCAAAGCTTAGCTCTCGGTGCCAGAAAAATGTCTAAGCTGGTTTCTGCGTACAAGTTTGCACACCCTCAGGAGGCGAAGGGAAAGTTCGGGCATTGTCGATCATGAGAGAGCAAAATGCCTCTCCCATACCAGGGCCTGGTGGTAGCATCGGTCCTGGAGGTAGCGAGCTTTCATACTACAAATAGTGAGTCAGTTACAACAATGTAAGGCGTGGTAATCAAAAATCTTACCTTCACCCATTCTGGGTCGTAGCCCTCTCTCTGAACCGACGACATGGCTCAGTAGCTGTTCGCGAGAGCGGCATACTGATCGATTCGCGCGGTCACCCCTCAGCTACATATAGTAGAGCATTAGCCGCCAAGATGGAAGCCCACCTGCCTCTACTCTGAGCTATGCTTTGCGGCTGGAGTGTTAAGCGAAGCCATGCATAACGCTATCTGATACAGTCGTACAGGGGTTGTCGCTCTTCGAAGATCTTACATAAACAACCGCGATTAGTGTGCAGCGGTGCAATGTGCAAAAGACCGGCCAACAACAGCATTGTTACTCGATAACGATACCCCTTGTAGCCCTTTCAAGAGAAAACGCGTGTCTGATGCTGGGTGAGCAAAAGCAAAAGATATATTGATGAGAGTGGGATTTGAACCCACGCCCTTTCGGACTAGCGATTGTGGTTGTACCTGATGGTAACACCTTAAGCTAGCGCCTTAGACCGCTCGGCCATCTCACCGTTGAACCAACTTGATTCGATGAGGAAAGCTCAGCTCGCAATGTTCATGTCCCGCGCGATTTTGCGCGGCGCAAGAGCGGTATCCGAGCTGGTCTTAATTCGTGCTGGAGACTTCGCTTGAGATTTGGCATACGATTTCGCTCGATCATTACCACTCGACATCGTCTTAGCCTGTGATATGTTGTTGCGACTGCTAAACCGCTCAGTCTTCCGCTTAATCAATATTTCACCACCATCCATACGGCCTTCTGAGGACAAACAGATAGTATGCAAGGCCAAACGCAGCTCCCGCAAGATGTACCTTGTGTCCCACACCATCATCCTTACCAAATTCCATCAAATCACTGAAGACCATAATTATAGTGACCCAGTGTATCCGGATTGGAGTTGTGAAGCGGCCAATATTAATGCGACGCCGAGGAGCCAGACACGTTGCTGCGGTAGCAAAGGCATTCACCACACCACTCGCACCTGCGCCAGACCAGTGCGCTCTTATATCGTCTGCTTCTGCATAAGGCGTGTCCAAAGGTTTATTCCATCTGTACACTAGATATGTGAGGTTGCTAAAGATGGCGCTGCCGAGAGTGAGGCCCATGATGTGAAATGCGCCAATACCAACGCCACCAGCTGCGTACAACGCCGGAGCGAACATTGCAAGGGCTAACGTGTTGATGAGTAGGTTTTGCGGAGCGCTGTGTGAGAATGCTGGGGTCACCAGAGTCCAGTAGCGGTGAGCGGTCACATTGAATTTGGAGTTCAATGTATTCTTCATCATCCATTGCACTTCTCCGCATATCTCGTGTCCGCATTGGTCGTCTTTGCATTGCTCATGAATGCAGATCTGTTGCCACCAACAGTACTTCCAAACAAAAAATATTGCAACGTTGATGTAGATAATAACGTACACCGCGGAGCGGGTTGGGTATCCACGTGATGGCGCGTGCTTCCTTGATGTGGATGATGCTTGGTTTGTTGGTCGACATACTTCGATGGGACCAGAATGTTTCGGGACCGTAAGCGTCTGCGGGGCGAGCGTCTTTTCGATCGATTGAGGGAGGGCATTTGGCACTCGCGTATGACCTCCGGAGCGTTGTGATGATTTCGACCTTTTGGCATGTGCCGACGGAGGCACTGAGCTGAATCGTCTGACATGAGTCCAGTGAGGGCGCGGCCAGGGAATCGGGAGATGATGTGCTTCCTGCCTCGAGAGAAGTTGTGGTTGGAAGTCACATGCATTGGTAATAGGCGCTGAGCGCTGCAATGGCATAGCTTGCGAGCAAGGAGTGGCGAAGAACGGGCTGGCCATCGCCAGAGAAGACGGTCGCAGCCATGCTTGCTCCGCTAATTGTGACCACATGGCCAAAGGGCGAGCAATTGGCAGTCTCGCAAGTACATGGTTTCGAAAGAACAATACCATGTTTTCGTTGATGTCGCGTCAAAGCCCTTCAAGTCATTGTGACAGAAAGTATTCTGCTTGGTATAATCTTGACCGGTGAAGTCTTTTGTTGCCATGGTCGAAGGGATATGCTGTGTAACCTGAGCCGTGGGGGCGCAGGGATATGTCCCACGCCACATTTCCTTTTGCCGTCTTGCAGATCAGCCCATACTTCAATATGCCGCTTAACAGACGCGCAAAACAGCAGTCTGTCTAGACAGCACGAGAGAGGAAATAGCGCACAAGGGATGGTAGTGTCCACATTGCCAAAGAAAAACATTCAGAAACTGAGGTCATTAACGCTGCGTGGATGATATCTGCTCCTATAGTACACGTGGGTATCGATAAATTTTTCGTTTCTCCTCGTAAACCTGCCTCAATGCGGTGTAATCGGCCAATGATTGCCTCGATCACGCACAAGACTCAATCGGCGCGACCAGCTAAGAAGCCTCGCCTCCCAGCCCTTGGCCATTCAGAAAGAAATCCAAATCGGCCATACCAGCTCCGCCAGCGCCGTCGTTCTCAGCGAGTTGCTCTAACAAGCTGAGAAATGGGTCTTTGTCCGGATCTGTATGTGCACTCTCGGCGCTAGCGCTCAAGCCGCTCGGCGTCTGATGGTCGAAACCTTGGCCTGAGTAGAAAGCGTCGTATGGACCGAAGTCGTTTGGCATGGCGATTCCGGCGGGCAGTGGACTGAAGTTGAAGGTTGGCGAGAAGACGCTTTGTGTGAATGTTTGGGTTTGGTCTTGCGTGGACTGCATTGGTCCTGTTGTGGTGGGTAGGAACTCGGGCTGCGTTTGTGAGGTTTGGAGTTGTTGCTGTGATTGGTGATGTACCTGGTTGTGCACGGCGGTGTCGTATGATTGTGTCCGCTCTAAAACGCCGCCTGCTGATGAACTTTCGGCAGTCGGTGTTGGGTATGGCATCACAGAAGTCGTCAATCGTCGTTTCTTGGACTTGCGCGAAACAGGAGGCATTGTGTTCTGCGTCATGTACTGCGTTGGAGCCAATGACGCTAAGTTAGCGGGTGGTGCAGCCGGGAACCGTCCATTTCGTATTTCGTCTGGGCTCTGCAGGCCATTGAACTTCTGGAAGCCAGTCTGTAGCGTGTCGACCATGACGTCGGCGAATGTGACGTGAGCGCCATCGATGTACGCGCCAGGGTATCGAGCAAAGAAGTCCTCCATCTGGAATACTGGCGAGTATCGGATTGGGTTGTTGGCCAATGACTTTACCAGCTGAGAGTGACTGCCGTAAACCACTTGCAAAGTGTCCCGCTGGTGTTGAACGCCAGCCCAAATGAAGCGCAAGTCTCCAAGTTGCTGCATCTCCCGAGACAAGAATTCGGTGCTGTTGCCAAAGAGATCACCTTCGCGTATGGACATATAATGCGCTCCATGCACGTGAATCGTTCCAGCTGTGCAAATGCAGTATCCGACAAAGGAAGGCCAGTCAATGATCGATACATTCTTGCCGATCTCAACCAGCTCCGCGATCGCGTTGGCGTGTAGGAAACAAAAATTTGTTGCCTCGATCTGCCAAGATTGGTGTTGTCCGCTTCCAGAAAGCTCTGCGAGATCTACAGGCAAAAACGGTCGATAGACCAAGCAGTGGATCAAGTGATAGATGAGCTTGCTCAGAACCAGCGTGGAGCTGTCAGGCTGGCCGAACAACACCTCTACCGAACCGAACATGTCCTGTGTGCTCGCAGCCCAGTAATCGAGCTCTGTTCGGATCTTTGAGAGCGTTGACTGCGCATGCCAGGGAAAGTGTGAGTCGCCTTTGACACCTCCAGCCGCTAAGTATCGATTCGTGATGCCGAGAACACGCACAATCTCCACTAGCATTGCGCCGCTCCCTTGGCCTGCATTGAAGACTCCAGCAGCATATGGCAAGCTGGTGCCATTTGGGAAGAAATTCCCATCTGTCGAGACTTGCGCTCCTGGAGGTAACCATGAGGGCAGTCGTAGACGTATTGATTCGTCTGAGATTGACGAAGGTCTTTTCGAGCCGCTGGCCATGAAGCGGTCCATGAGGTAACAAGTCCAGAAGAGCCTGCGGCGTCCTTCTCTTTCTGAGGGCGCGATTCTCATATGTGTCGGCAACTCGCGGTGCAAGCTGAGAGCAGTCGCCATGCTCACCGCGTGAGAGAGGAGCATGTATGACCTCTTGCCCTTGCCGTTCTGGAAACTCGCCATGGTCAAAAGCAACAAAGCCTGCAAGTGGTCGATGCTAGGCTCATCCACGTCGATCTCAGCCCGGCACTGAGACAAGTATTCTTGACTTGAGTAAACAGCTCCATTGTGGCCTCCGCAGAGGTGACTTGCGTATTTGATGGTCGCTGCGTGAATCGCGTTCACGACGTAGCGAGGCAGCTGGTTGTCTCGCCATCGTTGCCTCGTAGCTGGTTCGTCCAGGATATAGTATGGTTTCCCATGAAGCCGCGAGAAGTATGTGTCGATGAGGGTATCCGTAAATGATTTGTTGATCGCTTGAGCATCTGGTACCACCGCGTAGCTCTCGCGGCGCACCGCAATCGGTTGCAAAGCTGTCTCGTTCTGTGTCTCGACGCGCCCTTGCTCTGTTTGTGGCACCACGATTTGCAGCGGCGGGTTTGCTACCGTGCCGTTGTCTGTAGCAAGCTCTGTGGCGTCTGGTGCAATGCTGGCGCTGTCGTCGATTGCCTGTTCATCTGCCGCCTCAGGTCTGTTCTCGTCTTTTAGCCGCTTCTCCAGCCCGTTTACCCGCTTGAGTAAGGCTTCCAGTACATCTGTCTTCGGTCCTCGTTTCTTGGGCGTGGCATCTTTCAAAAAATAGTCAGTAAAGTGGCGAAGACTTTCTTCCCTCTCTCAAGCTTCTGAAGGTCACCTACCATAAATACAAGGGCAATTGAAAGCTTGACAGGACTCGCAAACAGGCTTCAGTCTGTTACATTTGATCTGCGAAGAACGTCAGTCAAGTCAATACGAGGAGGCAATTCCCAATCGCAGACGGACCTTGCGCTTGCGACAGCTCTTGCAATTCATAGCTTCCTTGGGCTCATTGCTTGCCCGCCTGGCCTGCAGACGTTCGATGCCGATTTGCGGCCGCGGCTGCATGTTCGCTGCTGAGAACCCGTCGCCATTACCTGATGCCACGACGGATGCCATGGTCGATTTACGGCATTTTCATTCGTGCAAGGCGAGGCGAAAAGGGAAAGAAGCAACGAGAGGAAAGAGTCACCGGTATGTTTCCAAGCACAGTTTCTCTCTGGTCACATTCAGACTCTCGACCGAGCGGAACGTTAAGCGCCTAGTAGGAGCAGCAGCAGCAGGCACAGGTGCAGCTACTCAAGACAGACCATGGGTCTCGGTCGCCTTACGTCCTCCGTGCGAGGGCCACGGTGTGGCCGTGTGGAGCCGACCTCCCGCCGCCGTTCAGTGGAAAGTGTAGTTCATTTGGCTTTGATGGAGTAGACCTGGGTTAGGGAGCGGGGAAACGATGCAGGGACGGTCTATGCCCTGATGCCTCGTGCCCTCGCTTGACGATGTGTTAACGCCTCACAGGCCCCGTCCGTGTCCTCTTCCAGCCAAGCACCGGGGCCCCATGTAGTGCAAGCAAGTGCAAGAGCAAGAATCTACCTTACCGGAGTTATGGAGGGCGGGCAGCATGCAAACCACAGCTTGCAGCGAGGAACGGGCTCGCCTCATCCGATCGTGTGCAGCGGCAATATAGTCTGCTAGGGCTCACACCTGCACAAACAGCGTCTGCGCCGAGGTCAGCTGCCCAGTTGACGAGCAGCTTTAACCCAGATGCTACTTTGCTCCACCGCTAACGCTCAGCTTCCGCACGTGGAAGGATCTCATCCTGGCTCGAGCGGACGGCTCATCACGACACGCCGGCATCAGCGTGCATACAGGACTTGTACCATTCCGGCATGGTGGTCGACGGTAGGACGGAGATGATGAGGCGGGGGTGAGGAAGCGAGACGAGAAGAGTTCTGGAGGCTGAAAGTTTGTTGTCCTCGTGGCAGAGACGTGTTTTGTGATCATGCAGCCATGCGCCGGGTAATGCTAGCCCGAGTCATTAAGCTCTGGGAGATCCAAATGTGACAGGTCAGACACGAGCTCAAAGTTTGAGCGTGCCAGCCTTTGCGTGTACAGTCTTGGAACTTAGTATAGTGAAGCTGAG
>Ga0265797_10011637_pt1 | contig 10979 bp, 9 predicted proteins | sample P2T30metagenome_FD_192433 | JGI IMG/M metagenome (GOLD analysis project Ga0265797, IMG submission 192433) | Plant litter microbial communities from East Loma Ridge, Irvine, California - P2 T30 | ecosystem: Environmental > Terrestrial > Plant litter > Unclassified | place: USA: California... | reverse complement strand
CCCACGGCGCCAACGCCCCGTGGGCTTTTTCTTGTCCCTACGTTTTTTAGCTGCGCTTGGCTAGCTGGTCCAGGCTGTCGCCAGTGACGCGGCAGATACGCCAGTCCGGCATCACGTCAGCGCCCATGGCCTTGTAGAAGTTAATCGCAGGCTCGTTCCAGTCCAATACCGACCATTCGAAACGACCGCAGCCGCGCTCGAGCGCCAGCTGCGCCAGGCGTTGCAGCATCTGCGTGCCGTAACCCTTGCCGCGGTGCGACTGTTTTACGTACAGGTCTTCCAGATATAAACCCTTCTTGGTGAGGAAGGTCGAGAAGTTATGGAAGAACAGGGCGAAGGTGACGACTTCGCCATGCTCTTCGCCGACAATGGCTTCGCAGGCGGGATGTGCGCCGAACAGGCCTTCGTGCAGCAGGGCTTCGGTGGCGACCACCATGTGCTCGAGTTTTTCGAACACGGCCAGCTCGACGATCATGGCGTGGATGTGGGCGACGTCCGCCGGCTGGGCAGGGCGGATGGAAAATACGGTATCAAGACTCATGGGGATTCGATGGCGTTGTTCAGGTTAGCGGATTGCACGCTCTTGGGCGCCGGTGCGCGCACGGCCCAGGCCACGCTGGCCAGGCACAGCACCATGCCGAGGAACTCGAGCAGGCCGGGGCGATAGTCCTCGAGCTGGACCGACAGCAGGACCGACAACACTGGCGTGACGACGCCGATGTACACGGCCTTGTTGGCGCCGATCCGGCCGATCAGGGTGAAGTAGGCGAAGAAGGCGATCACCGAGCCGAAGATCGACAGGTAGAACAGGCCGGCCCAGTAGGTGTCGCTGTCCGGCAGATTGAAGGTGTCGCCGGTGGCCAGCGACCACACCGCCACCATCGACGTGCCCCACAGCATCGACCAGGCCATCGTCAGTGGCAGGTTGGACGATTGCTCCTTGACCTTGGCGACCACGATGCTGCCGGCCGAACTGGCCAGCGTCGCCGCCAGCGCCAGCACCACGCCGGCCAGGAAGTGGCCATCGCCGCCTGACTGCAGCTCTTGCCAGGCGTCGCCGATCGAGTGCCAGAACAGCAGCGCCACACCGACGGTGGCGACTGCGCCGCAAGCCCAGGTGCGGCGGCTGATGGCGGTACCGAAGAAGATGCGGCTCCAGATCGGGGTCCAGAACACCATCAGCGCGAACATCACGGCCACCAGGCCCGAGACGATGTGCTGCTCCGATTCATAGGTGCAGATGTACGAGATGCCGAAGGTCAGCCCGCCCTGCAGCGCCATCCAGCGGTGGGTGCGCCACGGCAGCGTCAGGCGGTCGCGCCGTACGATGCAGATGGCGAACAGCGCGGCGGCCGCGATGAAGAAACGGTAGGCGACCGAGACCGCCGGGGCCGTGTGCCCCAGCTGCAAGGTGATGGCCCAGTAGGTCGAGCCCCAGATCAAGGAGGCGACGATAAAGAGGACGGGAGAGGACATCACGGGAGTATAGTGCGCCCGCATCGTTCCTGCCGGCATCTTTGAAAACAATGATCGGGTTATCTGTGTCGGATGTACAACGTAGGGTTGGCGGCTACGCCGCCGACGCGGTGATTGTTAACGGTACCGATGTCGTGCCAGATGATGGTGCTGCCAACCATCACCGCGTCGGCGGCGAAGCCGCCAACCCTACCAGGCCAATCGCATTCTCCGGTACAAGAAGCTCAGCACAAACAGCGGCCCGATCAGCAAAAAGCGCAGGTCATCGAAAAACGACGGCTTCTTGCCCTCGATAATATGACCGATGAATTGCCCGATCCAGGCGACGACAAACACGCCGACCGAGGTCACCAGCACAGTCCCGCTCGGCAACATGTTCAGGAACCCCAGCATGACAGCCGCCATCGCCGCCATCCCCAAGGCGAACGGACGCGACAGCCTGACGTAATACACCAGCGCCGCCCCGGTCACGATCAGCGCCACCGCAGGGTGAATCGCCCACAGGATGCCCAGCAGGCTGAACACGATCGCCGGAATACATACGAAGTGAATCAGTTCATTGACGGGGTTGCGGTGGCTCTCGGCATACTGGGCCAGCAGAATATCGATATCGCGCGGCGTAGAAGCAAATTCCATGGCGTTCGTCTCCTGTTATTGTAAAGACGATTCTACGCCCGCTTCAGTCGCTCTGTCCCAACTGCCGCGCTCCCGGTGGCAGCGCCGGCACCGGCGCAGTCGTGTCCGCCGGCTGCAGGCGCAGATGGGGATTGTTCGCGAACAGCTCTGAAATCCATTCGACAAATACGCGCACCTTGGCCGATAGATGGCGGTTATGCGGATACACCACGTGCACCGGCAGCGGGTCGCAGCGCCATTCCGGCAGCAGGCGCACCATCTTGCCAGTGGCCAGGTGTTCATTCAGCAGATAATCGGTCATATTGATCACGCCCAGTCCCGACAAGCCAGCCTGGATGTACGCGTTCGAATCGTTCAGCGCGATCACGCCTGGCAAGGTCATCTCGATGCGCTCGCCATCACGCGTATAGTCCCAGTTCGAGATCTTGCCGCTCTTGGCCGAGAAATAGTTCACGCAGCGATGCCGCTCCAGGTCGCGCGGATGCAGCGGCATGCCGTAGCGTTCGACGTACGCGGGCGAGGCGCAGGTGACGAAGTTGACCACGCCCACGCGGCGCGCAATCAGGTTGGTGTCGAACAGTTCCCCGCCGCGCACAGCGCAATCGACGCCTTCCTCGACCAGGTCCACTGGCCGGTCGGTCGTGCCGAGTTCGAGCGTGATATCCGGATAGCGTTCGAAGAAGTCGGGCAGGGCGGGAATCAATATCTCGGTCGACAGACCGGTGGGCGTATCAACCCGCAACCGTCCACTCGGGCTGAAACGGTGGCGCGACAGCGATTCTTCGGCATCGCGCACGTCCGACAGGATGCGCACGCAGCGCTCATAATAGGCGGCGCCGTCGGAAGTCACCGACACATGGCGCGTCGTGCGGTGCAGCAGTTTGGACGCGAGCGAGGTTTCCAGCTCCTTGATCAAGGTGGACACCGTCGCCTTGGGCAACTGCAGGGTTTCCGCCGCGCGCGTAAAGCTGCCGGCATCGACGACCTGCACAAATACTTCCATGGCCTGGAGCTTGTTCATCTCTCCTCCGAACTAAAAATACCGCGATTGTTCAGCAATCCGAACAATCAATTCGGTATTGCCATCTTTATCTGATTGTAGTTGAAGACTATTATGTGTGCATCGCAACAAAGTATTTACTAAGAAGACGGAGCAGGACATGACGATGCGCGGCATACAAGACGGGATTTTCACCACGGTAGCAGTCGCACTGAGCGGCGTCGCACTGGCGGCCCTGCTGTGCACCGACGCCTACTCGCGCGCTGCCGGCGCCGAGGCGCGCGGCGTCCATGCGCTGTCGCTTGAAATGCAGATGAGCTGCGCGGGCGATTGCGCCGACATCGATGAGCGCATCGTCCAGCTCCAGAAGCAGGGGGGTGCCCGATGAGCGCCATGCTCGAGCCGCTCGACCGCACCCTGAAAGTGCGCGAGCTCCAGGTTGGCGGCGCCACCGGGCCGCTCGACGCGCGACTGTATGCCGCAGGCGCGGCGACCAAGCGCGACATGCTGGTGGTGTTCTTCCACGGCGGCGGCTTCGACAGCGGCGACCTGGAAGACGCGGACGACTTCCTGCGCACCCTGGCCGAGTGCGACCACCTGCCGGTGGTGCTGGCGTCCGGCTACACCCTGGCGACTACCAGTCCGTTCCCGGCGGCGGTCGAGGATGCGCATGCGGTGCTGCAGTGGGCCAAGAAGAACAAGACCAAGCTTGGCTGGAATGGCAAATACCTGGTGGCGGCCGGCATCGAAGCTGGCGCCAACCTGGCCGCGGTGTGCGCGCTGATGTCGCGCGACCGTGGTGGCCCGGCCCTGGCGGGCCAGATCCTGGTCATGCCGATGCTCGATCCGGCCCTGAGCACCGGCTCGATGCGCCAGATGACGTTCTGCCCCGATCGCGAAAAAGCGGCCACCGTGTGCGCGGCCGCCTACCGCGGCTACCTGCCGCATGCCGCCGACCGCTCGCATCCGTATGCAGCGCCGCTGCATTCGAGCCGGCTCAAGAACCTGGCGCCAGCCCTGATCCTGTCGGCCGAAGACGATCCATTACGCGACGAGGCTGAACAATATGGCGCCAAGCTGATCAACGCCGGCATCTGTACCACGGTGCGACGCATGGCCGTGTCCCAGGTGCAAGACATGAACGGACGCAATGAATGCGCCTGCAAATGGCAGGCCATGGGTGAAATCGCCAGCTTCCTGGCGCGACTGGAGGAGCGCGGGGGCGCCTGACCGCTCAGCACTCGTCGACTATCCCGCCCGGCCAGACCGGGCCAGCCAACACATCGAACAACGCTATGCCAAAAGGCATAGTGCGGGCCCCGTTGTAACTGCGTCTTCCGCATCTTATTCGGGTAAGTAAGAGTACATCACTATTGGAGGGTCGCCATGAATCACAACGAGCAGGCACGGGGCCGGCGTTTGCAGGCAATGTGCGGCTAGGGGCTAGGGGCTAGGGGCTAGGGGCTAGGGGCTAGCGTTAGCGCCGCCGGCATCTGACCGGCCGCATTTCCCGACAACTCATCTGAATTTTTTTCCGTGCTGCGGCGCGGAGGGGCTTCTGTTTGCCGGCGTTTCGCCCGACACGACATGTCGGCGACACCGGATGCGTTTTTATTGTCGTTTTCAATCGTCGTATTTCATCGTTCTTAATAAAAGGGTTAATCATGAATAACCAACTCAATACGGGCAAAACCAGGGGCACATTGAAAGGGATCGTCGCTGCACTGGCGCTGGCCGGCGTGGTCGGCGCTGCCGTCACCGGCTGCTCCGACGCCAACAGCAACGATGCACCGGCCGCGCCACCTGCGCCGCCGGTCTCGGCTGCGGTCGTGCTCCAGAAACCCGTGCTGGAAACCCAGGAATTCTCGGGCCGTCTGGAAGCGATTGATGTGGTCGAGATCCGCTCGCGCGTCTCGGGCTACATCACCGCCGTCAACTTCAAGCCGGGCGCTGAAGTGAAAAAGGGCGATGTGCTGTTCGTGATCGACCCGCGCCCTTACCAGGCCGAAGCCGACCGCACCCAGGCTGCCGCCGGCGCCGCCCGCGCTAGGGCCGACCTGGCCCGCCTGGAATTGCAGCGCGCCGATCGCCTGCTGGCCGACAAGGCCATCGCCCAGCGCGAATTCGACGAACGTTCGGCCGGCCAGAAAGAACTCGACGCCACTGCCCGCGCCGCGACTGCCGAATATGAAGCAGCGCGCCTGAACCTGGCGTATACCCGCGTCACCGCGCCGATCGACGGCCGCGTCTCGAAAGCCGAAATCACGCTGGGCAACCTGGTCGACGCCACCGCGGTGCTGACCTCCGTGGTCTCGCTGGACCGCATTTATGCCAGCTTCGACGGCGACGAAGACACCTATCTGCGCGTGAGCCGCCGCACCTATGCTGGCGACGCGGTCGAGGTCAAGGTCGGCCTGGCCAACGAAACCGGCTATCCGCACACCGGCAAGCTCGAATTCGTCGACAACCAGCTCGATAGCCGCAGCGGCAGCGTGCGCATGCGCGCCACCCTGGCCAACGCCGAGCGCCAACTGGCCCCAGGCCTGTTCGCCCGCGTGCAGGTCGCCGGCGGTGCGCCGAGCCAGCAGATCCTGATCCAGGACCGCGCCATCGGCACCGACCAGGACCGCAAGTTCGTGTACGTGGTCGATAAAGAGGGCAAGGCCGAGTACCGCACCGTCAAGCTCGGACCGCTGGACGACAACCTGCGCGTGGTGCGCGAGGGTCTGAAGCCAGGCGAGAAGATCGTCGTCAACGGCCTGCAGCGCGTGCGTCCCGGCGCGCCGATCGCCGCGCAAACCGTGCCGATGGTCGCCCCTGCGGCGCCGGCCGCAGGTACCGCGCCTGCCACGGCCGACAAGGTCGCACTGGCCGACACCAAGGAGTAAGCAGTCATGAACTTTTCTCGATTCTTTGTCGACAAGCCGATCTTCGCGGCGGTGCTGTCGGTGATCATTTTTGTCGGAGGTCTGATTTCGATCTTCATGCTGCCGATCTCGGAATACCCGGAAGTGGTGCCGCCATCGGTGGTGGTGCGCGCCCAGTATCCGGGCGCGAATCCGAAGGTGATCGCCGAAACCGTGGCCACGCCGCTCGAAGAGCAGATCAACGGCGTCGAGGACATGCTGTACATGTCCTCGCAAAACACCTCGGACGGCGCGCTGGCGCTGACCGTGACCTTCAAGATCGGCACCAATGTCGAGCAGGCCGAGACCGCGGTGCAGAATCGGGTCCAGCGCGCGCTGCCTCGCCTGCCTGAAGAGGTGCGCCAGATCGGCGTGACCACGGTGAAGTCATCGCCCAACCTGACCATGGTGGTTCACCTGAACTCACCGAACGGCCAGTACGACGACCTCTACCTGCGTAACTACGCGGTGCTGAACGTGAAGGACCAGCTGGCCCGTATCAAGGGCATGGGCGAGGTCCAGCTGTTCGGTTCGGGCGACTACGCCATGCGCGTGTGGCTCAATCCGCAGAAGGTGGCCGAGCGCAACCTGACCGCAGGCGATGTGGTCGACGCGATCCGCGAGCAGAACGTGCAGGTCGCGGCCGGCGTGATCGGCCAGGGACCGGCCAAGGACGCCGACTTCCAGCTGACCGTCAACACGCAAGGACGCCTGCAAAGCGTCGAGCAGTTCGGCGACATCGTCCTCAAGACCAATGCCGATGGCGGCACCACCCTGCTCAAGGATGTGGCGCGCCTGGAACTGGGCTCGAGCTCCTACGCCCTGCGTTCGCTGCTGAACAATAAATCGGCGGTCGCGATCCCGATCTTCGCCGCCCCTGGCGCCAACGACCTGCAGCTGTCCGCCGACGTGCGCGCCACCATGGACGCATTGTCGAAAGACTTCCCGGAAGGCGTGAAGCACTCGATCGTGTATGACCCGACCCAGTTCGTGCGCGAGTCGATCGACTCGGTGATCACGACCCTGTTCGAAGCCGTGGTGCTGGTGGCGCTGGTCGTAATCATCTTCCTGCAGACCTGGCGCGCCTCGATCATCCCGCTGCTGGCAGTGCCGGTGTCGGTGGTCGGCACCTTTGCCGTGATGCTGGCCTTCGGCTTCTCGATCAACACCCTGTCGCTGTTCGGACTCGTGCTGGCGATCGGTATCGTGGTCGATGACGCCATCGTGGTGGTGGAAAACGTCGAACGCAACATCGCCGACGGCCTCACGCCGCACGACGCAACCATCCAGGCAATGAAAGAAGTCTCGGGACCGATCATCGCGATCGCCCTGGTGCTGTGCGCTGTGTTCGTGCCGATCGCCTTCGTGGCCGGCCTGACTGGCCAGTTCTACCGCCAGTTCGCCCTGACCATCGCGATTTCGACCGTGATCTCGGCCTTCGTGTCGCTGACGCTGGCGCCGGCCCTGTCGGCCTCGATTCTGCAGCCGCATGGCGCCAAGAAGGACCGCCTGACGCGCATGATCGACAGCGTGTTCGGCCGTTTCTTCGGTGCGTTCAACCGCTTCTTCGGCCGTTCGTCCGAAAGGTACGAAGGCGGCGTCAAAACCGTCCTGCGCCGCAAGACCGCCTCGATCGCCGTCTACCTGCTGCTGGGTGTGGCCGCCGTGTTCGTGTTCCGTTCGGTGCCGCCGGGTTTCGTACCGCAGCAGGACAAGGCCTACCTGATCGGTTTCGCCCAGTTGCCTGACGCCGCCTCGCTCGACCGCACCGACGCCGTGATCCGCCAGATGTCGAAGATCGCCCAGGAGATCCCGGGCGTGGAATCGTCGATCGCTTTCCCTGGCCTGTCGATCAACGGCTTCACCAATGCGCCGAACGCCGGCATCGTTTTCACTGGCCTGAAACCATTCAGCGAACGCAAAGGCAAGGAGCAGAGCGCCGACGGCATCGCGGCCGAGATCAACAAGCGCATGGGCGCGGTGGAAGACGCCTTCGTGCTGGTGCTGTCGCCGCCTCCGGTCAATGGCCTGGGCACGACCGGCGGCTTCAAGATGATGATCGAAGACCGCGGCAACGTGGGCTACGAAGAGCTGTACAAGGCGGTCCAGGCACTGCAGGCGCGCGCCTGGCAGACGCCGGAACTGGCGGGCGTGTTCTCGGGCTACCAGATCAACGTGCCGCAGCTGTTCGCCAATATCGACCGCGTCAAAGCCAAGCAGCTGGGCGTGTCGCTGGCGTCGATCAACCAGACCTTGCAGGTGAACCTGGGCTCAATGTACGTGAACGACTTCAACCAGTTCGGCCGCACCTACCAGGTGCGCGTCCAGGCTGACGCCGAGTTCCGTTCGCACCGCGAGCAGATCGAGCAGCTGAAGGTGCGTAGCGCCACCGGCGAGATGATTCCGCTGTCGTCGGTGATGCGCGTGTCGGACACCTATGGTCCGGACCGCGTGACACGCTACAACGGCTATGTCGCGGCCGAGATGAATGGTGGCGCGGCCCCCGGCATCTCGAGCGGCCAGGCCCAGGCCATCATGGAGCAGCTGGCCAAGGAAACACTGCCGAAAGGCGTGAGCTACGAGTGGACCGAGCTGACCTATCAGGACATCCTGTCGGGTAACACCATGATCTATGTGTTCCCGCTGTGCGTGCTGCTGGTGTTCCTGGTGCTGGCGGCCCAGTATGAAAGCTGGACCCTGCCGCTGTCGGTGATCCTGATCGTGCCGATGTCGATCCTGTGCGCGCTGCTGGGCGTGAAGCTCTCGGGTGGCGACAACAACGTGTTCACCCAGATCGCGCTGTTCGTGCTGGTCGGATTGGCCTCGAAGAACGCGATCCTGATCGTGGAATTCGCCCGCGAACTCGAACACCATGGCCGCACCGTGGTGGAAGCCGCGCTCGAAGCGAGCCGTCTGCGTCTGCGTCCGATCCTGATGACGTCGATCGCCTTCATCGCCGGTGTGGTGCCGCTGGTGTTCTCGAGCGGCGCCGGCGCCGAGATGCGCCACGCGATCGGTATTGCCGTGTTCTGGGGCATGCTGGGCGTGACCTTCTTCGGTCTGTTCCTGACGCCACTGTTCTACGTGCTGCTGCGCATGCTGGCACAACGTTTCGAAAAACCTGCAAAGGTGCCCGCCGTGGCGCACAGCGCAGAAGGAGTGCATTGAGATGAACAATCCGATTAATTCATATATTCGCCGCGGCGTGGCGCCGCTGCTGGCGGCCCTGCTGCTGGCCGCCTGCGCCACCCCTGACTTCGTGCAGCCGCACGTGGCCACGCCGAACGCCTTCCGCGAATCGCAGGCCCCGGTGCCGGCCGCCGAAGTGGCTGGCATCGACGGCGCGCGCTGGAAGCCGGCGCAGCCGGCCGAGACGCAGCCGCGCGGCCAGTGGTGGCTGGCCTTCAACGACCCGGCGCTGACTGCCCTGATCGAAGAAGCCGCCGTCAACAACGCCAACCTGTCGGTCGCGGCCAGCCGCGTCAAGCAGGCCAGGGCGATTGCCGGCATCGCCGAAGCCGACCGCATCCCGCAAGTGGGCGTCGGCATCGGCGCCCAGCGCGCCCGCCTGTCGCCATACGAGTCGAGCCTGCCGCAAGGGACCGACACCGAAGCGCGCACCAGCTACAGCGCGCGCCTGTCGGCCAGCTACGAGGTCGACCTGTTCGGCCGCGTGGCGGCCGGCGTGTCGGCCGCGCGCGGCGATGCGGCCACCTCGGAAGCCAACTTCCGCTCGGTGCTGCTGTCGCTGCAGGCCGATGTGGCGCAGACCTACTTCAGGCTGCGCGCCCTGGACGCGGAGCTGGAGACCGTGGACCAGACAGTGCGCCTGCGTGAAGAGAGTGTCGGCGTTACCCAGCGCCGCTTCGACCTGGGCGACATCGGCGAGTTCGACCTGTCGCGTGCCCGCACCGAGCTGGCCACGGCGCGCGCCGAGGCGATCGGCGTGCAGCGCCAGCGCGCCATCGCCGAACATGCGCTGGCAGTCTTGCTGGGCAAACCGGCGGCCGATTATGTGGCCGGCCCGAGCCCGCTGCTCGACGCCAACCTGATGCCGGCGATTCCGGCCGGCCTGCCGTCGTCGCTACTGGAACGGCGTCCCGACATCGTCGCCGCCCAGCGTGCGATGGAAGCGTCCAACGCCCGTATCGGCGTGGCGCGCGGCGCGATGTTCCCGGCGCTGACCATCAGCGCCGACGGCGGCGGCGTGGGCAGCGCGTTCTCGGACGTCTTCAGATGGAGCAGCCGTTCGTGGCTGATCGGCGCGCTGGCGTCGATGCCGATCATCGACGGTGGCCGCAACCGCAACAACGTGGTGCGCAGCGAAGCGGCGCTTGAGGAATCTGTCGGCACCTATCGCCAGAGCGTGCTGGTGGCGTTCGCCGAAGTCGAGGACAACCTGTCGGGCCTGCGCATCCTGGCCGGCCAGTCGGCCCAGATCGACGCCGCCGTGGTGGCGGCGCGCCGCTCGGCCGACCTGGCGCAGAAGCTGTATGACGCGGGACGTTCGAGCTATCTGGAACTGCTCGACGCGCAGCGCAACCTGGCGTCGGTCGAGCGTACTGCGGTGCAGCTGCGCGGCGATCGCGCGCTGACGACCGTGGCGCTGATCCGCTCACTGGGCGGTGGCTGGGATGCGGCACAGGCGCAAGGAGCGACGCTGGCCCAGCGCTGATCTCGGGTTCTACCTCCTGGCAGATTGTTTGCCCTTTGCGGCGGTGCGTGTGGAGCGTACCGCCGCTTTTTTATTGGCGCTGTCATCGTTAAATATGGACGAGCATTGAACTGCTGCGCTAATTTGCGGTCCTACCCCTGTCGCCATCGAGAGGGAACGCCCCATGAAAGCGCCCAGGTTCGCCAAGCTCTTCGTTCAGCTCCAGCAACTGAACGGGCCACAGCGGCAGCAGGTGCTGGCGGCCCTGCATCCGGCAGCCGGGCTGGACCGAATAATCGTCCTCATC
>Ga0265797_10011636_pt1 | contig 10980 bp, 14 predicted proteins | sample P2T30metagenome_FD_192433 | JGI IMG/M metagenome (GOLD analysis project Ga0265797, IMG submission 192433) | Plant litter microbial communities from East Loma Ridge, Irvine, California - P2 T30 | ecosystem: Environmental > Terrestrial > Plant litter > Unclassified | place: USA: California... | reverse complement strand
ATCAATCATGTCTATCAATGTTGTTTTGACGTGATCGTTACATGTACCTGGTGTGCAAGGCGCGCGGGGTATCATCGATCGTCATCATCTTGCGTGCCCATGCCCGTTCATCAAACATCCGTCCAAAATATAACGCCTGGCTTTTGAAAGAAGCCGTGTATAATCAAATCTCCCATGCTGCTAAAAACATGCTCACTCTTGAATTCGATCGTGCTTGAAATCAGTGTGACATAAAATCACATGACCGTGCATTGCGGCGGCCTGACAAACTCCTCTCCGTAGTTCCGCTCCAACAATGCCCTTTCATTCTCCTTCTGTCGCTTCTTGACTTCGAGAGGGAAATACTTCTCTAGGAAGTCCATAGTCTCAAAGTCTAGGTTGCGACCATCAGCCGACATGACCGTTTCTGTGTTGCAGCACGGGCAGCGCATCATCTTCTGATCTTGCAGCTGGATGATGCAGCGAATGCAGAATACCGAGCGGCAGCAGCCCAGACTGACTGGCCGCCATGCCATGCCAAGACACACGGGACACGTCCAGTCTTCCAGTTGCGGCACAATGGCGAGGACCTTGGTCGCCAGCTCTGCTTGCAGGTCTCGCGCGATGGCGTTTGCGAAACCGCTACTGATGTTCGTGCCAGATGTGAGTAGAGCCGGGTGTTTCTTGCGTAAGGCTTCCATGAACATCTGGCCTTCCAGGTGGGTGCGCTTGTCGAATTTTTTGAGGATCTTGCGCATGGCGCGGCCGTTCATTTCCTGGAAGTGCATGATCTTGAGGATGTCGACGTTGAGGTCTAGGAAGCGCTGGGCTGCGCGTTTGGCGAGTGGCGTCTTCATTTTTGCTAGCAAGCCGGTGGATCGTAGTTGCTCGTCGTAAGCCTGTAGGTTCCGCTTTGCCTCGTCGAAACTCAGGGCGCCGCGATTGCGCTCGGTCTCTGAGTAGAAGATAGGCTTTTCCAGATAGAGTCGGAACATCTCGCGCCAGAAGTAGAGATCGCGGTAGCTGATCTTGCGCTTTGCTTCAAAGCCTTCGCGGACGGGCTCAGTCACATCTTCTACCATGTCGCCCAGGTCGAGGATGTCCATTTCCAACTTCTTTTCCTCTGCCTCGTTCAAGGCTTCCAGCTCGTTCAGTTTTGGCTCGAGGGTGTCGAAGAAGTTTTTCGCAGAGACTAGAGGTATCTGGATCCATTTTGTTTCTGTGGGTGTTTCTCTGTCTGATTCGTCGGAAGTCGAGTCGGCGTCGCCTTGAGCCTGTAGTGCTGCGACTCTGTCTGAAGAATGACCTAGCTCTGCGCGACGGCCTGCAATGAGCAACTCACTGCGCGCAAGCTTTTCCAGGTTCGCTCGAGTTTCTGGAGCGAGCGTCGCATCCAATGGTGTGCCGGTCCTGCTGTCCACCAGCACTCGTAACTGTGGCGTGAACTCGTCGGGTATAGTGTTCAGCTCGGTGGACCCGTCCTTGCTCTTCTCTCCTTCTCTTTGGTGCTCTTCGGAGACTTTGAGCCACTGCGCCAGCTTGTCGATTGTAGGCGCATCGAGACCGATGCTGTCCAGCTCGCGCTGCACCTTCTTGATGCACTTCTTCAGCTGTTTGTATTCGATGGCCGAGTCCAGCCAGTGTTGTGGGAAATCCTCCCTAGCCAAAGCGGCGGCGTACTCCTGCCCGAACTTCATGGTGTCGGCAGGCTGGCTTCATTCGGTGTGGGCGGGAGTGAGTGGTATCGTATCATAAGCTTGTTCGCAAAGGGCGGCAAGACGGCGGTTGACGGCAGAGGTTAGGGTGGTGATGTGTAAAGGCAGTGCGCATGTCTACGGGACTGCTGCAAGCGAGAGGCGAAAGTGATTTTCGAGGATGCGACAACAAGGTTTACGCATAGCGGCGGCACGGATGGCATGATCTAGTTATATAGTCTAGTCGAGGAAGAGTAGGAGCTCACGCGACACGCGACACGCACTACATCGCATGTCTGCACACCAGACAACGCCATAAAGGCGGCTAGAGGGGGCCAATATCAGCAATCAGCATGACGCCGCCGAAGACTTTGGCCCTGCGCGATTTGATTCGCCGACACGTGGAAATGGCGCAGAAGAAGCTTGCGGACGATTGCGAAATCGGTCTGGTCCGTCGCCTGCAAGCGTGTGAACGTGACGCTTTGCCGTGGAACAGTCGGAGCCGGCGCCGTAGTTTTGCCATGTGGGCATTGGAGTCTTTTCCACCAAGGGACCGAGGGGACCAAGCACAGGATAGAGAATTGCCCATCACCACTGACCGCTCCAGCCTGCGCATCAGATTCGTCGGCGAGAGAGAGAGCCATATGATTCGCCCTTGGTCGGAGAGAGTAGCGCTGTCACTATAAAATTGGCTTGTACGTGCCATGATTAGCGTTATCTTCCTTGCGCGACTTTCAGCCCAAACATGCCTCGGGGAGGAGGAGGAGGAGGAGGCGACAGGACAGCACACGTGCGAATGATGAAATCATGACTCTTGCTTCTCGTAGAGAGTGTCTGTGGTCTATTTAAGAAGGAGCCAAAGGGTGTGCATCCATGCTAGTAGTGAAAAGGGTCTCCCATTGCAAAACCTACCGACCAAACAAGACTTGACCGGGCATGCACAATCGAGGCTTGCGAGTCGAGATGAAATCAGCACTTCTCTACCTCGTGCAAGATTTGGTCTGGCAATTATTGCAATGCTCAACCTGTGTCTCACGCGAATATGGACGAGCAAGCGAAACATCTAAGTAGCCATCAATACCTTCCAGTCAACACGCTTCAACACACTCAGCCGTTGTAAGCGAGGTATTTAAGGTGAGCTCCGCTGTTCTCGCCCTGTGGACACGTAATCGCGATGCATACGTACAGGCACCGAGGATGGCCATCACACATTTCCATACTGTACCCTGTCGATAACGCCTCGAGGCCTACCCGTTCGGGAGGGGCAGATCAGGAGTGAAGATAGCAGTGTGGGCTTGAGGAGGTATAACACGCGCTTGTATATTGAAGATCGCGGCGCCCGGCTCGTCGGTAGATAGAGTGGGTCTCACCCAACGACACGGGAGCACCAGAGCAGAGAGCACCAGCTCGTCGCCTTCAGCAGCAGACGACAAAAGACAAGTTTCTGGCAATGCTCAGCCTGGCCCGAAAAATGTCCTCCATAAAAGTAGCCCCGGCAAAGGCCTTGAGCCAGTCCTCCTACCTCGTCACCGGTACAGTGCCACCGATCGCGCCCACACCTCTCCGCGCTGGCCTCAGCTCACGTTCACCATAGGAAAGCTGAAGATCACCGAGCACTTCTTCGATGTCCCCAAAGACTACAACAAGCCAGAAGCCGGCACTATCAAAGTCTTTGCCCGCAGTGCGCGAAAACATGAGACTTTCCCAAATGAGGCCAAAAATGACGAACAATTACCCTGGATCGTCTTCCTCAACGGCGGCCCTGGACACGAATGCCGACCTCCACAGCACTATCCCTTCACCACCACACTGCTAGACAAGGGCTACCAAGTACTATGCCTCGACCAAAGAGGCACCGGCTTCAGCACGCCCATCACCGCCAGCACCCTGCAAATGCGTGGCGACAACGACGTCCAGGCCAAGTATCTCAAACTCTACCGCGCCGACAGCATTGTCCGTGATTGCGAAGCCATCCGCCAAACTCTCACAGCCGACTATCCAGAAGACAAGAAGAAATGGTCCGTCATGGGCCAGAGCTTCGGCGGCTTCTGCATCGTCAACTATCTATCCTTCTACCCGCAAGGTCTCCGCGAGGCTTTCCTCTTCGGTGGCCTGCAAGCCCTTGTCAAGTCGCCCGATGAAGTCTACCGCCGTCTGTACAAGAAACTCATCCAGCGCAACGAAGCCTACTATGCCAAGTTTCCCGAAGACGCCGCCCGCGTGAAGACTATCCTCAACTACCTCTCCCGCTTCGGCGACGGCAAGATCAAACTCCCCTCCGAAGGCACCCTCACCCGCCGCCGCTTCCAGCAGCTCGGCATCAACCTGGGTTTCCACGGTGGCCTGGACGCCGTGCATGACATTGTCCTCCGAGCCGCTTACGACGTCGACTCCTTCGGCCACCTGACCCGCGGCTCGCTCAGCGCCATCGACCGCGCGCTCGGCTTCGACGAGAACCTGCTCTACTCCATCCTGCACGAGCCCATCTACTGCGAAGGCACCGCGCCTAACTGGTCCGCGCAGCGCATGATGGCCGAGCACCCTCAATTCAACGCCGACCGCGCCGCTGAGGACGGCCCCGTGTTCTTCACTGGCGAGATGATCTACCCGTGGATGTTCGAGGACTACTCCGAGCTGCGCAAAGTCGCCGACGTGGCGAACCGCGTGGCCGCCGATGCGGACTGGCCGGCGCTGTTCGATGAGGCGCAGCTTGCGAAGAACGAAGTGCCGGTGTTTGCGGCGGCGTACACGGAGGATATGTACGTTGATTACGATCTGAGCTTGGAGACTGCGAGGGCGATTAAGGGTTGTAAGGTGTTCTCGACGAATGTCATGTTCCATGATGCGATCCGGAGTCGGATGGATGAGGTTGTTAGGCAGGCTTTTAATTTGAGGGATGATGTTGTTGACTGAGGTGGATGGACAGGTGGTGGGCGGGTACATGATGGGTGATGGGAGATGCGTAATGAGAGAAATGAAATGTTGGTGGTTTGGCTGAGATTCTTTTCTTGTGCTGTTGGCAAGCGACTTGTCATGCCCGTAGTAGCCATCTTTACAGGCACTAGAGTAGATGGAATTCCGCTCAGGTACTACCGCCAGTGCTTAAAAATGTAGGAGAGAACGTGCCAGCATCAGTAGCTTTGAGACCGAATGACTTTGCTTACCATTGAGAGTCCGTACGTAGACTTGAGACAAGTCGCCGTACCGCCCCATTCGTGAGGTCAGAGAGCCTTTGTTTTCGAATATGCACTAGATTTCTCAGGGAACATGTCCGTCACATTCAGGCCCACGCCCTACCATACGACATCTCATCGTACGAAGGTTTGCTAGTCACATCCGACACGTACATATAATAAGCCTACGTCTACTGCTGGCTTTCACCTCGAATTTGAACGTTTCTCTCCCACTCTGGCTGCCGGACCCTTCTCACAATAACTCATTGATTTTCATTTCTCATACATCTTGAGACGCAAGAGACAAGATGTCGCGGCGCATCAGGCTTATGCATGTCTATCCCCCTCCCGCAGTGTGACCCTGGTTCTGGTGCAGCCTCAGCTCGGCGGACACAGTACCTCCCCTTGTTCTCGCCTTGCGGATAAGGACTGGAAGCTGCATTCTGGAGCAAGATTACTACTACTTCCTACACCTCACTGCGGTGGATGTCGCACAATCCTCGCAAGGACTAAGATCTTGCACCAATAGCAACTCCTCACCAACATACACCCATCACGGGCTGGAGTCTCCCAAGCCCATCCTCACACAATATGTGAACCGCCACAACATTGGCAAAGACAAGACACCATCGCACCAGGGTTGCCAATTCCAATGCCTATCTCGATAGGCAAAGCTGTCGAAGCACGCGAGCGCCATGCACCAACAAGCAAGAGGGGCAGTTGTCTCCAAGGCCGCTATCACTGGTCGTCAAGATATCGCTAGCTGCTTTCGCGGGCGATAAGAATAACACCTCTATCTCTTGGCGCCTTAGGCATGAATGGGTAGGGTAGCATTCGGACTGCGCTCGCTACATTGCGCCATGAGCTTGACAACCTGCCTTTTTGGGAATTGGATGGATTCGCGTGTGATGGAGGAGGGCATGGGTTGTTGGGCATATAATGGTCTTGTGGGAGTGCTCCCCGGCTGAAGATGCCTGCAGCTCATAGTTGCAATATCCAGACCCCTCTCTACGATCTACAACCCGTTCGCAATGTCTGGCTCAGACGTCGACAAGATCCCTCAGCACTCTACGGAGAAAACCTTCGATGGCGACACCGGTGACCAGCATGGACATGGCGAGGTCCTGTTCGTCGACGACCACGGCGCCGAGTCTGAGTTGCAGAGGCGTCTCAGCACCCGGCACATCACTATGATTGCGCTCGGTTCGTCCATCGGTATGGGTCTTTGGCTTGGCTCTGGAACAAGTCTGGCTTCTGGTGGCCCGGCTGCGATTTTCTTGGGATACTTGTTGTCGGGGTCTATGATTTGGACGGTGTCGCAGAGTATTGGCGAGATGGCTGTGATGTGAGTTCGCGCGCGCACTACGGTAGTTGATGACATCGAGGCTGAACGTGTGGCATAGGTACCCTCTACCATCTGCTTTCGTGCAGTGGTCGAACAAGTTCGTCGATCCGGCTGCCGGGTTCGCTGTCGGTTGGGCTTACTGGTTCAACTACTTCATCACGATTGCGAATGAGCTTCAGGCTGTCAATACTGTGCTGAAATTCTGGACGGATGCTGTTCCTATTGCTGCTTGGATGACTATCTTCTGGGTTGTCATCATCTTGGTCAACGTCGGTAGGTATCTCTCAGTGGTAGTGACTCCAGTATCTGCAGCTGACACGAACTCTAGGCGCTGTCAACTGGTTCGGTGAGATTGAGGTCGTTTGCTCTTTGATCAAGTTCGGGTGGATCTTCGTGGTCATCATATCAGGTATTGTCATCTCAGCTGGCGGAGCAGCAACTGAATCCATCGGGTTCCGCTACTGGACCGAAACGCCCTTTATCAACGGCTTCAAAGGCTTCCTCAGCGTCATGCCGACCTGTATCTTCGCTATGGCAGGTAGCGAGAACGCTGGCCTCGTCGCAGCCGAGACCAAGAACCCCCGTCGCTCGGTCCCGAAAGCTGTGGCCTCCATCTGGATCCGTCTGAGTCTGTTCTACATTCTTGGAAGTCTCATAATCACTATCAATGTCAGCCCGCTGAATGAGGATATCTTCGGTGGCAGCGGCACCAATGCTTCTCCGTTCGTCATCATGTACCGTCAGGCTGGCGTGCAACCCTTGGCTCACATGATGAATGCCGTCATCTTCATTTCTGTGCTTTCCACAGGCACCATCTCTGGCTTCGCAGGCGCGAGGACACTGCTGGGTCTCTCGCAGATTGGCATGGCGCCACGCGTAAGTCTCTGAAACGAAGTTTGATCACTCATCTACAATCACTAACATGGTTTCCAGATGATGCAAAAGGCCGACAAAAGTGGCCGACCCTGGTACGGTCTCGTCCCAACCCTAGTCATCGGCGGCGGCCTGGCCTACTTGAACGTGTCCTACGGTAAGTCACCGCCCCCATCCCACAAAGCTCTCCACTCTTCAAATAACAGACTAACACTCCTCCAGGCGGCGCCGAAGTCTTCGGCTGGTTCTCCAACCTCACCTCACTCCTCACTCTTTTTGGCTGGGGCATGATCTGCCTCTCAAACATCCGCATGCGCCACGCCTGGAAAGTCCAAGGCCGCTCCGTCGACGACCTGCCCTGGAAATCCTGGACCTGGCCATGGGGCGCTTACTGGGGCCTGTCCTGGTGCATCATCCTGATCATCGCCGAGTTCTACCTCGCCGTGTGGCCGCTGGGCGAGAAGCCCTCGGCGGAACACTTCTTCTCGGTGTATTGCTCCGTTGTGGCTGTGTTGATTTTGTATATTGGCGCGAAGATTTATTATAGGAATGGGAAGTGGGTGGATACGAAGACTATTGACCTTGATGCGGGGAGGAGGTTTTATAAGAGTCAGGAGGTGGAGGATGCGGATGTTGGGGGAGGGTGGGGGAAGAAGGTTGTTAAGGGGATTTTCAGTTGAAGTGGCACGGCGCAGGGAGGTAGGAGAGTGGTATGGAGATTGACATACTTGGCACTACGCGTGGTGTTGTATGTTGCAGTTCTGGCATAAATGCCTGCGTGCATTGCTATTCGACACATTTCGATGGCAAGCGTGTCGTTGTCCGAGTCTGGGTTCAAATATCCATGGAATGAGAATTGCTGAGTGAAATCCAAGCTTGAGCAGCATTTCGATGGCCACCCGAGTGAGACTGAGCAACAGAACGGCTCACACTACAGGGCAAAAGATGTACATTTACATACATGTATACATGTATACTGTAGTGAGTAGGAGGGTTAGGGTCATATCTTACTACCTCCTAGCATTGGCGTCCAAGGCTTGAAATCTCCCCAGTGCAATCACAAGAGACTTGTCCGCATCTCTCGTCGCAATCACAGACTTCGATTCTTTCTCACCGGCATTCTCATTGCCGTGTCTCGACATGACCGGTGAGAATAACTTGAAATCTATAGCCCGCTGAGATGACAAGATTGCAAGGAACCCCTGGTTGCGCGCGAAGGAAGTGGCCCGAAACACATCGTCGCGTTTGCCTGGCCCGCGTCCGCCTGATATGTAGGTATCAACAACGTGTCGAGTGAAGAGTGAGGTGTCTTTGGTTTCACCTGTGGCTTGGCAGGTGCTACGTGACTGTCTGTTCATTCAGCAAAGCCGAGTGAGCGGTCGCATTGCTTGCTTGACCCTCACTACATCACTCACACCAGCCTCACTTGCAGCAACCTCAACATAACAACACCCTGACAACTCGGCCAGTATGGGTTACCATGAGGTACGTATAAAAGGTACCCGATGTTTCGCGATGGTGACTAACGTTTGACAGTCTCCGTGGTATGATCACTCGCCACGTCGAGCGCAGTGAAGCCGCCACTAACTCGCTTACAGTGCACTCTGCGGCGCGCGCTTTGACATCGGTCGCATGAGACATGAACATGATCCGCCGAGAGCTGCTTGGAACATCCACGCCTACATTGGCGCTCCTGATCACGACAGCAGTAGATGCTTCCAGCTCGGCTGCAAGACTTTTCGACGGCGAGAACGGGACCCTTACCTTCATGGAGACGACGAACCGGAACTTGCAAGCACGAACTTCTCGTCGACGAGTGAGCAGATGTGGGACGTCATTCCCTGTGGCTACGACTCGCTGGGAAATGAAGTCAGCCTTACATTATTCTTGAAACAGTCGGAAGACTGCGTCGGCCGTGCAGAGGAAGTCGAAAAACAGATCCGAACTGAGTATATACAGTCAAGGTTGTTCACATCATGGCATGTAGATGAGTGCATGAAGACTGCCAAACAACTGCACCTTGAATACCTCGCGTGGTACAAGTCGAGGGTTCCTGTAATCGAACAGAAGCCGGCCGACCAAAAGGATGATCCTGGCTTCATTAGCTATGATGAGCACATCGCCGGACCAAACTGTATCGCCGGCAACCATGCGTATAGCGGACATCAGCTATCATACGAGGAGATGAAGGCCTGCACCACGATACAGTGTCTCGGACCAAAAGACAGTGAATATATGACCGGTCGTGACCAAGACTGGGAGCCTTCGCCAGACGATGAGGAGTTCGAGCGTACCACCGAGTACTGCCTCTCTGGGCTCGGAGACCGATCAGGAGCCACCGAGTGCGATACACCATGCTATCCTGAGCGTAACGGCGCTGAAGACCTCATGCCTGGAGAATACGGAGGCTTCGAATATGGCGACCTTCCATTCCACCCCTATTGCTTTGAGGTCTACAAACGAGCCTCATTGTTCTTCAAGGGCAGACTCGAGATCGATGGCCTGGCGGAGTGGTTCGATCGCGATGGATCCCAAGAGACCCCACACCACCCTGCCGTGTCGAGTGGACAATGTCAGTGGTGGATTCATAATCACGGTGACGAATTCCTAGTCGCGAATCCAGTACACATACCCGCCCTTCGCGACATCATCGAGCGCGCGAGGCAAACAGAGCCCGACTTCAACACAAAGAACTCCGCCTTCGAGATTGATGCCGCCGCAACTCCCGAGCGCGAACGCGACATCTTCGCCCGCCTGCCCGAAGAGCTCCGCGACATGATCCTGCAACCACTACGCTCCAAAGACATTGCCAACTTGCGCCAAGCAAGCTCAACGTTCCGCAAACTCCCAATCTCGCTATGGTATCGGCTGACTCGGGAAGAAATGCCATGGCTCTGGGAAGCCTGGTGCGACCGACCCTACTCTTTCTGGGCCTGCACGACGATGCAAGAGCTCGAAACTCATGATAAAGCCCTGGACGTCCGCCTCCAGTCTCTGATAGATTTCCCAGACGAGCAAATAGCCGGACAAAAGGAATTCATCGAGCAAGAGCGTCTGGAGTCTCGAAAACCAAAGCCAGCGCAACAGCTCGATCGTCAGACCACAGACTGGCACTGGCTTTATTGCGAGATCAAGCGTGAGTGGAAGAACATCAAGGGACTGCAGAACAGGGAGAGGATATGGTACGCTCAGGCGTTCATCGTTGAGGGCTCCGAGGAGAGCAAAACTGTGCTTGAGAAGCTGCACGCGGATTACATGGCCAAGGACCCGCGGTTCGAAGATAGGGACCACTAGACGGAAGATGGTGGTAAGTCCTGCTGCGAGAGATGTTGTCTGAAAAGCTCAGCCTGACGCTACCTTTGAGTGGTGCGACTGGGCCGGACCAGTGAGATCGTGTCGACTTTTGCACGAGTCTGGGCGAGCATGAGTCAAGTGTAGGAACTTGTCAGATCGCCAGCGCACAGATGCGCGTACCATGAAAGTTCCCATACAATCCTCTTTTACAGCCAGCGAGACGGTGTTGTCTTAAAACACCACTACAAGACTTCATCCCGTCCCATAGCTTAGAACCAGATATGGTGCACGAACCAATCCTCCCAAAGCTATGCATAATGCATCCATCGTCTTTTCCCTCTCTTTCCCCTTTTAACTCCCGCCAGACTTTTCCTGCAAACCTCTTCAAACCCTCACTAGTGTCTCTCACCGGAAGAATACAACTAATGAACGTCGAAGCAACATATGCTCACAGCTGTCTTTGAACCCCCATCACTCGTCCCGGTCCTCGTTCACATCCTCGTGCTTGGCGGCTAAGCTGGGTGTGGCCTTGACTGGTTTGTCCTGGTACAGTGGCACCAATCCTCCATGATAGAAGCGTCCATGAGGTTGATTCCTGGCGATGCGATCGCAACATCCTTGT
>Ga0265797_10011635_pt1 | contig 10980 bp, 9 predicted proteins | sample P2T30metagenome_FD_192433 | JGI IMG/M metagenome (GOLD analysis project Ga0265797, IMG submission 192433) | Plant litter microbial communities from East Loma Ridge, Irvine, California - P2 T30 | ecosystem: Environmental > Terrestrial > Plant litter > Unclassified | place: USA: California... | reverse complement strand
ATCAGGTACAGCGAGCGGCTCTGGTCGACCCGTTCGACGTAAGCTTCCCAGTCGATTGCTTCGAGCACCAGGCGCGCCCTTTCCTCGTGGTCGAGCTCGGCGCCGGCGCGGCCCAGCGACTGCAGCTGTTCGCGGCAGGCCTCGAAGTATTCGAGCAGGCCGGGCCGCGCCACGTCAGGCCGGGCCACGTCAGGCCGGGCCGCGCCAGGCCGGACCAGGCCGGGCCGAACCGGGCAGTGCCGGATCGCGCCGGGCCGGGCGCCGGAGCCCATGCCGGGATACAGGTCGCTGCGCGCGCCGGGGTGCGCGTCGGGCCGCATGCCGGGCCGGACCTCGGGCCGCGGATCCTCGAAGCGCTCGTCGCGCGCCGGGAAATAATGGTGCAGGCCGGGCGCCTCGGTATCCCAGTCGATCATCAGCACCGGCACCGTGGCGTTCTGCCCTGCCGCCAATTGCACCGCGGTGTGGGCCAGCGCAACGCTGCGCGCGGCGCCATGTTCGAAGGAGTAGAAGGTGGTGACTTCGCCGGGCCTGGGAATCGGCGGCAGCGTCAGGCGGTTGATTTCCATGTAGCTCCTCATTTTTTCGGGAAAGTGAGATCCGGGATGGCGCGCCACTCGGGTGGGACATCGGGGAGCACGAATTGGTTGCAATCATGACCGGGCGGCGTATGGCGCTTCTGGTACTGGTAATGGGTGGCGATGCGCTTGACCATCTTGTTGATGTCGGGGAGGAAATCGGGATTCGATTTCAAGTCGGCGGTCGCCATGGTGAAATGCGAGAAGTCGACGTAGAAGCTGGACGACGCGATTTGCGGCGGCAGCCGGTCGGGGTGCTGGGTCATGATGACCGGGATGATCAGGTGGCTCGGCAGCGTGTACCAGGTGCTGCGCTCGGCCTCGATGAGGCGCATGGCTGCGTATTCGCGGCGCGTGTAGGCATGCGCCTCGTACTTCGGCGTGTAGATGAGGATCATGCAGACGCTTTCGCACATGGCGCGGGCGATCCTGCCGTCGAGGTCGTCGCCGCCGCCGAGCTGCTCGGTGTCGACGAAGAGTTCTTCTTCGTTGTCGAAATACGGTTCGAGATAGCATTGCAGCGCGTCGACCAGCGCGGCCTTGAAATGTTGCATCAAGCCGTGCCGCCCATGGGCGTAACTGAAGAAGCAGCCGTACCGGATTGCCATTCGATTCCCCTGTTCAATACGCCCGCGGCGCGCACGCGCATCCACCACTCTAGCGCCGCACATCCTCATCACTTTGCGTGCGAACAAACGGCCCTGGCGCCAGCAACCGCTCATCCACTAGGGCATAATCGGATCGATTCGCGACCATCAACACAACAACAGGAGATGCAATGAAAGCGATCGTATGCAAGGACTGGGGCCCGCCCGACAGCCTGGAACTGCAGGACCTGCCCGACCTCGTGCCGGAAGCCGGCGAAGTCGTGGTCGACGTGCGCGCGGCCGGGGTCAACTTCCCCGACGTGCTGACCGTGCAGGGCAAGTACCAGTACCGCCCCGAACTGCCCTTTACGCCGGGCAACGAGTTCGCCGGCACCGTGCGCGCCGTCGGTGAAGGCGTCAGCCACTTCAAGGCCGGCGACAAGGTGATCGGCTTCGCCCGCAGCGGCGCCTTTGCCGAACAGGTGCGCGCACCCGCCGACGTGCTGATGCCGATGCCGCCCGATATGGACTTCGACATCGCCGCGGCGATTACCCTCACCTACGGCACCTCGCACCACGCGGTGGTCGACCGCGGACAGCTGAAGGCCGGCGAAACCATGCTGGTGCTGGGCGCGGCCGGCGGCGTCGGCCTGGCCGCGATTGAGATCGGCAAGGCGCTGGGTGCGCGCGTGATTGCGGCGGCATCGAGTGCGGAAAAGCTGGAAGTGTGCCGCGCGCATGGCGCCGATGTGCTGATCGACTATTCGAAAGAGGACTTGCGCGAGGCGCTGAAGGCGGCGACCGCTGGCCGCGGTCCGGACGTGATCTACGATCCGGTCGGCGGCCCGTACACCGAACCGGCGCTGCGTTCAATCGCCTGGCGCGGCCGGCACCTGGTGATCGGCTTTGCGGCGGGTGAGATTCCGAAGCTGCCGTGGAACCTGATGCTGCTGAAAGGCGCGTCGGTGGTGGGCGTGTTCTGGGGCGAGTTCGCAAGGCGCGAACCGAAGGCGAACGTCGCCGCGATGCGCGAGATGCTGGGGTGGATGGCCGAGGGCAAGCTCAAGCCGCTGGTGTCGCAGCGTTATGCGCTGGCGGAGACAGCAAAGGCCTTGAACGACATGGCTGATCGCAAAGTCACTGGCAAAGTGGTGATCGTTCCGTAGGGTGGACGGCTATGCCGTCCACGCGTTCAACCGGCCCGGGCCTTATCGAACGTTTCAATTCGCATCGGTTCGTTGAACGCGTGGACGTTCGCAATTCAGCCCACTGGGCTGAATTGCCCCGTCCACCCTACATATCGACGCGGGCTATTCCGCGTCCGGCTTGAAGAACTTAATGACATCTTCCTGCACCCGCGTGCGCTTGAACGGCGGCAGGCTCTGCCAGATGCGCCGTCCATACGGCTTGCTGATCAAGCGCGGATCGCAAATCATCAGGACCCCACGGTCGTCGACGTCGCGGATCAGGCGCCCCGCGCCCTGCTTCAGCGTGATGATTGCTTCCGGCAATTGATGGTGCATGAAACCGTTCAGCCCCTGCTTTTCCATCACCTCGATGCGCGCCGCCAGCACAGGATCATCTGGCGGAGCAAACGGCAGCTTGTCGATGATCACCAGCGACAGCGCCTCGCCGCGCACATCGACGCCTTCCCAGAAACTCTGGCTGCCGACCAGCACGGCATTGCCGGCATTCCGGAACGAGTCGAGCAATTCGGTGCGTCCGCGCTCGCCCTGCACGAACAGCGGGAAATCGAGCCCGCGGTCGGCAAACTCGGTGCGCAGGCGCTCAGCCACGCGGTTCACGGCGCGGATCGTGGTGCACAGGAAGAAGGTGCGCCCGCCGGCCGCCTCGATGACCGGCAGCGCGTGGTCGACCACGGCATCGGTGTAGCCCATCGAGTTCGGTTCCGGCAAGCCGGTCGGCACGTACAGCACGCCCTGCTCGCCGTAATTGAACGGGCTCGGCCAGGTGCGCGCCGGCTCGCCGGTCAGGCCCATCTGGTCGGAGAAGTGCTTGAAGTCGTTTTTTACCGCCAGGGTTGCCGAGGTGAAGATCCAGCTGCGCGGGTTGCCTTCGCGCTGGTTCTGGAAGATCGGCGCGATCGACAGCGGGGTCTTGTGCAGCTGCAGCGAGGAATTGAAGGCCTCGACCCACAGCACGGCCTGCTCGGCTTCCGGCCCCTTGGCTTTCGGGTCCGCCTTCCACGCATCGTAGGCAGCTTTCAGCTCGACCGCGCGCACGCGGCAGGCTTCCAGGGTCTCGGCGCGCTGGGCCTGCTCTTCCAGTACGTCGATCAGGCCGTCGAGTTCTTCTTTCAAGGTGACCAGCGCCGGGAAGAAGGCGGAGGTCGGCAAGACCTGCGGCAGCGACAAACGCGTGCTGCCTTCCGGGAAGGTCAGGCGCAGATCGCGCGCGGCCTTTTCGACCACGGTGACGACCTTGGCCCAGTCCGGGCCGCGCGCATGCGCCAGGCCTTCGGCCAGCACGTCGCGGCACAGTTCCAGCACCTGCGAGGTCGAGACCGACTGGCCGAAGAACAGGGTCGCGGTATCCGGCAGTTGGTGCGCTTCGTCGAAGATGATGGTGTTGGCCGACGGCAGCAGTTCGGCCACGCCGGTGTCCTTCAGGGCCACGTCGGCGAAGAACAGGTGGTGGTTGACCACGACCACGTCCGCCTGCTGGGCTTCGCGGCGCGCTTTCATGACGAAGCAGTCCTGGTAGTACTGACACTCGGCGCCCATGCAGGTGTCGCGCGTGGACGTCACCAGGTTCCAGACGCTGGCGTTTTCCGGCACCTTGGCCAGTTCCGCCTTGTCGCCGGAATTGCTCATCTTGATGAAGCGCGAGATTTCGCGCAGGTGGCCGACGTCGTCGCGCGAGGTCAGGCGCCCGTTCTGCAGCGTGCGCTCCAGGTGGAAATGGCAGAGGTAGTTCGAGCGGCCCTTGAGCAGCGCCACCGACACCGGGGCCTTCAGGGCCTTGCGGATGGTCGGGATATCGCGCAGGAACAATTGATCCTGCAAGTTCTTGGTCCCGGTCGAGACGATGGTCTTGCCGCCCCACAGCAATGCGGGAACGAGATAGGCGAAGGTCTTGCCGGTGCCGGTGCCGGCCTCGGCCATGAGCACTTGCTGCCCATCGATGGCGGCGGCGATGGCTTTCGCCATTTCGGTTTGCGCCTGGCGCGGCTTGAAGGTGCCGACAGCGGGCGCGAGCGGGCCGCCGACGCCGAACAGGCGGTCGATTTCTTCGTCGTATTTGCCGGCTGGAGCGGCCGCGTCGGCGCCGTCGGAAGACGACGGCACAACGGACTCGGCAACGCCGGGCACAGGGAGGTGATCGGTCAAAACAGGCTTTTCAAGGAAGTGTAGGCCTCAGGCCGGCACATCCGGCACGAGTTGCATTTTCAGCAAGGTGATATGGTCTTTCAGCTGCAGTTTACGCTTTTTGAGGCGGCGCAATTGTAACTGGTCCGCGTGGCCATCCGCCGTCAGCATCGCGATAACCGCGTCGAGGTCACGGTGTTCCACGTCGAGTTCGATAATGCGGCGCTGGATGTCTTGGACATCGGTCATGATGGAGGTTCCAAACAGGTTTTTCAACAAGGCGGGATGGCGGCGGGACTGCAGGCTGGTGTTGCACCGGATGAAGCTTGCAACACGGAGGCTTCTCGGTGCATAGTTTAATCTACAGCGACGTTGCCGCCAACAAAGATTGGCCGTCCAGCCACGGAAAGCATCAAAGTTTATGAATCTCTTCAAGATCGAAGCGGGAACTGCGCAACACATCGGGAACCGCCCGCGGCAGAACGACCGGGTCGCCATCCTCACGGGCGCCCGCGCGCCTGGCTATGCGCTGGCGGTGCTGGCCGACGGCATCAACGGCGTCGGCGGGGCCGAGCAGGTGCTGCACACGGCGCGCCAGGTGTTCGACAATTTCAAGCCCGCCGAGGGCCCGAACCCGGAACGCCTGGCCCAGCTGCTGCGCGACATCGTGCACGAGACCCACATGGTGATCAAGATGAACGCGGTCACCACCGGCGAGGAAGCGCACGCCAGCTTCGTCGGGCTGCTGCTGTCGCCGCATGGCGAAGCGGTGTGGGCGCACGTGGGCGACTCGCGCCTGTACCGGTTCGAGGATGGGCAGTGCGTGCTGCGCACCGGCGATACGGCGTATGTCGAGCATCTGGTGTCCGACCGGCTGCCGCTGGAGTCGGCGCGCAACCACCGGCGCTCGAAGCTGCTGCTGAATGTACTGGGGAACAGCCGCAAGGAACCGTTCATAACGGTTGGCATGCACACGGGGGTGGCAGCCGGGGACCAGTTCTTGCTGTGCACGGATGGCTTGTGGCATTTCTTTACGGATGCTGAGCTGGGCGCCGCCATCGTGCGGGCCACGCCGCGCGAAGCGTCGGAACGGCTGATCAACAAGGCGGCCGAGCGTTCGCAGGGCAAGTGGGGCAATTGCTCGATGGCGATCATCAAATTGGTAGCCCCGAGCGGAGAGCAATAACGTAGGGTGGGCACTCCGTGCCCACGCGGAAGCCGGCACAGTGTTGGCGCCACAAACGGCATGACGTTAGCGCCGGTTCCGGACACGGCCGGGTCGGAATGGGCACGAAAAAAGGCCGGTGGGCACAGGTGCCCACCCTACGAACGGCAACGTTCGCGATGTGGTTGGCGGTGATGCCGTGATTTATTGTGCGGGCGCCGGCTGCTGCCCCGCCGCCTTCTCCTGCTCCGCCTTCACACGCTTGGCTTCACGCTCGGCCTTGCGCTGGGCGACCAGGCGCTGGCGCTCTTCGGACTTGCGCAGCCGCTCTTCGTACGCGGCGGCGTTCGCGGCGCGCTTCGGTGCGTCGGCTGCTTCTTTGGCGGCCTCCTGCTCGGCCTTCTGGTTGTGGCGCGCCATGCGGCCGGCGACCGGCGACGGGCGCGGCGGCGGCGCGGCGGTCGGCGTCTTCGGCGCGGCCGGCGGCTGGACGGCGTTGCGCGCTTCCTCTTCGCGGTAGCGGGCGTCGGACTCGGCCATCTGGCGGTCGCGTTCGTCGACCTTGAACTTGCGCTTGAAGTGCTCGGCTTCGATCTCGATCGCGCGCTGCACGGCTTCGGCGCTGCGGCGGCGTTCCTTGGCTTCGTCGAGGCAGCTGTTGACGAAGAATTTGTCGTAGCAGATGGCTTCGCGTGCGGCGAAGTTGGCGGCGATGGCGGCGCGTTCGGCGGCCACCGCGGCCAGGCGCTCGTCGGCCTGGGCGATGGAAGTGGTTGGCGAGGATGGCGCCGGCGGCGGCGCCTGGCGCTCGCTGGCGCAGGCCGCCAGCAGGGCCAGGACCAGGGTGGCGGCGGCGCTGCGCAACATGGACTGTGCTTTGTTTGTCATCTTGTTCCCGATGGGTGTGCTGTGTGGTCAGGCGATGGCGTCGGCCGCGCCGCGCCGCTCGGCGAGCATGTACTCGCGCGACTGCATCTCAATGATACGCGAGACCGTGCGGTGGAATTCGTTTGCCAACATGCCCTGGGTGTACAGCTCCTCGGGCTCGCTGGCCGCCGACATGATCAGCTTGACCTTGTGGTCGTAGAACACGTCGATCAGCCAGGTGAAGCGGCGCGCCTCCGACGACTGGCCGGCCGACATCTTCGGAATCGCCGACAGGATCACGGTGTGGAAGCGGGTGGCCAGTTCCAGGTAATCGTTCTGCGAGCGCGGGCCGCCGCACAGGGTGGCGAAGTCGAACCAGATCACCCCGCCGGCGCGGCGCAGGGCACGGATCTCGCGGTTCTCGATGTGGACGATGGGGCTTTCGTCGGCAGTGTCGGCCACTTTCGCGTAGGCGTCGCGCAGGGCGTGGTCCGAGGCCGCGTTCAGCGGCGTGTAGTAGGCCTGCACCTGCTCCAGCGCACGCTTGCGGTAGTCGTTGCCGGCGTCGACGTTCAGGATGTCGAGCTTCTCTTTCAGCAGCGCGATGGTCGGCAGCATGCGGTCGCGGTGCAGGCCGTCCGGGTACAGCGTCGACGGCTCGTAGTTCGAGGTCATCACGAAGCTGACGCCGTTGTTGAACAGCGCGGTCAGCAGGTTGTACAGGATCATCGCGTCGGCGATGTCGGAGACGTGGAATTCGTCGAAGCAGATCAGGCGGTATTTCCTGGCGATGCGTTTCGCGACTTCGTCGAGCGGATTGGCGACGCCCTTCAGCTCATCCAATTGGCCGTGCACGGCGCGCATGAATTCGTGGAAGTGCAGGCGCGTCTTGCGCACCACCGGCACCACGGAATAGAAGGAGTCCATCAGGAAGGATTTGCCGCGCCCTACCCCGCCCCACATGTAGACGCCCTTCGGCACCTCGGGGCGGTTGATCAGGCGCTTGAAAGCGGACGACCGCTGGGCCTTGTACTGGACCCAGTCGTCGTACGCCTGCTGGAGACGGTCGACCGCCGCCTGCTGGGCAGGATCGGAGGTGAAGCCGCGCTCGGTGAGGGCGTGCTGGTAATACTCTTGGACGTTCATACGTATGCAATTCAAGACGTGCGCGGCCGGTACGGCCACGAACGTGGATAAACGTAGGGTGGGCACTTGTGCCCACGCGGTGGTCGGCATGCGCACCAATCCGCGTGGGCACGAGTGCCCACCCTACCAAGACGCGCCGTTGATGGCGCGCCCCAGGTTTGCTTAGAAGTTCAGCGAACGCTTGTCGACAGCCAACGCGGCTTCCTTGACGGCTTCCGACAGCGACGGGTGCGCGTGGCAGATGCGGGCGATGTCTTCCGACGAGGCCTTGAATTCCATCGCGACGACGGCTTCCGAGATCAGTTCCGAAGCGACCGGGCCCACGATGTGCACGCCGAGGATTTCGTCGGTGGTGGCGTCGGCCAGGAATTTCACCATGCCCGAGGTGTCGCCCAGCGCGCGTGCACGGCCGTTGGCCATGAACGGGAAGGTGCCTGCTTTATAGGCCACGCCTTCGGCCTTCAGTTGCTGCTCGGTCTTGCCGACCCACGCGATTTCCGGCGAGGTGTAGATGACCCATGGGATGGTGTTGAAGTTGACGTGACCATGCTGGCCGGCGATGCGCTCGGCAACCGCGACACCCTCTTCTTCCGCCTTGTGCGCCAGCATCGGGCCGCGCACGACGTCGCCCACTGCCCACACGCCCGGCAGGCTGGTGCGGCATTCGTCGTCGACGACGACAAAGCCACGCTCGTCCAGCTGCAGGCCGACGGCTTCGCCGTTCAGGCCATTCGTGTTCGGCACGCGGCCGATCGAGATGATCAGGCGATCAAAAGTAGCGGTCTGCTCGGCGCCGGTGCTGTCGGCGTAGGCGACGCTGACGTTGTTCTCGCCCTTGGTGATCGCGCCGATCTTGCAGCCCAGGTTGATCTTCAGGCCCTGCTTGGTGAAGAGCTTGTGCGCTTCCTTGGCGATCTGCTCGTCGACGGCGCCGAGGAAGGTCGGCAGGCCTTCGAGCACGGTGACATCGGCGCCGACACGGCGCCAGACCGAACCCATTTCCAGGCCGATGACGCCGGCGCCGATCACGCCCAGCTTCGACGGCACGGCTTCGATGTCGAGTGCGCCTTCGTTCGACAGGATCAGCTTCTCGTCGAATTCAGCACCCGGCAGCTGGCGTGCGTTGGAGCCGGTGGCAACCACCACGTTCTTCGCGGTCAGGGTCGCCGTGGTCGGGCCGCTCACGTTGATGGTGTAGCCTTCGTCAGCCTTGCCGCCGAACGAACCCAGGCCATGGAAGAACGTCACCTTGTTCTTCTTGAACAGGAACAGGATGCCATCGTTGTTCTGCTTGACGATGGTGTCCTTGCGCTTGAGCATCTGCGGCAGGTTCAGTTCCAGGCCCGACACGTTGATGCCGTGCTCGGCAAACGCGTGACCCGCGTGCTCGAAGTGTTCCGACGATTGCAGCAGCGCTTTCGACGGGATGCAGCCGACGTTGGTGCAGGTGCCGCCTGGTGCAGGCTTGCCTGCGGCGTTGCTCCATGCATCGATGCAGGCGGTCTTGAAGCCCAGCTGGGCTGCGCGGATGGCAGCGATGTAGCCGCCAGGACCGCCGCCGATGACGACGACGTCGAATTGATTCTCGTTACTCATGAATAGATCCTTATTTATTCTTCTGGGACAAAAATCCACATCAGCAGATAAACCAGCGCCCCGAACCCTGAAGTGATGAGGGCGAACAGCAGGAACACAAGGCGCCAGACCCAGGTTTCCAGGCCCAGCACACCGTTCAGGCCGCCGCATACGCCACCGAGCCAGCGCTCGCGCCGCGAACGCCGCAGTGCCCGCACTTGCGCTTCGAAGGCATTGGCGCCGGCCTCGAACTGGGCGCCGATGCCGGGACCAGCGCCGGGACCGGAACTCGCCCTGTCCTTGTGCAGGTTGACCCGCTCGCCAGCCAGGACTTTCGCCTTGGCCTGCTCGAATTCGGCGTCGCTCAGCGCGCCGGCCTGGTGCAGCTCGTGCAGCCGCCGGATTTCATCGGAGATCATGATTGCCCTCACAATGATGCAGGGGCAGGCCGCGTGGACCTGCCCCGGGGTTTATCTGCCGACCGGGAAATTACAGGTCGAGCAGCAGGCGTGCCGGATCTTCCAGCGCGTCCTTCATGGCGACCAGGCCCAGCACGGCTTCGCGGCCGTCGATGATGCGGTGGTCGTACGACATCGCCAGGTAGTTCATCGGACGGATGACGATCTGGCCGTTTTCGACGACAGCGCGGTCCTTGGTCGCGTGCACGCCCAGGATGGCCGACTGCGGCGGGTTGATGATCGGGGTCGACAGCATCGAGCCGAAGGTGCCGCCGTTCGAGATCGAGAAGGTGCCGCCGGACAGGTCGTCCAGGGTCAGCTTGCCTTCCTTGGCTTTCTGGCCGAACTCACCGATTTTCTTTTCGATCTCGGCGATCGACATCTGGTCGGCATTGCGCAGGATCGGCACCACCAGGCCGCGCGGCGAACCGACGGCGATACCGATGTCGAAGTAGCCGTGGTAGACGATGTCGTTACCGTCGACCGATGCGTTGATGATCGGGTACTTCTTCAGTGCGGCAACAGCGGCCTTGACGAAGAAGGACATGAAGCCCAGCTTGACGCCGTGCTCTTTTTCGAACTTGTCCTTGTACTTCGCACGCAGTTCCATGACCGGAGCCATGTTGACTTCGTTGAAGGTGGTCAGGATCGCGTTGGTCGACTGCGATTGCAGCAGGCGCTCGGCGATACGGGCGCGCAGGCGGCTCATCGGCACGCGCTCTTCCGGACGGTCGCCCAGGGCGACTGGAGCCGGGGCCGACACTTGCTGCAGTGCTGGTTTAGCGGCTGGTGCAGGAGCGGCTGGCGCAGCAGCTGGCTTGTTGGCAACGGCGTTCAGGGCGTCGCCCTTGGTCACGCGGCCGTCGCGGCCCGAGCCGTCGATGCCGGCGGCGTTCATGTTGTTGTCAGCCAGGATCTTGGCGGCGGCCGGCATGGCCACGCCCGAATGCGAGCCACCGGTAGCGGCAGGAGCAGCAGCAGGCGCCGGTGCCGAGATCGATGCGTTAGGGGCGGCCGAAGGAATCGCCTTCACTTCCAGCGGGCTGGTCTGTGCCGAGGCTTCGGTGTCGATGATGGCGATGACTTCGCCGGCGACGACGGTTGCGCCGTCGGCTTTGAGCAGTTGCACGATCACGCCGGCGCCAGGGGCTGGCAGTTCCAGGACCACCTTGTCGGTTTCGATGTCGATCATGTTCTCGTCGCGCGAGACTGGCTCGCCGACTTTCTTGTGCCACGACAGCAGGGTTGCTTCAGCAACCGATTCCGACAACTGGG
>Ga0265797_10011633_pt1 | contig 10982 bp, 5 predicted proteins | sample P2T30metagenome_FD_192433 | JGI IMG/M metagenome (GOLD analysis project Ga0265797, IMG submission 192433) | Plant litter microbial communities from East Loma Ridge, Irvine, California - P2 T30 | ecosystem: Environmental > Terrestrial > Plant litter > Unclassified | place: USA: California... | reverse complement strand
TTTTCCAAACAAAAAAAAAATTGAATCGGGGGAAAGGAAAGAGTTATTAGACATTAATTCATCTGAAGAATGAGGCCCCGTCACGTATCAGTTTTCTCTTCTTGTTTTGGAATCTAATTTTTTTTTCCCCCTCTTTTTTACGATTGTTGTGTTCTAATGTGGTCTCTACTCTTGAGTCGTCTCCTTCTCTCTCTTTCTTCGCCTTGAATGTGTTCATTTTGATTCTGTTCGCTTCAACTACTTCCCTCTTCTCGTTGTGAGGAGTGCTGGGCTGTGTGAGTTATAGGTGTGTTACAAGAGTCGCGGCGCTCGATTCGATGTACTGACGTTTTTTTTTTTCCCCACCGAAGGTCAAGTTCTTTTTTGGCCATCGTAATCTTTTCATTAGGTTCGTTGCGAGTACTCTATGTTGAAAATTTCCCGTCTCAAATGCAGTGCATCACGCATGCTTTTCCTCTCTTTTCCTCCCACTTCACCCTATCGTATTTCCTTCCGTCAATGTCAATCCTTCCATACAATGCCCTCAAGCCAACCCTTCGAACCACCCAACGATAATCAGCCAGAGTTCACAATCCCACCTCATCATCCAAAGCGGAAACGGGAAGTATTTAACACATCGACTCACCTGCTGCTTCTCCCTCTGCCACCCCTTCCCCTCCTCCGTCACGAACCACTCCCCGGTCTCGGTGTTATTCGCCAGAAACTTCAGCGCCAGTTTGCCGTCTTTCAGACTTCCGCTTTCCACCTCCCCGCCGCCCACGGGGCGCTGCAGGCGGTTCTCGTCTTTGCGCACGGTGAAGTTGGCGAGGGGGATTTCGTGCGGGTTGCGGTTGAGGATGGTCGGCGTGCCGAAGAAGAGCGCGCGGACTTCTTCCTGCGTGATCTGCAGCTCGAAGTAGCCGCGGTACCACATTTCGTTCCATTGCAGTTCGGGGTTGTGCGCGCTGAGGCGGTCGGATTCGGCGTTGGCGTCGGGGACATTGCGCTCTCCTGCGGGTGGAGGGGAGGAGATTGCTGTGCCGGCGAATTCGACGCCGAGATACTCGTTGCCGCCGTAGTCGGCGAGCAGGTCGGAGACCCAGTTGGCGTGGCTGTCGCCGGAGATGACGATGTTGTTGCCGATGTTGTTCTTGGAGAGGTGGTGCAGGGTGCGGTTGCGGTTGGCTTGGTAGCCGTCCCACTGGTCGTAGTTGTACGGGTTCACGTTGCCGTAGACGACGGACTGGTTGACGCGGCTGAAGACTGTCTGCGAGCCGATGAGGCGCCAGGCTGCGCCGCGTGCGGCAGAGGCGGAGAGGGTGTTGTAGAACCAGGATTCTTGCCGGGGGCCCATGAGCGTGCGGCCGGCGTCGTCGGAGATGGCGTGGATGTAGTCGGTGTTCCAGTAGAGGTCTGTGATGGAGCGGTCGTATTGGCGGGTGTCGAGCATCATGAGGTCGAAGAGCGAGCCGATGCTGAAGGAGCGCCAGATGCGCAGGTTATCGTCCATTTCGACTTGCCTGATCGGCATCCATTCGAAGTAGGCGCGCACGGCGTTCATTTTCACTTGGTCGATGGAGAAGCCGCCGTCGTTGATGAAGGAGGCTTCGTTGTTGGCGATGTCCGAGGCGCCGTCGCGGTAGGTGTTGTCGGCGACTTCGTGGTCGTCCCAGGTGGCGATCCAGGGGAGGTTTGCGTGTGAGAGCTGCAAGTCTAGATCGCTGCGGTATGTCGCGTGTCGCTCTCGGAAGTCGTAGAGGGAGTGGATCACACGCTCTGGTTTGGGTATGCGTCCGATAGGGGCACCATTGCCATAGTCTCCATTGCCCTGGTATTCGTAGATGTAGTCTCCGAGATGGATCACATAATCCACACTGTCCTTCCGTACAGGATTGCCATACGCGTTGAAGAATCCGAAAGGATAATTCGCACAGCTGTACACAGCCACATTGACTTGGCTGACTTTGTCATCCACCATAGGCACCGTCTTCGTCCTGCCAAGCGGGCTTTTATTGTCGCTATCGCACACATTGAATTGGTAGTAGTAGCGAGTAAAAGCTTTGAGGCCTGTTGCTTCGACCTTGACCGTGTAATCGACATCGCTGGAAGTGTATGCCTTGCCACCAGATTCCACAACCTGAAAGTCTGAGGTGAGCGAGACCTTGTATTCAACGCATATAGGCGCTGTGGAAACAGTCTGTTCTGGGCCGTGGTAGTAGAGCGGCACATCGCCCATGACCACGCCGTTGTCATCTACGGAATCATACTGAGGCGAGACGCGGGTCCAAAGGATGACAGAGTCCGAATAAGGATCGCCAGATGCCACGCCATGGGTGAAGTTGAGTTCTGAGGGCAGGAAGCGCTTGTCGGGTGTGTTGCGCTTGTTCACTTTGTGTAGCGATATGCCCAGCCCTGGGTGGTGCGCTGAGGGCGAGCGGTAGTTGATGTTCTGGCAGAAGTAAGTATCCACATCCACGGCAACAAGCGTGACATGTTGAAGACTTGACGGTTTTTCGTACCTGATGCCAGCTCGCCGACGCCAGCGCCACCCAGGCAAACACAGCAACAAGTTGGCACTTCATGTCGAACATGCACCAAGACCTGCTTTGGATAAAATTGGCTGAAGCTCAAAGAATCCTCCCGGCGTGCCTCGAGCTCTAAGCTTTATATTATTATAATGCTTGCCGGTCAATACAGCATGGTGGGTCGCGTTCGGGCAAATCGAGGTCGGGCAGGCAGGCAATGAACCAAGCGAGTGGAGGAGGTAGCAAGAGAGTAATGGGCACGCGATATCGTCTAGCGCATCTAGTATATGTACAACAATACCAGGCAATGATGCGGGTAGTAGTGTCTCCTCAACGGGACTGTAGTGTATACAAACAGACGCAAGAGCTGTCGTAAGGCGAACACGTGCGGCTCTTGGTGCTTGGTTGGCAGCTCTGCTTGAATAGCCGAGAGCTGCTGGTGGACGTCATCGTCCTCGTCACGCGCTGTCGACTTTTGAGACATGGCTTGACGCTAAGATGCCGCTACATCTTTAGGCGATAATTGTTGTTGATTGCTTGAGCGATACAAGAAGAGCACGGGGTGATTAAAACAATGAGCAAGGTCTCCAAGTCGCAGGGTTACAGTACAAGTATTAGGTACAGAATAGTCATCTGATAACTGTCTCACGACTCCCACACCAACGGAATGCCCAAGAATCCAACGATAGCGATAACACGCTGAGCATGAAACTACATCCCGACAATCGTCGACATCACGCATTTTCCACCACCTCCTCGCCCATTCCCTCTTCGTGAAGAAGTCGCAGCCCTGCCTTCTCCAAAGCCAATTCCTCTTTTCTGTAGAGCCAACGCATACCATTATTCGAGAGTGGACACTTGATGACGCGTCTCGCATGCCCATTGAGCCACTGCCATCCTACAAGTCTCTTCTCCCCTCCAAAGGAAAATTCTTCCCAATCGTCTCCAACGCGCGGAGTATGGACGTTATATGATTCTGGGCTGAATTGCGCCAATATGTGTTTGTGTTGTGCGGACCGGGCTGTTGAGGGGTGTTTACGCTTGCTTTGTCGTGCGTCGCGTGCATTCTTGGTCTCGCTCGCCGACGTGTTCGTTGGTGTTTCGGGGGGTGCACTGGCCTCTCTCTTTCGCTTTGTGCTTCCATTCGCGGCCTGATGACTCTCTGACTCAACGGTCGGATGTGTCATGGAAGTGGACGACTTCAGAGGTGTATGAGGAGTATCATCGTTCGATTCTGTCTTCAATGTGCTCACAGTGCCACTGACCGGCATACTCACGGGTACTTCAGGCACATCCCGTGGCCCATCCTCCGGAATTGCCTGAGCCAGTCCCATCTGCTGCCTGAGAGGAGCTTTGTGAACAAATGCCAAGAAATGTTCCCAGGGTAAAGCCATGATCTGACTTCGGAGCTGTAACTCCCGCCGAGCCGGCAGCTTCATCTTTAATAGTTCACGTTCCTCCATGCAAAGTGACATGATATTTTGATGAACAGTTGTCATGCGCTGCCGCGCAGCAATACCCCGGGCGGTGTCTCGTTCAACCTTCAACTCCTGGTAAACGAGCTCACCGTCGAGGAATGCAATGTAGTAATTGCAATTCCGGTCCGGAAACCGCAACGCAGAATTACTCGGAACTGGTGGTTGCATGCCAGATGCTTCCAATGTTTGCGGAGCTGAGTTGTTACCCTACTGCATACCTTGCCCGCCACGCTGCAGTGTGTTGGCCATGGCTGCAAAGTGGGCATTCAGTGGATCGTTCTGGCCCTGGCCCTGCTGTTGCTGCTGCTGTCCGCCAAATTGCTGCATGTTGTTCATACCCATGGGCATGCCCATGCCACCTCCAGGAGTCTGCTGTTGATGTGGCTGGTTCATCTGCATGCCCAGCTGGTTTTGCATTCGCTGCAAGTGCTGGACATACTGCTCGTTGCCGACGCCGCCGCCGTTTTGCTGTTGTTGCTGTGGGTGACCCTGTTGCATGCGAGCCTGGGCTTGCGCTTGTACACGCGCTTGCTGTTGCTTCTGGGTCTGCTGCTGGAGCATTTGCTTGAGGTACGGAGGTAGACCGGCGATGACTTGTTGTGGAGGGTTGCCGCCATGTTGCTTCATGAGCGCGGCCAGTTGCTGCTGAGCCTGTTGCTGCCTTGCGGCAAATTGCTGCTGAGCAAGCTGTTGCTGTTGTTGCTGCTGAACAGTCATGCCGTTGCTGTCCTGCATGTTGCCTTGCTGCGGCATCTGCTGCATCTGCTGATGCCCTTGCTGTTGCTGGAAACCTGGATGCGAATGTCCCATCTGCGGTGTTTGCTGTTGCATGTTCATGCCTGGACTGCCGGCATTGCCAGTCATCTGTCGCTGGGCCATCGCATTCTTCATGTGGGCCATCCTGCGCTGGACAGCGAAGGCTTGTTCCTTCATCTTCGCAGCAGCCTCAAGGTTCCCCATTGATTGATGCTCCTGCCATTGACGCTGGAACTGTTGGAACATCTGCGTCAGCTTGGCCATCTGTTGGGCGAACTGTATGTGCTCTGGCGTCATGCTTGCGGCATTTCCACCGAGGTTCTGGCCATTGTTCATGCCTTGGCCACCGTGGAGCGCCCTTTGCGTCTGAATCATGGCCATCTGTTCAGGGGTGAAGTTCTGACCCATCTGGCCAGCGTTCTGCATCATCATCATGTTATTCGGAGTGTTTTGCGTCATGCCAATGTCGGGACTGCCAGGTTGCATCATGCGCGGTGTCTGCGACACTTGTCGGCCAGGTATTGCTTGCGCCATCGACGGCGTATTGGTCACTTGAGGAGTGTGGTTGCGGCTGCCGGGTGCCTGTTGACTGACATTCCTCGCCATCGCCACTCCAGAGTGTTGCATTTGTGCAGATGCTGGTCGGGGTGGGCTACCAGCGCCAGTATTTGAGGGCTGAGACACCATGGGGAAGCCACCTTGCTGAACCATCGGGCTGGACTGCATCATTGGTGTGTTGGACTGCTGTCTAGGAATAGGACTGCCCTGCGCAGCAGCGACCTGAGGATGCTGGAAGTTGCCTTGTTGATTTTGTATAAGATTATTTTGGCCAGGATGTCCGTGGTTTTGCATCATATTATTCTGTTGTTGCTGTTGCTGTTGCTGCTGCAGTTGCTGCTGCCTCATCAGCTCGGCTTGTTGCTGGGCAGCCAATTGCCTCTGTTGTTGCTGCTGTTGCTGCTTTTGCATCTGTTCGCGTTGCCTCTGTACCTGCAACATCTTCTGCTGTTGAGCAGCTTGCTCCTCGAACTGGCGCTTCTCGACCGCAGCCCGAGCTTCTTCTTCTTTCTTCTCGCGCTCAGCCTTTTCGTGGTTCTGTCGTACCATCTCGATAGTCTTGAAGCGAGAGAAGCCGAGCGAAGCAGCCGCAGATTGATTGTCGCTTGTTGCAGCACCAGCTGCCGTCCTTGCAGCGGGCTTGATGCGCTCGTCCATAATGAGCATTCTACGCTCAGCTTCGGCGGCCTGTGCATCGTCGGCAGCCACTTCCGCTGTAGTTCTCTTACGTTCTCGGGGCGAAGGTGGTTTTCCGGAGTGAAGGGGATTGGCTAGAAGATCGAGGATGGCCTGGGCTTCGTCGGCGTCCTTGGCTGGTTCCAGGTAAAGAGGAGGCTCGGTAGTCACCAGCTGGTCGGCCTGGAAAGAATACAACTCGCTCTGGTCCATGGCCATCTTCTCTGATTTTGCATTCCCTGATCCGCCTGGAGTAAGCGGAGCTGATGAAGCATTGTCAGAAGCCCCTGTTGTAGCAGAATCACCCGTCTTCTTCTTGTTGCGAATTTCCGACATGGGAGTACGCGCAAGGATCATGACTTCTTCGTGCTTAGTTTGCTCAGTCGGATGCAACACTACCGTTGAAACCCGTGTGCCTTCCTTCTCCTTGTTTTTGGGTCGCTCAGGTGTGGTGTCGTTGGCCTTCTCCAGCGCTTGCGCTTCGGCTGCTGCCTGTGCCTTGCTTGGGAAAGGCGCATAAGGCGAAGGTGTGATGTGCTCGTTGTAGTTGTGCATTGAGAATTTCTCCTTGTCCGCGCTCTTGTCTCGTGGGCCCAACTTCTTCCCTCCAGCGCCTCTGTGGTTATGAACCTCCACAATCAAGCATCCGTCGTAGAATTGCACTTTGGCTGACAGCAGGTCCCCCAAGATCTCGTGTGGTACTGTTCCGCGCTGGAGGTGCTGCAGTACAAAGCGCATAGGGGAGTCGTAGGCGAAGCTGCCATCTTGGTTCTCGAATCGAAAGTGCGAAGGGTGGAGGTGGATGGTCATTGAGGGCGGTTTACCCTTGTGCTTGCGCAAGATGTATTGGCTGTCGCGAACGTACGGCTCGCTCAGCCTGCGCTTCTTCGCGGTTTGTTCAGGAGCAGCATCGTCGGGAGCGCTGCGCTTGGTCGATGATGGGCGTGGTGCATCGCGCCGGCGAGGGGCCTGGGCTGGACGTGCGACTTGGGCGGTCGCCATGGTGAAGTGTGTAGAGATATTTGAGCGGTATGCGCACTCGGTCGCGTGGTGGCCTAGCGGTCGGCTGGTGGAGGTCTCATATAGCGGGTTGACGGTGGTGTCGTGTGTGTGGTGATGTGCGAGTGATGTTTAGAGCGTCGCGCATGTGGGTCGCGCGCGTCGAGGGGTTATGGTGTTGTCGTAAAGATCGTGGTATTCGTGGGTTCCGGTGTGGGTGAGTGGTATTAATGTGCGCCAGGCAGTGCGCAGTGGATGCGCGACACCAATATTTCGATGATCGCGATGATGATGATGCTCGCGGGGTGTGCCTCATCCGGAGACTGGAGATGATTGTGGTGTGGACTAGCTCGCACTTCACTAGTGAGCGGGATGTCCGGACCGAGCCTCTAGTGCATGCGGAGAAGCAGCTTAATGCACGATCGTTCCTCGTTACATCATTGCGGCACTAGCATAGAACTACTGAGGCAGACTGGATGCAATGCAAATGCTAATGCCACGTTCAATCCACGAGATCTGCAGTCCTCGTGTCTCCGTTATAACCCCTTGATTTTCATTCTGCTTCTGCTTCGATCGCTTTTGTTTTGCGTATCCTGCGTCTGAAGAAAGCCACAAAGCAAGCCACATTCATCTGCTGCTCCCCATCGACGCCACCAAACACACCTTGGTCGCTCACGTGCCGCGTCCCTTGCTTGTGACAATTCACTCCCAAGCTTTCATCCCTGGATCCAACACTCCCGAACTCATACATTACCATCAGACATCATGGCCGAAGTAGCAGCTGGCGTTTGGGCCGCCGAAGAAGTCGTATCTACCGGCGTTCAAGCTGGCGTTGCCGCGTACATGGTTTCTCAGCCTACTATGCCATTGAAGGGCACATTCAGGCAAATTGCTACAGCACCTGATGATAACACTAGGCATTTCGATCTCCCCCTTTTGTGTGGTAATATCTGTCGCTAATTGAACACAGAGCATCTCTCGCAAGATCCAACCACAGCCTGACCGTGGTCAGTGACAAAGCCTACATATTCGGTGGCGAAATTGGAGACGGCAAATTAGCAACAACAGACATCCACGTCATCTCCTTGCTCTCTGAATCTGATGCCGAGAAGCAAAACGAACCGCAATACGCCCTTCTACCTGCTTTGCCTGCAGGCGCAACTGGCGGCGAGGCTTCGGGTGTTCGGGATGAGAACTCCGATGGCGTTCCTGCAGCAAGGACTCGTCATTCAGCATGCGCATTCAATATCTGCGTGGCCATGTTTGGCGGTGTTGACCACAACGGCGAGGTAATCGAAGAGAAGGGCCGCATTTGGCTGTTCAACACTGCAAAGTCCACATGGGAGTTCATCGGTCCCAAGCTGGGCGAGCACGACGTCCCCGAGGCTCGTGCTGAGGGCAAGCTCTTCGAATGCGAGAACGATCTCGTGATCCATGGTGGCTTCAGCAAGACTGGAGAACCACTCAAAGATACATGGCACTTCTCCTACACAGACAAGACCTGGACTCGCCTCCCCGACGCTCCACAAGCCAGCACCAACGTATCCCTTGCCAATGGCGTTCTATGGGTCCTATCCACCATGCCTGAGAGCAATGGTCTGAACGGTTACATGCATTCCCTCGCCATCACATCTGCCGCTTCGCCTTCTAAGCCAACATCTTGGACCACTCAGTCCTTCCCCACAAACCCTCTAACTCCGTCGCCCAAACCTCGTGTTGCTGGCGGACTACTTCCCATGACCACAGGCCACGGCCGTCACTACCTCCTACACTTCTTCGGCGTCACGCCGCCAACAACCAAGGAAGATCTCCCTCCAACATCATCCCCAGACGAAACCACTCTGCAAGTCGTGGACACCCAAGCCGCAGTCTCAGCCGAACCAATCCAGTACCCCGACCTCTGGACTCTTCAGTTGCCTTCCACAACACCAGGCCGCAAAGCTTCGTGGTCTGAGTCCTTGCGCCCTGCGGCGCTCAAAGACAGTATTCGCTCTGCTTTCAAAGCTGACCCTGGCACCAACGCCTGGGCAGAAGTCGACGTGCAGCCTCCTGCGTTGGAACAGCTTGGCGATGGCGAATCGGGCAAGGTGCACCCTGGACCTCGAGCATACTTCGGATGCGATGTGCTCAAGGATGGGTCGACGGTGATGATCTGGGGCGGTGTCAATGCCAAGGGCGAGCGCGAGGGCGATGGCTGGCTCATCAGTCTTGGTTGATTGGAGTGAAAGTTGTCGTTTCGCCATCTTAGTATGGAGCCAAGCAAAAGCATGATTCTAGCAACAGCATTAAGATACCCTTCACGTACACAGAGAATTAATGGTCAAAGTTAAAGCATGCGTTTTGATAATCGAACAAAAGGTATCGCTTACAAGAAAAATATATGGCCCATCTATCTCTTACCACCACGTCCACCACCACGACCGCCTCCCCGTCCTCCACGGCCTGCAGAAGGTTTAGGCTTGCCACTTCCCTTCTTGTCGGGGCCAGCGGCAGCATCAGCCTTGCTCTTCTTCCACTCGTTGCCCTCCCGCCTGTCATCGCGATCTTGCAACTTCTTCTTCTCCTTGTTACTGAGCTTGCCCTTCTTCACCGGCTTGCCCTTGCCCGCATCCGGACCGTTCAACTCTGCCCTTCCGCGCTCCCTCGCGCTGTCCTTGTCCGCTCCGCTCTGGAACCAAGTCTTCTTCGGCCTCGAAGCAATCTCATCCTGGTACTTGACGATGTTCTCGCTGCGCGTGATGTCGCGCTCGGTGGCCTGCAGAGCCTTCTCCTCCTTCTCCTCGGTCATCACGGCTTCGACCTCATCCGCCAGCGCCTCGACGCGCTCGAAAGCCTTGTCTGCGTCTTTGGACTCGATGGTGCGCTGTCTGATGATGGCGCCCTGGGCGCGGGCGGCTTTGACGGCGGCTTTGACGACTTTGCGGTCAGGCTCGGCGGCTAGGGTGCAGGAGCGACCGGTGCGGCCAGCACGGGCGGTACGACCGACACGGTGGAGGTAGATTTCGTGGGACTGCGGGGCTTCGTAGTTGATGACGGAGTCGACGCCCTTGATATCGAGACCACGGGACGCGACGTCGGTGGCGAGGAGGAAGTTGGCGGTGCCGGCGCGGAAGGCTTCGATGGCTTGGATACGCTGCTCCTGGGACATGGAACCGTGGAGCTCGGTGGCCTTGAGACCGCAGAGGGCGAAGATGATGCGGACGCGGTGGGCTTCTTTCTTTTGGCGGAAGAAGATGATGCAGCGGGTTGTGAAGATGTTCTCGCAGATGTGCAGGAGGTAGCCGAGACGCTTTTGCTCGCGACCGGGTCGCAGACGGACGAATTCTTGCACGAGGCCTTCGACGGTGGATTTTTGGCTGTCGACCATGACGCGGACGGGGCGCTGGAGACCCACGCGAATAAGGTCGTCGACCTTGCTGGTCATGGTGGCGGAGAAGAGCATGGTTTGGCGGGACTTGGGGATGGTGGCGAGAATCTCGTTCAGCTCGTCGGCGAAACCGTCTTCGAGCATACGATCGGCTTCATCGAGAACCATGATCTCGATTGTGTCGACTTGGAAGGATGAGGAGTTGCGCATGAAATCGATGAAACGACCGGGAGTGGCGATGACGATGTCCGGACGCTTCTTGAGCTCCTTCTCTTGCTCGCGCGAGTTGAGACCACCGATAGCTTGACCAAATGTGATGTCGGTGAAAGCAGCGAGCTTCTTCGCGACGCTGAAACACTGCAGCGCCAATTCACGCGTGGGCATGAGGATTGCAACACGGGTAGTTGCAACCTTCTTGGGGCGGTATAGAAGACGCTCGAGGATGGGAATCAAGAAGGCGCCTGTTTTACCGGAACCGGTTTGTGCGCCACCAACAAGATCCTTGCCGAGAAGTGCGACCGGAATAGCTTTGGCCTGAATTGGTGTAGGAGAGCTGAAGTTCATGGATGAGAGACCCTTCAAGATCGGCCTTGATAGTGCCATAGTGTGGAATGCGGCGTCTGTCGTTGACAAAGCGTTCTTGTC
>Ga0265797_10011632_pt1 | contig 10983 bp, 10 predicted proteins | sample P2T30metagenome_FD_192433 | JGI IMG/M metagenome (GOLD analysis project Ga0265797, IMG submission 192433) | Plant litter microbial communities from East Loma Ridge, Irvine, California - P2 T30 | ecosystem: Environmental > Terrestrial > Plant litter > Unclassified | place: USA: California... | reverse complement strand
AGGAATACTCGCCGTTGTTGTTGTTGTTGTTGCTGGAATTGCTGTGGTATCTGCTGTTGCGGCGAGTCGTGCGCCTGTGTCATAGACACGTCCTGTGCCTTCGGAGAACTGTTCATCTTGCCGTATCGTATCGTGTCGTGTCGTCTTTCGTTCGATGTCGCAAAGCACCAAACCACGGCGTAAAATACTACGCCTGCGCGCGCGTCCAAGAATAATACCAAGAAGCGTAAAGCGTCGAGGTTGCGAGCGAGGTGCGAGAAAACAGAAAGTGAGAGGAGATAAGTGCCAAGACTCGTCACGCCGCTTAGCGTCGTCACAGTACCGCAGGTGAAGGAGAGACGAGGTGCGGAGGGGCAGTGACGTGCAGACAGACGAGACGGAAGAAAGCAAAATGATCGCAGTGGAGAAAAATGCCTACTGGTAAGGTGAGATAGCTGCGACGAGAGAGATGGATATGTTGGGCGATGAAAAGACGTGATATACGAACAGACAGGTAGGAAATACTGCGCGCATGCCAACGCGATACGAGGGGTGTACTCAGAAACGGAATGGTTCTGAGGAAAGAGACGAGCCACGAATACAAGATGCTCAATGCTCGCTTTCCCGTCCTTCTACCCACTCTCATGATGCTGTTGTTGTAGTCATACATTTCCACAATCCAGTGCGCTGACCATTCGATCCAGAGCGCCATGATTCCTCCCCTCCCATCATCCCCACCCCCCATCCTCCAGCTATACTCTCTCAAACATACCCTGCCCAACGTCAGCCAATCCCCATCACCCCCTCCCTCCCCAATCATAAAATACCTTTCCGTGCCCCCTGAAAGAAGAACTTAACAATGAAAACCTGCAACCCCGCCATCGTCAAAATAAGCCCACTCTCCATAAGACTGAACTTGAATATACGCCCCTCAGTACTCTTAACAGTGCTGAAGTTGCGATTCTCGCGCGTGCGGAAGTACTTTTGGTTGCGGGAGATGGTGGATAGTTGGGCGCTGAGCTTGAGGATGGATTCTTCGAGGACGGTGGTTTGTTCGGGGGAGGAGCCTTGTTTGGAGGGGATGATGGCGCGGGCGGCTTCGTTTTCGACCTATGGGGGGATGTTGTCAGCGAGCGTCCTCGTTGCTCTCCGTGAACAAATGGGTTGGGGGACGGCCTTACAGCAATCTCAAAATCCACCATCTTCTCCGCAAAAGTACTCATCTCATTCCCAAAGCAAAACTTATACTCCCCCGCCTCGTTCGCCGTAAACACAAAGTCGCCCTGCCGCTCCTTCGTACCATCGAGAATTAACTTATCAGCGGGCCCGACAACGGAGTAATCGACGTCGAAAGAGCCGCCAGATTGCACGGCGAAGTAGAAGGCGAGCTTGGTGCCCTTGTGCTCCGTGTGTGCGAAGAAACAGGCCTTTTCGTGCGCTTCGAGGCGGTAGGTTAGGGCGGTGGCGGAGATAGTAGTGAGGAGGGTGAGGAGGAAGAGGAGGGTGCGCATCGTGTGTGTTTGTGCGCCTGACAAGGCGATTTGTGGTTGGGGAAGAGTTGGCGTCGATGTATTTGTGAGGTGGTAAAGTTCCAGCTGTCTTGAACGTACGTTTGTCGGACCTTGGATTCGCCGACGATGCAGGGATGCAGGGGAGTGGGAAAGCGCGGGGGTGGATTGGCCAATAGGGATGGGGCGGGAGGGTGCAGGAACGCCCCACTTCGTTCTTCACCTTCACATGTTGAAGCACCCATGTGTTCAATTTGTAGGTGGTCTTAGTAGTTAATCAATATTCATGCAATGCTACCTACCCTCACCTTCTCTCCCCTCCAAATCCCAAAACAAAAAAAAATGTCCACGCGTCTATCCCCCTCCCAAACCACGCCGATGCGCCATAGCCATGTCAAACCGCGCCTGATGCTTGCTAATCAACACCAACAACCGCCGCGCAATCCATTCAATAACGATATGTCCACTTTTCATATTCTCTAGCATTGATGATAAAGACGCCCCATCTGCTCCGTATCCTACAAGCCACCCACAATCGAACCGAACCGCGCTTCACTTGATGAAGATGGAGTCGGTCTTGCCCCAGAAGCTCCGGCTCTTGTTGGGGTGGTCTAGGCCGAGAGATACGTCGTCGCGTGAGCCTATCAAATCCCACAGTATGTCGTCTGCAGCGATGTCAGTATGGGTAGTAATTTGGAACGAGCTGTGCATACCGTTCTCCACGTATTCGGGTTTTGATGACTGGCCGCGGGTCACAAGCGCGAATTTGATCTTGTCGAGCTGCTTGCCCTTGATCTTCGTCATGTCTGAGATGCGTTGCTTGGTGTCGGCAAAGGTCTCGCCCTGCTTCATGTTACTATGGTCAAAGTTGAAAATGACTATCATCCTCACCTCTTTCAACGCGATCTGGAATGGAATGCCGTGTGCCTTTGAAGCCTCGCGGTCAAAGTGGAATGCCGATATGGTCTTGGCGGAGTCCTCCTCTGGGTACGGTGCTGCATACAACGTCGTGTACTCGTAGACATTCATAATGCCATATTCCGGTTGCAGCAGCTTGGCGAATTTGTGCATGTTAGACTCAAATACGCGGACGCGCGACATGATCTCGTTGCTGATGCTGGCTTTCTTTTGTAGTGCGCTGAGAAGATCTGCGATCTGGGCGTTCTTAGGTACCATAAGCGTGTACTCCTCCTCTTTGCTGAGTCCTTCGGGTAACCAAGTGATTTTGACTGGCTTCCTCTGCTCCATCTCGACTAGGCTTATGTCCAGAATCTCGTAGAACAACGTGTCGGGTCGTTGTGTCGCGCTAGCAGCGTAGTTGTATGGTCCGGGAAACAAAATGTTGTTCAAAACGGTGTCGACGTTGTACTTGACAGTTGTCTTTGACTTGCCCGTCGTGCTTACTGTCGTAAACCGTATAAAGCTGGGCTCAGTCTTCAAGTATTCGCCAACCTTGCTCGAGAACTGCGCATATGTCATCTTCTTGCTGAGGGTGAGGTTGAAGGAGGGCAAGTCGGTCTCCTCCACTATTGGCTTTGGGACGAACTCCACGTTGATCCTGTTCAGCAGGTAGTCGTAGAAGTCCTTGGCTTCTACATACCCACCTGCAGCAGTGATCTGACTAATCTCCTTGTCGCTGAGCAGGCGCTGCACCGTGAGAATGTCTCCGTCCTGGATTTCGGAGGCTGCGAGCGTCGACTTCGGCTTCATCGATTCGATCATATTCTGCTTGATCTCCTCGGACAGCTTGATCTGCGTGTTGGGTGGCCAGCCCATCACACTTGTGATGGTGGGACCAAGATCGAACACCTTGTCCTGCAACGCGGCGTAAAATGTGCCCACTCCGTAAAGAGTTTGTTGTTCGGCGTCGAAGTGCTTGAGGAAGATCATCAGTGGGCGATTGCTCTGTTGACCCTTGAGATCGACCATCTTTTCACCAAAGACTGGCGCTCCGTTCTCGTCACGCTGCTTGGCGGTTTCTATCCATAGCCTGAACTGCGCTTGCTTGGTCCCGTGTTTGTTTCCAGCCTCCTCAACAGTCATGTCCGGGAACTCCAGCGCGGTGTCCGGTCGCACGGTGCCGTTTTGTCGGTTGACCATGGACCAGGGTCGCAACAACTCTGCGTCGACACCAATGTCCTCGCCCACTGTCTTGGCGAACTCGGCCATTGTTGTGGTTCGAAGGATGCGATACGGCTTCGGGCTTGCCGCTGGCTCTGCGTCGGACTTCCACGGCACGATGTCGAATCCCTGGTAAGCCTTGAAGCTCCCCTCATGTGCGACCACGACGTCCATGTACAAATGGGCCTCTTCGCGCTCCTTCTTCCGGCGCTCCAGTTGCGCAGTCTCTTCGGCGAGCCTTTCAGAGAGATGTTTTGGAGGCTCAACGCCCTCTTCTTCCATGAGCACCTGGTCGAGATGGGTGTCGCGAATGTAGACCAACATGTAGGCGCTCATTGAGCGCTTGGACGACCAGCCGCGTGTGTATGGATTCCGGTGGCCAACATTGCCATTCGCCTGCTGGTAGTCTCCACCAAAGTTCTCTTCCAGTGCTTCCCGAAGTGTGGCTCGCGTGACGCGGTCGTCGTCGAATTTGTAGTAGTGTCCGTCCTTGGTGGGTTTGAGGAATGCGTAGTAGTGGCCGGCGTTGAGGTCTCCGCTGTGCACAAGTACGCCGTGAAGGTGGTACTGCCACGATTGCGACCGGTCGGCGTTGTCTGAGAGATATGGTGAGGCGTCCCAGACTTCGGGGAATTCGTAGCGGTCGTTTACTTTCATCATCGCATCGCGCTGGAAGTCGTACTCGAAGCGCTTGAGCTGGAGGTGCAGGACGGGAGGAAAGCTCTCGAAGATGACGCCCTTCTTCGCATCTTGCAGGCCAAAACCTTCGGCAAAGTACTTGTTCTCGCCGTCCATGGTCTCGACCTGGATGTAGTCCTTGAAGCTGTCGTCGAGGTTCTTGTTCCCGCTGACGTTGAGCTGGATGTCCCAAAAGTCTTCTACTCTTGAGGATTCGTAGTCGACGTTGATGCACGAGATGTACGTCTTCATCTTGCCGACAAACATCTTGGGGAGCGCGCCCTCTGCATCCGTGCCCTTCATCTTCTCGTCGAGCTTGTCCATGAGCACACGCGACAGTTCCTGGACATCTTGCTGCTCGAAGATCTGCTTGGAGTCCCAGCCAAAGGACTGGGTCAGGTTCGTGGTTCCGACGGCGCCCTGGGCAGTCTGCAGCAGGTAGAAGAGGCGCTGGAGGGCGTAGGCGCTGTTATTGCGGTCGGACTCCTCGGAGGTTGGTATTTGGTAGACCGCCTGTATATGAAATCAGCAGGCTCCAACACGGCGACGACAAAGACATACCTTGCGGAAGGCGTTTGTGAAGAACAGCGACTGCAGCAGCGAGTTGAGGTAGCACGTGGCGCCCTGGTTCTTGAGGCCGACCATGCCCGTCTCCTTCTTGGAGTCGTAGCTGAGCAGGTTAGCCATGTAGGCAAGCATGGTGCATGTACTGCACGTACTTGATGAAGTTGTGCCACAGCACGCCGGTGGGGTCCTTGAGCACGCGCATGTAGGCTGTGACATTGGCCCGATTGTCCTCAACCATAGGGCGGTCCCGGCCCTCCCACGAGGTAGCAAACATGCGCCGCAGCTCGGCGAAGCGTGTGAAGCCCCAGTCGCCCTCGTCGGCTGTGAAGCGGTGGGTGGCGGTGTGGGTGAGGTACATGGTCGGGTCCTGCGGATTCCACAGCACGAGCATGAACTGCACGCAGGCGTACCAGTCGTCGGGCATCTGCTTGTCCTCGTAGCCCTGCTCGAGATAGAACGAGGCAAAGTCTACGTTGTTACCGTAGGGGAACATGAGAATGCGCCATGGGTGGCCGCCGCACTCGAACAGCGGGCCATGCTCGCGCCGCGTGAGGGTCCGCCAGTCCTCAATCTTCCATGTGCTGAACGTCTGCGCCGCCGTCTCTTGGTCCGGCAGCTCGGGCATGTGCTTGCTCATAAACGCCTCGAACTCGTCGGCGCGCGGCTCGGGCTCGGCGTTGGCGTCGGCATCGGCGTCGACGTCTACCTCGACCTCGACCTCGTCCATCTGGTCGTCGGTGCTGTCGGGTGTGATGATGGCCACGTCCGCGTCCACGTCCACGTCCTGGCTCTTCTCGTCGTACTCGGAGTCGACGAGCATGTCGCTGTCGATCTGGGGCGCCATGGTCAGCCGGTGCACCTCTTCTGCGACGTCGTCCATGGCGTGTGAAGAGCGTGTGGTGGGCGGGCTTACCTGGTCCATACTGCGATTCTGTCTATGGCGGGCGCGGGTGGCGGCGGGGCAGCAACAGCAAACACGGCAAGAGCGTGCGTGTGAGACAGCTGCAGCTTCAATAGCACCTCTCTACTCTGCGCAGACTCACGATGCGCGCCGGTCGCCGAGGGAGAGTAGACAGTCAAGTACCAGGTAGTTACGGGTCTGCAGCACAAGCCCGGGTAAGAATAAGTGCCTCGCTACCAGGTGGCGGTACAATGACGAACGAATGAGGACCGTTGACCCATGCACAACCACCGCCGGGAGAGCTTATTTCTGCTTCACGGCGCACAGGGAGGGTTTGAGGATGTGTCTATCAGCGCACATGCAGGCTGCAGCTTGTGTGAGGCGCTTGGCGGCGGGCTGCGTGGACTGCCTGTGGATTGGACCTGAAGCTCGCTGGCGACGTCATTCGCTTGCGCAAACCTCGAAAAATGCCTAGCCAGCGTGCGCTACCAAACGCGCTCTCTCTGTTTGCGCGTGTTCTTTTTGGCACATTCACCAATAGCATCATTTGGTCCTGTGGTTGGTACGGTCGAGCTGCGGTAATCGGAGCTGCACGCACTGGTCGCGTGGATACGAAGTAGATTCAATATGCATTGACGCTTCCCCTCCTTCGCATCCTAACTTTTGACTGCAATGAACATTGGGAGGAGAAGCCTCTGGGCTTGCGCGCGAATACGTTCCAGCTTCACCAGACCTACATTTCAGACTTCAACCTTCACACGTGAAAGTCGTCGCGTGCACGCGGCTGCAGTAGCTCCAGCATGGAAGCCGTCTTCGGCCCTCGACGAGTAAGACTATGCGCAGCATGACTTGGATCCGGTATTGACAACCGATTTCAGATGGGTGAAGCGTGAAGCCAGGCCGATCAGCTTGCGCCAGCTCACCTTTTTCGGAAGGACGCTCACAGAGTCCCGTCTGCTCGACTCCGCAAATTACTGTCGACTAGAGCTTCCCACCAGGTATATACGATTCGAAATGTGATCGAAACTTCGTCCTGACCGCACACAGACTCGCGCATCGTTTGCGCGACATTCAGACGCTGCCTTATGTAGTGGTCGCGAACCCACATCTTGCCCACGTATACGAGTCGTACCTCCGAGCTTTCGAACGCTTCCGCAGAGTCCCCGAGATAAAGTCTCTCGAGGATAATGAGACGTACTGCAAGGTGCTGGAGGAAACCCTCACCGAGCATGCGACTGTAATACCACGCCTCGCGACCGGAGTGCTGGAAGTTCGGGGACTCATGAAGCCGGAGGAGACTGACAAGTTCATGACCACCATGTTGAGATCAGTATGCTTATTCGGCTTGAGATGGAGGGCTATTGCTGATACAGATAGCGCATCTCACGACGGGTCATTGCAGAACAGCACCTTGCGCTGACCGAGACCTTCAACTCGCCCTGGCACTTTCCAAACGCCCAGTTGCTGCACGACCAAGAAGCCGTCGGTGAAATCTTCCTGCGATGCAACGCAAGAGAAATCGTCGAAGACTGCGGCAAAACCACACAAGATCTCATCCGCCGTGCATACGGTCCAAACGCCCAAATCCCAGAGATCAAAGTATACGGCCACCTCGAAGCAACCTTCCCGTACATTCTCAGCCACCTAGAATACATCATCGGCGAACTCCTACGAAACTCAATCCAAGCCGTCATCGAGCAGCGCACGTCAAAAGACGCCAAGCCTCCACCAATCGAAGTCCTCATCTGCGAGACTTCACAGCACGTGATCATTCGCATATCGGATCAGGGCGGCGGAATACCAAACGAAGTACTGCCGTACCTCTGGAGCTTCAGCAAAGGACCTCGTCGCGAGAAGCGGATGAAGGCCCTGGCTCGCGTACCTAAGCTCGTAGGTAAGATGCAGGATGTTAACGTGCTGCCGGACGAGAACCTCTCTGCAGATCTCCAGGAGAAGCTGGGTACGAGGTCGAAGCACGGGGATGCAGGCGTGCACCACGGGTCGCTGTCTTCGCTCACGGGACGTGCTCCTGACTTACGCTTAGGCATTGGGCTGCCAATGTCGAGACTGTATTCCGGTATGTTTGCAAGGTAGGAGGAAATACGTCCGCTAATGTCAGAGTAGAATACTGGGCTGGGTCGCTGGAGATACACAGTCTGGAGGGCTACGGCGTCGATGCCTTCCTCCAGATTTCGAAGCTGGGAAACAAAAATGAACGGCTGACTACCAGGGCTTCCATGGACGCTATCTGAACAGCGACTTACCATTGGCCATAAAATGACGGAAGCCGCGTCGCCTGCGTCGCTGCTACCGTGGTTCAACGATGTTAGCGCAGACGCACCTTCTGAGATTCCAGAAGTCACGCCCGTCTATTCGCCGTCCCACCCCTCTTACACCACCTGCCACCTGTAATCTCAGGCAGTCAACGTATCGCTCAGCAGCATTGGTAGCACCAGTATTCAATATGCATCCAATGGACGACTTCATCGCAATTGTGGGTGGGAAAGTACTGAAACGCAACAAACTTCGCTAACACACTGTAGCCGGGCCTCCAGTGCGCATTTGCGACCGTAAGCGGCGCCTCCGGACATGCTCATCCTCAGGCAGCAGTAGCACTCGATGAGACGAGGAACATAACTGAGGTACTGGCCGAACTCATCTCCAAGGTGCCTATGAGCATCAGCTTGCGCAAAATCACTGGCGATGCCTCACCATGCGGGCCTGTGATGCCTCGTGTGCGACGCTCGTCGATCACCAATGAGCCGGTGCAGCACCTCGACATTGTGTCGTGCTGGAAAGGGCTCTCGCACCAGCAGGCGCTTGAGATCGATAAGTGGGAGCAGGCCTTCGAGCAGTGTATTGCGTGAGTCCATGCTATCGCGATCAGTTTCAAATCCAGCTCCGGCTCATCCACCTATCATAGATCGCAGATGAAGCAGAGCATGCGACGAAACCTCGTCGAGCTTCTGGAGGCGCGATATGCTGGTGAGCCTGACACTCATCACAGACACACTGGTGAACCTCGACTGAAGTGATTCAGATCCCACGAATGAGTCCCTCCTCGTATACCGCTTAATCGAGATCATCTTGAAGACTCAATCAAACGAGATGGTCTTGTCCATGCCGAAGCTCGTTCACGACATGATCAACAGCCTCTACCGTCGATGGCCTAGCGATGCTACTGGGCGTCATCTTGCTTGGTCGTTGTCCTCGGGAAATCTACCGAACTTCGTCTTCAACTTCGTCGGCACACACGATTGCGTCTTCTACGGACCCGAGGATCCCGCCACACCTCGCGTATCGTTCAAGGTTTCTCCAAGCTACAGGGAGGGAATCCTGACTTTGTCTGTGGAACCCAAGTGGTATCTCGTCAGCACGACGTTCCCCAGCCTCCCTGTTCGGTTGTCGTACGGTGAGATGTATCGCATTGCCCCGCAGATCAATTACGCTTGTCTCGGAGACGACGCTCAAGGCTTCTCATCCTACACGCACAACGTTGAGTACTCATTGCCAAACTCAACGCTGCTAATGCAGTGGGACTTTAACAACGGATGCTTCCACGCACCCGTCACACACAATTCTCAGGTAGGCTCCCAAACCGTTCGAGAGGCGCGTGCAGTAAACTGACTATCTTGCAGCTCGAGCACAATTCTACCATCCAGACTCTGCTGTGTACCAAGATCACGACGCCATTCCATGATGGCGTCCGGTTCGAACGAATGTCTCGATACCATCTCAAACTCGAGGTCAATGATGCAGTTCTACCCAGCCAGCGGCACCGTCGTAATTCGTCGATGCAAATCTCGAGCTGGGAGGAAGAGAATCTGGTGCACACTCTCCGTCACCATTTCGACACGTCCGCAAAGTCCAATGACATTGAAGACCTCTACGCTAACGCTCCGTACCTGGAGAGCATGATGGGCTCATCCTGTGGACGGCCGCGTATCAGGCATCAAACGCGTGACGGGACACGCATCATCAGGGCGTTTGCGTCGGACCGGCCGGTAGACTTCGAGGTCTCTGGCCGCGTTCAGCCAATACATCACGAGTCAAGCTACCCGGAGTTAGGCTACGCCGCAGACAAGGTACAGGCTATATCGCCAAGCAAACGCAAAGCCTCGGTGCCCATCATTTCGTCCCCTACAGACAGCGACTCCTCGCTTGCCAAATTCGATCACCATGACCTCGACAAGCGCCGTAAGGTCGGTCAGGATTGCAACGACAGCGCATCGGCTATGTGGGACGCACCCGAGACAGCACACGGAAAGGAACGCGTGGTATCCTCGGCGTCTGACATTCTCTACGCTCATATTGGCAACATGATGACCAGCCCCGTTGTCCAAGTACAGAACTCAGGCGCGACTATGGAAGTTACCTGGTTTGGAAAGGTCGATAGCCACAAGGACTCCGTGCCGCCTGGATCTCGTGCTGCAACCATCGCAGGTCCCAGTCAGACCACGTCTCCATGGTACATTCACGCCGACTCTTCTCCCGTCGACAGCGCCGCGCCCTCGTCGCCAGCAAATTACGCCCTAGAACCCCCGACCCAGCACGAGATTCAGCGCAATTACATTGAGTTTCTGGAGCTCAAGAAGCGCAGGGAAGCGGATAGGGCGTATTATACGGCGACGATACCGGGGTTCGATGGGGTGGTTAGTCCGACGGATGAGGGGGATGAGGCGTTTGAGAGGGCGTTCTTGGAGGGGGATAGTGAGGGGGAGGATGGGGATGGGGATGAGGAGGGGGAGTTTGGGGTTTGGGGATGAGGGGGTTGGGGTGTAGGATGGGAGGTATATGAAGGGAGGTGGTGTGTTTGGGTAAGGAGTTTATATTGTCAAGGATAATGGTTAGTAGGTGTACGTATTCATTTTTCACTACAAACAGCGGTTTTAAACACGTGTGAAGAGCGTTTGACGTCGGTCACGATCACTGCCTACTCCGGAGCGCGTCGAGGATTCCGGACCATATGTGGTTCCGTGGGTGTTTGTGGATATGCACGACGCGCATGTGAACGTATGCCCTGCGGAGGAATGTGCGATGGAACGTGGATGGAGTGTGCGGGAATAGAGATAAGGATGGCGGAGGGTAGATTGAGCGGTGAAAGTTATGTAGGTGTCGGATCGTGAGTATCGGTAGGAACGTCAGCTGTTCAACGCTGCCCAACGGGCCGATCCGATCCTACTTCGGCCCTACTCGTTTCATAGCATATACCCCTCTATAGCTCCCTCA
>Ga0265797_10011630_pt1 | contig 10984 bp, 6 predicted proteins | sample P2T30metagenome_FD_192433 | JGI IMG/M metagenome (GOLD analysis project Ga0265797, IMG submission 192433) | Plant litter microbial communities from East Loma Ridge, Irvine, California - P2 T30 | ecosystem: Environmental > Terrestrial > Plant litter > Unclassified | place: USA: California... | reverse complement strand
TGGGGCCCAAGTTGCACGAGCTGTCGATACGCGTCGAACTTGGGTCCCTGCCTTCGCAGGGACGACGTGCATAAGCCAATGGCCGTCAGAACTTGTAACGCGCCCCCAGCATATAACGCGGTCCACCGGTCGTGATGGTCAGCACCTGGTCCTTGGTCCGGCCATGGGTCCGCTGGTTCGCATTCGCCAGGTTGATCGCCTCGAACGAGAAGCTCAGGTTCTTGTTGAAGTTGTAGCCGACGCTGAGGTCGACCTGGCCGTAAGCCTCGACGTAGGTCGGGTTCGGCGAGCCGTTATTGGTCGGCGACAGCAGGAACTCGTCGCGCCAGTTGTAGGCCATGCGCACCGACCACTTGTCGTCCTCGTAGATGCCCACCAGGTTGGCCGAGTCCGACAGGCCGACCAGCGCGAACTGGTTGCCGGTACCGCTGTTGTCGAAGGCCAGGTCGGAATTCACCTTGGTGTAGTTGGCCTGGATGCCGAGACCGTTGGCCAGCATGTGCTGCCAGTTGATCTCCGCGCCCTTCAGCGACGCCTTCTTCTCGTTGACGTAGGTCGTCAGCAGGTAAGGCAGGGCCGGATCGCCCGCCACGCCGCTGATGGTGCCGAGGGCATTGCCGGCGTCGTTGGTCCCGGTCATGGTCACGCCCGGCCGGCCATTGAAGTTGCGCAGGATGTAGTTGCGCATGCAGTCGGTGTTGGTCGCCACGCAGCCCGCGGCGATGGCCGCGTTCCAGTAGGCGCCGCCGACCGGCGTGGTGGCCGTGGTCGACGGTTCGGTGGTCACGACCTGGCCCGCGTAGTTCTCCAGGTTCTTGTGGAACAGGCCCAGCGAGACGAAGCTCTGCTTGGTGTAGTACCACTCGGCCGACAGGTCCAGGTTCTTCGACTTGACCGGTTCCAGCGCCGGGTTGCCGCGGTTGCCCGTGACGCCGCGCACGCTGGCCGTGGTGCCGATACTGGTGCCGCCCTCGATCTGGTCGTAGCGCGGCCGGCCGATCGACACGCCGTAGCTGGCGCGCACCTTCAGGTCAGGACGCACGTCCATGTCCCAGTCCACGGTCGGCAGGAAGTTGTTGTACTTGCCGGTCAGGGTCTGGTAGGTGGTGGTGCCGAACACCAGCGGCAGTTCGTTCTGCGAGATCCAGTTCAGCTGGGTCGGCAGCTTGTTCAGGCCGGTCGAGGACACGTCGGTCTTCTCGTAGCGGAAGCCGACCCCGGTGTGCATCGGCATCGCCGTATCCCAGTCGGTGTTGAACTGCAGGTACAGCGACTTGGTCTTCTCGACGGTGGTGCGGTCGAAGCTCGGGTTGTCCAGGCTCGGGGTGTAGCCGGCCTGGTCGCCGGTGAGGTTGATGGCGGCCTGGCGCACGTCCGCGAAGTTGAACAGGTGGATCTGGTTGAACAGGTTCGGGTTGCCCGAGCCTTCCAGCTTGCTGAAGTACTGGCGCAGCGTGTCGGCCTGCCACAGGCTCTGGTCGTAGCCGCGGGTGGCGGTGGCGGTACCGGTCCAGGTATCGCGCTGCACCTGCTGGAATTTCGAATGGTTGTCGACCTTGGTGTAGGCCAGGCCGAAGTTCAGGTTCGACGATTCCAGCAGCTTCAGGTTACCGCTGCCCTGCACCTGGTCGATCTTCATCTTGTTGATGCCGTCCTGGAACCAGGAACCGCTGACCTGGTGCGGCGCGCGCACGAAGTCGGCGCCCTGGATCGACAGCACCGGCATTTCCTGGCTGAAGTCGAGCGCCGAGGTGCCGCGGCTGAAGCTGACGGTGGCCAGGTCGTTGTTCGAGCCGAACGGGCTGTCCTTCTTGGCTTCCGCGGTCGAGTGGTGGGCATCGAAGTTCAGGCGCAGGTTCGGCGTGGCGCGCCACTGGGTGTTGAAGCCGATCGAGTTGTTGTTGGTGACGGTGGCGAAGTCGCCGCCGTTCATCGCGATGTCCTGGTTGCTCACCCGCTCTTCATAATAGATCGGCGTGGCGACCGGACCCGGGGTGAATACGCTGGACTGGACCGGACGCCCGTTCTGGACCGAGGTATCGTGGTTGAACCAGGCCGACAGCTCGTGGTACTTGGTCTGGATCTTGTTCTGCGAATAGGTGTAGTCCAGCGTGGTCGTGAAGTCCTTGTTCGGACGGAACTGCAGGGTCAGCTGGCCGTTGGTGCGCTGGCGCTGCGAGCCGCGCATGAAGTAGGAGATGTTCTGCGGCGTCAGGTAGATATCGTTGGCGCCCGGCGGATTGGTGACGCCGGCATAGGCCGGGGTACCCGGCTGCGGGATCGCGCCGGTACCGGTATCGCCCCTGCGGAACGGACCCAGCCAGCCATTGGTGACGGCGGCCTGGTTCACGCCCAGGTTGCGCTCCTGGTAGCTGCCGCTGACGGCCAGGCCGAACATGCCGTTGCCGAAGACGTGGCTGTAGATGCCCGAGACTTCCGGCGTATAGGAACGCTTGGCCTTGTCTTGCTCGGGCAGGTTGTCGTTCGACTTGTCGTACACGGCCTTGGCGCCGATGCTGATCTGGTTGCCCAGGTCGAGCGGACGCGCGGTCATGATGTTGATGGTGGCGCCGATGCCGCCCGGGGGCGTGTCGGCGCGCGCGCTCTTGTAGACCTGGATCTGCGACACCGATTCCGACGCCAGGTTCGAGAAGTCGAAGGCACGGCCGGCCTGGTCGCCCAGGTTGGCGGTCGGCATCTGGCGTCCGTTCAGGAGCACCATGTTCAGGTCCGGGCCGACGCCGCGCACGGTCACGTTGGCGCCTTCGCCGCGGTTGCGGTCGATCGACACGCCCGAGATGCGCTGCAGCGACTCGGCCAGGTTGGTATCCGGGAACTTGCCGATGTCGTCGGCCACGATGCCGTCGACGATACCGTCCGAATTGCGCTTCAGGTTCATCGTCGACTGCAGGCTGGCGCGGATACCGGTCACGACCACGGTATTGGCATTCGCGGGGGCCGGTGCCACGCTTGAGGTCGGAGACGGACCCTCCTGGGCGTGGATCGGCAGGGTCAGGGCCGCGCAGGCGCCTGCCACGGCCAGGCTGAGCAGGCGTTGCCTGGTATGCAAGGTTTGGGGTTGTCCCCGTTTGATGTACGACACGATGTCTCCTCTCGTCTCTGAATACGGTGCCTCCCTTCGGGATGACACCGCGGTGGTTTGCTGCTGACTCACCTGCCCTAAGGGCTGCGCTCGACCGCTGGAAGGGCGGCACATTTATTGATTTCTGAAAAGATTAGAAAATTACACATGATTGGTCAATCAAAATCTGCAATCGATTTCATGCCGGTTTTCGATATGGATTCGATGCGAAAAGGGTGGAAATGGGAGGATTTTGTTTTGAGAGGCCACGTTGATACAGCATTACGTAATTCTCATGAAATCGATTTCATAAGTAAATCAAGGACTTCGTGCCGCGCCTTGGCAGCAGCGTCGTGCATGAGGCGTCAAGGTGGTTGGACCATATCCGGCTGGAATGGCCGTGATCGAGGCATCCCGGCTTGGAAACGGTGTTGCACAATAATCACAAACTCAGCGGCAGGTGTCCGCCGGGCAGCATGCTCACGCGGCAATCATGCAAATTTATAAACCTGGTTACACCTATCCACTGTCATCCGGTCTATATTGCATTAGTGCACTTAATCCAGAACCAATTTTCCAAAACCAAGGAGAAAGAACGATGAAAGGTATGACCCTGGCGGCCCTGGCCGCCGCGATGTTGCTGTGCGGCTGCGCCGCGCCCCAGGGCGCTTCGAGTGGACAGGATACGGTAGCCGACCGCAGCGAGGCGCCGCTGGGCAGCTACATCAAGCGCAAGGCGCCGGGCAGCGGCCCGGGCAACGTCAGCACCATCGACAAGCAGGCGCTGGAGAACGAGCGCACGATGAACAACGCTGCCATCAACGTGCCGCAGCGCTGATCGCCTCCCCTTTCACGCCAAAAGCGAAGGGCCGGGAGTTGGTCGCTCCCGGCCCTTGTTCATTGCGTCACGCCGTGTGGGTCAGTCGGCGTCCTTCTGCACGAACACCGCCGCCGTGCGCGCCGGGATGCTGAAGCTGCCGCTGGCGCGGTCGTAGTTTGATGCCTTGACCACTTCGTCGCTGCCGCGGCGCTGCAGGCCGTGCAGCGCCAGCTTCATGCCCTTCAGTTCCGGGATGGTAAAGGTCTTGGCAACCTTGTCGACGTTGAACAGCACCACCACGCGCGCGTACTCGGCGCCGGGCAGGAAACGCGGTTTGGCGCCGTTTAGGCTCATCACGACCAGGCCCGGCACCTGGTCCGGCCCGACGTTATGGAACTTCAGGCGTTCGATCACGTCCTGGGCGGTGCGCAGGCGGAACAGCGTGCTGTCCTTGCGGATCTTCAGGAAGTCCTCGAACACGTCGCGCGCCCCGACGATGGCGCGGCTGTCCGGCTTGATCAGCGGATTGGCCAGCACCGGCGCCATGATGCTCCAGTTGTCCTGGTTGTTGCCGGCGATCGGCAGGCCGACGCCGAAGTTGTTGCTGGTGTAGCTGTAATCCAGGCGGTTGAACCAGTCGCCGGCGTTGTAGCTGTCGCGGTCGAGCGACTTCGAACGCAGGATCTCCTGGCCGGCATGGGTGAAGGGTACGCCCTGGGCAAGCAGGTTGATCGCCGCGCCCAGGTTCTGCACGCGTACCCGGTCCGCCAGCGAGGTGCCCTGCGGCAGGCGCAGCGCGTTGATGTCGAACAGGGTCTGGTTGTCGTGCGCCTCAATGTAGTTGATGGTCTCGTCCGGGTTGGCGGCGAAGCCGGCGCGCTGGCCGAAGTAATCCATCTCGGCATTGCTGCGCAGGACGCCGAAGCGGTCCGTGAAGCGGTAGTCGCGCAGGGTGCCGGACAGCGCCACGCGCACCTGGTCGGCCAGGCGCAGCACGTCGTCGCGGGTCTGGGTCGACTGGCCGTTCGGGTCGAGCCAGGCACCGCTGATGAAGCCCTGCTGGTTCACCAGCGAGGCGCCGGTGTCGCAGCAGCCGCCGCCGCGCACGGCGTCGCGCATGCGGTCGTTGAACGAACCGATGCCGGTGCCATACATATTGGCCTGGCGCGCCTGCACGAAGCGGGCGTCGTTGGACACGCTGCCGAAGTTCCAGGCTTCGCCGTACAGGTAGATGTCGCGGCCGGCGGCCTGGTTGACGTCGCGCTGCAGGCGCTTGAGCAGGTCGAGCGGCGTGAAGCCCATGATGTCGAAGCGGAAGCTGTCGACCTTGTACTGCTTGGCCCACAGCGACACCGAATCGATCATCAGCTTGCCCATCATCGTGTTTTCCTGGGCGGTGTCGGCGCAGCAGCTGTCGTTCAGGATGCCGCCGCCCTGGTTCATGCGGTAATAATAGGTCGGCACGATCTTGTCCAGCACCGACAGCGGTCCCTGCTGCGAAGCGCTGGTGTGGTTATAGACCACGTCCATGGTCACGCGCAGGTCGGCGTCGTGCAGGGCCAGCACCATGGCGCGGAATTCGCGGATGCGGGCGGCGCCGTCGTTGGCGTCCGTGGCGTAGCTGCCTTCGGGCGCGTTGTAGTGCAACGGGTCGTAGCCCCAGTTGAAGCAGTCGCTGCCCTGCCCCGCCGCCGCTGCCGCCTGCTGGGCGGTGCCGTCGGGCGCGCCGGCCGGGATGGCGGGCGTGGTGCAGCCGGTCTCGCTCACGCTGGCGAAGTCGAAGCTGGGCAGCAGGTGCACGTGGGTCATGCCGGCCTTGGCCAGCGACTTCAGGTGCCGCATGCCGTTCGAACGTGTGTCGGTGAAGGCCAGGTACTTGCCGCGGTGCGCCGCCGGCACGGTATCGTCGGAAGCGGAAAAGTCGCGGATGTGCAGCTCGTACAGCGCGATGTCGGTCGGGGACGCGAGGCGCGGCACCGCATGGCCGTCCCAGCCGAAGGGTTTCAGCTGCGGGCTGTCCAGGTTGGCGACGAAGCTGCGCGTGCTGTTGGCGCTCACCGACAGCGAATACGGGTCGGTCACGGTGTTCGATACCACCTTGTTCTCGGCCCAGCGCGACAGCACGTTCACCGTATAGGTGTAATAGGCGCGATTGGTCCAGGACGCATCGCGCGCGGTGTAGCTCCACACGCCGCTGGCGGCGTCGCGCGTCATCGCGACCGTGGTGGCAGCCGTGGTCGCGCCCGCTGCTGCTGCGCTGGCGTAGACGTTCAGGGCCACCGACTTGGCGGTCGGTGCCCACACGCGGAAGGTCGGGATACCGGCCGGGTTGAAGCTCACGCCCAGCTGCGCTTTCTCGGCGCGCGCGGCGAACACGTCGTCCAGCATGCCCGCCATCTGCAGCGAGGTCGCCTGCATCAGGTTGCCGGAAGAGTCGTACTGGGCGATGGCGAACTGGCCGCTGGCCATCTGGGCGATGCGGGCGGCATCCGCGTCCGACAGGCGCAGGCCGGTGGCGCCGGCCAGGTGCGGGAATTTCGCGCGGATGGCATCGGGCAGCGCGGCCGGCGTCAAGGCGAAGCTGGCGTCCACGCCGCTGGTGCCGTTCGAGCTGAAGGCGAGGCCGCCGTTCGCGGCATACACCAGTTTATAGGAGCCGCGGCCTGGGACGCCCGGCCAGGCAAGCGTGGTTGCCGACAGCCAGTGGGCGCTGGCGCCGGCCAGGTTGCCGAGGTTGAGCACGGGCGGCGCATTGTAGATGCCGCAGTCGCCTTCCTGCATCCAGATTTCCTGGCCGCGGGTGGCGATGTCGGCATTCAAGGGCGCGCGCTGGTCGGCTGCGCAATTCTTGTTGCCGGCGCCGTCGGTCACCAGGAAGGCGATCGCGGACTTGCCTGCGGCCAGCGGGATGTCGACGTAGCCGCCGAAGCTGTCGCTGCCGCTGAACATGAAGCGGTCGGTGATCCAGGCGGCGCTGGGCTGCTGCGGACCATCCCAGGAATACACGCCCCATTGCGCCACGTCGTTCTGGATGCGGTGGAAGTGCATGCGGATGGTGTTGGCGGCGACCGGTGCGGCGGCCGCAACGCTGGACGTCTGGGCCAGCAGGCGATTGGCGCCATTGCCCGGGTCGGCGCCGTCGCCGGCACCGCAGCCGGCCAGCGCGGCGCCGGCCAGGTAGACGGCTGCGGATAGGCGCAACCGTGAAGTCAAACTACTTAAGTTAAACATCTGTCTCCCCTCTATTTCTTTTATCAGCCGCGGCGCGTAGCCGGGACGGCAGCGCTGGCCGAGGCGGTGTGTAATATTACTACCGAGCTCAGCCAAAAATAGGCGAAAGGAAGCAAGTGTGCGCAGGGTGTGGCGGAATTGCCGCGCGCATAAAAAAAGGCAGGGTGGGTACCCTGCCTTCCGGGATTCGCTTGCGTGACCGCTTACAGGATCTTGGTGCCCACCCACCAGGCGATGGCCGACATGAAGGCGGCCGCCGGAATGGTGAAGACCCAGGCCCAGACGATGTTGCCGGCAACGCCCCAGCGCACGGCCGATGCCTTTTGCGCCGAACCGACACCGACGATCGCGCCGGTGATGGTGTGGGTCGTCGAGACCGGCACGCCCCAGTACGAGGCCATCAGCAGAGTGATGGCGCCGCCCGTTTCCGCGCAGAAGCCGCCGACCGGTTTGAGCTTGGTGATCTTCTGACCCATGGTCTTGACGATGCGCCAGCCGCCGAACAGGGTGCCGAAGCTGATCGCCGCGTAGCAGGAAATGATGACCCACAGGGGCGGATAAGCGTCGGTCGGGCTGCTGTAGCCGGCCGCGATCAGGAGCATCCAGATGATGCCCATGGTCTTTTGGGCGTCGTTGCCGCCGTGGCCCAGCGAATAGCTGGCGGCCGAAACCAGCTGCAGGCGGCGGAACCAGGTGTCGACCTTGCGCGGCGTCGATTTCACGAACACCCACGACACGATCAGCATGATGATCGAGCCGAACACGAAGCCCATGATCGGCGCCAGCACGATGAAAGCGATGATCTTCAGCAGGCCCGAGGCCACCAGTGAGCCGGTGCCGGCCTTGGCGACGGCCGCGCCCACCAGGCCGCCGACCAGCGCGTGTGAGGACGAGGACGGGATGCCGTAGTACCAGGTGATGACGTTCCAGACGATGGCCCCGACCAGGGCCCCGAATATGACGTAATGGTCGACCACGTCGGGATGGATCGTGTCCTTGCCGATGGTCGAGGCCACCTTCATGCTGACCACGAAAATGGCGACGAAGTTGAAGAAAGCGGCCATGGCGACCGCGGCCTGCGGCTTGAGCACGCCGGTCGACACGACGGTCGCGATCGCGTTCGCCGAGTCGTGGAAACCGTTCATGAAATCGAAGACCAGCGCTAAAAAGACGAGCAGGCCCAGCACCCAGAGGCTGATATGAATAGAAGTCATCTTATTGTTATTCTTGTCGCGTTACGCGTTCTCGACGATGATGCCTTCGATGATGTTCGCGACGTCTTCGCAACGGTCGGTAACAGTCTCGAGGATCTCGTAGATGGCCTTCATCTTGATCAGGTTGCGCACGTCCGGCTCGTCGCGGAACAGCTTGGACATGGCGGCGCGCATCACATGGTCGGCGTCCGATTCCAGGCGGTCGATCTCTTCGCAGATGGCGACCATCTTCTGGGCGTTGTCCATGCTGTGCAGCATGCCGACGGCTTGCTGGACTTTTTCGCAACAGGCCAGGCACAGCTCGGCCAGGCGCTTGGCTTCCGGCGTGACGGCGTGCAGGTCATACAGCGAAATCGTTTGCGCGGCGTCTTCCATCATGTCCAGGATGTCGTCCATGCGCGTGATCAGCTTGTGGATGTCGTCGCGGTCCAGCGGGGTGATGAAGGTCTTGTGCAGCAGGTCGACGGTGGCGTAGGTGATCTTGTCCGCCTGTTTTTCGATGCTTTCCACGGCATGGGTGCGGTTTTCGAGGTCGTCGAAGTTGGTCATCAGGCCGACCATCTCTTGTGCACCCTTCACGCACAATGCGGCGTGCTGGTTGAACAGGTCAAAAAATTTGCCCTCCGTGGGCATCAGGCGTCCAAACATGTAATTCTCCGTTGGTAAATCTCTTGGGGACTTCTAAGGGAACGGTGCGCCTCCACCCAGCCGCAGGCGGGTGGAGGGGCACCGTAACTTTCTTGTTGCTATTGTTATTGAATCAATCGCCTTGATATACGGCGAGGTTACCGGTGTAATTGCCGAACTTTGTGTACATGCCCATCCAGGTCACGCGTATGGCGCCGATCGGGCCGTTACGCTGCTTGCCGATGATGATCTCGGCGGTACCCTTGTCGGGCGAGTCCGGGTTGTAGACTTCATCACGATACAGGAAGATGATGACGTCCGCGTCCTGCTCGATAGCGCCGGATTCGCGCAGGTCGGACATGACCGGACGCTTGTTCGGGCGTTGTTCCAGCGATCGGTTCAGCTGGGACAGTGCGATCACCGGGCAGCCGAGTTCCTTGGCCAGGCCTTTCAGGCTACGCGAGATTTCGGAAATCTCGGATGCGCGGTTGTCGCCGGGTTTCGAACCCTGCATCAGCTGCAGGTAGTCGACGATGATCAGGCCCAGCTTGCCACATTGGCGCGCCAGGCGGCGCGCGCGGGCGCGCATCTCGATCGGGTTCAGCGCCGGCGTCTCGTCGATGAAGATCTGGGCGTCGTTCATCTTCTGGATCGCGTGCGTCAGGCGTGGCCAGTCCTCGTCGAGCAGCTTGCCGGTACGCAGGCGGTGCTGGTCGAGCTGGCCGATCGAGCCGAGCATACGCATGGCGAGCTGGGCGCCGCCCATCTCCATCGAGAAGATCGCGACCGGCAGGCCGGCGTCGACGGCGACGCTCTCGCCGATGTTGACCGAGAACGCGGTCTTGCCCATCGACGGACGGCCGGCCACGATCACCAGGTCGCCCGGCTGCAGGCCGGAAGTCATCTTGTCGAGGTCGATGAAGCCGGTCGGGACGCCGGTGATCTCTCCCTGGTTGTCGCGGCTGTACAGCTCGTCGATGCGCTCGACCACCTGGGTCAGCAGCGGCTGCACCGGCAGCCAGCCCTGGGCACCGCGCGCGCCCTGCTCGGCGATCGCGAAGATGCGCGATTCGGCCTCGTCGAGGATCTGCTTGACCTCGGCACCCTGCGGGTTGAAGGCCTTGCCCGAGACTTCGTCGGCGACGGTGATCAGCTGGCGCAGCACGCCGCGATCGCGCACGATCTCGGCATAACGGCGGATGTTGGCGGCAGATGGCGTGTTCTGCGCCATCGCGTTGAGGTACTGGAGGCCGCCCATCTCCTCGGCCTTGCCGAGCTGGACGAGCGCCTCGTAGACGGTGATCACGTCGGCGGGTTTGCCGGAGTTGATCAGGCGAACCATCTGTTCGAAGATGATCCGGTGGTCGTAGCGGTAGAAGTCCTCCGCATGCATGAAATCGGCGATACGGTCCCACGCCGCATTGTCGCGCAGCAGGCCGCCGATGACGGACTGTTCTGCTTCGATGGAATGCGGGGGGATGCGGAGCGACTCGATCTGCGGGTCTGCTGGGGTGTTCATGGCCGGCATTATACCTGTTTGCCACCGGCCGCTGAAATGATTGGAGAGTTTTAGAGGGTTTATAAAGTTTTTAAAAAGAAAAAGCCGGGCAAAAGCCCGGCTTTTTTCACATTCTTACAACAGAATGATTTACGCTGCTTCGCCCACCACGGCGATGGTGACGTCAACGACGACGTCGGTGTGCAGTGCGACGGCAACCGGATGCTCGCCGGTGGTCTTCAGCGGGCCGGTCGGCATGCGCACGTTGGCCTTCTCGACGGCGAAACCTTGCTTGCTCAGGGCTTCGGCGATGTCGAAGTTGGTCACGGAACCGAACAGGCGGCCATCGACGCCGGCCTTCTGGGCGATGGTGACGGTCATGCCGTTCAGCTTGTCGCCCTGGCCTTGTGCGGCTGCCAGTTTCTCGGCGGCTGCCTTTTCCAGTTCGGCGCGCTTGACTTCGAATTCGGCCACGGCCGACGAGGTTGCACGGCGTGCCATTTTTTGCGGGA
>Ga0265797_10011629_pt1 | contig 10984 bp, 17 predicted proteins | sample P2T30metagenome_FD_192433 | JGI IMG/M metagenome (GOLD analysis project Ga0265797, IMG submission 192433) | Plant litter microbial communities from East Loma Ridge, Irvine, California - P2 T30 | ecosystem: Environmental > Terrestrial > Plant litter > Unclassified | place: USA: California... | reverse complement strand
ACAAGGGAACCTTGGAAGGTATGTATGAGGAGTTGATGCGGAGGGGACGGACGGCTTACTACCTCTGAGGGTCTATGCAATCGATACCGAAATGGTCCACAGGGCGTAATTATCAGCAGTTGGTTTTCCCGACCGTCTGAGCCGGGACGAATCAAGTAAGCATCTCCGAGCCACTGTATCCCGAAGTTACAATGTCAAATCGGCTACGATCGTCAAGGTACTCTTGTAATCTCCCCCGTAATCGAAATTATTGAGGAAGGGCAAACCATGTCGACAGTGACTAATTAAGGCAGGTCGCTTAGAACTCATTCATCATATCTGCTCATCGATCGCCGAGGTATAGAAACATCCAACCGGGATCGACAGCAACCTGCTACTTGCCCACGTGCCCCATCTTCGCGGACTATTAGAACACGGTGAGCTATATAGTCTGAGTGATTGAGTTTAGGATGGCCTCTGGTGAGGGGCACAGCAGTGTATCCCGGAGGTGATGCACGTCGAATTTGCGGTGGTATATGTGTTGTTCAATTAATGAGTAGAATGCAGGAAAGAGAACAAGGGAGAAAGGAGAGCATCCCCGGGCATGCCGTTGAATCTCCCTTTCTTGTTACCTAGGTACGATTTGGCGGCCTGAAAAACTCCTCTGAATTTTATAGATTCTCACCCTAATGCAGATTGCATTGAAATATGTATAGCGAGATGAACATTATCAATTAGGCGTCCTGAATGAGCGTTCTGATAGCGTTCGTGTGCGCATGGGAGTCAAACAAGCTTCGACTGCATCGCGACTACCAAAACTACTCCACTGAACGAAACCAGACTCTGCTCCCGTGCCTCTACGTGTGATGAGCAAATGGCGAAGGTTGGTGCTTCTCGGTGGCAGTCAATAGTACTCGTAAGCATGGTTACCGACACTCATCGGTTCGACATACACACCTAGCACAGCGTTTCTGTGCCGCAGTCAGGCACATTTTGATGGCTCCACTGCGTACCACCTTCGCTATACTTATCTCTGTTGCAGCTCTCTGCCTTGCCTCGGGGTTTCCAGCACATGCGGCCCTACATCTGCGCTGTGCCGCCGACTGGAAATGGTCTGTAGCCCGCGAGTGCCGTTACTCTACCACCTTTGCTAGGCTGACCTCTGTATAGAGCACGAAGTAGTGTCGGTGTGTGCGCAAAGAATGTCTGCACGTTGCTGCCGGCTGCGCTCCGCTCGCCGCAAGTGGGCTGCTTGGCATGGGGAAGCAAGGGACACGCGTGTTTAATCGTTTTGAGACGCGCTAGAGACGCGTCGTCGTGCATCCCCTCGCCAACTTCGTGACGCTCGCACCTCTACACCCAAACTCCCGCGGCTTTGCACAGTACGCATAGAGACGTCAAATCTTAGATCACCATCCTTTCGTTTGCCAGCTATGGCCCGAAAGACCAGACCGAAGTCTAAGCCAAAGGCGCACCCCCTATTCATTCCGCCAATTCCACGCCGGTCCAGCAGGACGATGTCCAGGCCGCGTACCAGACCCTCGTGGAGTAAGACCACCTACGTAAAGGAAACCGCGGAAACTGACATAGGTACAGCATTCGCAGCAAACTCGAGGCCCCAAAGAGGCGTACCGCGAAACAGCAAACGAAAATCCTCAGAGAGTGAGTTTCTCTCCCTGTACGAAACAAAAACTGCGTAGACTAACCACTAAGTTCGCTTTAGAGAATGGCCGGCCGCTGTCACAAAGTACAGCGAATTATGGAATCTCCAATTCGCCCGTGAGATAGAGACCCGTCTACCGACCGAACTGAGAGAGATGATATACGACTATATGTGGGATAGGAAAACATTGGATGCTCATATAGATTCCATGCAAGACCGTCTCCGCCCTCGGCGCACCGTAAGACCATATTTGCCCTTCATTACCAGAGTACCAGACAAAGTACCAGAGTTGCCGCACTTCATTCAGAGCCGCTTCATGGGTTTGGAAATAGCTCACGAAGTCATGGTGAAGTGGTACGAGGTACAACCCGACCGTAGCGATTCTGGCAGCTATCCCGACATTGATGGCGATGGTCCAGTTGAATATATCACCATAGCATCAACGGAACGAGTCGTTTGTCAAGATATTTGGGATGTTGAACTTATTCCCGCAGATGTTTTGCGGAGACTGTATGTTTGTCTTTACGACTGCATTACAGACATCGACGCAGAAGGCGAGACGCTTGTCAAGGCCCTGATGAGCATCAAGAAGAAGAGGAATTTCGATCTCTCTATCGAATTGGTTCAATCGGAGGTCAGGTTAAACTTGTGGGTCCCGTGGATCGAACTCCTGAGACCTGTTCTCCAGGCATATGAACGCGAAGGAGGGCATTTGCATTTCAAATGGGGGCATCCGTATAACAGGTACGACGACATAGAGTTTGACCTCACCGAGGTGCTCAGAGATACGAGTGGAAGTGAACAGTGGAGGCAAGATGCGAGAGAGTATCTGGACAGTCTGGATGACTATATCCTCAAGGAATATCACGAGGTAAGTGCTTATTTGACCTCCCGATGATGACCTACAAATGAGTCCTCGAACCATGCGATCAACCCTTGAAAACGCAAGTCGATAGCTAATGCTTTAACCGGTATTTAGGATCCGTGGATCGCATTTTCGGAACGCCATTACCTTATCGAGAATGAGCCAGATTATGACCCCAAGAATTATGCTCATCCTGCGCTCAACACTCTGCCCGGCTTCTTTCCTGATGAATCAGAATATAGCGATAGCGACGATGATACTGGCGCAAGCGATGCTAGTCAAGACGATGCTGGCGAAGACGACCCCAGCGAAGAGGACTCAAGCGCAGACGACGCTAGCGACGACAATGCCAACGCGGACGATGTTGGCGAACACGACTCTATTGCGCAGGTCTCTACTGCCGCAGTCTCTACTACAGATTAATTTATCAAACAGCCTGTCGAAGCCATTCAAGTGCAAACGGCATCAGCTCGGACGAAGACGACAAAGACGACAAAGACGACAAAGACGACAAGACGACAAGACGACAAGACGACAAAGACGACAAAGACAAGCCCGTTGTTTTCGATCCCAGCAAAGCCGGTTCCAGCGACGATGAATACAGGGAGAGGAAGCTAGCGGAGTCAATTCTCGGGACGCAAAACATAAGAAAGATAATAGGCCATCAAAGAGATGAGTTTTGCGGAGCAGGTACGTCGGAGTCAGGCCAGCTGTCCAGCTTGATCTTGTTATGGAGTGCTCTTCTGATTCAGACGGTTCGGATTCAGACGATTCTTGCCCGAAAGATCTCTCGAATTGGATGCAGATATGCATCGAGGTGACTATGCATCTTTTCGTTTGGCCAGGAGCGATGATAGAGGATACCCACACTTTGTTGAACGCATTTGTCTTTCTGTATCTGTATCATAGAAGTATAACAATAATCAGCGTGTTTTCTTTGCTCACCCCGATGACACAGCCGTTTATTGTTATGAGGATCGCCTCACAGTCTCACGGAGTCAAGAAAAACATGTGGACTTGAAATGCTTGCAGCATTGACCGCAACGCATGCGGGGTATTCTAGCAACCGCCCATTCCCATCTCCCATACTCCCATAATCATAACTTCGTAAACGCCCCACCAGATACACCTAATCACTCGCCTTGTACTTTTCCCTATACTCATCCAACCTCTTGAGATCCTCCTCTCCACCCAAACTCCTCAGATACTCCACAACATCATCCAGGGTCAAGATAGCGAGCACAGGAATCCCATACTGTTTCCTAACCTCTCCAATCGCACTGGGACCGGGCTTTCCATCGTCATCAGTCGCTGTCGGCATCTTCTCCCGCCTATCAAAAGCGACGATGATGCCCACAAGCTCACCCCCTTCCCTCTTGATAATATCAATAGCCTCTCTAATCGCCGTACCAGCCGTAATGACATCATCCACAATAACAATCTTCTTCCCCTTCAGACTCGCGCCCACGATGTTGCCGCCCTCACCATGATCTTTCGCTTCCTTGCGGTTGAAACTGTAGCTCTTCTGTCCGTACTTTGCCATATCCAGATCTGCGAGCTTGTCGACTGATGCTGCTGCGAGGGGAATGCCCTTGTAGGCTGGGCCGAAGAGAATGTCCCATTGGAACGAAGAGTCCGAGTCGCCGTGGTTCTTCAGTGTGTGTGCGTAGGCTGAGGAGATGGAGCGGAGGAGGTCGGCGCGGTGGAAGAGACCCGCATTGAAGAAGTAGGGTGATATGCGCTTGGACTTGAGGGTGAAGGTGCCGAATTTCAGTGCGCCGGCCGAGACGCAGTCTTTAAGGAAGTTTTGCTTGTATTCGGGGAGCGCCATGGTGAGATTTGTTGTTGTATGTCGTTATCCCAAAGTGGGTGAGGCTATCTGAACTTTTCTTTCCGATCTCGTTCCATTCCGAGCTCGGAAGCAGGGAGGCTTCGAGAAGGTGGGCCGTGCACTGAGACCGTCATTGCCCAAGTTGCTTCGCCAGAACTTTTCGTGAGCATCACGAACGCCGCCCCACGCTATCCCATACCCGCGCATCTGCCACCTGCCTCTTTCTGCTGTTTCTCCTAGCTGCGTCGGTCTGATAGAGGTTTTTCGGGCGTCTGGGGGATTTTGTTCGTGCGGCTGTTGACAATCAGGCGCAACATTTCTTTACGCCGCCATCACAACCTGACATCTTCAACATGACCATGTATGTATAAACTCTAATATCCTGCGTCTTCTCAGTCACATCAATGCTAATCCAATGCTAGCTGGGACTCCATAACCGGACGCAAGTCCAAGGAGACCGCACCCGCGCCCGCCTCGCCCCAAAATGCCGACTTCGTAAAAGAAGACAGCTTCCAACCCACCCCCTTCGACCCCAACACGGCCATCCAAAACCCCTCAGAATTCCTGCTCGACCCCTCACAACTGCATCCCCTCGCCGGCCTCAACCAAGACACACTCGACTACCTAAACCTCGAAGACAGCGTCCTCTCGGACCTGCCCGGCGCACAATCCGCTCTGCCCTCACGCGGCTGGTCCGACGACTTATGTTACGGCACGGGCGTGTCGTATCTGACGGCGCTGACGATAGGAGGAGCGTGGGGACTAGCCGAGGGCCTGCAAAAGAACCCACCCAGCATGCCCCCGCGGTTGCGCATCAACGGCGTGCTCAATGCGATAACACGGCGAGGTCCTTTTCTGGGAAACAGCGCGGGCGTGATTGCTATGGTGTACAATGGTATGAACAGCACGATTGGGTACTACCGCGGCAAGCACGATATGAGCAACAGCGTGGTGGCGGGCGCATTGAGCGGCGCGCTGTTCAAGAGCACAAGAGGGACGAGGCAGATGGCTATTAGCTCGGGTATTTGTGCGACTGTAGCGGGAGGATGGGCGGTACGTTCAATCGGTCCTTGGTATTTTCACGATGAAAGCTAACAGCCCACCAGATAACACGAAAAGTCTTCTTCGAGCCCGACCTAAAACAAGTCGATTAAAACCGACCGAGATAAAAGCGATTGCGCCCAGCAACAAATACCAATCTACCGCTTCCCTACCGAAGTAGGTACAGCGGTCTATTCTCAACTTCTACTACGTTCGACGTTTCTCCTGCATTTACACGAATTCGATCTTAGCGCATGCGCATCCCTCCTCCTCACCACTCTGCGGGCCCTGCCCAACTTGTACATTAAGGCTGGCGTTCATCATACGGGAGGATAAGACCCTGTTTCAACGGAGGGATTTAGAAAACGGTCTTGGTGTTGGAATTGGGTTGGGACCAGCGGCCGGACGTTCTTATTGGACGATCCTGGCTGTTGTACTGTGTACGTTTGTATGTGTATGTAGAGATGAAGTGATGGAATGGAGATTAAGTTAATGACATGTTCAATCAAGCATAATCAGCATGCTTTGCAGATCTCCTACCTTCTAAAGTTTACTTATCTCAATCATCAACCTCGATCTCATTCTCTTCAGCATACCGCCTCCAGTCATAAACCGGCTGCATCCACATCTTCCTCGTAACACTAACCCGGCGTTTCCTCGCAACACCCACACCAACTTGCCTCATTACAACATCAAATCCCCAGTCTAACTCCACTAGCTCGCCACCCTGCCCCCTTACACAAAGTTCAAGACACCTAGCAAACCAGCCCGGTACACCCCTCACCCTCACACTCTCAACAACCACACTGGGAAAAAGCCCCACGAGCGGTTCAAGTGCGAACATAAAATGCGTTACATAAGGCTTCAGTCGGGTATCGAGGTTCACGAAACCAGCTATGTCCATCGCACCCAAATACCCAAGACGTCCATCATCCACATCTTCCAACCCAACTTCCTTGACATCCACAAGATCAAGCCCATCAACCGCAACACTGATCTCAAGTTACTTCAACAGAGACTTTTGATCCTCGTCCTCGGCGTAAAGAGTAAGCTGCGTAACGATCTGCTGTAAGCGCGCTCGGAGCCGATTACACGGCGCGGCCGTGCTGTCCCCCGAACGGATGTTCAGGATGATGCGGAGGTTTTCTATATCACGCAGTGTGTGTACGTTGAGGCGGCGGGGATGCAGTTTGAAAGGACCGAAGTGCAGTTCGGAGGTGTATTGTCTAGAGGTGACGACGAGGGTGATTTCGTTGGTGTGGAGGAAGAGGGCTTGTGGGGGTTGGGGTTAGAGGATGGAGGACTGGGTTGTGTTGAATAGGTTGGAGGGAGGGAGGAAGAAGAGTTCGTATTTTGACTCTGGGGCCCCCATTCATGGATTCGTAGCTTACCTTTCGCTTCTTGTGCCAGGGTCTTCACGCGTATCAAAGCGGCATAGTCGGATAGCCTGTCGCTGATGTGCTGGCTACCGTTCGTTTCTCTTTCATGATGGTTCTCCCAAGGAAGCACAGCGCCTATTGGTCGCGTCTCGATGATCCATTTCGGTTTATAGTTGGGTTCTTCGGGATATGGGCCCCATCTAAACTTTATGCTCTGGGATTGAGGAAGTACGTAGGTGAGGACGTGTCTCTGTAACTCTAGGGGTAGACGCTCAAAAGGAAAGGTTTCAGCATGTTCTGCTTCGTTCATGATGTTGTTCTTAGTGGATATGCTGCTCAAGTGGTTGGTGATGCATTCAACGTTATAGACTTCTATAAACATGTCGCTGGGCCGCTGAGGCTTGCTATACGCTGGACAGCAATCAGGATGGAGTATCAAGCGCCCAGCACGCTCGCATTCGCACACACTTCCCCAGTCATCTCGCTCTAATATCCTTACCGCTCAATAGTATGAATGTAAAGTTACACAGGCTTACAACAGTCAGTAGAGACATCCTACTATTGCCTCTAGCCAAATAGATCAGATCTATAGCTACCGGGGTAGCATGCTATTTGCGATGGAGTGGAAGCCGTAATGACTTCGAATTCACATGCTGTTTGCTTGAGTATGGTTTCACTAATGCGACCTGCCCGAGCTACTGCTGTGACTCATGAGTGCACCAGAAACTGGAGTGCAGATCTACCAACGTAATTTGAATGACTGTGACTGTTGCTAGTATACTCTACCTAAGCATACACAGTGACTCAGTTCATGACTGACTCCTGATGTCGCAGTAGGCTCACCAACCTATAAGAGGTGCAGCCAACCATGTAATCGAAGAGACAGTGACTATAGGATGCAACGAAGCCTTTTGAGCGTACCATGGTTGGACGAAGCTGGTGAAAGGGAGTGATGAGTCGCAACACCTATTAGCGCGAAATCTTGGCGGCGCACCGCACACATTGAATTGCCCCACCGGCCGCCGCCACTTCTCACTTTCTGTATCATAAGGGACCCCGACTACCTACCGCCCGGACACCCCCGACAACACAACCACAACCGCAAATATGTCCAAAACAGCAGGGTGAGTTTATGCGCACCTTTTTCGGCCTTTCTATGCCTACCGTCCTTCCATGTCGCCCCTACGTCGCTGCAAGCCGCATATGAAGCCACGAGCTTCTGCGTACATCTCTCCGGGTTCTAGAGCATCAGGCTGACAATACCACTACAGCCGCACCGACTGGGCGGAAGAAGAAGACGAGGAGTCCTCCCTCACCTCCCTCCCACCCCAACAAGTCATCAAGAACAAAGACGGCACCGAAACCGTAATCTCCTACCGCATCGGCGAAGACGGCAAGAAATACAAGACAACACGGCGCATCAAGAAGACCGTCGTAAAGCAAATCGTAAACCCCCGCGTCGCCGAACGAAAGCAATGGGCGAAATTCGGACAAGAAAAGGGCAAGCCCGCCGGCCCACAAACAGACACCGTCTCCGTCGCCGAAAACATCGCCTTCCGCCCCGTCTCCAACTGGAAAGCCAGCAACGAAGATAAGGGCGACGAAGCGAAGAAGAAGGCGGAGCTCAAGAACGCAAAGATCAAGTGCCGTATTTGCCAGGGAGACCATTTCACCACAAAATGTCCCTTCAAGGACACCATGGCCCCCGAAGGCGATGTCGCCCCCGCGGAAATGCCAGACGATGCGCCCGGCGGTGCAGGAGGCAGTCTGGGCACCGGCTCTGGCGGCTACGTTCCTCCTCATCTGCGTGGCCGTGCTGGCGCAGGCGAGAAGATGGGCGGCAAATTCGACCGCGACGATAGCGCTACTCTGCGTGTTACCAACGTGTCTGAGTTCGCCGAAGAGCAAGATCTGCGCGACATGTTCTCCAAGTACGGACATGTTACTCGTGTTTTCCTTGCCAAGGACAGGGAGACGGGTCGCGCCAAGGGCTTTGCGTTTGTTAGTTATGCGGATCGGTCGGATGCCGCGAAGGCGTGTGAGAAGATGGATGGATGTAAGTTTTTGGATAAGCCTGTGGTTTTGGGTGTTGTTGCTAACTTTTGTGATCAGTCGGTTTCGGACATCTTATTCTCCGCGTGGAGTTCGCTAAGAAGGCTTAAGTGCACGGGAAGGACATTTGTGATGGCGATATGATCATTGCAATTTGGCGTTCGGGGGTGGTTTCACGGGCTATGATATCTGTAGATATGGGTCTCTCCGTGCTGGACGATAGCTATCGTTTGTGAATGCAAACGAAGCTGCTTCTCATGAATATCAACGATAGAGTGCTCGCTTTGAACTCGGATTCACACATCGCCCATCATCAGTGCACCATTACGCGGAGTTCAAAACACTAGCATTCGCGTAATAAGAATAACTCTAACCAACAAGTCCAACTAATCTCCAGCAATTCAAGGGTACGCAGCATCCATCACATCATCTCTCTGACCCCGACCAGCCGATGACTCAAGACCCGACTCTTCTATCCTTCAGAGCCCAGATTCCATTGCACCCTGCCTCTTCCAGGACCCTGGAACTGGCCGATTGGCACCGGCTTAGGCTGCTGAATAATATCGCTGTTAGTCCTAGGGATCGTTTGGACGACTGGCTTGGGAGTGTTGGCCGTGGTGTGAAAGACCGTGTCACTGCTGCCTCTAGGGAGCTTGGGCTTTTGGATGTGGTGAGGTGACCAGGGCGTGTTGAAGTCGTTGACGAAGGGGGTTTGGGCAGGTATCGACTGGGCGGGCGGTGAGAACTGAGGTGACTGCTGTATTAGTTGTGGTGAGCCTTGCGCGTAGTCGATGAGGAGGCTAGGTTTTGTGAGTATACAAGGGCCGGAGATCGTAAGAAGGGCGATCTTACTCCTGTGGTTGAGCACTGCCCCTTCGACTTGGCTGCACACTGCTCGCCACACTGCCTCCACCCGCTACACTGCCCGGCGCACTCCCGTACATCGCTGCATGATGTGACTGTGGCGTGGCGGGCAACCATCCACTACTCGTGATGCCCTCGGCGTCCATAAGTCGCTGGAGCAGATCTTCGGTGATGACGAGCAGGTGTTCCATGGCACCGAGACGCGAGTCCTCTTTCGCAGAGCAGCAGTGTACGTAGGATCTACTCGAAGGATTGTGCTCGACGATGCAAGCTCCAATTTTTCTTGAGGAAGTCGGAGCGAAACTTATCACGTCTAGACAACGATTCGGTCCATATATCGCGCGCGCGTTCGCTGTAACAGGTCAGTCAATCTGTTTCACGCGCAAGGAACTGCGAAAGGTACAGACCGAGTACTCTTGTCCGCGTGCTTTCCAGAGAGTCCTCCGAGTCTTTGTCCTCCATGCGATGGAGAATCTGACTCGCCGTTCGTTCCAGCGCCAGGCTCTCGTAACTGCCGCTCTTGCCGTGCTTCATTTCTTTGAGCGTCTCGATCATAGCGGTCAGCCGTCAATACCCGAGAGAGGTTCGACTTCTTGGATTTGTTCGACTGTCCCGATGAAGATGCGGTAGAGTCACCCGTGTCTGCGCGCCTGATAGGTCCGAACTTGTCGAACGTCGTCAGTTCTCTGGCGAGGTTCTTGAGGGAAGATGTTCGAGTGAGATCTGAATTCGAGTTTGTTCGACTCAGGGCTGGTGAAGTTCCAGCTGATCTTGAACCGTCAAGTTGGCGGGTACCCCTGCGCTTTTCGAGCCGAAGTTGATGGAGTCTCTCTTCCTGATGTGCGGCTTCTTTTGTACGCTGCTCCTGTCTAGCAAGATAGACGTCCCGAACGCTGGTATATCGGTCTAGACGATGAGGATTCTTGCTATGATATGGGTTAAGCTGAGGTCCTAGTGCAATTCTCTCCGCAAGGGTTGGGGGAAGAGCTGGCTGCGAGTGTCTCCTTGACCGGCTTGAAGTTTGGGTAGAAGTTTGAGATGCGCTCGACGTGCTTGATCTGATCGAGATGGGTCTAGTGCCGGATCCTGTGGAGTTAGCTCTCGCTAGGCCGGGTCGCCCGTATGGGGGATCCAGGATGGTCGTTTCTTGTATGGTTGCGAGCTTTAGGCTCTGCCGATATTGTTCTTGCCAATACCAGGCTGGAGGTGCGCAGGAACCGCAGGTAAATGGGAACGTTGTTACGTTCGCGAATCGGCCCTGCTGAAGTCTGCTGTCAACTCTGATCTCACGACCTTCACCATGAAACTTG
>Ga0265797_10011628_pt1 | contig 10985 bp, 10 predicted proteins | sample P2T30metagenome_FD_192433 | JGI IMG/M metagenome (GOLD analysis project Ga0265797, IMG submission 192433) | Plant litter microbial communities from East Loma Ridge, Irvine, California - P2 T30 | ecosystem: Environmental > Terrestrial > Plant litter > Unclassified | place: USA: California... | reverse complement strand
GCCAGCCCGACCTTCTTGCCGCCGGGGCGCGCGCGCGCGGCGGCCATGATGATGCCGGTCTTGATCAGGCCCTGGGTATCGAACACGTAGTCGTACTGTTCGGCGCGCAGGTCATTCCAGAAGGCGCGCATCTCGGCGCGCACGGCCTTGTCCTTGAGCCCCTTTTTCCAGCGCCGCAGGGCGAACGGAATCACCTTGCGCACCATCGGGTTCAGGCGCACCAGGCTGACATAGCTTTCTTCGACCACCCAGTCGACCTGGGCGCCGGGATGGTGGCGCAGGATATCCGCGACCATCGGCAGGTTGTGCAGGACGTCGCCCAGGGACGACACCCGCACCAGGAGAATTTTCATTGTTTACGGCGTCATCAATCAGAACGGCAGTTTGGCATCCGGTTTCGCGGCCAGGATCACGCGCGCGAATTCCTTCCGGATGCGGTCTAGGGCTTCCGGCGTCTCGCCCTCGAAGCGCAGCACCACGACCGGGGTCGTGTTGGAGCTGCGCGCCAGGCCGAAGCCATCCGGGTATTCCACGCGCAGGCCGTCGATATCGATCACGCGCTCGGCACCCGGGAACTCGGCATCACGACGCAGCTTGTCGATCAGCGCGAAGTTCTCGCCTTCCTGCAGCTGCAGCTGCAGTTCCGGGGTGCTCGATGCCTTCGGCAGGCCGTTCAGCAGGCTCGAGGGATCAAGTTCGCGGGTCAGGATCTCGAGCAGGCGCGCGCCGGTGTACAGGCCGTCGTCGAAGCCGAACCAGCGGTCCTTCCAGAAGATGTGGCCGCTCAACTCGCCTGCCAGCGGGGCGCCGGTTTCCTTCAGCTTGGCCTTGAGCAGCGAGTGGCCGGTCTTCCACATCAGCGGGCGGCCGCCATGCTGTTCGATCCACGGGCCGAGGTGGCGCGTGCACTTGACGTCGTACAGGATCTCGGCGCCCGGGTTGCGCGACAGGACGTCGGCCGCGTACAGCATCATCTGGCGGTCCGGGAAGATGATCTGGCCATCCTTGGTGACCACGCCCAGGCGGTCGCCGTCGCCGTCGAAGGCCAGGCCGATCTCGGCGTCGGAGGTCTTCAGCGTCTCGATCAGGTCCTGCAGGTTTTCCGGATGGGCCGGGTCCGGGTGGTGATTCGGGAAGTGGCCATCCACCTCGCAGAACATCTCGATGACCTCGCAGCCCATGGCGCGGAACAAATCGCCCGCGAAGGCGCCGGCCACGCCGTTGCCGGCATCGACCGCGATCTTGATCGGCCGCGCGATCTTGACGTCGCCGGCGATGCGCTGGATGTAGGCGTCGCGGATGTCGTGGGTGGAGTAGCCGCCCTGCGTATCTGCAGGCTTGAAGTCGTCGCGCTCGATGGTCTGGTACAGGCCCAGGATCGCGTCGCCGTAGATCGCCTCGCCGGCCAGCACCATCTTGAAGCCGTTGTAGTCCGGCGGATTGTGGCTGCCGGTGACCATGATGCCGGAACGCGCATCGAGCACGTTCGTACCGAAATACACCATCGGGGTGGCGACCATGCCGAGGTCGATCACGTCGGCGCCGGCGGCCTGCAGGCCTTCCGCCAATGCCTTGGCCAGTCCCGGCCCCGACAGGCGGCCGTCGCGGCCGATCACGACCTTGCGCTCTCCCTTGGCCAATGCGGCGGCGCCGAATGCCTGCCCGATCCTGCGGGCGATGCCCTCGTCCAGCGTGCTGCCGATTACACCGCGGATGTCATAAGCCTTGAAAATCGTTTTCGAGAGAGGGACCATGGATTACCTTGCTGAGCGGCAGTAGGGACGCCGTTATTGAACAGGCGGCAAAAGTCGATATTGTAACGGCAAGCCGGAGCGATGGGAATTCGGCCGGTGTGCGAGGCGGCTTTGGTGCGCGAAGGCGCGGCGGGGACTTGAAACAGGCTGCGGACTAATAAAGCAGCTTGATGTAGTAATGATGTAGCAGCGATGTAGGAAAATCGCTAAACAAACGGGAGTATTCCCACTTATGGAAATACTCCCCTTAAACAACGAATCAGATTCAGACGCGCAGTTTATCCAGCGATTTACCGCCTTCGACCCATTCCTTGACCCACTTCGGCTGGCGGCCACGGCCGGTCCATTGCTGCGAAGCGTCGTCAGGATTGCGGAAACGGACCGCGACCGAACCCGGGTTGGCAGTCGCTTTTGCGCCACGTCCGCTGGTATTGATCAGGTCTTTCAGGGGCATCCCGACGCTTTGTGCAATCGCCAGGATCTGTTCGCGCGCTTTTTGCAGGTCTTGGTGCTCACGCTTTTTCATTTCCTGCTTGACCTGCTCCTGCAGGTTACGCAAATCGCCCAAGGACATATTAGACAGATCCATCGTCGTTCCTTATAAGTAAAGTTGAACCGAATTCAGCGAATTATCACCAATTGTCGCAATATACTACAACTTCGATGTTTAATCAGTTTTTTTGTTCCAAATGAGCCAGCGTGGCGACTTGAATCGAACAATACGCGCATACAACCAAACGTAACTGATAATGAACAACAAACTGAAGAATATCAAAACTTCTGTATTTTTCCAGAACACGGTTGCAGGTATAACCGCGGTCAATGAAAACAGCCACAGGTAAGGCGAGGTGCGCGCATTCCGTTTCAGCAGTGCGCGTGCCTCCTTTGGACCAACAGTCCATTGCACAATTCGCCGAAAAATCAGGCTATGCAGATGTATTCCATCCGGTACCGCAGGTGATTTTCCTCTTAAAAACATTCGGCGATAAGCGGAAAATATCGTTTCAAAAGCGGGATATATCAGCAGCAGCGCAGCATACCATGTCGATACCTGCGGATTGCGCATCACCAGCAGCAGTGCCAGCTCGCCCAGCATGAAGCCGATGAAGTAGGCGCCGCCGTCGCCCAGGAAGATCAGGCCGACCGGGTAATTCCAGATCAGGAAACCGGCAGTCGCCCCCGCCACCGTCAATGCCGATACCAGGATGAACATGTCGCCCACCTGCCAGCCGACATAAGCGAGCGACACCAGCATGAAGATTGTCACCACGCTGGCAAGGCCGTTGAAACCGTCGATGATATTCACTGCATTCGCGATCCCGGCCACCGCCAGTACCGTCAGCGGCAATGCGATCCATAGTGAATGCAGCGGCCAGGTCGCGAACGGCATGTCGAGGCGTGCGATTTTCGCATCGAGTACCAGATAGCCGAGCAGGGCCGCCAGCATCGTTAATACCAGCCGCCGCGATGCCCTCACCTTTCCCGTATAGTCTTCGACGATACCGCCGATAAATGCAATCGACGCGCATACCAGCAGCGCCAGCAGCCAATAGCCGAGATCGGGAACGCGCCAGGCGGAAATCGCCGCACTCAGGGTCACGGCAAGGAAAATCGGCAGCCCGCCGATACGCGCGACCGCATGCACGTGCACTTTCTGGACGCCGCTGAAATTGCTGTCGAGTGCCGGACCGTGCAATTTCGAATGCCTGATGACCAGCAGGGTCAACAATGCAGAGGCGACAAAGCTGACGAGGAATGAAAACATTTATTATTTAATTACCCGCAAGGCAATGCATCGCGCCGAATCGGCGTCAAGGCCGGAACCGTCGAGTTTACGCGTGCCGCACCTCGCGCCGATTGAGCAAGATCGGGATAATCATGCAGACTGCACGAGCGCGCCCGAATCATTTAGTATCCAGCCATGAGAACCTATGTCATTGGCGACCTCCAGGGTTGCGCCCACGAAGCCGGCCTGTTGCTGGACCGGATTGCCGGCGATGCGGCAGCGCCGGAACAAGCACGCATCCTCTTTGTCGGGGATTTGATCAACCGCGGCCCCGAATCGCTGGCCGCGCTGCGCCGCATGAAATCCTTGTCCGAAACCAGCGAGGGCCGTATCGACGCCCTGCTCGGCAATCACGACCTGCACCTGCTGGCGGTCGCGGCCGGCGTGCGCAAGGCGAGCCGCTCCGACACCCTGGACGAAATCCTGGCTGCGCCCGAGCGCGACGAACTGATCGCCTGGCTGCGGCGGCGGCCATTGGCGATGTTCGTCGAGGCCCACTTGCTTGTGCACGCTGGGGTACCGCCGCAATGGACGGCGGCGCAGACGATGGCGCTGGCCGGCGAAGTCGAGGCCGTGCTGCGCGGCGACGGCTGGGTCGACTTCCTGCGCCAGATGTACGGCAACCAACCCGACCGCTGGGACGACAGCCTGCAGGGCATCGAGCGCCTGCGCTGCATCGTCAACGCGCTGACGCGCATGCGCCTGTGCTGGCCGGACGGGTGCATGGACTTCGAGCACAAGGAAAGCGACAAGGGGCCGGAGGGTTCGGATCTGCAGCCGTGGTTCGACCTGGCGGACCGGAAAACGCTTGATACGACCGTGGTGTTCGGGCACTGGTCGGCGCTGGGGGTGGTGCTGCGGCCGAACCTGGTGGGCCTGGACAGCGGCTGCGTGTGGGGCGGGAAGCTGACGGCGGTGTGCCTGGACGACCGCTCGCTGCTTCAGGTGGATTGTCCGGAATATCGGCCGCACAGCGGCAAGCAGTAGAGGCGGCCCGTAATCTCAAAACGTCGTTCCCGCGAAGGCGGGAACCCAAGTTCTGCGTGCACTACCGATACGCATGCAACTTGGGTCCCCGCCTGCGCGGGGACGACGTGCTGGGGTTGCAGACTACAACGCGCTTATTGCACCTCTACAGCCCCCAGCGCCTGCGCAATCGCCTCCCGCGCCTGCACCGCCAGCTCGCGCCGGTGCGCGCCCTGCGATGCAATCGGCTGCAGACAGCCCAGCCGCGCCACCACCGGCTCGCCCTGCAAAATGCGCAGGATGCTGTCGACGAAGGTGGTCGCGCCGGTGTAGTCGACCGCCGCATGCCAGTCGCCGCGTGCATCGACGTAGGCCAGTGCGTAGGGCTGCACCGGCACCCGCGCGTCGATCGCCGCCTCCAGCAGGTTGGCGTGGAAAGGCAGCAGCTGGCCCTGGCTGGCCGTGGTCCCTTCCGGGAAGAAGGCGACGCGCTGGCCCTGGCCGAGGGCATCGACCAGGCCCTTGAAGATGTGGCGCAGATCGCGCCGGTTGCCGCGCGCGATGAAGACGGTGCCGGCCTGCGCCACCAGCCAGCCGAGCACCGGCCAGGCGCGGATCTCGGCCTTGGCCACGAAGCGGCACGGGTGCAGGGCATTGATGACGAAGATGTCGAGCCAGGAGATGTGGTTCGACACGATCAGCGCGTGCTCGAGCGGCGGCGCAAACACAGCGGCGCCGGCCATGTGCTCGACGCGCACCCGGCAGATCGCCAGCAGGCGCGCCGACCAGCGCCGCACCAGGCGTTCGCGCAGGCGTGCGCCGGCCCACGGGAATACCAGGGCGCAGGTGCCCAGGCCCCGCAGCAGGTGGAAGACGAGGCGCGCCAGGCGCCATGCAAGCTGGATGTTCAAGGTCATCGACATGCCGTGCCAAAAACCGAACGCGCCGCGTGCGTTCGCGGCGCGTCCGATTTTACCGGCTTTCCAACAGCGTCAGCGCTCGTACGCGACCTGGCCGGCGACGATGGTCGCCCGCACCTGCCCCGCCAATTCGTAGCCGAGGAAGGGCGTGTGCTTGCCCTGGCTGGCCAGGCTCGATGCGGCGACGGTCCAGCGCGCGTCCGGGTCGAACAGCACCACATCGGCGTTCGCACCCACGCTCAGGGTGCCGGCCGCCAGGCCCGCGGTGCGCGCGGCATCGGCGGTGATGCGTGCGATCGCGCGCGACAGCACGCCATCGGCGGCGCCGCCCTGCTCGTGCGCCCACTTCAGCATCAGCGCCAGCAGCAGTTCGAGGCCGGTGGCGCCGGGCGAGGCTTCAGCGAAGGGCAGCAGCTTTTCGTCGTCGTCGACCGGGGTATGGTCGGAGCACACGGCATCCACGGTACCGTCCAGCACCGCGGCGCGGATCGCTTCGCGGTCGCGCTGGCTGCGCAGCGGCGGCGTCAGGCGTGCGTTGGGGTCGAAGAAGCCGATGTCGGCGTCGGTCATGTGCAGGTGGTGCACGCCGACGTCGCAGCTGACAGCGAGACCCTCTTTCTTGGCGGCGCGGATCAGGTCGAGCGCGGCGGCGGACGAGATGCGGCACAGGTGCACACGCGCGCCGCTGGCACGCATCAGTTCGAAGATCGTGTGCAGGGCGATGGTCTCGGACATCACCGGCACCCCGGACAGGCCCAGGCGGGACGCCAGCGGGCCGCTGTGGGCCACACCGCCGAAGCCGATGTGCGGGTCCTGCGGACGCAGCCAGACCGTGTAGCCGAAGGTTTTGGCGTACTGCATGGCACGCAGCAGCACGGTGGTGTCTTCGATCGGATGCTCGGCCTGGGCAAAGCCGATGCAGCCGGCTTCGGTCAGCTCGGCCATCTCGGTCAGCGCCTTGCCCTTCAGGCCCATCGTCAATGCGCCGAGCGGGTGCACGTTGGCCTGGTTCAGGTTGCGTGCGCGGTGCTTCAGCATCTCGACCAGGCCCGGCTCGTCCAGCACCGGATCGGTGTCGGGCGGGCACACCAGCGTGGTCACGCCGCCCTGCATCGCGGCGCGCATTTCCGACTCCAGCGTGGCCTTGTATTCGTAGCCCGGCTCGCGCAGGCGCACCGACAGATCGACCAGGCCGGGCGCGACCACCAGGCCGGCGGCGTCGATGGTGCGTGCGGCCGTGAAGCCGTCCGGCGCGCTGCCGACAGCCACCACTTTACCGTCGCCGATGTACAGGTCCTGCACCGCGTCGATGCCGTTGGCCGGGTCGATCACGCGGCCGTTCTTGATATGTAAATTCATGCTCATGCGTGTCCACCTGCCAGAATGCTCATCACCGCCATCCGGGTGGCGATACCGAAGGTCACCTGCGGCAGGATCACCGCCTGCGACCCGTCCGCCACCTGCGAATCGATCTCGACGCCGCGGTTCATCGGCCCCGGGTGCATCACGATCGCATCCGGCTTGGCCAGCGCCAGGCGTTCCGGCGTCAGGCCGTAGCTCTTGAAATATTCCTGCGCCGACGGCAGCAGCGCGCCCGACATGCGTTCGTTCTGCAGGCGCAGCATGATGATCACGTCGACGTCCTTCAAGCCTTCGTTGATGTCGGTGAAGACGCGCACGCCCATCTGTTCCAGGCCGCCCGGCAGCAGCGTGTGCGGGCCGATCGCGCGCACTTCCGGCACGCCCAGCGTGGTCAGCGCGTGGATGTCCGAACGCGCCACGCGGCTGTGCAGGATGTCGCCGACAATGGCCACGCGCAGGTTGGTGAAGTCCTTCTTGTAGTGGCGGATGGTGTACATGTCGAGCAGGCCCTGGGTCGGGTGCGCATGCCGTCCGTCGCCGGCGTTCACCACGTGCACGTGGTTCTGCTTCGTGTCGTTCAGGTGCTTGGCGATCAGGTAGGGCGCGCCCGACTGCGCGTGGCGCACCACGAACATGTCCGCATGCATGGCGGCCAGGTTGTCGATCGTGTCCAGCAGCGATTCGCCCTTCGAGGTCGACGAGGCCTGGATGTTCAGGTTGATGACGTCGGCGGACAGGCGCTTGGAGGCGATTTCGAAGGTGGTGCGGGTGCGCGTCGAGTTCTCGAAGAACAGGTTGAACACGCTCTTCCCGCGCATCAGCGGCACCTTCTTGACCTCGCGGTCGGAAATGCTCACGAAGCTCGAGGCGGTGTCGAGGATGTGGTTGATGATGGCCTTGGGCAGCCCTTCGATGGTGAGCAGGTGCTGCAGCTCGCCGTTCTTGTTCAGTTGCGGGTTATTGTACAGAGTCGGCATTGTCGTCTTCGATCGTGAGCGAGAGTTGGCCGGCAGCGTCGCGTGCCAGCGACAGCGACTGCCCGGCGGCGAGCGTGGCCTGGGTGCCGACGAAATCGGCGGCCACCGGCAGTTCGCGGCCGCCGCGGTCGGCCAATGCCGCCAGCATGATGCGCTGCGGGCGGCCGTAGTCGAACAGCACGTTGATCGCCGCGCGCACGGTGCGTCCGGTGTACAGCACGTCGTCGACCAGCAGGATGGTGGCGCCGTCGACGTTGAAGTCGATGCGGGTCGGCTTCACGTCCGGGTGCAGGCCCTTTTTGGCGTAGTCGTCGCGGTAGAACGAGACGTCGATGAAGCCGAGGCGTTTTTCGAGGCCGAGATCAAAGGCAAGCCGCTCGGCCAGCCAGGCGCCGCCGGAATGGATGCCGACGATGGCGGCGTCGGGTACGCCGGCCAGGCCGCTGCGCACCGCGTCGAGCAGGCTGCGGTACAAGGCCTCGGCGTCGAAGGCGTCGGCCTTAGAAGTTGGATTGGACATGGTCGTCAAAGTATTGTTGCAAAATGATGGCGGCGGCCTTGGCGTCGATGATCTCGCCACGCTTGGCCTGGATCACGGCCGACGAATAGCGTTCGTCGACCAGCTCGACAGGCAGATTGAAACGGCCGTGCAATTGATTGGCGAAGCGGCGCGCGCGCAGGGTCATGTCGTGCTCGGCGCCGTCCGGATGGCGCGGCTCGCCGACCACCAGGCGCGCCGGCTTCCACTGGTCGACGAGATCGCCGATGACCTTGAAGCGGGTCGCGTTGTCGATGGCCTTGATCACGGACAGGGGCTGTGCCTGTCCGGTGAGGGTATTGCCCATGGCAATACCGATGCGCTTGATGCCGAAGTCGAAGCCTAAAACGATATCTACCATTACCGGGACAGGACTCCCTCAAGCATGGCCGGCCTCGGAGGCTAGCATGAACGGATCGATACCCAGCAGCTTGATGGCGGCGTTGTAGCGTTCCTCGATCGGCAGGTCGAACAGCACGTGGGCGTCGGCGCCGACGGTCAGCCAGCCGTTGCGCGCGATCTCTTCCTCAAGCTGGCCCGGACTCCAGCCGGCATAGCCGATCGAGACCAGCATGCGCTGCGGGCCGTTACCGTTGGCGACGGCTTCGAGCACGTCGATCGAGGTGGTGAAGGCGACGTCCGGGGTGACGCTCAGCGACGATGAATACCGGCCCGACGGCGAATGCAGCACGAAGCCGCGATCGTCCTGGACCGGACCGCCGAACATGATCGGCTCGTCGACCACGCTGTCGCGCAGGCCCTCGGCCACTTTCAGGTCGATGCGGTCGAACAGCACCTCCATCGTCATGTCGGTGGGCTTGTTGATGACGACGCCGAGCACGCCCTTGTCGTTATGCTCACATATATAGACGACGGTGCCGCCGAAGATCGGATCGTTCATCGACGGCATGGCGATCAGGAAATGATTAGCCAGATCCAATACGGGCGCCGCAGGCTGCAGAACGCCTGTGCCTTCCTGGGCCAGTCCGGGCATGATAAGAGGGTTGCCGACCTTGGTTTTTTTCATGCTCATACTCTCTGTTGGCTCACTCTCTGTGTTCGAAAATGCTGGAAAAACCCGTTGCGCATGAATTGCCATGGACGGTGCTTCCAGAACCTTCTTTTACCGCGGTATGCACACTTCAAGCTTGGGCTTTCGCTAGTTTACACTGATTTCCAGACGCGGCCTTTGGAAGCCGCATTTCTGGGGATTACCCCTCACTCCGAACACAGAAGATGACTATGAGAAATTCGTTGGTGTGGTTCCGGCGCGACTTGCGCCTGGACGACCATGCCGCCTTGCATCACGCCCTGCTTTCCCGGCGCAACGTGGTGGGCGTATTCGTATTCGATACCGACCTCCTGGACGGTTTGCCGGCCGACGACCGGCGCGTGCAATTTATCCACGACAGCGTGCGTGAACTCGACGAACGCCTGCGCACATCCGGAGGTTACCTCATCGTGCGGCGCGGGCGCGCCGCGCAGGAGATCGCCGCGCTGGCTGCCGAGCTCGATGTGGAGTCGGTCTACGCCAACCACGACTACGAACCGCAGGCGATCGCGCGCGACCGCGCCGTGGCCGAGGCGCTGCGCCAGGCCGGACGCAGCCTGCAGACTTTCAAGGACCAGGTGATTTTCGAAAGGGACGAGGTGCTGACCCTGGCCGGCGGCCCGTTCTCCGTATTCACACCGTATAAAAACGCCTGGCTCAAGCGGCTGGCGGCGCAGCCGGAAGCGCTGGCGCCGTTCGAGACGCTGCCGCACCTGGACGCGCTGGCGCCCCGCCCCGCCGGCCATGCGCTGCCGTCGCTGCAAGACCTCGGCTTCCGGCCGAATGCCGTGCCGATCGATGTGCCCGGCATGACCGGCGCCGAGCGCACCCTGGCGGCGTTCTCGCACCGGCTGGCCGCCTACGACACCGAGCGCGATTTCCCGGCGCGCGACGCCACCTCGCGCCTGTCGGTGCACCTGCGCTTCGGCACGCTGTCGATCCGGCTGCTTGCGCGCATGCTGCGCCAGCGCATTGAGGACGGCAGCGGCGGCCCCGGCGCGCCGGTGTGGCTGTCGGAACTGATCTGGCGCGAGTTCTACATGATGATCCTGGCGCGCAATCCGCGCGTGCTCACGCAATCGTTCAAGCTGGCCTTCGACGCCGTGCGCTGGGATGACGGCGCGGATGCCGAGGCCCTGTTCGCGGCCTGGTGCGCAGGCCGCACCGGCTACCCGCTGGTGGACGCCGCCATGCTGCAGCTGAACCGCACCGGCTTCATGCACAACCGCCTGCGCATGGTGACGGCCAGTTTCCTGACGAAGGATCTGGGCATTGACTGGCGCCGCGGCGAGCGCTATTTCGCGCAGCAGCTGAACGACTACGAACTGTCCTCGAACAACGGCGGCTGGCAGTGGGCGGCGTCGACCGGCTGCGATGCGCAGCCGTGGTTCCGCATCTTCAATCCGGTGACGCAGTCGCGCCGCTTCGATGCGGCCGGGGATTTCATTCGCGCGTATCTGCCGCAGCTGGCCGGGCTGGAGGGGGCGGCGGTTCATGCGCCGTGGCTGGCCAAGGCGGCGGTGCTGGAGAAGGCGGGGGTGGTGCTGGGGCGGGATTATCCGCTGCCTGTCGTCGATCATGAACAGGCGCGGGCGAAGACGCTGGCGCGGTTTGGGGCCTTGATGCAGGCG
>Ga0265797_10011626_pt1 | contig 10987 bp, 10 predicted proteins | sample P2T30metagenome_FD_192433 | JGI IMG/M metagenome (GOLD analysis project Ga0265797, IMG submission 192433) | Plant litter microbial communities from East Loma Ridge, Irvine, California - P2 T30 | ecosystem: Environmental > Terrestrial > Plant litter > Unclassified | place: USA: California... | reverse complement strand
TTTCAATACGTGCGTAGAGTGGTGAAGCCATGTGTTCCTGGTGAATGAATGTACGGATGGCGAGGAAAGATTGACATGGCGGCTCTTGTGCGGGAGTCGGCTTTGATGATGCAGGGCTGTCCGCCATCCCCTAGAAGACGGATGAACCATCAAGGTGGCCGGGATTTCCTTTGGGACAAGCCTAGACCTGATCTTGGTTTAGGGCCGAGATGCCCGCTAGCCCAAATCGGAACCTCGGCGATTACGTTCCACGTCGTCTGCTACTACAGCGAGTCAACAACTTCGCCTCTTTGAACTTGCACGATATGTCCGTCTCTAGCGCAATGCAAACGGGCCGATGCGATGAAAGCAGCCATGTGCGTGCTAATGTACCTTGAACACACCTACACTTCACTGCCTCCTTGCCACGCAACCAGTACGAGGCCACGGCGCCCTCCCCAGCCTGTCACTTGTCGTTTGCTCAAGGTTCGCACGTGCCTCTCCACCTTTCTACGTCCCGCGTCCGATCAAACATGCCCCCGACAAAAGCAACAGCAACAAGACAGCACAAGGTGCGCCTTGCCAACTCTTCCACCACACTGCATAATGCTCTAAGAATACTCGTTCTTGCCACATCTCATTCTCGAAATCCTTGCCCCCTATCTTTGCACAGCTGCGAGGGTGTGACTGGTGGATCTGGTGGAAAGGTTAGACACGTAGTAATGACCACCAAATGCTTTCACCGATGAGAACCCAGCTGAAGCCAAGGCCCTTTCAACGTCATACACCGCAGTTTAGATTAGCACGGCACAGCCTACCTAGAGTCATGATTGCGCAGGGACCAAGCGACAGCACATGTGAAGGCCTAGTCATCTTTCTGTCGGATCTAGATACTCGTATCGTCTGCACTTTACCCATCGGCCTTTCTCCGTACCATCCAAGGTCAACTGAGTTGAAACTAAAACACCCGAATTTGTGGAAGGTATTGGTTCGACGGATTCAGTTGAGCGGGGCTAGCAGACTTAGGTAACCCGGACGGTGGGGACCTTTGCTACGCTCTACTTATGGCTAGAGAGTGGCGTTAAGTGCTTTTTCACGTCCCAGCCTTGCCCAACTTTCACACGGGCCGAGCAGAGCAGTCTCGGGCCGGCACTAAACCGAGCTGCTTAGATCCAAGGAAGCTGCTAACCTAACCTCACAATAGTAACACACGGAAGCCAGAAAAAGTGTTTTTACATACCGAGGCGTCATCTCCCACTGAGCAGAGAGAAACACTATGCACCCGTGCGGTGACAAAAGATAAGAGTATATACCTCTTGTTCAACACACTTTATGAGCGTCAAGTCACGACGAAGCTGATATCAAACGACGTTTTACATGGATAGATTTGGCTGTGTGTCCTGCGGATTTATAGCTGCAGACCAAGTACCTCATAAGTATTACCGTCCCGCCCGCTGCCATTACCTAATAGTCAAGATTGAAAGATCCCGCCCGTAACCGAGCGGCTGGCTGTGCATATGACAATCTTGAGCTGCAAACTCGGAAGTATGCTCGCGGTGGATGAAGGGAGGGCAATTTTACCAATCGTTTTGGCCTGGAGCAGAAGCACTGAAGTATGTAGTCGACAATTACATCATTAAACGAATATACCATCACTGGCACATTCACACACAATGCCTCACAAAACAGCCCAAACTATCAAATATTTCGGTAGCGAAGACGTGAAAATAGGACACCAAAGACACAAGAAAATACATGATGAGATCATACTTGCGTGTGCTACAGATGACTTTCTCTCTCCTGCCTTATTCGGTCAATGGTGTGCAAAACGCCCCATCACCCTCTATATCCACAAATGATCCACAGCAGCAATCTCACACTATCCATATTACATCAGGGAATTCTAGAAAGCAAATACACACTTATTTAGGTGTGCTGCTCCACTCTCACGAGAAAAGAAGGGAAAAAAAAAGAAAGAATGCAGGAATTTGAGATGAAGCAGCTCGGCAGTACCGAACACTGGATGCACTACTTTAGCCCTTCCCCACAATATCGCGACTCGCCTTCACAAGCCAGACAGCTAAAACGCGGCGAGTCGACGCTTGAGTAAACTCTGTTTTTTTTTCTTCGAGATCCTGGTTCTCCAATCTATTCGTGAATCTAGCAGCACGCTTTCCATCTGTACGCCGTGGATTACCCTGCACCAATCATTTTCTCACAATGTTGAATCCAACGGAGCCTCAATTCTGCGCAGAGATTGGTTCGAGACCTTATTTTCGCATCTTGAACGGCTCCTTGGAAACGGGACGCGGGGCTCGATGGCTTGACGGGTAACTTTCTACGTCACTACTGTTGTGATCTCACACCCCCTTTTTTCTCACTTACACATACCCCACCCCTTCGCACTGATGGAGCACGTCCACGCTGTCTGTCAGATTGTCTGCACACACCGATCGCATCCACCACTGTCACAGATCGCCTCCGCACGGGCAGATCGACGCTCTCCCGTCGGATTGTTTCCGCACTGCCAGGCCCCCTTCCACACCGACAGACCAGGTACCCCTCCACTCTGGGCCGATCAGCTCCCCTCCCCCTCCTTCGCCCCTCACCTTGACTTCCTTCTACTGCTACAGACCCCTTTTGTCCGCATCTTAGCCAAATCCTTGCGTCGATGCCAAATCCGGCAAATCCCTCATACCCAAAAAGCCCCTATCATGCTCTGATCTCTTTGCATGTGAGCAAAAAATAGATACAATCCACCTCATCTAACACGGCCGTCAGGTTACAAATATCCAATGTCTCATTGAGATGGATAGTGTGTTTGAAAAGACCTTAGCACGTTCGGACACCATCACCACTTGCCCCCCACCTTCACTAATACTCAACACGAAAACAGTGAATCTCGTAGAGCCCACAAATCGTGTACGATTGGTAATGATAGCAGTTACATTTCACGCTCAATTATCCCCCTGAGTACTGTTCTCCTTGTCGACCCACAACACTAGCTATAGTTTATGCCCATTACTTTTGTGGAACATTCAGTGGTTTGCGGAACAATGTCCGAGTCCTATCACGAAAATACAATTGTTGATGCATAAACGTATTCCCAGCGGGACCATGAGAGGTTGCCGACTGCGCTGGTCATGGCGTCATGTATGCCGCTGACTGAAAACCATCATTGCATCTTAACAATACAAGGCATACAGTTCAAAAATATACCACACCCCAGTTTTTCTCAATTCTACATACCAACATACATATTTTCGTAATTCATCAAACAACAATAAGCGAATGTAAGTACGGCTACGATGGCGAAATCATCGTGGTCGCTTAGAGCACAGTAGACGAATCCTGGCAAAACTGCAACAAAGGACAGCATGTCTAGTACCGTCTTCCATACCCACCTGAACCATGCTCTTGCCTCCTCTCGCCATATTCATCCTCATCGTCGCGGCGGCGACCATAGCCCTGAGGTTCATCGCCAAACCCTCCAGGGACCCCAGAAGCGCCATAAGACTGGTCTGGTCGCTCACCCCCATATTCCAGACCTTCCGAACGACCGTATCCGCCGGAACTATGAACGTCAGTACTGAAACAAGGGGTTCCCAAGAGTATAGCTTTTTACGGTCATGATTGTAACATGAAAATGATCAACTTACCCCTGACGACCGTAGCCTGATTCCTCCTGACGACCATATCCACCAGTGCTATAAGAGTCAGCACCGTATTGTGGTTGCTGACGGCCGTAGCCTCCAGAGTCACCGCCATATTCCTGGCGTTCATACCTGGAAGATTCCTGACGGCCATAGGACTCTTCTTGGCCATAGCCCTGCGAGTAGCCTCCAGTTTGACGCTGGGGCGATCCACTCTTCTTGCGACGATGCTCCTGCCCATGTTCACGAGAGCGAGAGCGACGCCTGTGTTCACCCGAACCTGAACGACGCTTGTCAGCATCATCATCAGAGTCGTTGTCGTGCTTCTTGTGTTTGCCGTGCTTCTTCTCCTCCTTCTCACGCTTCTTGCGTTCCTTCTTCATGCGCTTATCGTAAGAATCCTCGCCGCCCGAATCCTCCGAATCGTTATCGGAGTGCTTTTTGGACTTACCGCGGCGTCTACACGAGTGTTAGTGTATGATTAATGAGTGGTGTCTTGGCCGCTTACTCTTTCTCCTCTGAGTAGTACTCCCCTGACCGGTTGAAGCCCTCACGCGTCTCCTCAGAGCGCCACTCATCGCCATGTTGTACGCGGCGTTCCTCACGACGCTCATACCCACCAGAGCCACTGTAGCTAGATGTCTGGACTGTTTGTTGGTAGCTATAAGATCCACCACGTCCGTCCTGCTCTTGACGGGAATACTCCTCACGGCGTCCGCCGCTCGGATACTGTGTTTCCTGGTACTCGGCGTGGCCATAACGATCGCTATCGCCGCGTGAAGACGCCTGATGGCGACCAGTCTCTGAGTATGATTGTTTATAGGATCCGTCCTGACCGTAACCCTCTTGCCTACGGCCCTTCTTCTCCTCTTCACCAAAAGTGCCTCCAAGCAGGGAGCCACCAATGCCCCCAACAAGGCCTCCGACGAGCCCGCCCAAAGCGCCGCCACCAACAGCTTCACCCGCTAGCTTACCAACCTGATCAGTGGCTTGCTGGATTTGCGGGTTGCTACCACCTTTGCCACCGAAGGAGCTGATATTATTGGCCATGCCCAGAGGCTTGCCACAACCATGACCTTTATCATGTACATCGGCCTTGTGATTTTGGCCACTCTCGACGCCCTCACGACTGAGCTTTTCGCGGAGACTATCTTTGTCCTGGTTGTCCCACCATCGTGCGACTGTGTCGAACATGACTTGGCGGCCTTGTGAAACTGTATTGTCTCTAGGTGCTCTGACGCAAGCAGGATGGTGGAACACGGCCTGGATGATGCGGTCTATAGTTTGCTCGGGGTCTGCTTGACCGTCCCAGCACTGGACAATTTGCGGTACGGCCCAGCCCAAGACGGCAGAGGCTACCTTGCCGGCAGGTTCGTTGAGAATATTGGAGAAGTGATCTTTGGAGAGCATACTGTGGGTCGGATCGGTACAATTGTCGTCATTGAAGACGATGTGTTGTTTGTCGCGAGAGCTTGCAATGACCTCGCTAGATCCAGTCTCAAGTTCGGACTTGACTTGGTTAAGGATGGGCAGGATGTAGGGCGCAAGCAAGCTGAAGACAAATATTGTTACCTGGTTCTGAACTTCTTCAATCAGGTCTGGCAAGATCGGAATGTTCTCGATGAATTCGGCGATAGACTGCATGATTTCATCGTGGAACTCCATGATGGGGTAGATCTGCTTCACAATCTCTCCAATCTGCTCAGTAAAAGCTTCTGGCTCCTTGGGAGTGATTTGTATATTTCCCATGGCAGCAGCATTGGCATTGTTCTCGAGCTCGTCGGCCTTGCTAGCCTCGTCTTTACCACCAAAGATGCCTGGTGGGAGCTTAGCGAGAAGCTCCTTGATCTTGCTCTTGTTTTCACTCCTTTCGGCATTGGCCATGGCGCCCTGAAGCTCTTGAAGTTCGGATTGCGTAGCCTTGTCACTGAACTCTCCGCACACCGAGTGCAGAAAATCGACACCACCAAATGTACCCGTTATGATGGGATATACCTCCTTGCGGGCATCTTGAACGCGGAAGCGAGCATTGCTGCCGACATGGGGGAAGATTTCAGTTTCTCCCATCTCGATCAAGGCAAGTTCAACGTAGTTGGAGTGGGCAGAGAAGTCTTCGAGACAGTGTGTTGCAGTGCCGAGAAGACGAAGAGCCTCGTGAAAGTCAGGACCGCGTCCACCTGAGCGACGGGCGAGGTCGATACAGCGCCTGAGTAGGTCGCGGACCATTCCAGCCGATGTTGTAATGCCCATGTTTTCCGATGCTATGTAGTTCTTCAGGCCGGTTCGCTCGTCGATACCGAGCTCCCGACGCTCGTCAACGGGGGCTCGTAGGCGTCGATCGTAGTCACGCGCATCGATATTATCGGCGTAGTCCTGATATATCAGCAATTTCATACGGTTGATAGGCTTTAATGCGAACCTTGGGGTTGTCAATGTGCTCCTCTGGCCTGTAGCAGCCCAGACGGTCACGGGTAACTTCAAATTCCTTGGTACCGTAGCCAAAGCTCATGAATCCAAGAACCCAGAGAAGAATACGGATTGCCTCTGCCGACACCATCTTGACGGTGCCGACATCAACGGCCTGTGAATAGTCTCGGAGCCAGTTGCCAAAGTAGACGCGCTTGACATCCATTTTGCTGAACTTCTTGCCAGTCTGTCCACTTATAAGCAGAGTAAGGAGCGTATCTTCAATATCTCCATGGCGCCAGTTCTGTCCTTCAATTGAGCTCAAGCTGGCAATGTTGCCCGCACCAAAAGCCGCAGTAGGGCGTGCCCAGAACACTAGCAGAATGAGGCATGGCAGCCAGATGTCGCTGATTTGCGGCATGGTGCTGGCGTCTTCGTATGCTCTTTTAAATAAACAATAAATATGTGAGAAGGGTATTCGAGAAGGGTGGAAAGACGAGATGAGGGGTGTATTTTGGTAACATGAGATATGGGATGGGAGCTACTAGCGCAGTTTCAGCTCTGGTCTTGGTTCAGCTGCCCCGCCAAAGGCTGACGTAGGAGGGGTCCATCACCCAACAAGACGCACCGCTAATCGCCGGAAAGCGGTGCCGGCACAAATAATTATGTTGCACTTGTCGAACACATGTCACCCAGCGCTGGCGATGACCGGTTGTGTATTGGTCTGCAAAGTTGTAATATTCACTAATTTCTAAACAAGAGTAATGTCCCTTGGAGTGCCCTCAGGTAGATACTCGTGACGAAGGCTCATCTTGAACGGCTCTGTCAATTGCATTCTACCGATGCGCATGTATTCGTCCTTGGCTTCCGGGTTTGTCCCCCTTACGATTAGGTATGTTGTCGTTAAATAAGGTGGTTGATTCTTCAAGGTCGCACTCTGTACGTAGGCGAAAAGGGCGAGTGCGTCGTACTCTGCATTTTCCTCGCTCGGTTCAGCAACTCCTGGGTCCAAATGTAATGGACTACGAACGCCGTCTCGGACAGGTTTTGGAAGTTGTCTGCGATGGATCATTCCGCGAATGCGAATCGTGCTGCCACCTGGATGAGATGTCAATGGCTGACCGCTCCACCTAACGTTCGTATCCAAGACACGAGCTTGATATATGATACCCAGGTCTCCTTCTCTAGACCCAACATCACGAAGAATCGGCCATAATATTGGCTCCGCTATCCGAACACTACCGTGTTCGAACGTCATCCATGTCCAGCTTGGCCGTCGATCAGCTGCATTCCACAGGGGTGTGGTATGCTCGTAAGGATCGTGATGTACGGCCCACGCAAGATGAATAGCTAAGTGTTGCTCCCAGAGGCCTACGATAGGCATTTCCCCAGTCTTTTCTTGGTAGAACTGCACAATCCCAGCCATAGCAGCGTATTGATCTCCTGAAAAAGTAAGGGAGCGAGTTGAATAGTCCTCAACGCATCTCCACCAGCGATAGGCGGACTCGTATATGCCCAAGTGGGGGCCCGCTCCATCACGAGACTGTTGCCTGTGTGATAGGGGGTTGTTGAGATGGCCCTGCTTCACAGCGATAGGTGCGCTTTTTCCCTGTTTGTATAAAATACCATCCTCACTTTCTGTGAGCACACCACACTCCCATACAAATTGAGAGTCTATAGCATGCAAAATCCTGCGCGAAAGCTCTTGTTCTTGCAGTATCCATGCCCGCTTGTTGACAGGTGCGTATCGTAGTTGATTGTTGAGTATAATACTCGGGCCTGGATTGATCGTCGCTATTTCCCTCGCTGCGAAATCTGAACCTCTGCCACCCATATCGCCGAACCGTGTCGTTTTCCCAAAATCTCTGGTCAGTCCACAGCCTCCATTTCCGTTTTCTGCACTAGTTGCAGAGAGAGTGATGGTACTAGCATGGTAGATCGCCGCCATTTTAGCACTTTCACGTTGCCAATCTTCTTTGTCGTTTTGGATGATACACAAGCTGTCTATCCAGACATATTGAAAGCCCATAGCGGCAGTAATTCGTATAGCATCTTGGAAAGATTTCAGTAGGATATTGAAATCAATGCCAACATCCTGATAGAGTGAGACATTGGCCCGTGTTGTTTTGCAAGCCATTTCAATGCCGCCCCACACATGACTTAAAACTAGGTATGGCTCACTGCGCAAGTCAATTTCATCCGTTGAAACTAGTTTAACGAAAAACTTTTCGGGCTCGTGTTCTCGAACAGCCAGAACGCGTGCTGCTATCGGGGTGTTAGTCCCTATAGTCTTTCGACATGCAGCATGGCGTGTTCGGCATTCTGTAAGCCATGTGCGGATTGTCGCACTTCGTGACCTGACATTAATGCTACTTGCATCACTCCAGATAGCTCGACGGAATGCTCTCCCTAAACACTCTTAGCACACGGTCTAATTTTGGACAAGTACTTTTACGAAACATGAAGCATACCAGCTTCCGAGTAAAGCATAAACACTCTTGCATCCTTCCATAGTTCAGAGACATGATGCTCTAGACGAATACATACCACAACACGATCTATGTTCCCATTTGATTCCACATACGAATCGCTTGCGTTGCACTGGATAGACACAGTCGGTGCAACTTGTAGTGCTTGGGGTAGCGAGCGTAAACTTTTGCAATCGTCTCTGCCGTATCCCATCTCCTTTGTAGCTTCCAGATCAGATCTTTCTTTCGACTTCGAATTGTAATTCGTAACTCGCAGAAGGAACCTGTTGAGGTGAGACTGTCCAAAAAGATTGCAGATATATTGGCATAGTGTGCACCGTTTGCTGCACTCCATCAACTCGTAGAGATCTCGATGGAGATCATCAAACCAGCTCGACAAGACGGCTGTATCAGGAATCTTCCAAGGCAGAATTTTTTCCAAACATTCCGAACAGTACGACATGGAATCACCAGAGGTGTGAACAGCCGAGTCCATTCGCAACATAGCTCCGAGGTCCGACAAAGCGGCAGTAAAACAAGAACTAAAGAAGGTAGCGCACCAGCGTGGCCATCACGTACTAGTGGACTTATAGAGCTATGCTCAGAGTTCAATGAGCGCTTATGCCGTGTGATCATGTGCCATGTCGCAGTAGGCATTCATATAGTGGGACCTATACGATCCAATGGCGGTCCTACAGCCCTGTAGATATGCACCTTTACTCTACGCATCATCCTCCGGACGCACGACACCTTGAGACTTTTGAAATAGCCAGCGCCGCACTGCTGCATAATCTCAGGCAGCCAGAGTAATAACAGCCTGAAGTAATGAGCTTGTTGAAAGCGCGGGTGGCGGTGCAAACTTCGTTTTTTCTCGCTAGCGGTTACGTCGAGGAAGCCGCCGATCATGCAGCCAATGTAACTTTTCAGCGCATCCCACAAAGCCGCAGCATACGTACATTTGAGTCGCGAGATTGACATTTTTTTAGTACTGTCAGTATCGAGGGGAGCGTGTGAGGGTGCGAACAACACGTCGGAATGACAGATGGGTTGTGGGTCGGGAAGGCAGCAATGTCCCCACCCGCTAGCGCCCGCCTGCCTACCAATTGACTGCTGCATAGCCTTTCACCACACTGCCATTGGCTCACAACACCAGAATACACTACAACCCCCTCAAGATTATACATCTTGTATACTGTTTTCTTTTTGCTGTCTTGGTTGGTATTCAATTAAGTGCGCTTGTCATTCATTGCTAGTAACTTTGACAAGTCAACTGTCACCAACGAACCTACAGAGTAAAAGGGAGCGTCCAGTTATGCAGTCGCTATGAATTCTCCGCATCCCAGCATCATAAAACTCCATAGTCTTCCATTATACATCAAGTTTTCTGCTATATATACGGCCAGCAGTGAAATAGTCAACATTTCAACGCAAAAGTCCTTCGACTACTGCTCGAAGGGGAAAAAGAAATAACGTAAAACAGCTAGGGTTTTAGGTAGGTACATCCCCCATTATAGTAGTAAATCCTCGTGCTCTCGGGTTCCCCGGTTAGAACATGTGGAAAACTCGTATTAAACCCTTTTTTCACCACCATAGCCACTGTTGATGCTCTACGTCCCTAAATCTGCTAATAAATGTGCAGTGTGCACATTTGCTCTATGGGTCTCCTAACTAACTGTTACTATCCCCAACCCCTCACACTTGCAAAGTTGTAACACTACAAAAGTACAATTGCACACAGAAGCGTTTTTTGCCGTATCTTCGTAGTTCGAAATTTATATGCTTCCTCTTCGCAGCATGGGAGACCGACATGATACCTGTGCCCGTTTCACAGCGCCTGAGAACGCTCTGCGCTCCAACATGCATGACCGCTATTTCGCTTTTGCCGATAGCGACGACGAAATAAGACTTGCATCTTCAGTACAAGCTGCATCCAGTCCCTATTTCCGCAGAAGATGAGACAAAAAATCACTGCAGCATGATTACAAAAAAAACTCCGAATTTCTGTCAAGATGAAATTATAGTTGTTTCCGCGACACTTACCGTACTACTCGTATCCGACCAAGTATCAGCAGGTATGTAGTTGCACACATCACCCCTCTCTTTGTGTAAGTGTTGCTCGAACTGGGTTCAGACTTATTGAACCCGATGCGAACAACAATTGCACATTCAATGGTTTCGGGTCTCGTCGCACGTACGTTGAATGGCGTAACTCAACGACGCTTATGTATTGCATGGTTGCACTAGCAGTGGCGTTTCGGGTACTGCCTTGTATGCTTTGGATGGCTCTAATTGATTATCGGCATGGAGAACGCTCTTGATTTGCGTTGGATCTAGCCAGCTTACCAGAAAGAGAAAGAAAGGCATGAGCGTAGGCGAGAAAAGTGATATAAAATCACCTGATTCGGGGAGAGACACTTTGGCATTGGTAATATATTAATATGAAATGTGAAAAACGTACTAGTTTTAGATCAAATGTATTGT
>Ga0265797_10011625_pt1 | contig 10987 bp, 10 predicted proteins | sample P2T30metagenome_FD_192433 | JGI IMG/M metagenome (GOLD analysis project Ga0265797, IMG submission 192433) | Plant litter microbial communities from East Loma Ridge, Irvine, California - P2 T30 | ecosystem: Environmental > Terrestrial > Plant litter > Unclassified | place: USA: California... | reverse complement strand
GTCGGCCTTTTCTTTCTCTGTACCTGATTTGGAGCTACTGCGCCTCCTTACTTGCTTCTTTGGTACTGCTTTGCCATCGGCTGTAGATGTATCATTCAACGGCACTTTTGTTGTAGTTGTTGAAGCCCGAGAATCAAAGAAGTTACTGCTTGAATCGTTCGGATTCGGCTCTGCATCCTTCAATGCATACTGTTCTGTGACAAGATCTGTGATAGTGCGTGGTTTCTTCTTTGGGGCTTTGCCCTTCTCAGGTGATGAGTCTCTAAAGTTGTCTTGGTTGCTAGGTATTTCAACGAGCTGCCGATAATGGTCAGCGAGAGTGTTCCATGCTACGTGTCCATGCAAGCAGACTTACCTCGATTCTCCGGCGCTTAGTCGCCGCCACTACCTCCGTATCTGCATTGATTGACTTTGCGGTGACTTGAGCAGATGGTGACTGTGCATAAGCAAAGTTGGAGAGTAGGGTTGTGAAGGTACCATCAGCATTCTGCGCCAGTGTCTTTTTCTCCTTTCCTACTGAGTCCGTGAACGGCGATGGAATTGTCGTGTCGGGTGGCGGCGTCCAATCTCGTCTCCTTACGACAGCCTCCTCCAAGTACAGCCCTTCTGCAATGGGATCTGGCTGACACGGCCTCGGCGCAGCCTTCTTCTTCAGCCGTGGGCTTTCATGCACCTCCCAGATGGATGGATACTCTGCGTGTGTGTCTTGAACCTTTATCGAGGGTCGTAATCCCGACGTTTCGCCTTTGTCTGCTTCCTCATGGAAATGTGCAGACACGAGCGACGCATCTTTGCCTGCCCCTGCTTTCGCTTTTGTGACTCTCGGTTTCTTAGGCTTTGGCGCGGGCTCTGCTCCTTCTTCTCCAGGCTTCTGCTTCTTTGCACGCGGCTTCCGAGGCTTACCCGACTTGGTCAGCTTAGGCGCATTCGCGGCTTCAACCGCAGCCTCGACCGGAGGTTCCAACGTATTCTCGTCGAAGAAAGGGGACTTGGTAGGTCGTTCCGGCGGGCGTCGGAGCTCATCGTCCGAGTCGAGGATTTCTTTGTCTGATTTGGGTTTTGGTTTGCGCGCTCGAGGCTTCGGTTTGGGCTTCTCGGACCCTTCCGTAGCAGTGGTAGGAGCAGTCTTCTTTGTAGACTGTCTCGTGGGCTTTTCCACAGCCGATTTAGGCTCTGTGGCAGTCTGTGGCGTCCGTCGTGATTGTGCTCCTTGTATCGCATCGAAGTCGTCGTCTAGACGGCTTGTGAAGTGCTCAGAGCGTACGAGACTGCCAACGGTGGCAAATCCTCTAACAGCACCCTCAGGAATGGGCGCTGCTCTTGCGCTATTCCTCGACGCGTCGATTATTGGTCTCAGTGGGCTTTCAGGAGAAGAGAATGATAGAGGCAAGGATGCATGCATGGCGACGCGACGAGAGGGGGCTTCATATTGCGGGGAAGCGGCCGGCGGACTTGAGCTCAATATCACCACATCGTAGGTATTGCCTGCCATAGTGAGGCGAGGAAGGAGCTTCCAGGCAGCCAATGTGGGCAATTGCAGAGGAGCAATCCATAGACTCAGCTCGAGTAGTTGTAGCTAGGGAAGGTGTAGTACAGAGTGGCGCGAGGCGGTGATCTGAACAATGCACGGTCGTACGACCAAATGAAGTTCATTGCTGCAACACCAAAGTCTCGATCACCAAGCCCTGACCTATTGCCCCTCCACCAATGAAGCACCAACACCAACGTCCTGCAATCGAGCTGCAATACTTGTCGGAGGTTCATCAAGCTCTCTGGTCTTCGTTATCGATTCAATCAGCTGCTCTCCAGGCGCATACAGCTTCAGTCTTGCCTCAGCGGACGTCTTCCCGACTCATGGTAGCCAGTCACCCTCACTCCCTCGTCTCCCAAAGCTGTGGAGAGCGACTGCTGGGCTTCTAAATGGCTTGCAGATCCTGCTCAGCCAACTCCTGCACCTGTCGCCGCTTCTGGTGGGGTGATTGAGGTCTTGGACGTGCGGACCTATCTCTGCAGGACCCCAGCCACCAAGCCTTGTGCTTTTGCATCTTCTCACGAGATTTGGAGATGTGCGGGAAGATTCCGAACAACTCCAGTAAGTACTTCCCATGGCAATTAATGAGGTTGTTGAGCTTCGCCGCCGCTCCCTCGGCTTGCCTCTGCCGCCGACCTACTCTACTCATGGGTCTATCACCCAACAAGAGACGATATACCATCTCTCCGGTGCACACCAAGCTGACAGGTTCTAGGCTCTTGTTGGGCATTTCCAGCAGCAGTGACGTGTCTCTGCTACCTGACTTTTGGGGCTGCCGCTGGTCCTTTGCCCTGACCCTCGCGGAAAAGAGTAAACGACGGAGACATTGCTGCATCACCTCGCAGAGCGAAGAACAGAGTACCGATTTCCTCAAGCTGACAAATATGGTAGTTTTCTTGCGTCTCTCGGTCAACATGCTGGCGATATGGTGGGAACCAATAATCGGTGGTAGCAGAGCCGGACCACAGCAGCACCATCGTGGGCTGCATTGCGAGACGTCAGCCGTGATCAATCTTCGCACGCACATCGTCTCACTGAATACAAACACAACAGTCGCCGTTGCTAGGCAGTACCGAACAAACAAAGGGCCTGGCGACGCAGGCATGCTGAATGGTTGACCTGGACTACGTCAAGCGACCCTTGAAGTATATACACCCACAAAAAAAGTGATCAGGAATCTCGCTGTACCGATTTGCAATCAGCTTTGAGACTGTCAAAACGTCTTGATTAAGCTGTGTTTGGGTCATGCCACGGTCAGGCTGTCAGCACTTCCGAATGGCCGTCGCCCACTGTCCTAGTCGTGTTTCATCCACGCATCGCTGGGCCAATCTCGCTGTCGAAGAGGTCTGTATTACGACGACACATACGTTTTTAGTGTGCCGAGGAGGGTTGGTTCAACTCTACATCGCACAGCGGTTCAAGTACGACGCGTTAGAGCCCTGTTTCACAACACTACGCACCAGGATTGTGACTATCAGCATGCTAGCTGGCGAATGACCACACCAGAGCTTCGAAATCTACCACCTGGCTATATTTCAGAAGTCACATTCCCGAACAACATAGTCGCGACCTTGAGGTGATAACGAGGCAGCTAGATGTTAGCATCAACAGCAGTGCTTGCCTCATCTGTCGGAATTATGTCCACGACCGACGTCACACGACGAAGGAGAGGAGATACAATGTTGAGAATTCACGGATACCTGGCAGCAGTCAGCAATCTACCTCTGTCGCGAGAAAACTGCTGGGAACATACTATCGCTAAGATTCGCTTTATAAAAACGCCTTACACGCGGCTTAGGAATCGTCGCTGCTATTCGTCCAAACTGTTGACTGGCCTGAAGACTTTGGCGATGTCTGCTCCGGTTGTGATTGTGATGGCTGGACTGAGAGCTATGGTATGCCCTTCAGTCTTACTGGAATTGGGTCTTCAGGGCGTGAGGCCGAGCCTGCGACCTTGACCTTCTGGCATTGCACAACCTTGGTCTTCTAACTTACCGAAGGACATCATTCCAAGGTCGGAGGCCCTAACACTGCCCGGCTCTGTCAAACGCGGCGCGCAGCGTCTTGGGCTCATGGCTCCCACGGGTCGAGTGTTGTCAGCCTCAAAGAATGAGGCGACGCCATGGACGAGACTGCAGGAGTGGAGGCATAGTCAGTGTATATCTCACAGGCATTTTGTGACTCAACTTACCGTAGGCACCAACTGTTAGCTTTGATCCTGCGCAAGAGCGATTGGACCGTGCCTTGTGGTTTGGCGATTTTTCCCCAGCCAGCGAACGAGGCGGGGCCATCTTTCTTATAAGAGTGAGATGGTTGCTCCATCCCTGAGCATTGCAGCATTGTGTCATTGCTCGAACTTTCAGGGGGTCGTACGGGACTGCGTAGGACGAGCTTCGGGTGTCAACGAGAGGCCTGTACGTCTTGCGGAACGGAGTTGTGTTTCTGACAATTATGTTGTTGATTCACGCGTGGTCCACTTCGTCCGTCAGCACGATGCTGCACAAGAGAGTAAGATGCAGGCGGCGCTGCATGCAGGACTTACCGAATAAGTCTTCGGCATGTAACACGCCGACTGAACGCCTGGCCTGTACAATGGAAGAAGGATCCTATTGAGTGTTGAAAATGCCGAGCCTGACGGAACATGATAACGTGCTCTGGATCGATGAGGCAGCCTGTCTCTAGAGTATCCAGCTACGCCACTAGCTGAAGCCTCCACCACCTCAGCCGTTGTACGTGGCTGCTGACTGAGGATTGTCAGACTTGCCAGGAGAGCTGTATCTATCTTCTGATGGTTCCGGAGAGACTCGTGGAAAAGAGCAGAGTGCGTCGAAACTCTTATACCGTGCTGAAGGATCGGGCCTCGTAGAGCTTGGGCGACTGGTTGTTAGAACAACGTCAAAACACCCCAAGCTGAACAACTGGATTGTGCAACCCGGGATTGAGAAGATGTTCGTTGAAGTCGAATGTGTCGTTTGATGGGTACGTAAAGCGGGGTCTTACTGACATCGACTGTGTCTGCTCGAAAGTGCAGTCAACATGGCAGAGCAGGGAACAATTGCCTGTACTGGTATATCAGCTATTGGTCTCCCCGAGAAGTGAGGTAGGACAAGACTTGCTGTCATGGCCAGAATTGTCGCCACGGCTATTGCATAGTCATGGTGTCAAGTGTGTTGGTGCTCGACTTAGGCAAGCAACTTCGGCGCCACGATGGCCTGGAAAATTAATGTCGTCAGCAATGGTCAGACACCACCGGCTCTATTATACAGGACAGTGGCGACGAGCGAGCGCCTTGTGTTGAGCAGCTACCTCCAACCCTAGCCTTACAAAGGCGGCGAAATAGTCAAAGATCAACCAGAGGCGGAGCCAGTACATACCTTGTGCGTTGTGGCCATCAGTGCTATGTCTCGAGCCCTTCGAAGGTCACGTCCTCATCGCTGGAGAAAGGATAAAGTTCAACTCCCCTTGGAGCTATCAGTCTGCTCCACGGCAAGCTCGAAACTATCACCGCCGTACAATCAGGAGTTGCGTAGTAATGTGACAGGCCCAAGGGTATGAGAAGTATGTTACACAGCGAATATTGTAGAGGCTGAGAGTATCGTGGAGCTGGTGGGGGGAGGTGGAAGACAGTCAATAAGTCTCACCTTCATGGAACTCACCAGCTCTGTTACGCACGGGCTACCACAACTGAGAATGTGTCTTGCAGGAGGAGCTCCACGACGAAACGAAAAAGGCACAGTCAATGGCAGCTGTCACTAGGACATGCTGTCGCTGCGAGATGACAAGACGGGCTCAGACGGACGCAGTACGCTATCTAGCGTTGAGTTTGCAGCAGCAAACATTGTGAACGCTTCCTAGATAGCAATAGCAGGGCCTATCAGAGCCCGAACTCTGAGTGCCTCTCAAGCACATGCAGAAACGTCGGCCTAGCTCGACGAGATGACTGCTGCAATCTGGTTCAACTTCACGTGCATGACGGAAGTGACATGACAGCGGGCTACCTAGGTAGCAGCTGCATGCGCGCTTTGGTCGTCTAAGACCGGATGAACCCAAAGCACTCCAGCGCACTCTGACCCCCAAGACAAGCTTGGCTTTGACGATGTGCGAAAGAGAGTCAACTTTCGTACTCGTTAGAAAGGGGCACGGGAGCTCTCTTAGTGAATCTCAACGTCACGAAAAGAATGCATGTCCAAAGAGAGGTTCCGCCACCGCTATCTCCAGGCCGATTCGTCTTGATGCTGTATCCTCGACAATCCCGCATCGTGGATACATACGACTTAACAGAACACTGACAGCGGAATATCACGGGCGAAGCATACTGGATGTCTTGGTACGACCTACGGCACATGATTCTTGGTATTCGCCGTATCTCGCTACATCGACTTGTCTGCATGAGTGGTTATTTTACTATGCTTTAGGGGTGCCACACAGCTCTATGTGACGTGACCTTGGAATATGCACGAGTCGCTGAAACTGAAGTGTGTCCGGAATCATTCTGATGCTACGGTTCGCACACATCTCAATGCTCGCGATACGGCATATCACTAGCTGTAATGCCGTACGACAAGGTGATACTCTACGATTGGCTCACCTACATATGTCATGCTTCAGCCCTGTACCAGCCCATCATCTCGTCCTGCTTTCTATGGAATTTCCAATCAATGCTGCATTTCATCCCCTCGTTTCTACTTCCCTCAATTACTCCGCATACAGCTATGCCTTTCACGCTTCCTACCTTCATAATGCCTTGCTCTTATTCCTTTCATCAAACTTATTCGCTTGTGCCGCTGTGTTCCCCATCTTCGCCCTTTTCTGCCAAGCACTCGACCTTCCCTTTAAATCCTATTCGCCAGAACGGTCGCCAATGGCACAGTGTATCCTACGCCTGCTTTCTTCTCGCAGCACATTCTCACATCCTATACCCATTCCTACCCTTCTGAACGAGTCTTCCATCTGCCTCCCCCCTCTCCAAACATTCTGACCGCAAGGTAGTAGCTTTCCCTCATCCATTGTTCTTCATTCTGCACGCTGCTGCCCCTCATAGTTATGTCCTGGTCTCTTCTTTCCCTCTCCGTCCCGAAAAGTGTTCAGGCACACGCCCTACCTCCCTTCACAAGCTTCAGCATCAGAAGTCTTTGTTGCCTCATTGCCATACCTTCCTACTCCACTTATGGCCCTGGGATTTCTCGTGTGCTACCAGGCGGGGTTGTTCGGAATCGTTGTGTCCGCGCCGTGTAGGTTTTGGCTCTGCGAAGATGAGGTGGCGGGTCGAGAGGCGACGATGTGCAGATTGGATGGCGGAGGACGTTGGAAGGTGAAATGCGCGCGACGATCGTGGTGAATCCGTGGAGAGAGCGATGAAATGGCTGCTATTCGGCGTTAGCTGATGCCGTCTTTGGATCCCAGGCCACGCCAGTGTTACTCTCTCGCAGCTACTCACGTGACATGTCCATATGTGATTTACTCTTGGCTGTTTCGTGCGGGTCTAATCGCTCATAGTATCTATTTCGATAGTTCGACTCGGAGCCGCGCCTTGTTGTACGGTTCGCATGTCTGGCCGGCGTGAAACGTCGGTCGCAGGCTTTCAAGCAGGGGAACAGCTGCCGCTACGATGATTTTCTCTAGTGATACGTCAAAGTGGTCAGCTGCTCGGCTGTTCCCCGTTATTGAGAGTATGGTACGAGATCATCTCGTTCTATTGACATGGTAACTTGTGCCGAGTGGATTTCGGTCATTAAAGCGAGCCAGCGTAGCGCTTGACACTGCGCTACCGAGCCACCATGTTATCGCACACATAAATTCGGTAGTCTCCAACAGCAAAGTTGAAGTTCGTCTGGCCTACTGGTTGCGATTGGGTAGGTGTATCATCCCGTCCTCCCCAACTCAATTTGCGCAACGATGCATATCTTCATCCCACCCGTTCTGACCTCGGTGATTGGGCGCACAAACGAACGCCTATTGAGCAGGTACGCCACAGTATCGTGTTTTGTCGTTTTGTAGAGTTGCGTCCGGTGCTGCCTCCTGCCCTTTCCAGGGCAACTTGCACTACGAGTATTTCTTCACCGCGCTTTGGAATTTGGTGTTGTCGTGTCGGAGCTCATGAATCGCCATGTCTCGATAGTCATTGGAAGACGTACATGATACTGGATACTGGTTTGAAACACTACTACTTGCGTGAGTTGAAGTAATATGCAGGTTGTATGGATAAGTGGTATTGGCTCGTTAGCGTGGAAATTGCGAGTCGCCCAGTGTGAAGCAACTCATGTCTCTGCCAAAACCGCATGTGACAGAACTGGCTCAGGGGATATACCAACGACCTCGTGGAGATTGAGTATGCTTGCCGCCTATATTGCCTCGTCATGTAACCATAGAACCCATCAGGCCAAGGCTATGGCTGGTACGAAAGGAACCTGATTGATATCCCAGCTGATCGCAGACATCTTGATCCTTTCAGGCGATTTCACAAGTTCCACATCTACCGCCGGTAGTCTCATTAGCTTGTTCAGCAGTATGCTCAGAAAACCCAGGAGGAATGCGGAATATCTGACGCGATGTACTATGACCGAAAAGGCGAGTTTGAAAACTCGAGGTGAGCATGGGTCTTAGAAATCCCCATCAGTAACCTGAGTAGGATGTGGCACCCTGGTATGAGTGATAATAATTGTTCAAGTTCAGATCTTGGCGCTCCTCCAAGCTCAATTTGGTTATCCTCGTTTGCAGCACCATAACAGTCAACGAAAACTCACACAACACGAGAAGATGACAGAGAGATACAGAATCGAGCATAGTATTGCGAACATCGCTGGTACCAGTGCGCGCTGTCGAACTTGCGCTGGAGTACCGTCCGAAAACCGAACCCGTCCAGAAGGCTATTGCGCAGCCCACAGCCCACAGGCATAGCAGCTACGAAGCTGTCCCTGGCAGTTTGTGCTGCTTCATACGGAATAAGTTCCAGTTGCATCGGCGACAAAACTGGATTGCTGGAAGGAAAACTTTGCCCTCCTTCAACCATAGTCGATCAATGACAGGGGCCGAAAATGACCTTTAGTTAAGGGCTCAGTTGATGACACTCCAGTGTGAGAATAGCCAGATTGAGCTAACTTAGTGCACGCAACTTTTAGATATAGCTCACTTCTCTGGCGCTCGACGCCAGGAACCACCTCTCCAATGTCGTGTTTCCGACGATACGCAACGATCCTAGCCTTCCTTTTCTCGAGAACCTCAAAGCAACAGCCACGAAACGGCCGACCTCAGTGCGTAGCCTGGTAATATGCGCGCACGCACGCCTCCATCGGTCGAACGATACATTGTGTTTGAAAAACAGAACACCATAAGAAGACCTCGAGGCCTACGTGTACGGCATACTTGTGTTGCTGGACGCTGTAGAGACGTTAATGCTTCGAGAAAGCAGGACCACGTCGTCGGAAAGATGGAGCTTTGCTCAAGCGTGATCGGATGACGCCTTCCGCCCCCACGTACAGCGCAAACATCAGCACGAGCGGCCCTGCCGTCATCGCATTAACACCATGTAATGCCTGCTCCAACTGTAAAATATACGAGCTAGGTATGACTTTCTTGACTAAATACTGGAGTCTCTGGGTATTCAAGCTCTGAAGGTACGTTAAGGCGAGACTATGGCCGAAAACAAGATTTCAAATTGTTCTACGCTTTTACAATTGAGTCGGTGGGCAAATGTCAACACGGCAACACTGAACAGTACCGGCTCCTCAGACTATACGTCGAGGTTTTATTACGACGCGAATCATGGAATCAAATGATTTCAACAATTTCTGGAGGCCTCGCATGTTTCAGTTCAGAAAATGAAGTCAGGGCACGTTGCTGTGAAAAAGGCATTCGCTCAATTCTTGCTGGACAATGATGTACGCGTATTGTAATGTATACAGCAGGCGGAGAAGCCAGGTAGATAGAGTACCATACCAGAACCAATCTACTGTCTAATCGATCTAGCCCATAGACGTGGGAGCTCTGGATATTGAGACCCCAGAGCTCTATGAAGTCTTGATGGCCATGCAAGCGCAAACGCTGGTTCTCGCAATTCGCATAGACTCTCTCCTTGCTTCACCAAATTGACTTGCAACCATTTTTTTGATCCTGTACTTTGTCTCTTGTCGCTAAGGCCGTGATGGCATAGCCTGTGCCGTGGTAGTGTGACGTGGTCGGAAATAATCTAGGATACGTTATTATTGATCATAGTGTTTGCAAGTAAGAAAAAAGCAGAATTGTAAGGGAGGGGAATTCACGCCCTTGACATGCTCAGACTTTCCAAGGGCTTTGCTAAAACATTCGTCATAAACCCAAAAAGCTTTCGGGCCTAAGTGTTGAAAACTAACATGGGTTCATCATTGAGTGTCGGTAGATAGGCCGCCCCAACGTGCAAGTGTTTGAAGGGACCTGAAGAAGACTTAGCTTGTTTTGGCAATTGGGTACGTGATCTGTCCAGGCGGTAGCGCTGACGGTGAAGGGGCGGCAGTGGAGTAGTCGGCGAAAGAACTGTACTGGGTTAACTGTGTGCATAGAGAAACATTCGAGAGATTGGCTTAAGACGCCCTCAGAAAGTGCTTTTTATCATGAGATCAATAACTACAACTGCCGATACGACAGTCATCTTGGGGAGAGGACCAGTGGACTTTAAGCCACGGAATATGGGAAGTAGAGGAAGGGAAGAGGGAGACTCAGCTTAATGGAGTACCTGGTAGCGGATCGTGGCGAGTGTTGCTGAAGTTCAAGGAGATAGAGAACGGTGAAGAGCTTACAAGTAACTGAGGACAATACAAGAGGGGAGGGAACAATATTGGGAGCTAACCGAATCGTGGGTCACGACGTCAGGTTGCGGTGTTTGTCGCTCATAACAGTGCGGCCGCGAGGACAAATTGCTGTGCAACACATCTCATCACAATAGTAAGAAACCTTTCGATTCGAATGCTATCATAGAGACCAGATGATCTAACCTTCGTCATTACACACAGATACAAATACACAATGGCAGCTCCTCTTTCCCGCCCTCGCATCGCCAGCACGCTCATCGCTGAGCGCGACGGCCTTGAGCAAGACATCCGAAACAACAATGCAGCAATCGAACAATGGGCCGTCTTGCCAAGGTGGAACTGGCAGGAGCTTCGAGCGGCGCGGATTCTGGGGCGACGCCTCGAACGCGAGGTCATTCTACTCACCATCGAAATCGACATTGCCTTGACGCGAGAGGTGGCCAACATGGAGTGGCTCATGTCACTAAGCCAAGTAAGCTCTCGAATGCCTGTCGATTTCCCAACACATCAATTGACTCATTTGAAGGAGGAATTGTGCACTCGCCTGCAGCTTGCCTGGCGAGCGGTCTTGTCCCGGAAGGCTCGTATACCGTAGAAAGAATGAGGAAGGGGACGATGACGAAGAGCAACCGACTTGATTATCAGACTACTTAACCATAATGACTATCCCCTT
>Ga0265797_10011622_pt1 | contig 10989 bp, 11 predicted proteins | sample P2T30metagenome_FD_192433 | JGI IMG/M metagenome (GOLD analysis project Ga0265797, IMG submission 192433) | Plant litter microbial communities from East Loma Ridge, Irvine, California - P2 T30 | ecosystem: Environmental > Terrestrial > Plant litter > Unclassified | place: USA: California... | reverse complement strand
GAAATCCAGCGAACATTGGAGCTGCAAAAGGAGAAGGCAAAGGCTTTCGGAATGACATCGAGAGAGGTAGCCGTCGCATTTTTCAGGCATATGATAAGCGAAGTCATTGGACAAAGAGACGACACGTTCAAGATATACATGAACATCAGCGATCGCTGGCCCAACAGCAATGTACAGGAGCTCATGCTCAGTCTCCAAGGCCTAATGACAGACGCTCAATTCGAACATGTGGACGAGTGTTTGAGCAGCATCATCGGCCGCATTTCTAGCAGTGCTGGCAGTGTATCGGCAGGTGTGGTCTACGTTGTGGTGGATTGTGGTCATTCCGGAATGGTACGTTCCCGAGGCTGGAAGCACTCTTTTGCTAGGCTAATTCCTTAACAGAATGTGGGCCTTGCCGAAGCGCTTGATCGAGCTTCCACGTATACTGGCCGGGGAGGCCTTCGGAGCCGAAAAGCGTGCAGTCGCTCTTCCGGTCGTTCTCGACTAGGCGGATTACCCCTCCAGCCTCTCGAATCCTTCTAGCTAGTGGCGCCGTTAATCCGCCATCCGGGTTACTCGCCTCTCGGGCTGCTCTGTCTGCCTCGGTATTCCCGCAAACCCCGGCGTGTCCAGGTACCCATCTGAATTTGACGTCGATTCCTCGCTCCACGAGTTCGTAGAAGGGCTATGCTATCTTTCGGAGGAGAGCACGTCCAGTTCTAGCGCTGTTGCCTGCCCGAATCGCCTCGAGGGCATACTGACTATCTGAGAGGATAGTGACTCTAAGCCGTGGAGCTTCGAAGGAATACTTCGGAGGCTCCTGCTCGAGGGATTCTTTTGCATAGTCGAGCGCTGCTACAATCGCTGCGATCTCTGTAGTCAGAACTCCGCAGGTCGATGCCCATCCGATCGATTCCTGAAGGACTACTACAGCACCCTCTTTATTCCGCCTGGCTACCGCAACAGCCGCGAGGCGTGTAGTAACTGATGCATCCAGGTAGAGGCTGGCAATCCCTGCCCGAGCAATCCGGTTCAGACTCCCCGTACCCCACTAAATCTGATGTGTAGTTCTGGAGTTCTGGCGCTCAGAGCCCAGGGTCAGGGTTCATGCACTCCGAAAAAGCGCACACAATCACATCCAAAGATCAAAAGAGCGTGTATGTCCGCTTCCATCGTGGCTAGGATGGCACAAACTTCTGTTCCCACGTGCTTTCTTCGCCGTACCTGGCAGCTGTCCGCTTAGCGCAGTTATCCTTCCGCTACCTCAACACCCGGTGAGGAGGTACAACTTTTGCAATGAATGGAGCACTTGTATCTGCAGGGCTGCATACCCACCACCAGCGCCAGCCCACTTTCCAGGTTCACGAATGAAACATCGTCGGGCCGACGCGGTGCAGACTAGCAAGACCCATAGGTCTGGAGAAGAGGAACACTAGGATCGCCGGGGGCGTTCTCGCCCAAGAGCTAGTGTATCAAGGCTCCCACTAAATTTATCGTATGTATAGGATTCTATATGACTTGTGCCCAGGCTCCGCAACAGTCAACCCTCATCAGTTCCAATTCTTATCGGTAAGAATCAAAGTCAATTTCCTGACATCTAACAAAGATTACACGTAACTTTGTAGTCTTGAGAGCAATTTCGATATTTTATATTCTTGATGTTACCATCGTTGCTGTCGCTATACACGTGTAAGCACCCGCGAATTTTCGTGTTTTCAATTATACTAGCCTTACCTAGTAATGATCGACAAAATTGGAACTGATGAGGGTTGACTGTTGCGGTGCCTGAAATTTGGAGACGTATCTCGAGGCCTAAACCCTCCATATCAGGCAGCTTGTCCCGTTTTGTGGCTTTGTGGAGGCTGACACACAGGTTGAGTGCGACAGTAGCGCAGTCTGACCGGGTGACAGCAAGACTAACGAAAGACCTATAACGCAATTCGTAGCGTTGACATCTGTAGTTGTCGCCCCTAGCTTTTGTATGGAAAGCATCAATACTGGCATGGAACTGTAAGGTAGTCTCGACCCCGCCGTGCAAGGCTCTTTGTAAAGAGACGAGCGATACCACAGTCTTAACCGCGCGGATCTTTGGATTGATGCGTTATACGAGAAGAGAAGGAGCAGCATGCCCTTTATCAGTCTTGGAGGCAATTTCAAGAACCTGAATAGTTTCATCATCATGTCGCTAGTCTGCGCCTAACCAGATATTGTCAGCCTTCTTGTACAACACCATTCTGCACAATGTAGCTGCACGGGCTAGTCGCGACGGAGAGCCTATCCCAGATTACGGGCAATGTGCATGTTACCAACTATATGCAAGCGGTGAAGCCTGTTAAGGAAGCCGGATCTGCACAGCGCAAGACGACTGCAAGGCAGTGTTACTGCAAACCTTCCACGCTGACGCTGAGGGGTTATCTACTTCTAGCTGTGTTATTGCGAGGCGACCAATCCCCATCCAGTAGAACAGCCTGAACTGTCTGCTCTTAAGAGGGAGTAAGTTCCCCCAACCCGCGGAGTGATGGAACTTGTGCTTCGCTACTTTTTCCCGCTCTTTGTCGTATCTTACTTGGCTTCAGTACCGTGCTACCATGACGACTGGAAATATCACTGTAATTGGTAGCCTCATGGTGGATCACATATTTTTCATCGACCGCCTTCCTGACATCGGAGAAACGCTCCCAGCCAACGAATACAAAAAGGCGCCTGGCGGCAAGGGCGCTAATTCCGCAATCGCCACCCACCGATCCTGTCACGACGATCCAACACGCCAGAAACCATCAGGCGCCGAGAACACAATTGATATATCGGTGCGGATGATCGGCGCCGTAGGCAAAGACACCGAAGGAAAATACATGCTGGACGCGCTTCGAAGAAACAAGGTAGATGTCGAAGACGTCCGCCAAGTCAGAGAGAGCACAGGAATGATGTTTGTCATGGTGCAAGAGGTGGGTGATACCAAGGACAATCGCTTGATCTCCACCAGTGGAGCAAACGATACTCTGCAGCCAGAGAATTTCTCGAAGGCGGAAGACCTGAGCAATGCCTTTGTGCCGGATCTGATCATCTCTCAACTTGAGATCGATCTCAAGGCCATCGAGAAGCTTTTGGAAACAGCAGGAAAAGCAGGGATTGACGTTTTGCTCAACGCCGCTCCCGCCAACAGCATTCTCTCTGATCTCTACCGCCACGTGACTCATCTCGTGGTTAATGAGACTGAAGCTGCAACACTCTCTGGACGCGACTTGGAAGATGTGAAGCCTGAGACATGGAAAGACATCTGTCAGGATCTCCTCGATTTCGAAATCAGCAACATCGTGATCACGCTTGGAGCACAGGGGGCCTACTACGCGAATCGTCAGGCATCGGGCCACGTCAAGACATCCAAGGTTGACCTGGTTGATCCCACCGGAGCTGGGTAAGCACCTTGAGTACAGGCGTCAATTCAAAACTAACTCTTCAAAGTGACACTTTCACTGGCGCATATGCAGCTGAGTATGTTCGCCAAAAAGTCGTCGAAGAGAAGTGGAACATCAAGAAGGCCGTTGTACGAGCATGTGCTGCCGGAACACTCAGCGTTACCAAAGCCGGAGCGCAAGAAGGGATTCCTTGGGCGGACAGTATTGATCGTTTCATCCTAGAAACTTCTGCAGATCTGGTGGACAACGATCGGTAAAGGTCCCGGTCATAGCTCACGGCCTAGTCATGAACTTCATCATCCGAGGCGTCTTCACGATATGAATCCATTTGCCCGCTCTATGAGTTATCACAAACAATTCCCACAGAACAGAACTTCGTCTTCACCTCTCAGCATCTTCTTTAATTTTTTTGCGTCCCCCCGCCCTCCTGGATCTAGTTCAAGCATCTTCAGCGTCACCTCAAGCAAAAGATGGGTGACAGCTGCCCTCTCGTCCGCACTAGCAGACATAATTTTTTGATCTCGCGGATCAGCAGAAGTGCCGTCATTGAGATTCAGTCCTTCACTCGGGACCAACAAAAGTTGCAGCCATGATCTGACGGCGTCCAAGTTCTTGCTGAACGCATAGGGATGGTCTCGCGCATCTGATTTGCGGTGCTCTTGATAGTCGTCTAAAGAGCGCCTGTGACGGACGGTGAAGATTTCCGAGAACACACATCCAAGCGCGAACACGTCCGCTGCTCGCCCACGTGTGGTTCCGGGCTCCGGCGGCCAGTAATCTATCGTGCCGCGCACAGCCTGATCTGTGGAAACGCTGGACTGGGAGTTCTCGAAGTCACGCGCACAACCAAAGTCGGCCAGATACACTCGGTCGTCTTTGATCAGGATGTTGGCCAACTTGAGATCCTCGTGTATAACAGAGTTGTTGTGTGCAAATGTCAACGCCGTGACGAGGCAGCCGAACCAGTTGTCGAGCATTCTGATCTTACTCCTCGGATAGTCTTGTGCAATACAATCGAGAAGATACATAGCAAGATTACTATCCGCAACGGGCTGCATCATCAGCTTGAATCCTTCGTCATCTTCTATGTGGAATGCAAGTGTGACGATGTGATGGTGACGAAGCTTTTGCATCGCGCTGATCTCCTTCGAGACTTGCTCTTTGAGTGCCCGTCGGGTAGTACTTTTTCGTTCTTCGGGGATGAACTTCTGCGCGAATCGTTCACGTGTGCCTTCCTGCTCTACCTCGTAGACATGGCCAAAGCTGCCCATGCCAAGCTTTCTAATGGGACGGAAGCGAGTCTGCGTTGCTGCTGTGAACGCTCCTGGAGGGGAGACCCCTGGTGCGGAACGTCGAGCTAATTCCAATCGCAATTGCTCCTCTTCTCGTGCTTCATCGAATGCCTTGTTCCATTCATCTTCTTTGCGACCGAAGAGGTTCTTTTTCTCTCCAAGCGATTCCGCGAACCGCGCAAGGCATAAACCTATCATGACAGAAGTCAGCTTGAGATTCGGGAAATTCGAGGCGTTGCATCCCAAAGTCTCACCAGGAGGACTTGTCTCCGACAGGATGGTGAAGTAGGTTTCCATATAGTACTGGAAAAGCTGTTGTATGGGCTCCTGGACTCGGTAGTTTGTACCGTAATTGCCCAAGCGCTCACGATTGAGCCTGGGTACAGATTGGTTCAGGGAAGCAGTGGCAGCGACGAGTTGAGAGAACTGGTGTCCGGCTGCGAACGATGTCTGGATGATATCAGATGTCCATATAGCAAGATAATTGATTCGATCGACATGCTCACCTGTGTCACGATATGCAAGATGCCCCAGACCAAAGCGGTGAGTGCCGAGTCTGTGCGCTGTGCTTCGTCCACGGTTTGTGTGAGATTAAGAATGGGGTGATGCTGTAGAAGGATACCGTTTAAAAGCTTGTGTCGTCGGTGCTCCTTGTGCAATTTGCAGATTCTTGTGAATTCTTCCCGGAAGCGTACTTCGTTAGACGCCGGCGTCTGCTCAGAACGGTCTTTCAACGAGTGTTGGAGTTTGGCGATGAGAGAGAGCCACGTGTCGCGGGATGAGCTAGCGCTGGACATCAGGCCACAAGATGGTAGATTTTCGTTACGTTGCAGAGAGCGTGTTCCATCTTGCAGAGCTCTGTGAGCTCCGCCGTACATATATGCAATCCCGGCTGACGAGGGCAGACGGAAACACTTACAAAACGATGGAATACAATATGTGCGGGGAGCCGGATAAACAATGCATCTTCAGTCGTTGATACCCCGCGCCACCACGAAGGTGGTGTCATGACCAAAAGCGCCATGCAGCACGCTCACCGTCAGCACAGCCTAGATGTGTTGGGGCTGTGAGTCAGACTAGGTACCCGAATGAAGTGTTTTGATTGTCTAGGTATGTTGATACAGCTCAACCGTCATATCCCAAATCGGTTGTTTAATAAGCCTCGCGAACAAGATGTATTATCTTCGTTCAATTTCTGCGCAAGCATTTGGGGTTCAGAGTTGACCCGATCTCAAGTCCTATTGGCACGATACCTGGCTACAGACCAGCCGCAGAGCTCAATGTTCTTTTCGACCTCGGGTTGAGCATCCAGGTACTCGAAGGTGCGGTGATTGCCTGCACGAGCCGCGAGCACCAGCGGTGTCTCGTTCCAAATGTTGCGTGAATTAACACCAAGCGTGGAGTGTTGCAGCAACATAACCACGGTCTCTGTACATTCACCCGCAGCAGCATGATGTATTCCAGCCTCTCCGTGTTTGTCCTTGAGTTCACAGATGTTCGGCACGGCTTCAAGGAGATACTTCGCTACTTCGTGACCTGCTTTGTACTTGCATGCCAAATGGAAGCCGATGCGACCGTCTCTAGTAGAAGCATGAGTTGAGCAGGTTTTTTGCGCAGCCTCGAAGAGCTTTACCATCTCAATCTGACCATATTTGCAGGCCTTGTGGAACGCAGTCATACCGTCTGCGTCCTCAGCGTCGTGGCGAAAACGAGGGTCTTGGGCGATCTGCCGAACCACTCCAATGTGGTTGTTGTGCACCGCAAGATGCATTGCAGTGCTTTTTGAAAGAGCTTTCTCGATCCAGACACGAGGTTTCTGTGTCCGAGAATTGCGTGGAATGAATAGTTGACGTTGCCAGCGCTCAAGCTGAGGCTGTATTGGTGCGTTCACTTCCAGTTTGCGTTCTGGATGCTTCAGCATGGCTTCGACTGCGTGGACCTTGCCGTGCGCGGTAGCAAAATGCCAAGGTGATAGACCTCCATGATCGCAACAGCTGAGATCAGCGCCTTTTGAGACCAGGAAGTTGACGAGATCATCGCTGCTGTGAACAAGAGCTAGATGTAGCAAGGTTTCTCCACCATCATCAAGCTCATTGATGGCCGATGGCTTCTCAACCAAGAGCCTCTTGACTAGCTCCGGTTGATTTAGTAGTGTTGCCAGATGCAAACCGGTAGTGTGGCCTGCACAGTACAAGTCAACATGACCAGGCTGTCTGGCTTTGGTGCTCATGTTGACGAGCACAGAGAAGCGTTCTTCAACCTGATCCTTTGATAAGTTCTGGACATATCGTCGATTGCGGTACTCCCAGACTGGATCGGGAAGGACCATGAGCTGCCGTGCGCAAGAAACCAGTTTATCCTGTCGAAGAAACTTCAACATCAGTTCCTGGAGTGAGCCATCGCGAGAAGGAACACCGCGCTCGAGGGCGATGGAGTAATGCTTGCTCCAGTATTTAGAAGCATAGTCCAGTAGTGGCGAATGACTGACTCGCTTGTCGAGGTGTTCTTTGTTTGTGCAGGGCCCCCCATGGAACCTACCCCAAGACAAATATTGTACGCAGAGCTTTGCTAGCACTGGATTTGAGTCTGGAAAATCTCTAGCCCAGGCTGAACGTGCCAAATACGATTTTAGCCATGGATGCACAAAGTAGGCCACGTTGTTGTGTCCAATATCCATTAGACCTTGCGTGATCTCGGTGAGGCGTTCCGAATCCATCAACGCTTCACTCTCGAACTCTTCGGTACTTGTGCGCAATGCCAACATGCAAAGCAGCTCCTGGGATCGCAGTGGCCGAACAGCATCACGCATGAACGCTAGAATATCCCTCGCATCCCGAGAAGAGGGTTCTGAGTATTTGAAAAGACGCCAAATGCTTTGCTGGAATGCGTCAGGGAAGATGGTCCGCTCAGGAGAATTCTCATGGCTGGCTAGTAATTCTGGCTTCACTAGATTCTTGACCTCTGCAAGTGCTCTGACGCGCTGCACTTCTGTAGACGCCGACATGATGTGTTGAGTGTTCAGCCTGATGAGCAAAAATCTACATTTTGTCAGATGCATTCAATGGCGATGATGTTCTCCACTTACAAACCCCCGGAGCCTTCTGTCACAGCCTCGCTGATCTCAACTTCCATTTCAGGGCACTTTTTCACTAGGTACCTGATCTTGCTGGTCGGTAGCAACTTTTTGACCCATTCTTGCACATCCTCCGGCGCCGCTACAATCTCCTCCCTTTTGTAGTGGCCAAGGATGTTTGACGCGTTGAAGGCGTCGTACCGACTGGAAATGATGACTCCGCAACCCGTATGAAACTGTATGTTGTCCAGACAATTAATCATTGAGTTGAGGTCGGTGCGGTGATCGGCCTCATGGTTGAGCTCATCTAGGCCGTCCACTAGGATACACGTCGCTCGTGCGACTTTCGACACTTTAACGCCAAATCTTTTGATCACCGCGATCAAGGTTTCGGTTGTAGAATTTAATGATGGAGCTTCAACCGGGTATCTCTTGTAGAGGTTGAGAACGAGATCATGATGGACCTTGTCGTCAAGATCTGCAAGCTGTCCGATGAAGCGCATCAGCACCCGACAAATGTCGTGCTCAGTCGGCAGGTCGAAGTCGAAATACATCGACGCTGTCGCAACGTCTTTGCGTTTGCTCAGGTGTTCAGCCAAGAGCGTCATCGTCGTTGTTTTGCCTGAACCCATACTGCCTGTGAGATGCAAGGTATGTGCTTTCTGCCGTGTGCAGTTTATGAAATCCAGACTTTCCCTGATCCTAGTGCTCGATCTTGTAGGCACGATCGTCGATGAGGGGTAATTCTTTGAAACGGCTTTTCGAACTGTGCCAAACATCCAGTCCTCAAGTTTTTTGCGGTCGGGTGCAAGGTAGTAGTTGAATTGGTCGACATGTCTGATGTTGGTGATTCTCGTGTCGGGAGAATTTGTGACTGTGTTCCCCGTTATGGTCGAATATGCCATGTCTGCGTGTCTGTTAGTCCCAAGACGGTCAGTGATTGTTGTTATGGAAGATGGCCTTCCTTGAATGTCATTGCGAGAAGCTCTTGGTTCTATCGGGTGGACGACGAAAGGCTGAACCCTGGTACGACCTGGCGATACAACCACGGGTAAGCCGCGTAGTTGTGATAGCTCCTCTTGTCCGACCAAAGAGCGATATCGCCTTTCCAGTGTTCAACTATTGATTGTACGTAACTCAGGCATAGGAGACTTCTGCAGGGTCGTTACTTTGGTGGAAGACGGCATGTAGAGCGGACGACACCGGTGGGCTTTGTAATTTCTCAGGGTAATGGTATCCACCACACTTAGCGATTGGCGTATTCATCACCAAGCGGCCGGTAACCGGTGAAGCGCGCAAGCATCGTGAGCCATTCCCTGTGCTCCATCATGTAGTCACAAGGACTGATTGCCTTATTTTCGCTTATTCGCTCCGATACCGGTCGCTGGTTGTCGTTTAAAGATACGTCGAGCGCTCGAAGCAGACCAAAACCCCGCACCGATCGACACAGGTGAGATTGTACTCCGACACCTTTCCGCTAAACATGTCAGGCTTCGAAGGTGTCGCAGCCGCGTTTGGTTTTGCCGAAATGGGATTTCGTGCCATCTCACGAGTCTACAACTTTATAAGGGATATGAAAGACGCACCCGACCTGGTCCGACGCCTTTTCGAAGAGCTCTCTGCACTTAAGGGCTGCATATCCAAATTGGCTTCGCTCGGCATCACCCAGCCTACGGTACAACCTAAGCTTCAAGATCTTGAGCTATCTGCAACTGTCAACAGGTGCGGCACGGCTTGCTCATCTCTCGAAGCCAACTTGCGCAAGTGGACATACGGTGGTCGAACGACTCTCGTGTCAAGATTGCGTGTGAGAATCAACAAGAGTCAGATCGAGAGTGCGATAGTCAGCATCAGCTCTGCAAAAGACACAATAGCACTGGCGGTCACAATAGCAAGCTAGTGAGTATATCGATCCCCAGCAGCAGCCACTTGTGCTAACATCGTTTAGCGGATTGACCAAAGACATGTCTTCCACCAACAACACCAGCTCGGCCAATGAGGGCAGACGTCGAACGGTTACGGATGGGAAGACTTCGCTGGCTGACACGGAGCGAACACAGCATGTGGAGAAGAACGTTGTTAAAGAGTCCCAGGAAACTCAGATCGGAGACTTTGGTGCAGAGAACAGACTTCGGACACAGACGGTGAGAGACAACAATGTTGATCAATCACCAGGGACGAGGATAGGTCAATTCTCTTGACGTGGAATACTGTTAGCAGGCTGTTCAATCAATAGGGTATCTGACGGGCTGAAGAGCGGGAAGTGTGCTGCCATGTTGATAGCGATCATTTATTGCGTCGAACTCCATGTTCAGCAGAATTGCTCCTAGTTACCTGCAATCTTGGTACGCAAAGCAACCGACTCCGTCTCTTTGCTCACTATATTCAGCGGGAAGCCTATCATGCGAGTATCATCCCACGTTATTCAGTAACTTATGTTGGAAAGGCGCAACCTGCGACATTGCAGGTGCCGGTGAAGGCTTGGACCAATGGGAACGGCTCCATAGGAAGCCAGAAGCGAAGACACCATAACCAATATGTTTGTTTGTTTGATTCAATCAGGCTATTCACGGTGACCGTATGAGCCGTCCCTAAAGAGTGACCTTGCTTACAAAAGATATTCGCTGCCTTTGCTCATGAATGAGAGTGATCCATCCCTATGGTTGCCTACTCGGCCTTTGGCTGATAGGTCAACCTGCCTGTCTTTCCTAGAAACCGAACAGTGGCTTTCACTACCTCCAGATCTGACTTCCATCTCTCTTTAGGACCATCCAGAAGATGTCCCGTCCTCACATCCTTTCTCGAACCCCACCCTCCTAAGAGGTAGGATACGTGTCCTGACCTCGCGCCTACGGTTTCGCGTAACTATCTACCTTCGTCCGTCCACCTCGGACACGAGAGGATGAGATGTCTGATCGTCTCCTCGTCGTTTCCACAACTGCATTTTGCCTCGTATACCACTCCTATTCGGGAGAGGTATTGATTTAACCTGCAATGCCCTGTCCTAGCTTGGATAAGAATGGCCGCCTGATCCGAGGTAAGCGACCTATAAAGACGTAAGGTATGCTTCCCCGGTAAGGCTTGATCCATTTTCCACGTGTATTGCCCCGGTAGTCTCGTAGTGTCGAACGGGGTCGGATTTCCACTCCTGTCCTGATTTATCAGTCGGATAACGCCTGCCACCTTTCGCACCCTCTCTCGTGCTTGAGCTGTAGGCTTACCCTCT
>Ga0265797_10011621_pt1 | contig 10990 bp, 19 predicted proteins | sample P2T30metagenome_FD_192433 | JGI IMG/M metagenome (GOLD analysis project Ga0265797, IMG submission 192433) | Plant litter microbial communities from East Loma Ridge, Irvine, California - P2 T30 | ecosystem: Environmental > Terrestrial > Plant litter > Unclassified | place: USA: California... | reverse complement strand
AGAATGGGTCAAAAAACAATGTGTCGTAGCAAGAAGGCAGTTTACCGTGAGATGGAGAAATTATAGACCTCGATAGTAGAAATTTTCCTGCCCACCATGTTTTCCTGTGCATAGGGGGGGATATTACTCTACGATGTCAAATCTATCGACTTACTATGGGAAATAAGGCTTCTTGGCATACCCCACCGATGTGGCGATGTGTCGGATTTTTCCCTTCAACGGCATGTCTTGGTAAGGCAAGCTGGTCAGTCATGCAGGAGGGACGTCACTAGGTTCTTTGATGTAGTCTTCTTATCGTACAATCTTCTATTGCCTACTACCTGAAGCACTCTACTGTTACCCGTCTAGATCTCACACTGAAAGGTGACGTTGCTGAGGTCTACCAGAGCCCCCGGGCGATCGGTATCGAAGAAAATGAACGATTGCTCGCTGTTGATGGCAATGGCACGGTCGTCCTCCCGGAAGACACAGAAGACGCCTTCGACAAAGCTGGTGAGTTGCGCACTGGATGCTACGACCATATTGCCGTTGTCGATGCCGGTATTGACAAATAGTGCTGGTATTGCGAAGACGGTGCCGTTGGCCAATATCGTTGCTTGGGCACTCGTGCCAGTCTGATCATTCGCTAAAGAAACAGTAATTGGTGGGAAGACGGGCTTGCTGTATGCGCTCGCTTGAAGAAGGGTAGCGATAAAGGCTGATTGAAGCGCGAACTGCATGCTTGCTGCGGATGTTACGGGCGTTTGGTGGTGCTGGTCGGGGCTTGGTTGATGGTGGTGGTGGAGGAGTTGGTGGTGTGACCAATTCTTATACCTGGGCATGCAACCGCTGCCATTTGACTACGCGACTAAGAATAGAAGGCCAAGCAATCAAAACGGTAGCGGCTTAGAGGAGCCTCTTTTGACCGATGCGTCCCAGCCGTGGCAGCGTCGCGGGTACCTAGTCTCAAGCACCAGTTCTGCGCAGTGATGCGCTCTGTGTCTGTGCGGCAGGGGCATGGCCGCGATGTTTGCGCTGCGTAGAACTATGTTCAGGCCGTACTTGCGCACCGCCTCTCCTGTACACCGCGCCGGCAAAAACACCAACAACGTGCGCCACGGAATTAGATACCATGAGGAAGTGTGGCCTAAGAGGCCGGATGTGCTGGACGTCAAACAAGGAACGCTAGCTGGTTCATAGGCTGTGTCACAGTTGCGAGCACGATCAACTTCTGATTCTGACGTCAGCTGTGTTCTCATCGCACGGTCCCCACAACGAGTGTCTTTCTTCATCGATATTGACGTATCGCAAGGTCGCAAAGAAATAGGGTGTTGATCTAACTATGCAGTCGCCAGACCCACACTGAGAACATGAACTTATGTTATACATAGAAAGAAGTGCAAGAGTGGTGGAGTGGCAAAGTGGGAGGGTTTCAGACGGCTGGGTTAAGTTACAGGGCCATGCCAACAGACTCACCACCAAACGGAGCATCGGAACCGATCGTAACCGCAAACGAGCGGACTCGGAGCAAAGTCACGAGCGTTGATGCTGGTGGCGTTGACGACGCCGGAGATGTGGGTAGCCACAGTTATGTGTACGTTGTGCAAGCTGAGGTGCGCTTCTCAATCACCTCCGATCCTGTGACTCACATCACAATGCGGTACCATACCGGGATTGCACCCCCCCTCGACCCATAGTACTACTGCAACGCTCTAGACATGCCATCCACCAACAATCCATCTGCTGTCGCTCTGTCACAACTGCGCCTCAGTGACGCAGAAAGAGTCCTTGCCAACATCAGCTGCTGCCAATCTCGACCTTGCAACCCTCCCCAACCGACAAAACGAGCGTTGTCCTTTGCTTCTCGACGCCGACCAGCTCAAGCCTTTCTCCATACGGGAGCCTAAGGGTCGGGAAACTCTGGAGGAGACGCACGACAGTGTACCCAGCCCCTGTGAGCGCATATTCCTCTAGCAGCACACTCGTCAGCAAGAGGTGCACAGTAAGAGCGAAGCGTGTAACCCACCGCCAAGGCATCTCCTCGGACCTTTGTGGAAAGGAAGGTAACCCCATGTGAGGCTTGTGGAATTATGCTGCAAAGGCATGTCTTCCTCCCATCTTTCCGGCCGGAATAGCTCGGCATCCATGCCATACAGGTCGGGCCTTCTATGCAGAGAGTACAAACTGAACGCGACTGAGCTTCCTTGGGGAATAAGCACTGGATCCGTCCGGGTTGGCCCGCCGCCTGTAGGGAGCACGGTGGTCTCTAAGGCCGTTCGAGTGTTGACAGGAACAGGCGGGAAGAGTCTCAAGGCTGTGCGGGCGCGTAAGGCTCCTTCCTGTCTGCAATCGCACTTGAGGACGTACTTTCTTTGAGCACGTTCTGCAGGTAGGGCATCTTCTTGAGATCAGCCCGACTGGGATGTGAGCGCGCAGCACACGTCCGCGCGATCTCTGTGCGCAACTTTTCCATGACGTGCGGGTGGCGAACAAGCAGAAAGCAGTAAACGTTAGTGACAAGCCGAACAATCCACCACGCGTGTCGACTTACCATGTCCACGAGAGGAGGCTGGCTGTTGTGTCTCTTCCTGCCACCAAGATGCTGACCGTGTGTGCTCGGAGTGCGCTTCGGTCTGGAGTGACTTGTGCAACAGAGTGTGGGAACCTGTGTGTCTCCGAGCGCTCGATGATCTGGTCTACAAACGCGCGTATGTCCCGGCAAGCCTGGCGGAACTTCCAGCTGTCTACCAGCCAGTAAACTGCAGCGAACCTGAGCCTCTTGATGACCCATCTTTGGGCTGTGTCCAACGCACTGGCGAACGGGTCCTCCCCAGCACCGTTTGTGTCGCTCAGCCTCCTCGTTGACTCGCCGAAAAGGAAGCTTGTGGTAGTTTCGAGCGTCAGGCGAAAGAACAAGGGCTGAAGGTCGATCGTGGGCCTGCCATCTCCAATCAGCCGAATCAGGTCGTCGACAGGAACACGGAAGGACTCGAGATCGCCGTGGCTCTTGCGTTGCATTTGCAGGCGCAGCAAGTCCCGGGAGTGCTTCCAGTCGGCACCCTCTTGCGTAAAGATCCCATCACCGAACATTGGCAACGCAATGCCTCGGCGCGGGCCGATTCCAAAGTCTATCGGGAACGTCATCATCTAGTAACCGCCACACCGTGATCAGCTGTCTAACAGGCCTACCTTTGGCACGGGTGGAGAGAATGGCTTCTAGGTTAGCTGGCTCTATTGTGCCGTATGCAGTAACCCCAAGGAACCTTTGTTCCAGTGTGCTTCCGGTTTGCCGGAAATGGAACAAGAACAATTCCATCAAGCGCGACTCCGCATCTGCCCGAAAGATCTGTCCAAGGCGATCAAGACCAAAAGGCCACTGGTTGTGCAGCCGTGGAGGCGGACGGCAGCCGTGATGAGCTCCGATAGCCTCGTCTGCCTTGTAGGGTTTAGTAATGCTACCGCAGATATATCGGTATGGTATGTAGGCGCACGTACCACTCGTCGCTGGCGATGACTTAGGCACAGCCTCACCGCTCCCATCACCAGCATAACGACGGCCCAAGGTAGTATCCCTAACGTCATGTTTTCTGGAATGTAGGAGGAGGCACAAATGCCGCGAGAGCCACAACCTGAAATACTGAACCGTGACATGGAGGCAACGGCCTGCGCACTACCATAACAAGCAGAGCGTCCGTTGTAGCCATGGATAGGTGTCAAACCACTCGTGGACGGCTGCTTCGTCGCCCAACAGCTCCCCTGCCATGCCGAGTCACGCGCGTGGCTTTCCCGAGTGGATGGGAGCACGATCGTGTGAACCACTCGTCCAAGTGGACCAGCACGAGTATCTCAGATCGTCCATTGGTGCCAATCGACCAGGAATTGAGCCAGTTGCGTGTGCAGTTGCGTCAGCTGACCGTATCAGCACACTGGTAAACACTCCGACCATCCACCATCGCTACGGCAGTAATGCATAAGATTCTGTGTCGAGGCTGTGAACAAACTGAACAGAGCAGGGTTGGGCGCGCTACCACGCTGCTGCACTGCGTTCCCTGCCGTCCACGAGTGGTCCTACAGCAGTGGGAATGTTGCGGTACTGTATGTGTTCCAAAGATTGGTCTACACGCGGCGCCGCGGCATACGGTCTGTATCGTGTGTATCAGTGTAGTCTAGTGCTGATAGCGACGTGTTCAGCTTGTGTTCGCCGGTAAAAGTACTGTATTGTACTGCACTATCTGCAATGAAGTCGTTAGCTGCAGCAATGTGATGGGATGATCGACGTCTCACACCAGGCAACGATTACTTCGAGGTGTATAACCAGCCTCCGCCCGCGAGCACAAAAGGTAGCCGCCACGCATACACCCTGCTGCTTCTTCGATCGCCCGGCCTTTTGTGAGTCGAACTCGTCCATCGTCGACTGCACGTGGCTCGCTCTCTCCATACGGGCCTAGGATACGAACCAGAACCCTGCACTACTTCTCCACCTTCACTTCGCCTTCACTCCACCTTCACCTGACCTCTGTTGACTCCTAATGGGAAATATGGCCCACTCAAGGTCCGTGCCATCCACCAAAGAGCAGTGGTATGGTCATAAGCGCGAGCAGAGCGGCGAGCATGGCTGCCAGCACAACCGCAAGCCCAGCTGCTTGCCTAGATGGTCCCCCAGTCACCAAACGGATGACTACGAGTTGCGCCTATTCGTGGAAGAGCTGGAGGACCGCTTTCGGTGCGACCGACGTACGTTCTCGTCCTTGCCAAGCTAGTCTCCCTTGCTGATGAAAGCGCACAGCGGCAGGCGACGCGAGGGGCACCATGCCGCCCTACACGCCCGAGAGCGCTTGCCCAAAGAGTTTCGTCTCTACCTCAGGCTCAACGGCGCACCTGCTCAAGCTCGACACAGAAACTACCGTCGCGGAAGCTGTCGAAGACGATCGTACGGACTGTAAGCAAAGTTCCCAGGCCAGGCCAGGCCTGCTTGCTTGCCGAAGTACTGCTGACGCAGCCTCTAATCACAGGGAAGCCGGAGCGCAAGCAGTGGCTTGCCATGATCAGCCTAAGCCTCATATCCTTTGTGGTCTCGCTCGATGCCACCATCCTGGTGACGGCGTTGCCGGTAAGGCGCCCTCTCCAACCACAGTGCAGCGCTGACGCACTCAACACAGGAGATGTCCCACTCGCTCCGTGGATCAGCCGCTGAGACGTTCTGGACGGGCACCTCCTACCTCCTCATCTCAGCCGTCTTCCAGCCCGTAATCGCAGCAGCCTCCGCCTGCTGCGGGCGCCAGCGGCTGCTTGTCATGTCCATCGTCCTCTTCACCTTCGGCACCGCGTTCTGCGCGGTGGCGCATGACTTTGCCGTTATGCTCATCGGGCGCTGCGTGCAGGGCGTCGGAGGCGGGGGCGTCATCGCCATGACCCAAGTCATCTTCTGCGACATGGTCCCTTTGAGACAACGGCCCAAGTACTTCTCCATAGTGCTCGCCTCGTGGTCCATTGGCAGCATCATCGGGCCAGTGGTCGGCGGTGCCCTCGTGGAGCGTGCCTCCTGGCGCTGGTGCTTCTACATTAATTTCCCCTTCTGCTTCCTAGGGTTCTTTGCTGCGCTGCTCTTTGTTGACGACGTCGACTTGCCGCTCGCTGATCACCCGCGGCGCATGGACTGGCTCGGCGCATTCTTGTTTGTCAGCAGCACCACCAGTCTCCTGCTTGGCATCTCCTGGGGCGGCACGCAGCATCCGTGGGCATCTGCAGCAACCGTCGCGCCCATCGTGGCTGGCGTGCTTGGTATCACCGGCTTCGTCGCATGGCAGTGGCATGCACAACCGCACAGCCTGCTGCCTGTCTCGCTGCTGCAGAGCGCCGGCTCGGCTGCCGCTTTCTTCTGCGCTCTTGTCAACGGCCTCATCGTGCGTGTTGCCCTCCAGCCGTTGCAGGCGCGCTTGGATGCTGACCAACGTCCAGCTCTTTACAGGCCTCTACTATGTGCCCTTCTACCAGATGTCGGTGCGTGGCTCGTCACCTGTCCGTGCCGGCATCGATCTCTTCCCCGCCGTCTGTCTTCTTGTCCCCGGCTCGGTCGTGGTAGCGATTCTCACTTCACGCCTCGGTCACTTTCGATGGGCCATCTGGCTGGGCTGGATTGTCACACTCGTCGCCTGCGGCTTGTTCACCCTTTTCGATGAGCGCACCGAAAAGGCGATCTTCGCCCTCGCCCTCGCGGTGTTCGGCGTGGGCAATGGTATGGTGCTCACGAGCGTCAACGTCGCAACGCAGGCTATCGCTAACCAGACCGTTGCCAAGAGTGAGGACCGTGCGATGGCTGCCTGCATGTACGGCTTCATGCGCAGCCTGGGCATGCCCATCGGTGTTGCTGTACGTTACAAGTCCGCTCGTCTCCAGCAGTCGCTCTACGCGTCCTGCACGCCATATGTCCGCTGCGCTAACCGCTCCATCTAGTTGTCGGGGACTGTCTTCCAGAACGCGATGGGCGCCGCGCTGTCTGACGCTGGCCTTTCCACCGACATCGCCCGAGACTCCGAGCGCTACATCTTCGTCCTCCACGGCATGGCGGATGCCGACCCGAGGAAGAGCGCGCTGTTGGGCTCGTACTCTGCCGGATTCCACAATGTTTTCGTGACCATGACAGTCCTATCGGCGGCTGCACTGCTGGTCAGTTTGCTGATCCGAAAATCTAGTATGGACACTGTGCGCTTGGCGGTACCGCAGCGGAACCGTGTCGACAACGAATGGGTGTGTCGTGGTACCAGATGTAATCTTCGCTCACTTCGCTTGATGGGGGCGAATCAGACTATCGCGCAATAAGACATACGCGGTTTCGACAAGACGGGCCCGCCTGTGATCTCATAAATGGGGGCAAAGCAGTTGCTCACACCTGTAAAGCCTATCAAACTGTACCCAAGACCATTCTGTAGATGAATAAACATAGTCGCTACCAGTGTTGTGCATAGGTCTTGCTATCGGCAACTCACTTTCGCAAAGCGCTAGGCGCTACGCTGATGTATGCGGGTTGTTCTTGAAGCTAGTTACGCATGATGCTGGCTTGCCTCCCAGCTTCTGAGGTAGACCTGACCTTGCCGTGGTGCCGGTGGCGCGGATTACGGGTGAACGTGTATTGCGAACAAGCCGTTACCGTACGGTGAAGTGTGAGTACACCAAGATGCGCGGCACGGTCTTAGTAAGCACACCCTCTGGAACAATTATGTTCTGGGATCGATTCTTGTTCAGTACCGGTAGTCTAAATCTAGCTTGTCTACAGGACGCAGCACAACCATCACGCGATTCCACCACGCGATTCCACCAGCGCAGCGGTCGACAGAAAGATCCGCGCAACGTCAACAAAGATACACGCGAAGCGGCGGATCCATTCGCCGGGAGGGGCCAACCTTGAGATCATCGCCATCCTGCTGTCGCGCCGACAACACCGCGCCGTCCTTCTCCTTGCCACACATCGGGTCTTATCCACTCATAGACACCGCCACGGTCCGTTGGCAGCTACGCGGGCCTCGTAGAAGGCCGAGAGTCCTGGCCAGTACATCAAGGCTCCGAAGACCACTGCGACGTGCATGAAGTGGTGGCTGATATCTGGCAAGCCGAGGTCCATACCGATCGCTTTGTCGAGAATGTGAGTTGCGTAGATGCCGCCGCCAAAGCTGTTCATGACGACGAGGCTCCGGAATTCTCTGAGGAGCTCGACGCGTTGCCCTTGGACGTGGAGATACCAGCAGCGCAGCCAGGGCATGGCCGCGACCACTCCCAAAGCTACATGCGCGCTGAGCCGGTCCTTCTGACATGTCGCGTGGTGCTCTTGAATGCGGGCGAGTCGAGCAAGAGACACCGCAGCGGCGCCGGTGACGAGGGCTGTGCAAGCCAATTGCTCGCCCTGTCGGTACTCAAGCGAGGCTAGCGTAAATGAGACAGAAGTGGCCCAGATCGCGCAAACGATGCCCGCGTGGTCGATGCGCAGCCAGAAGCGAGCGTGAACGTGATCGGCGAAGACGTGGTAAAGGGTCGAGCTGGCGAAGCACAGAACCGTAGCCGCGAGGTACAGCGAAACACCTACTGCATCGCGGGTGAGCGGACCCTGGTGGACAGCGGCGAAGCGCACGAAGATGGCACCGAACCAGAGCGTGCCGAGTAGATGGGACCAGATGTTAAGAGTCTCGGTGTGCAGGTTTGCAACGGAGAATATCGACGCTCTGTAGGATGATGTGTGTGGCCGTCTTCGACTTAGGTTGTGAGGATGGCTTTCTGTACGCATTGGGTACTGGTGGCGGCGTGTTTAGTTTTGAATGGGTGTGATGTACAGGTCTCACCTCTTAGATAGTACGGTTGATCGAGCGAATAGGCCTCCAGCCGTCTTGCCTTGCGCACTCCTGGTGCGTCTGTCTTAAGCGAGGGATGTTGAAGCGACAGGAGGGATTCTACGGCAGAAAAATATCGAGGCGCGCCGCGTTCTCCATCTAGAAGAGGAGCCTGCAGTAATGCTCATCCAAAGTGGTCCCTAACCGAGTGGTTCTATCCCGAAGAAGGACAATCCCAAGTGGTATCAGCTGTACAGTACTGTAGTATCCGCATCTGCAAGTCTATCAGCCTTGGCCTGGCGACCAGAAGTATGCGCACTTGATCTGGGCTGTGTGGAGTGGGCCGCTGCTGTGCTGACGGCATGTTGGTTTGGCGATCTAAATGCCTGTGCGCATTGATGTGTGGTCGCAGGGTCCGAGTTGCTGATTGCACTGCACCCTGCTCTGATGTACAGTTGCAACCACTCGCCCATACTGTACTGCAAGGTGCTGAGAGTGGTCTGTCCGGGACATAATTCCTGTTTGCCATTATGCAACCCTAGATATTTCGTCGAGCATCGACCAGAGTGAGCATTGAGATTTGTCACGTCCCCTACCCTTTGTTGCGAGCACGTCAACTCGAGCCGCACGACGTTTTCCTGCAGCATATCTGAAGTCGAGGCACGTTTTGCAACACGAGATGGTCGCCTGCAAACAAGCACTAGGTAGCGGCTGGAGAGGCTCGTTTTGAACTTCATTGAGTAGGTCGACCGAACAAACGGCTAGCAATGCTACGTGGATCTGAGGCTGTCAACTATGCTGGAGATCTCGTTCATCCTCTGCAAATAAGTGGCCCTTTGTCGCTGCAACCCCTCCAACGTCCCAGACGCGACTTGTAGCTGCCTGCGCAAGTCCTGGATGACACAGTGGGCGGACTCCAGCTCAGCGTTCTTGGCCGTAAGCTCGCTCTCCATGCTCGCTCTCAGCTGCCCGTTCTCCGTCGCTTGTGCCTCCCAACGCTCGCACTCTTGGACTTTGCCGACATAGTCTTCCTGTAACAATGCATACATCTGCTCAGACTGCTCGATCTTGCTTGTGAAGCTGACGTCGGCCTGTGTCGGGCAGCCATGCGCTCCAGGGGCTTTGATTGCCTCGAACGTCTTCCCTACCCCGGCGGAAAGCTCTACGCATGCACCCATCGTGTGTTTGCTGAGGTGTTTCTGAAACAGGTGTGCTTTCTCTGGCATGTAGCTCCAGGTATAGGGCTCGTCCGCGCTGGTGATGAGCCTAACGTGCAGGGGATCTACCCGAAAGCCTAGCTGCTGCTCTTGTCTTGCATTAGCAAACGCGTCTATCTCAGTGCTTTTCCATACCGATGTGCTGTGCGAGCTTCTCGCGGCAGTGGGTTCTGCATCGGGCTCGCTCCTCGTTTGACTTCGTCATTTCGCAAAACGAACGCACTGGATGCTGGCCAGCTCGTTAGAGAACGGCCTTCTCGCCATCGCTGCGTTGTCCGGCTGCAGCTTTCACAATACAGCACTGTACTATCCTGTACCACTTGGGGAGACGGCCGCAACACGCAAGCAACGGCCTGTGGCCTCACGCGAGGACCGTTCTGGTGCAGGGGATAGGAACCACGCGGCGTGAACGCTACGCGGGATGTAATCACAGAGGACAAGAGTCAGCTTGGTATCTGTCACCATCGATCCTGGTGCTCCATCCAAGGGTATTGTGCTATAAACTCGTCAGCGTGACCATGCTGGAACCGGGTAGCCAAGCTGTCTATGTATAGTACAAGTTCATGCTCCGGTTGTGGGTTGAGTGGCTGTTACTTGCGCACGTCCCCATCAGGGAGATGCTGCAGCACTCTCGCGACAGCCTCGTCCTCTACAACTCCGCAATGCGAGAGAGATGCGCCATCTTCGTGAAATCCAAGTTCCTCAATCGTTTCCTTGGTCGAATCTATGGACGAACCTGACGCGTTGAAGTTTGCGCGACTGCGATGTTGTGGTGGGTGGTACTGCTACGGTGGGGCTATCCGGCCATCGGATTCTGCGATCGGAAACGCAAGGGAGTAATGATCCCACAATTCAGGAGTATCAACGCGTGTGACATGAGATGCGTGTCGACGTTGATGCAGTCATCTCAGAGATGGCAACGCTCGTGGTACTTGAGAAGTGGCTTCCATTCGAGCCGTTCGTCACGAGCCCAATGCGATCAGAAGCGTGTGCGGCGCTCAAGTTGGCAGCGCGTGCGTTTGGCTCTCGGAGCCTTACGAGTCGATTTTCTTAGCTAGGGTCAGAGATGCGTGATGCGCGACCATTCGATCGGCGGAGCACAACTCGCAGAAGCCTTAGATTGGCTCATCTGGGCACTTTTGCCTGCAAAGTATTCTTGAAGCAGAACCAAAGCCTCAAACGTGCAACTGTGATGGCATAAACGCCAAGTGGCGCTTGCGTACCTACCCGACCGTTTCGCTTAAGAAAGCTCCTGTTGAGAGTAAGCTAACCTCTTTGGAAGAGGTCAGCTGGTCTTTCCGAGATACGTTAGCGCTATCCCTTGCTACTGCATCTGCCGTCGTCATCCAGCAATTGGACTCTCCCTCCCACATCATGTCGAACACAGACGAACTAAAGCGTCTCAGAGGCTTGGTCAAAGATCTTCAGGCCGAACTCGATGATTTAAGGCGTCGGTGCAATGCTGGCACGGAGGAG
>Ga0265797_10011620_pt1 | contig 10990 bp, 9 predicted proteins | sample P2T30metagenome_FD_192433 | JGI IMG/M metagenome (GOLD analysis project Ga0265797, IMG submission 192433) | Plant litter microbial communities from East Loma Ridge, Irvine, California - P2 T30 | ecosystem: Environmental > Terrestrial > Plant litter > Unclassified | place: USA: California... | reverse complement strand
GCTCTTTTTTAGTAGGCTGCGAGCCTGTCTGGCTGGCCGGGCATACCCAGGCACGGGTCGGTGCCCCGCACCCGCCCCAAAAAAGGGGCTGGCTGCAAGCAGCCAGCCCCCGCGCTGTACTTTTTGGTCAAGCCGCTAGTGCGCCAGCTTCACTACCTGCCGGGCGCTGCCTTGGCTGATGTGCAGCACGTAGGCCCCGCTGGGCAGGTCGGCCACGCTGGGCAGCGTGAGCTGCTCGGCGCTGGCGGTGGTGTGGCTGCGCACCCGCTGGCCCAGCGCATCGTAGAGCACCAGGCTCACCGGCTCGGCACTGAAGCCCGACAGCCGCACGTGCAGCTCCCCAGCCCAGGGATTGGGGTATACCTCGGCCCCAAAAGCTACCGCCCCGACCGGCAAGGCTACCGAGCGCACCGGCGAGAAAGTAGCCGCGCCGCCAAAATCGACCTGCCGCAGGCGGTAGTAGAGTACCGATACGCCCGTGGGCAGCTGGGCATCGCGGAAGGTATAAGCCTGGGCCTGCGTGGTGGTGCCGTGGGCCGCTACGGTACCCAACTTGATAAACGTGGCCCCATCAAGGCTGCGCTCAATCTCAAACTTATCGCTGTTGACCTCCGAGGCCGTGTGCCAAGCCAGGGCCACGCCGCCGCTCACGGCCTGCGCCGTAAAATCGACGAGCTGCACCGGGAGCGGGCCCGCCAGCTGCACCGGCGTGATGGTAAGCCGCCCGGCCGTGCCCGCACTGGCTACATCATAAATGGGCGTGCCCACTGCCACCGCGGGCGCCACCCACGACGAGCCGCCGCCGCCGCCGCCCGAGTTGCCATTGAGGGCTGCCGCGCCGCCACCGTAGTAGCCGCCACCGCCGCCGCCGTAGCCGCCCGAGCCGCCTTCGCCTTGGCTGCCCGGTATGCCGCCGCCCCCTACGGTGCGCTGGGTAGCGCCCTTGCCCGGCACGTTGCCGCTGAGGCCCACGCCATCGCCACCAAAGGGTGCGCCGCCCTTGCCACCCTGCGGCGTGGGCGAGTTTATCCAGTCGGTACCGCCCGCGCCGCCCGCCACCACCAGGGCGTTGCGGGTGGCTAGGTAGTCGCCGGTAGGGGCATCAGGGCGGCGCAGGTCAGTGGCCCCACCGCCGCTACCAGCCCCGCCGCCGCCACCGCCGCCGCCATTAAAGCTGTCGCGGCCGCTACCATCGGCACCCTGCTGGCCCACCACCACAGTCAGCACCTCGCCCGGCACCACCGTGATAGTGGCGCGCACTTGCGCGCCCACCGAGCGGTCCTGAATGCTGCTCACGCGGCCCCCGGCGGCCCCCACCGCCACCACATCGAGACGCGTGATGCCGGCCGGCACCGTGTAGTACTGCTCGCCCCCCGTGTAGACGAAGTCTGCGGTTTGGGCCAGTGCCGCCCCCGGCAGCAAGCCCAATACTAGTGCGGCAGCCCCGAGCCACCGCTTTCCCTTTGCTAATGATAAAGTACGATACATAAGTAGTTTTTATAACAGTCGATAGAAAGCTGAGCTAAACCAGGGGCCTTTTGCCAGCCGCAGGAAGGGCAGCGCCCCCCGCCGGCAGCCTAAGGGCAAAACGTGTGTAGAAACTGAGCATAGAATAAGTAGTAGCGAGATGTAATTGCACCACAAAGTACCCACGCAAAAATCATATTTTCAACACCCCTAATGTTTCCTTTTTCAGAAAGAGGCCATTTAGTACCCGTAAAAGTACTTTTCTCATACAAAAAATATTTTTACGGTTGACCTTATAAATCCTATAATCAAGCCAAATACCCCTATTAGGAGTATTTACTCATAATTAGCATATTGCACTACCCCTGCTTATAGTATAATATTTCCTATTCAAAACCTACACTTAACTATCGTATTCAGGTAACTCTTGGCGCTGCTAAAGAGCGCCAAGATGCAACGTTTTTCTTTTCTTAATCCTATTACTAACAATAATTATCTCGGTAATAGCAATGCATTTGGGCCGCGCCCCAATGGCGCGTAGCTCCCCAGCCCGCCTGCTAATAAAGCGGCGCCCCTTTCCCCCAACCACAACTGTAAGGACTAGGCATAAAAAGCTTCTCACGCGTCCTTTACCGTTCGCCTGGCCCCGCCAAACCATCCGCTTCCCACTTCTACCCTCGCCCCGAGCGAGCCCGACCACGCAAAAAAGCCCCCTGACCTTGCGGCCAGAGGGCTTGCACTTTTGGCGAGCCAGGGACTAGCCCAAGTGCTCGGTAGCGGCGCGCAGGCGTTGCCCTACTTCACCCGTGCCCAAAATGGCGAGCGTTTCGAAAAGGTCGGGGCCGGCGCCGGCCCCGGTCACGGCCACGCGCAGGGCTTGCAGCACCTGGCCGGGCTTGAGGCCCTGGGCCGCCGTAGTGTCGTTGAAGATATTCTTGAGTACCTCAGCGTTGGAGCTGGGCTCCGAGTCGGCGGGTAGGGCCTCGGCGTAGGCTGACAGGGCCGTCGAAACCTGCGGGTTCCACTTCTTGGTCACCACCTGCTCGTCGTAAGTGGTCGGGGCTTCGAAGAAGTATTTCGCCTCCTGCCAGAAATCCTGCGGGAAGCTCACGCGCTCCTTCATTACGCCCACTACCTGGGCCGCCTTTTCGGGCGTGCAGGCAATGCCGTGCTCTTCCAGAGCGGCAAGCAGGTACGGGGCCAGCTCCATATCGGGCTTGGCGCGCAGGTAGTGCTCGTTGAACCACTTGATTTTAGCTTGGTCGAATTTAGCGGGTGACTTACTCACGCGGTCAATCGAGAAGGCATCAATCAGCTCCTGCATGGAGAAAATCTCCTGGCTAGTGCCGGGGTTCCAGCCCAAAAAGGCGAGAAAGTTGACCAGCGCCTCGGGCAGATACCCTTCCTCGCGGTAGCCTTTGCTGACGGTGGGCTCGCCGGTTTCGGCATCGGTGCCGTGCCACTCCAGCGCAAACACCGGGAAGCCGAGGCGGTCGCCGTCGCGCTTGCTGAGCTTGCCCGTGCCATCGGGCTTGAGCAGCAGCGGCAAGTGGGCAAAGTGCGGCATGGTTTTCTCCCAGCCCAAATACCGGTACAGCAGCACGTGCAGCGGCGCGCTCGGCAGCCACTCCTCGCCCCGAATCACGTGGGAGATGTCCATGAGATGGTCATCCACGATGTTGGCGAGGTGGTAGGTTGGCATGCCGTCCGACTTCATCAGCACCTTGTCATCCACGGCCGACGAGTGCACCACTACCCAGCCCCGAATAAGGTCCTGGAAGCGGATTTCCTCCTTACGTGGCACCTTGAGGCGAATCACGTAGGGCGCGCCCGCATCGAGCAGCGCCTGGGTTTCGTTCTCGGGCAGGGTCAGCGAGTTGCGCATTTGGGTGCGCGTAATGCTATTGTACTGCGGGTTGGGCACCTTGGCGGCCGTGAGGCGCTCGCGCATGGTGTCGAGCTCCTCAGGCGTATCGAAGGCGTAGTAGGCGTAGCCGTCACGGATGAGCTGGTCGGCGTAGGCGCGGTACATGGGCTTGCGCTCACTCTGGCGGTAGGGGGCGTGGGGGCCGCCCTTCCAGGGGCTTTCATCGAGCTCGATGCCCACCCACTCCAAGCTCTGGCGGATGTAGTCTTCAGCGCCGGGCACAAACCGATTTTGGTCGGTGTCCTCGATGCGTAGAATCATGGTGCCGCCCAGCTTGCGGGCCAGCAGGTAGTTATACAAAGCCGTGCGCACGCCACCAATGTGCAGCGGCCCCGTCGGCGAGGGTGCAAAACGCACCCGAACAGGTCTTTCACTCATAATACTACAAAGGTACGGTTAGTGTAGGGTAAGCTTTAGCTTGCTTTTCTACGCTAGCCTGCTAGTGTAAGGGCGGAGTGGAAAAGGCAAGCTAAAGCTTACCCTACGCTTACCGCGATGCACGAAATCTCCACCTCCACATCGCGCGGCAAGCGGCTCACTTCCACTGTTTCGCGGGCCGGGGCCGCCGTTTCGCCAAAATAAGTGCCGTATATCTGGTTGATGGTGGCAAAATTGCCTAAATCCTTCACGAAGATGGAGCACTTCACCACATCGGCAAGTGCTAGGCCAGCCGCCGCTAGCACCGCCGTGAGGTTGCGTAGCACTTGGTGCGTCTGAGCGGCTACGTCGCCTTCGCCCACGAGCTGCCCACTGGCATCCAGCGGTATCTGGCCCGAAACATACACGGTATTGCCGGCTTTCACCGCCTGCGAGTAAGGGCCGATGGGCGCGGGGGCCTGGTCGGTGAGAATAACTTGATGGGGCATGGTAGTAAAGGAGTAGGTGAGTAAATGAGTAAAGTAGCGACCCGCAAATAACGCAAGAAGCCGCTCCCATTGCTGAAAGCGGCTTCGCTTGAGTAAACCTAGACTTCGCTCACTTACTCATCTACCATTTTATCGCTACTCCACCGTCACCGATTTGGCGAGGTTACGGGGCTGGTCGACGTTGCAGCCGCGCAGCACGGCAATGTGGTAGCTCAGCAGTTGCAGCGGAATAACCGATACCAGCGGCGTCAGCACTTCAGCCGTGTGGGGTACTTCAATCACGAATTCGGCCATGGCCGGAATGGTCGTGTCGCCCTCCGTCACGACCGCGATGATGCGGCCCTTACGGGCTTTCACCTCCTGAATATTGCTCACTACCTTCTCATATGAGCTATCGCGGGTGGCAATAACTACCACCGGCATATTCTCATCGATGAGGGCAATAGGCCCGTGCTTCATCTCAGCGGCTGGGTAGCCTTCGGCGTGGATGTAGCTAATTTCTTTCAGTTTGAGTGCTCCCTCCAGCGCCACCGGGAAGTTATATCCACGACCCAAATATAGGAAATTGGGCACATCCTTAAACGTTTCCGCGATAACCTGAATTTCAGCGTCGAGCTTCAGCGCCTTTTCTACCTTGGCCGGAATGTTGTGCAGTTCAGCCGTGAGTTCGCGCAGACGGGTTTCAGAAAGCGTGCCCTTGCGCTGCCCAATGCACATAGCCAGCAGCGTTAGCACCGTTACCTGGGCGGTGAAGGCCTTGGTCGAAGCCACTCCAATTTCGGGGCCGGCGTGCGTATATGCGCCAGCGTCGGTGGCCCGCGCAATACTGCTGCCCACCACGTTGCAGATGCCAAAGATGGTGGCACCCTTACTCTTAGCCAGCTCCAGGGCGGCCAGCGTGTCAGCCGTTTCGCCGCTCTGCGAGATGGCGATTACAATATCGCGCTCCGAAATAACCGGATTGCGGTAGCGGAACTCCGAGGCGTATTCTACTTCTACCGGAATGCGCGCCAGGTCCTCAATGAGGTACTCGGCCACCAGGCCAGCGTGCCAACTCGTGCCGCAGGCTACGATGATAATGCGCTGGGCATTCACAAATTTCTGTTCGTAGGCCCGAAAACCAGCCATATTCAAGTGGCTGCCGCCCAGCTCCAAGCGGCCGCGCATAGAGTCAAGAATTGACTTCGGCTGCTCAAAAATCTCCTTGAGCATAAAGTGCTCGTAGCCGCCTTTTTCGATGCTATCCAGCTCCATCTCTAGGCGCTGAATGTAAGGCGTTTGCACCACATCTTCCCGCGAGCGAATAGCCAGTTGGCCGTCTTTGATAACGGCCAGCTCGTAGTCATTTACATACACCACTTCGTTGGTGTACTCGATGATGGGCGTAGCATCCGAAGCCACGAAAAACTCGCCTTCGCCAATACCGATTACCAGCGGCGAGCCCTTGCGGGCGGCAATAAGTTGCTCAGGGGCATCCTTGCTCAGCACCACAATAGCGTAGGCCCCGATTACCTCGTGCAGCGCTAGGCGCACGGCCTCTTCGAGTGAGCAGTCATTTTGCTTCTGAATTTCCTCGATAAGGTTGACAAAAACCTCGGTATCGGTATCGGAGTGAAACACGTGCCCCTGCTGCTCCAAGTGGGTTTTCAGGGCCGCGTAGTTTTCAATAATGCCGTTGTGAATGATGGCAATGCGCTCCGACGTAGAGTAGTGCGGGTGGGCATTCACATCGTTGGGCTCGCCGTGGGTAGCCCAGCGGGTGTGGCCCATGCCCACGGTAGCGTGCGTATGCTTATCTAGTAGAAAATTCTCTAGGTCAGCTACTTTTCCTTTCTTTTTATAAACACTCAAGGTGCCGTTGAGCAAGGCTACGCCGGCCGAGTCGTAGCCTCGATATTCGAGGCGATGCAATCCTTTGAGAATAATAGGGCAGGCCTCACGATGGCCCAGGTACGCAACGATGCCGCACATGGCTAATAGGATAAAAAGATGTTGAAGTAAATGTCGATAAGTACGCTTTCGGCTACCAGAATGGCCAGGAGTAAGCCCCGCAATTCTTTAACCAAACTTGTTAAAAATTAAGTCATTCCTAGAAAAAAAACCGGCCGCTGGCCCGCCCAGAGCGATGCCAACGGCCGGTTTGGAGTAGCAAAGTTACTACAACCGGGAATATTATACCGCGAATGCCTTAGTGAGCAAGCTCGTCATAGAGCGCCTGGTACGACGAAAGCAGGTTTTCGTCGGCCGCCACCTGGCTTAGGCGCTTGCGCGAAGCATACTCCTGAAATAGCCCATTGAGGTTGTCCGAGAAGTCCTCGTCCGAGCGCACTACCGTGTCGGCATACTGCATACCCAGCTTCACGAAGCCCGAAAAATCGTTCGATTTTAGCTCTTTTAGCATCTCGTCGTCGATGTCGAGCATTTTGGCTTTTTCCACCAAATTACCCTCAAATTTATCGGCAAACTCGTTGTTATAAACCGTAAATACCGACTTAGCATCCTTGAAAACCGGGTCTTTCTTGTAAGTGGTTTTCAGGTAAAGCGGAATGAGCGAAGTCATCCAGTCGTTGCAATGCACGATATCGGGCGACCAGCCCAATTTTTTCACCGTTTCGAGTACGCCCTTGCAGAAAAAGATGGCGCGCTCGTCATTATCAGCGTGAAATTTATCATTTTTATCCACCAGCGCCGACTTGCGGTGGAAGTAATCTTCGTTGTCAATAAAATAAACTTGTAGCTTCGCGGTCGGAATGGAAGCCACTTTAATTACCAGCGGTTTTTCATCATCACCCACGGCAATGTTGATGCCCGAAAGACGTACTACTTCGTGCAGCCGGTTTTTGCGTTCGTTGATAATGCCGAAGCGAGGCACAAAAATCCGGATTTCAGCCCCCGCCTCCTGCATTGCAGCCGGCAAGCGGCGCAGTAGCTCGGCCACTTTCGTGGTTTGCAGGAAGGGGTCAATTTCGGTGGCCGCGTACAGGATGCGCAACTTCGACATGATAGTAGGAAAAAGTATTTAGAAAAAGGCCAAGGCTTGGCTACACAAAATTACGCATTTTTTAGCGAAAAATCAACAGAAATCACTCAGACCATTATTTTTAGGATAAAATTTAGAATGCACATTTTTACCACGGCGGCCGAGCTGCGCGCCTACGTTGAGGCCGCCCGTGGGGCGAGCCGCCGCCTGGGCTTGGTGCCCACCATGGGCGCTCTGCACGAAGGCCACTTGCAATTAGTGCGCACCGCCGCGCAAGACTGCGACGAAGTCATTACCTCTGTATTTGTTAACCCCACCCAGTTCAACAACCCCGACGACCTGCGCCTCTACCCGCGCCAGCCCGAGCAAGATGCCGCTTTACTGGCCCCCGCGGGGTGCACGGCGCTGTTTTTGCCCTTCGTGGCCGACATGTATCCGCAGCCTACCGTGCTGCACTTCGACTTTGGCTCGCTGGAGCGGGTGATGGAGGGCGCGCACCGCCCCGGCCACTTCAACGGAGTGGCCACGGTAGTGAGCAAGCTCTTTCACTTGGCCCGGCCGCACCGGGCGTATTTTGGGCAGAAGGATTTTCAGCAGGTTGCCATTGTGCGCCAGCTCATTGCCGATTTGTCGTTTGACCTCGAACTAGTGGTATACCCCACGGTACGCGAGTCCGACGGCCTCGCCATGTCCTCGCGCAATGCGCGCCTCACGCCAGCGGCGCGGGCCGCAGCACCGTTGATTTACCAGGTATTGCAACAGGCTGCCACGCAGGTGCACCAGGGTGTGCCGCCTGCCGCAGTGCGAGCTGTGGCAATGGCCGCGCTGGCGCAGGAACCACAGTTTACGCCCGAGTATTTTGAAGTGGCTGATGCGCAGACCTTACAACCCATGAGCGGCTACGAACTGGGCCGGGCGGTAGTGCTGTGCGTAGCGGCTCACTTGGCCGGCGTGCGGCTGATTGACAATATTGTGGTATAATTCAACAAAATTGTCCTCTTTTGGACTTTATCGCGTTGTAATAGTGTGGGTTGGGAAAGTAGCTTTGCCGGGCCGGGTGGTAGTGGTATATCACCTTCTTTCCTGCCTTTTAAGCACGCTATATGCAGCTCACTTTTACTTCTTCGGTGCGCCTGGCGGCGCTGGCTTCTCTCATTTTGCTGGGCGCCTGCGATAAGAAAAAAAACAGTGCTGACCCAGCTGAGCCCATTCTGTATGGCATGAGTTGGACAGTAGACGGTAAGAACGTAGAAGCTGTTGCCGGCCAAACGATTAGCAACGGGTTGTTGGTACTAACGAACGTAGTGAAGGCCGGCAATGGCACCGATGTTTCGACAATTACCATCACGGTGCCGGCCGCTACCGGCACCTACGACCTCGGCGTGGCGGTGCCCGGCAAGTCGTATACCGCTTCGTATCAGACGTTCCTGAACGGCGTAAGCACCATCTACACTGCCAACAACATCACCCGCACCGGCTCCGGCTCGGTTACGGTTTCGACCCTCGGCGTGGAGGATGTTATTGGGTCGTTCGAATTTACGGGCGTATCGGGCACGGGTGCTACGGCTACTACCAAAACGATTACCAACGGTAAATTCAGCATTCGCCGCTAAGCGGTGGCAAGCTAGAGTTGCGCGGACTTTGTAGTCCGCGACCTTACTCTGCTTAGACACGGACTACAAAGTTCGCGCAGCTATTCTTTACGGCCGCGCCTGGCTGTAGTCAATTTCGGTGTTATCACCGAGATTGAGGCTGTGATTCAGGCCCCGAAACGAGGCATCGGAGCCCACGATACAGTCGTGCATTACGGCCGAGCTAAGCTCGGAATACGAGCCGATGATGCTGTCGCTCACGATAGTACTACGGATGATGGTACCTTCGCCAATGGCCACGTTGGGGCCGATGATGGAGTGCGTGATGCGACAACCCGCGCCGATACTCACGGGCGGAATCACAACGGTATCGGTAAAATCGGGGTAGTCGTGGGCTTGGTAAAACTCGGGCTGGTCGAGTAGGCGGGCGTTGGCTTCGAGCAAGGTTTCCTTGCGGCCGCAGTCAAACCAGTTGTCGACGGCGGCGGGGTGCATCTCCTCGCCCTCCTCAATGAGGTGCATCAGGGCATCGGTAAGCTGAAACTCTTCGTGGGTGCGCTGGTCAGTGGCAATGAGCCATTCGAGCGATTTAGCCAGCTTTTCGGCGTTGGCGATTTTGTAAAGCCCTACCAGCGCGTAGTTCGACTTCGGGATGCGCGGCTTTTCGACCACCCGGTTTACGCGGCCATTGGGGCCGGTTTCGACGATGCCGAACAGGCTGGGCGTTTTCACTTCTTTCACGGCCAGAATGGTGCCTGGCTGGGCCAATAGGGCGGGTAGGTCCACATCCACGATGGTATCGCCGAGCAGGATGAGCACACCGTCGGTATCGTGCCGGAAGGTCTCGCGGGCCATGTAGAGCGCGTGGCCCAAGCCCTCGCGCGGGGCCTGCACCACGAAGGTCGAATTGAGCTCGGGGTAGTGCTCGCGCACGTACTGCTCAATTTTTTCACCCAGGTAGCCGATAATAAATACGTACTCGGTGAGGCCCGCCGCCTTCAGCCGGTCAATGATGTGGCCCAGAATGGTATTACCGGCCACCGGCACCAGGCTTTTGGGCTGCGTGTGGGTGTGGGGGCGCAGGCGCGAACCAATGCCGGCAACAGGAATAATGGCTTTCATACGACTAAAGGTAAGGTCAGCAGCTTGGTGCGAGCAGAATACCGGAGAGGCTATACAACCGTGGCGGGGCGCGTGCGTATTTTGCCCCTCCGGCCCACTAACCGCCAACTAGCGGCGGTGGTTCGGACAATTCTCTCCCTATTTCTCACCGCTGGACCTCAAAACTAACGGCCAGCCCTTAGAAAACCCGAACCCCTTATGAAACGCCTTCTTCTTTACTTCGCCGCGATGGTTACGCTGCTTTCGCAATCGTCGTGCGGCTACAATGGCATGGTTCAACGCGACCAAGCCGTGAAAGCCCAAACAGGCAACCTGCAAAGCGCCTACCAGCGCCGCTCTGACCTCATCCCGAACCTCGTGAATACCGTGAAGGGTGCCGCCAAGCAAGAACAGGCCACCCTCACCGGCGTAATTGAGGCCCGCGCCAAAGCCACCAGCGTGCAGCTGAATGCCAACGACCTGACCCCCGAAAACATCGAGAAGTTTCAGGCCGCCCAAAGCCAGCTTTCGGCTGGCCTGGGCCGCTTACTGGCCGTGTCGGAAAACTATCCCGAACTGAAAACTAACGCCAACTTCCAGGAGCTACAAGCCCAGATTGAGGGTACCGAAAACCGCATCAATGTGGAGCGCAACAAGTTCAACACTACTACCAATGACTATAACGGCTTCATCAAGTCGTTTCCAAATAACCTGTTTGCGGGCATGTTTGGCTTCAAGGAAGCGCCTTACTTCAAAGCTGCTGAAGGGTCCGAAAAAGCGCCTACCGTTCAGTTTTAATTGAGTTCTGAGTTGAGGGTTAAGTTCTTGGGTTTGCCTTACTAGTTGGTTGCCATTGCGCTTGCAACGACAAACTGTTTTATGGCAATCCAAATTCTTACCTCTCAACTCCTAACTCTTAACTCACCCCCATGCCCTCCCCCATTACCCCGGCTCAGGAAGAAGCGCTGGTGGCCGCTATCAAGCAGGCCGAGCTGCGCACTTCGGGCGAAATCCGGCTGCACATCGAAGACAAATGCCCCACGCCCGAGCCGCTCGA
>Ga0265797_10011619_pt1 | contig 10990 bp, 5 predicted proteins | sample P2T30metagenome_FD_192433 | JGI IMG/M metagenome (GOLD analysis project Ga0265797, IMG submission 192433) | Plant litter microbial communities from East Loma Ridge, Irvine, California - P2 T30 | ecosystem: Environmental > Terrestrial > Plant litter > Unclassified | place: USA: California... | reverse complement strand
TCTGGGAGATGGGTGACCAGGGCCCTTGTGGACCGTGCTCCGAACTTCACTACGACCGCATTGGCGGCAGGAACGCTGCCCACCTCGTCAACATGGATGACCCCAATGTGCTCGAGATCTGGAACAACGTCTTCATCCAGTACAACAGAGAACCCGACCGTTCGCTCAAGCCTCTGCCTAACAAGCATATTGACACCGGTCTGGGTTTCGAGCGTCTGGTCTCCATCCTGCAGAACAAGATGTCCAACTACGACACAGATGTCTTCACTCCCCTCTTCAAGGTCATTCAGGAGGTGACTGGCGCGAGAGAGTACCGTGGCGGGTTTGGCGACGAGGACCCCGACGGTGTTGACACTGCATACCGTGTCGTTGCCGATCACGTGCGTCTGCTCACTTTCGCCATTGCTGACGGCGGAAACCCCAACAATGCTGGACGTGGTTACGTTGTGCGCAGAGTGCTCAGGAGAGGTGCTCGTTACGCTCGCAAGTACTTCAACACTGAGATCGGCAGCTTCTTCTCCAAGATCGTTCCCACTCTCGTTGAGCAGATGGGTGAAATGTTCCCTGAAATTAAGCGCAAGGAGGCAGACATTAAGGAGATCCTCAACGAGGAGGAGGCTTCTTTCGCCAAGACTCTTGACCGTGGCGAGGCCATGTTCGAGAAGTACGCCAAAGATGCGAAGTCATATGAACGCACAGAACTTACTGGTGCCGACGTATGGAGACTTTACGACACATATGGTTTCCCTGTCGATCTCACCAAACTCATGGCCGAGGAGCGTGGTCTCACCATCAACGATGAGGCCGTGGCAGAGGCACAAGAGAAGGCTAGGGAGGCTAGCAAGGGTGAGAAGAAGGTGGGTGCCGAGCTTGTCAAGCTCAACGTCCACGACATCAACGCCCTGGAGAAGATGGAGGATGTCCCGAAGACCGATGATTCCCCCAAATTCCAGAAGGACAACGTCAAGGGTGTTGTCAAGGCCATCTTCCAAGGTGGCAACTTCGTCCAGTCTACCTCTGAGATTACAGAAGGCGCACAGCTCGGTCTGGTCCTCGACCGCACAAACTTCTACGCTGAGCAGGGTGGTCAGGAAAACGATACTGGCCGCATTCTGATCGATGGCGTGGCAGAGGTCAACGTCCAGAACGTGCAGGTATACGGTGGATATGTTATGCACACTGGCTACATCAACTACGGTGCTCTCAAGGTCGGTGACGAAGTGCTTTGCGAGTACGACGAGCTTCGCAGACAGCCCATCCGTAACAACCACACCGGCACGCACATCCTGAACTTTGCTCTCAAGGAGACCCTTGGTGACGATGTCAACCAGCGTGGTTCGCTTGTTGCACCCGAGAAGTTGCGCTTCGACTTCAGCCACAAGGCAGGTTGCACTGACGCTGAACTTCAGAAGATTGAAGACCTCTGCACGAGCTACATTCGCCAGAACAGCGAAGTCTACGCTGCCGATGTTCCTCTCGCCCTTGCTCGCGAGATCGAGGGCGTTCGCGCTGTCTTTGGCGAGACATACCCCGACCCTGTCCGTGTCGTCAGTGTCGGCGTGCCTGTAGAGGAACTATTGGAGGAGCCCAAACGCCAGGACTGGCGTGGCGTCTCCATTGAGTTCTGCGGTGGCACTCACGTCAAGAACACGAGCGAGATCAAGGAACTCGTTGTCGTCGAGGAGAGCGGTATCGCCAAGGGTATCCGCCGCATCATCGCTTTCACCGGCGCTGCTGCTCACGAAGTTCAGCGCATCGCTGGTGAGTGGGAGGAGAGGATCGCTCAGCTCGAGGCCATGTCCTACTCCCCCGAGAAGGAGACCAAGACCAAAGAGTCGCAGCACGAGCTCAACCAGTCCGAGATCTCTGCGGTCGCCAAGTCTAAGCTCCGCGAGCGTATCGCCAAGGTCGTCAAGGCCAACCTCGACCAGCAGAAGTCTGTGCAGAAGGCCGAGAACAAGAAGGTTCTCGACACCATCAACAACTACTTCGCCGAGAACAAGGACGCAACCCACTATGTTGCTGCTGTTAACGTTTCTGCTGGATCCAAGGCCATCCAGGAGGCGATCAAGACCATCTCGTCCAAGCAGAAGGACAAGAGCGTGTACATCGTTGGCACTGCCGCTGACGGCAAGGTTGTCCACGGCTGCCATGTCTCTGCTGACATGCAGGGTAAGGGTGCCGATGCGAGCAAGTGGTCCAACGCTGTCGCGGAGATCGTTGGTGGCAAGGCTGGTGGCAAGGGCGCCACCAGCTTGGGCCAGGGTACCAACGGCGACAAGGCCGACGACGGTGTTGAGGCTGCGAGGAAGTACCTCGAGAGCCTGTCGTTGTAGGTACCAACTTTTGGGATATCTGCAGACAAGTGCTTCGGATTTCTGGATCGGGGATTGAACATTGAGGCATCGCGCTAGACTGACGCAAGTCACGTTTGTTGCACGTTTCGTTCGATTTTGCATCAGGTAGAGCTTGATTATGTCGTAAAGAGTGCAATGAACTAAACTATCAAACTCATAACCTTCATTATCTTCTCGTTGTGATCAAACGATTGAACACTAAAACACTAAACGCCTTCCTAGTCAGATATCCCGTTTGCCTATCCTCATACAAATATACCATGTCCACGTCCACCTTCTCATCGTTCAATATTGAGATTGCTCAGATTCCCAGAGGGTTACTCGCACTGCTCCTTCCACCAGTAGCGCTCTTCGCTGCGCCAGAGGCCTTCTGTCCAGGAGCCGATGCTCGGCCAGAACCTTGTCCAGCCAGACCCAGCGGGTTGCCAGCCACTGCTACACGAGGTCCACCTGCATTGACAGCGTCTTTTAGGTCGTTGCCGTAACCTGCAACGCCTTGGCCCCAGTAGCGTGCCATGTTGGTGACGCTGCAGAGTTGTACGTTAGCTTCTCGCCTGCTTGGTTTCCAAAATGATTGCAAGGAAATCTCACCTGTTTCCAATCCCTGTGCCAATACCATTCACGCTGTTTCCGACTCCGCCTACAAGCGCGCCAGCATAGTTGCCTACACTCGCCACGCCTCCTTGCACTGTGCGATTGATCCAGTTGCCTGCTTTGGCTGGTTCTTGCTTGGGAGCGGCGGGGCGGGCGGGCGCTTTGGCTACTGGGCCTCTTACGCCTGCTGCTCTTGCCACGGGTGCTTTGGTTGGTGGCACCCTTGGTGCTGGAGCTTTTGCTGGAGCGCGAGCGGCAGCGGGTTTGGGTGTTGAGGGTTTCACGGCTGGTGGGACAGGTTTCTTAGCCGCAGGCGCTCTCGAGGCCGGTTTGGCGGGGATGGGCTTTTTGGCGGGCGCTTTGGATGACATTGTAAAGGGTCTATGTCGGTATCGTATTTCGGTAGGAGTGAGTCGTGCGTGGACAGGTACGCTAAAAACAATGGGAAACGAACTCAAGCATGCCACTTTCAAGACCAAGGAATCTGGGTTGCGGAGTGGTGTGACGTAGCGTCCATGCAGCCATGCAGGGATGCCGCGTTAGCGTGAACTTAGGGCGAAACGCTGGAGCCCGGAGGTCTGGACTGCAGATGTGTAGACCTCAGGTGTGCAGGAAAGGTCGATATTGAACAACATTGAAGTACTCCCTGCAACCTCTTCTAACAACACCTGGAGGCCTCGCATCCCGGTCGACTAGATGCAATAGACTGATCCTCACCATCGGGTCTCGACCGCTCAGGCCGAAAATCTGAAATGGGAGGCCACAGTACGGACATTACGATTTCGCGTTGAACTCGTACATGCACTTCTAAGGTCCACGAGAAGGAATAGCAACGATCTCGCCGGCGAGATAGAGAAACTACCGTAAGCTTACCTCTCCTCCCCAGCTCACTTGATGAATTTCACCATCCTCCATCACTCACTTGCCACAACCACCATCATTACCCTCAATCTTCTTCTACCTTCGCATATCGTATTCCACTTTCATACCTTCTCGTTGAATCACTCTATCGCTATTTTTACAATGCAGTTCCTCAAGAAGATCGGCGAGTCGACATCGGCGCAACTCATTTAGTTGAAAAAAAGCTGACGTTATGAACAGTATCGCGTGGTCAAGAAGACCGTCAGCCAAAACGCAAAGACTCACTCTCTCCGAACAGATCATTCGAAGAAGCTGCAGTTCGCAGCCAGTATACAACACCCTTCAACACACCGCTAAATCCGACTAGTAGTGGAACACACGTACCTAAGAAACGCAAACTCAGCGTCAGCTGGCTTCGTCAAAGTGAGTATCCCAGTGCGAATATCCAGTGCGAACGATGAAAGGGCAATTTGGCAGCGGCAGTGGCAGTGGTAGTGGCAGCGAGCAACTTGGCAATTGGAGTTGAGTTTCTGCATTGAGGCTCTGCACAGTATCGCGATTGACACTGGGGGGATTCGGGTACCGTGCGGACGGTCACACGAGGGATGGGCAGAGAGAGTGAGACTATTGGAGCTGGTACCCTCACTTGCTTCGAATCCTCGAAGTCGTGCCGGTACCTCCACGCGCCCCACCCTGCGAAGCTTCGCGGCTTTCAACATTCGCTCACGCCACTCGCGACACAAGTCGACCCGCCATCCCTTGCGAAACTTGCACCTTTCGCGCACGGTTGTTGCGTACCACTCTATCACTCGAAGCATATCCCCAAAAGTTTTGGGAGGGTAAGGACAAGATCATTTGTATTGACACTTTTCAGAACTCGAAGAGCTACTCCGAAAGCCCCCACGCCCAGACGTTTCTCCAAAAGGCGAGACCCAGAAAACCGCGAGACTCCTGGCAGAGCGTCTCTGAACCTCAGAACCCGACAGAACAATATTTCGTCGAAGAACTTCTGCTCGAAGGGCCACTCACCGAAGAGCCGGCAATCGAGGAGGCGCGAGTCGAAGGACTTCCACCTGAAGGACATCCAACTGAGGATCCTGTTTGACTTCTTGAGCTACGCAGACTGCCTCTTTCGCCCCCGTACATTAACAGGCCAGTGCGTTTCGTACGTCAACCGGTGACGCCTGTCATGGACACCACAAGACTCGTGCCCGGTGGGCCGGACCGCAGGAAACAGATACAAGATGCGAAAGACATGTATCAGATCATCGCGCGCAATGCAGAAAGAACAGGCGCTACGCCGCCACCATACAAATTCTTGGAACTCATTGGCAAGGGCGCATTTGGTCGAGTTTATAAATGGTAAGGAAATCATACACCACGCATGTTACATTTTGCTAACTCGATCGCAGCCTTGATGAAAACTCAGAAGTGGTGGCTGTCAAGATAGTCAACATCGATGACATGGACTTCGCAGCCGATTTCCACCAGCGCGATGAGACCGTCAAGGATTTTCGAAAGGAAGTCGGCATCCTGCAGCAGCTCAAGGACAGTGGCGCACGCAACGTGAACCTGATCCATGACGCTTTTGACTTGCACTCTCAGCTCTGGATTGTCAGCGACTACTGCACGGGCGGCAGTGTCCGCACACTCATGCGTGGCAATCCAACGCCGCCGCTAGAAGAGCACTTCCTCATACCGATTGCACGCGAGCTGGCTGTTGCGATGAAGTGCGTCCACGACATTGGAGTCATCCACCGCGACATCAAGTGCACAAACGTCTACGTCACTGAGGACGGAAAGATTCAATTGGGCGACTTCGGGATCGTTGGAGTGATGGATGATGGAGCCTCCAAGCGCACTACAATTGTTGGCACACCGTGGTATATGCCACGCGAGATGCATATAGACGCCAATTCAGTCGCGCAAGGCTATGGAACTGAAGTCGACATTTGGGCATATGGCTGTACCGTGTATGAGATGGCGACAGGACAGGTGCCCAATGCTAATGTTCAGTTGCATATGCTCAACTCAGTCCTCGAAAATGCCCCACGACTGGTAGGCGACGATTATTCCGAAGGTCTACGCGACTTTGTCGCTTTCTGCCTCAACAACGATCCCAAAGCTCGGCCCACAGCGGAGGAAATCCTACAGCACCCGTACATAGCCGACACAGAGCAAACTCATCCGACGAATAGCTTGATAGCACTGATTGAGCGCTATACGATGTGGGAATTCAAGGGTGGTCAACGCGCGTCCCTCTTCAATCCAGGTGGTGCTGCCGCTCCTGTTGGAGCCGACGAACTCGAGGAAGATTCGGGAAACGACTTCGATTGGAACTTCAGTCTTTCCGAGGGTTTCAACCAGTCGTTCACCAGGAGATACAGTCAGATGATGCTCAACGGTCTGGACGGGCTACCAGAAGATGCGCCTGGTGACTCTGGCCTGCCTCAATTGGAGACCAAAAACCTTACGGTCTTCGAACAGATCCAAAGAGAGCACAAAGAGAAAAGTGCGACGCGAGGTGAACAGCATCTCGAACGTCTGTTCAACCCGGAGTCGAAACCATATGAAATGCATGCCGCGTCCACGATGCCGCAGAGTCCGCCAGAAGTGGTTTCAGACTTGCCGCTTAGGAGCACGGCGGAAAGTACTGCCATGCGCGAGAGCACTATAATGATTGATCTTGATGCAGAGCCTGACACCAAGCTAGAGATCAGTTTGGACACACTCAAACCTAGGCCCAAAGACAGCTTTGCTGATTTTGACGATGATGAGCAGGAAGAAGAGCAGGATGACTACCAGTACGGCCAATTCAACGACGATAAGCGTGCGACAAAAGACTGGCAGTTTCCGAGCCTAGCCACGAGCAAAGCTACGAATGCAGTCACGTCGTCAACAGTGCCTAAGAGGTCTACAATGGACTGGTCATTTGCCACTGCACAGCCAGCTGAGGGCGATAGTGCTGACAACACCTTGAACCTTGAATCGCCCAACGATAGTAGCACAACGGCTCATGGATTTCGGCCACAGCTTTTGCATACCGCCACAGTGCCGCTCGGACAGTTTGGCGACTACCTCCATACCAATCAGCCGGCTAGCGTGTTTGCAGCGTCGAACGATCCTGTCTCACGCGACTCGATGAACTCTATGATTGATCTGGATCTGGCGTTTGCTGGCGAGGCTGAGTTACCACCGCGTCCGTCGACAGCCAGCTCTGCTAGTGGATCGGCGACCACCGAAATGACATCCGGGGATCCGTTCGATCTTGATGATGACCATGGCCAGTTCGGGGTGGATCGAAACAGGTTTTCATATCACAAGCAGTGGCAGTCGGATGGAGGCCCGGCTGACATTAACCGGACTAGCCTGAGGAATGTCCCGATGCACGCTCGTGGTAGCAGCTTGTCCTCTACAGCATCTGAGCTGGACCGCAATGTCCAGGTGCCAGCTGCGGCCGAGGACGTGTTCGCATATGACTATGAGCAACCCGATACTTCCACACGTAAGCCAATGCAGCTTAGACTTAGCCATGCGGATCACCATGGACCGTCAACTGCACCGCTCAGCAGTCAGACCGATTGGCCAGACTTCAACCGGGATTACACGAGCTCCGATAGCCCAGGCTACGCCGCACACCACATACCCCAGCTCGGGGATCCGAACTTTCCCCTGGCAGGACACGATCACATGAACGGATCGTCTGCTGCGATGCCGCGATCACTTTCCATCTCACAATCTCGCGATACTATCAACGGAGGCACCTTCGGCACACCAGGCGGGTCTAAAGACACATTAGAGTTCCCTAATGTTGTCCCACCCAACCCAGCGGCGCTTGACGAAGATGCCTCTGCTGCTACCCTCGCAGCCGACCTTGATCGCATGCTCGGAGACCTGAATGGTGCTTTGAAGGCCACTGGACGTGCGCTGCGTAAACGCACTGGTCTGAGTGGCGAAGCAAGCGGGTTCAGTGACGGCGGCTTTTCGTCATTTGATGAAGAGACCGATACCGGATTCGAGAGCACCGGCAGCATCGGGTTCAGAAGCGGCATTGACACTGGAGACGAGGAGGGATTTTGAGGGTTTCAGGGTGAACACACGTATAACCCTTCCTTGGCGGCAACTCGCGAATGAATCTTGCTTCGTGCTTGCAGCATCGGGGAGCGAGGACAAGCTCAGAAGCGGGGGAACATGGAGCATATTAGCAAATGAGAGATGGTGCGGGATGACTGGTATTGTTTCCCAGCACGAAATTGGGGATTGCGCGAGACGAGCATATCCTGGATGATCAACCGGGTTCTGACGGCATGATAGGGTAGGTAAGCAATCAAATAGCCGATCGTCGAATGCGAGGCCCTTGTCTGTGACAAAACTCTCGCACACATCAGCCATTGCTCAGCATTATCAAGATCAAATAGAGAAGCTTTCGGTTTCTGCCCAGGAGAGATACACGATAAATCCGAGAGCGACGTGCCAAGTCGACCATATCAATGGAATGGATACGCTGTTCCATACACGACCTGACAGCCTTCTCGACGAACTGCTCTTACTCTCTACTTTTACCGCACGATACTTCCACTCCACTGAGAACAGTCCACCTGCACCGCGTTACCCACACCCAGGCCAACGCCACTGTTGCCGAACAACGCGGAGTTTGCCTTGGAATCAATGCAAAGATCGAAATTGAGGTTCGCGCCGTACTGATTCGTTCCCGAGAGCCCAGACTGCGAGCATAGCGGGTTTCCTTGGGCCGGGCACAGGTTTGTGACCATGACAACGATGCTATTGCCCGCGTTGCTGACTTTGCGGCCGGAGCTGTCGTTCTGGATTGTGAGCTTCCAACACGTGCCGCAGCCGGGTCCCGCACCGGCACCCTGTTGATAGTATGTTAGCTGAGGGTTTGCAGCGCAGTCGTTGGGAGGATCCTCGTACCGGACCGACGCCGAAGACGTTCTGTGAGACGGCGGCGTTGTAGCCTTGCGTGTAGAAACCACACGCCGTCGACTTGGTTTGACAATTACCGCTGCCCCAGGTGTCGGTTGAGCCGTATTGCGTGAAGGATGCTGAGTAACTTTTTCCGTTGCCGCCGGAAGACGAGCCGCCGGTGTTGGCGGGTTTGGCTGATGAAGTGGTAGTTCTAACTGTCGTCGTCGGATTGCTTCCACCACCACCACCACCTGGCAACATCGTTAGTGAGATTCTTCGTTGTGGTGTGGGGAGAGATTTACCGCTACCAGGTAAACATTGGGAGTAGTACTGGCTCTGAGCCTTGCATGTGTATCCCGAGACGCAAGTGGACGAGCCGCTCCACCCTTGCCCACCGCATTGTCCGTATGCTGGACTTTGAGCTGCAGTTGCGCTGATGATAGTGGCAAGCGTGACGAACTTGAACAGCATCTTTGGTTACGACGGCAATTTGCCAGATGATTCTTCGAAGGAAGGATGGAGACCTTCGGAAGCAGAGATGTGAATGAATCCACAGGGAGGCCTCTCCAGGCATTCTTATAAGCAATACAAGGTCGGTAGACGCGTCACTCGGGTATCACTCCAGTCACTTTGTCAGCCAACGTCGACTGAGCGGCATGAATGAGGAGCCAGATTCTTCGTGGCGCACATTAGTCGAGAGCACTCCGAATCCGATTCGATATGCCTGCCGTCCATATGAAACGTGCACAGTGTGACAGGGTTTCTCCACGATGCCATCACGCTTAAGCCAGTCAAGCCTCTCATCCCTTAAGCGCTCAAAGCGCTCATTTGACAAGCTTGAAATAAGCTTCATGCCTGGACCGATGTAAATATGGAGAGCGGGCGAAAGTATGAGTAATATCAGCCGTGTCGAGCCATGCGGTGACACGGAGAGTGCAGAGCCGTTTCTTGTTGCAGTGCGGAGTGTACGGATTGAGACAATCTGAAGGAATGGTGGTATAATTGAACCAACGATCTGCTCAGACGGCTCCTCTACTGCGTGTTATAATTTTGAAAGCTACACGAATGTGGTGATGTACGACGACTTCCGTCGTTGAGTGTGCAAGTTTTCGCTGTGCCGTGCAGTAATTTCCACGTGTGGAAGCCAGCCGCCCAGCTTGCATATGTGCTTGTTTCATGTTGAGTGTACCTATACCCAGTGAGCCGTTCCTTCTTCTCGTGCATGAGCAGTGGCCCAGAGCTTGTAATCGTATCTGCTGGATGCTGCTATCGAAATGAACGCATGTAAGACATATAGACCGAGACAAAGTCGTGCAAGGCCAAGCGCAGTGGACAGGAAGTCGGCATCTCATATTCTCGAGTCTCCGGCATGGTAGATCGCGATGAAAGACGAACATGAGCATATGCTGTGAGCGCTTGCATATGAGTGCAGTGCGTAGAGTCCTGGGGCACAGCTGCTCAGACTTTACTCTCACGCGCAAGATGCGCGATGAGAGCACGTCGGCAAATAGTCAACCCGACATCACAATGAGCTTCACAGACTCGACCTTCTTGGAACATATATGGGAAATTCCTTGCCTGTATGAGATGGCTTCAGAAGCATCCTAGGCCCACTATCGTGCGACGCATGGACTGTACGGTTGTAAAGTGTTTGACACTGGTTCTGCGCACATTCCGTGATCGCGTACCACACACAGTCTGAGAAATCTTCAACACTGCTCAGTAGTAGCGGTGTGAGCGATCTCTTTGCCAGTCACAATATGCTGAACCGCTCAACCGATCCGATGCACAGACGCCGAGCTTTGTTGAGCCGTATATCAGTCCTGATCACGAAGAAAAACATATGGCAATGGCTGTCGCATACCGCCGTAGAGCAAAATTGCCTCCTGTAAGCGAGGTGGCACGGTGGGTGGGGTGGCGGTCAATGATCGTCGCGAGGGTTGGAGCCATGAGTGGTTGAACGGTTCCGTTCTCGTCACGAACACATCGACATCGGCACAAAGTCCGCAGAGAATGTCGAAAGAGTCAGTCGTGTCAGTCTTGTCTGTCTGCTTGAGGAGGCTGACAGCAGCGATCGTGGCGCGGCATGTCAAGCTGAGTTCATGCCCGCATATACTGTGCCCGATGGAGCTCGGCAGTGGCACGAATGGGCATCATGGTGGAAGGATTTGAGCATCAGATGATGGGAGTTCACAGAAAGGAAGGCATGCGCCACGTCACCAGCCACTATCACAAGCAGAAAACAAGATTTA
>Ga0265797_10011618_pt1 | contig 10990 bp, 7 predicted proteins | sample P2T30metagenome_FD_192433 | JGI IMG/M metagenome (GOLD analysis project Ga0265797, IMG submission 192433) | Plant litter microbial communities from East Loma Ridge, Irvine, California - P2 T30 | ecosystem: Environmental > Terrestrial > Plant litter > Unclassified | place: USA: California... | reverse complement strand
CTACGGCGCCGCCTCCGTAGCATTCGGCGCCTTCGGAGCCCACGGCCTCAAGTCTCGCGGCATCTCAGACGCAAAGATCGCCAGCTGGAGCACAGCCGCTCACTATCAGGTACGTTACCAAAAAGAAACCCCCCCCCACCCCCCCCAAAGAAGACGATGATACCAGGAAATTACACATGTCCTGACAAACGTGCCAACACAGCTCATCCATTCCGTCGCCCTCGTCGCCGTCGAAACCGCTTTCCCCGGCAAGCAGAAGATCTGGGCCAAGTCCCTGCTAACCGCTGGCATGACTATGTTTAGCGGCTCGATTTACTTGCTTGTGCTGGATCCGCAGCGTTTCAAGGCCATGGGCCCGATTACGCCGCTGGGAGGTGTTGCGCTTATTGGAGGGTGGGTGGCGTTGGCTGTTGGAAGCAGGGGCAGGATTGCGATGAAGTGAGTGGGAATTGCATTGTTGTGAGCGCTGCTGGAGATGGGAAGTGTGTAAGCTGGAGGGGCAGAATCATAGAATATTGTCTGTCTGTGTATATCATGTGTACATTTGGAACCTAGGGGATGAGAGACCATGGTGTCATTTCTAAGCGTACTGGATAGCTGGAGATGATTTTGGTATTATTGCTGTCTACCGACGAATTGAAAAGACGCCTTAGACATTGAATATTCGTCTCGGTGTGCTGGCGAGTACGTATGATTGCAGACTCAACTGCGCCTGTAAGCTTCTTCATCCGACCAGTGCTATGCACACGGTCGTTGGGAAAACAGCAATCGATGTCCTGTTCAAAACGCCATCGCTATGACGAGGCTGGTACAACATGGTTTGCAGATTTGCTGCGGTCACAAAGGTCAGATCGAACACCAGACACGAGGCGCTACTCTCATTGACAAGAAGGCGGCCGCACTCCTTGCAGAAATGCTCAACCTGTAAGTCGCGACGACGGTAGTCGAGAAGAGCATGTATCCTCTGAGAAGCAAGTCATGTAACTTCTGTGTGCTCGGACCTTCCCGACAATGGCCTGCAGAGCAGTGCTGGGTTGGCGACATGCTTGGAAGGTTACTGTGTTCCACACTTCCTAGCGCTGGTGTAGTCTTTTGGCACTGGAGCAAAACTCGCACTCGAGTGTTGTCAAAGTGCCTGCTTGTCATCCCGATCTCACTTTGCGTGCATGATCATTTCCTGGTACAGATCGTCTGGCACCTTCCTCGCGAGCTCCAGTGTGACCTCCACAGTCCTCTTTGCCTTCAAAGGTTTGAAATCCGGTTTGGGACTTGGGCTGTTGAGCAGCTGCTCTCTCGCAAGTATAAGCTGTGCAACAATGCAGAGCAGGTTGAGATGAGGTCCATATGCGAAGAGGAAATCCCACAGTATCAACACCTCCGGCAAAGGCGGTGTGCAAGCGCACATGGTCAAAACACTTGGGAAAGCGTAGATCTCCGCCTTCATACTCTTCGACAGCAAGTGGTCGGCCAGCTCCGGGTCGAGAAGTTCCAGTAGTCGGTCCACGATAGCGAGGCCTTTGTGTACGCCGTCCATGCTGCCTCGAACGTATCCCGGCACTTCACTAGTAATGAAGCGATCGAATCCTGCAAACGCCTCGGCCTCGCTGCGGGCAACGTACAAGAAAGGAGCGGCCATAACGTTCATGCCTTGCACGTAGCCGACGCTTGCTACGGAGTTGGATGTTGAATTCATGTCCCCAGCATCAGATCCATCGGTTCCCGTGATCGAACCTCTTCCATGTCGGGTGCTGACCGAGGCAGGTGAATGAAAGATCCCATCATCCCGACCATCTATGCTTCTGGGTATGCCGAGTGTCGGCGGTGACATCCAGCCATTGACACGGGACTCGTGGGCGTCTTGAAGTTTCCAAGCTATTGCATTGAGTACTCGAGAAAGAGTGTTTTCTGTCACGCGACGACGGAACAGCGGGTCTGTCGTCAATGTGCGGAATGTGTCGTTGCGGATCTTGTCGTAGGCAGGCGATGCGCCCTGGCGTACAAGGTCGAGGTATGTGTCGGTGCTGAGAGGCGGAGCATTGAGGAGGACAAGCCATGTGTATGCGCGGATGTCAGACTGAGGATTGCATTGGTCAATGGGTGAATAGGAGAGATATTGCCTTCTTTGTTCGAGATCGACTTACTGTACCGTCGTTGTTGGCTGGTACGCCATCTAGAAGCACAGTGCGACGAATCTCATCCAGGCCACCTTCAACGTCGCCATTCTGTGGTCCTCGTTGTAGAAGCAGCTCGAGATGCGTCATGTTCAATAGCACTAGACTGCCACTTGTGGTAGAGGTACTGTCAAGTATGCTAGATTATTGATCCGAGTGAGGTGTTGCACGCGTCGCGCGTCGCACTAACATTGAAAGTTGGCCGGGTTGCAGTTGTGGTGGCGGGGTAAAGCGCCTTCTCTATGATGGAAGATCAATGCCTTATCGGTCGAAACATCATCTCGTCTGAGGTTCACCGGCGAGGTCCACTACAATATCTAGAACTTCTCGCGTATTGCAACCTGGGAAGAATACTGTCCGGGTACCCGGTGACCGCTGAGACGACCATAAAGAAACGCATCCTCAGGCGTCTTGCTGGGTCATCTCAAATGTTTCGCCACAACGTTTCTCATGGTATATGAGACTGCACCACATCGGCACTAATCGAGATAGCTGATCACGTGTCCAGCGTGCTGTCTCCACATACCAGCAGGTTGCACTCACTGATACGCAGAAGAGTGAGTACTGGAGCCAGGCCTCATAAGTCGGATCGCGCCTGTATTTTTCTCCAACACTCTCGCCGCTTTCTTCTGTTGGAAGCCAACGAAGGCACTGATGCTGCCAAATATTATTCTGCCCTGGCCCTGGCTTCACAATGAACTCGTCACCAGCCCCATCATCGGTCTTAGTGCCGAAACCGCACACGCTCCAGGAAGCGCTGTGTAGCGGTAGGATTGAGGACGCAGCGTTGTTCTGGTCCTCGTCGAGCTTGCATTCGGTCCACGACGGAAGTACGGCGGTTGATCATGGGTGGACGAAAACTCCAGACCGTTTCTGCACGCCAAACACGCTGAGATCTCCACATTACCCTATAGTGACGATTGAAGACAGGCTCTCTCTCCTCTGCACGGCATTGGCACGGCAGACTTTCGCGCACAAAGAAGTGTCGCCACCAGGTGGTCTTTAGGCTCACACTTCCCTTGTCTGCTGCAGAGCCGCACGTGGTAAGCAGAACGGTGTGGGCCGCGAGATATGCTCGATCGGCCTACGAATGGGCGAGACAGCTTATATATCAAGAAATCTCTTGCGGCGGCACGCGATGTCTCAACGTTCTCTCGTGGCAGTCGAGGCCGAGGAGTCGCTGGACCTTTGGTGTAGTAGGCTGTGGGCAAAGTTCAGCAGACCCTACGCTATACCGCTTCTGTAAATCACGTTTGAGCACGACATCCTCCATACCCACAGCGAACTTTCTGGTTCTGGCTCTAGCTCCACTGCCGGACGTAATCTGCTTGGCCCAATGCCTATGACCTGGCTGCGATGGCGCCTTTTGCGCCCTCGATGTTGCAATCACCTCCCTCCGATCTCGTCTGCACCCTCGCAGTGCTTGTCTCGCTTGTCGTTCTTGTCGCCAAACCCAAAGAGACACCCTCTTCACGCGACTCGGGCTGCAGATCTCCCTCGTCACCACCACGACCGCCCACGCCTTACCCGTTCGACAGTCCCGACCTGTGCGACGACCGGACTCAGTCGAGTGAGCATATCAAATACAGTCGCGTGCTCCTCGCGTGATTCCAGCCGGACGGCTGCTTTTTCTCGCGTGCTCTGTTGGTCTCGCCCTGGCCGTAGTTCGCGCCGTAGATCGGAGTTCACACCCTGTTCGCTATTGGCCGTCTGAGCTCTGAGGGCTTGCATTCCTGCAAGATCTGACCGAGAAGCACAATCTGTGGCAGCTCCAGAGCAATCTTAGCTGAACTTGGCGAACCGCCACCAGCAGCTTCGACCACTGTTGCTTTTTGTCTGCATGCTTAAGTAGCGAAGCATTCCAACTCAATCCCTTTGCAGAGGCACCGCCCAGCCCTGCCACGAGAAACCAAGCATGGCCAACGCCACCACCAAGATTGGCCACGGCCTTGCCAAAGTGCTCGGCATCAAGGTCGACTACCGCGACGAGACTGGTGGCAACGCGAAGCTTTCGCGCGGCGAGTCTGTCTTCTCAGTCACCAGTGCTGATTCCTACGAGGAGAACGAGCCTACTGCAAAAGAATGGCTGGCCGAAATTTGGCCCAGCAAATCTGATGCCTGGAATTACACCAAGGGATTGTTCCCTTTCACTTCCTGGATCCTCCACTACAACCTTCAATGGCTCTACGGCGATCTCGTCGCAGGTATGTTGAAAATCATGGTTACAATTCCAGATCACGACTTACTAATCGCCACCAGGTATCACAATCGGTGCTGTAGTGGTCCCGCAAAGTATGGCCTACGCAAAGCTCGCCCAGCTCCCGGTTCAATATGGTCTCTACTCGTCTTTCATGGGCGTCTTGCTTTACTGGTTCTTCGCTACCTCGAAGGATATCACTATCGGACCCGTCGCAGTCATGTCGACGTTGGTCGGGAACGTTATCATCAAGGCAAAGGAAACCAACCCAGACCTCGCCCCTGAGGATATCGCGATTGCTCTTGCGGTCATCGTTGGTGGTATCACCGCTGGACTGGGACTTCTACGCTTGGGTTTCATCGTCGACTTGATCTCTCTTCCCGCCATTTCAGCGTTCATGACGGGCTCGGCCATTTCCATTGCGGTCGGCCAAGTTAGCGCACTCATGGGCATTACACTTACACACGGCACCACCAGAGATGAGCCTTACAAGGTGATCATCCACACGCTAGCGGGCCTTCCTTCTACAAACTTGAACGCGGCCATCGGCTTGACAGCGCTCCTCATGCTGTATGGCATTCGCAGCATTTTCAACTACCTCGCGAGGAAGCAGCCAAACCGCAGAAAGCTGTATTTCTTCCTGAACACCCTCAGGACCGCCTTCGTCATCTTGTTATACACCCTCATCAGTTATCTTGTCCACAGGAACCTCCCCGATCGTAGCAAGGACAGTGCGACTAAACTCACGAAATTCAGTGTGCTCGGACCGGTGCCTCGTGGATTCACCCATGCTGCGGTACCCAACATGAACAAGGAGATTATCGATCTCTTCGTGAGCGAGATCCCGGTTTCTGTCATCGTCTTGCTCATTGAGCATATCTCGATCGCAAAGTCCTTCGGTCGCGTCAACAACTACACCATCAACCCGTCACAAGAACTGGTCGCGATCGGTGTAACCAACTTGTTGGCCCCATTCCTTGGCGGGTACCCTGCTACCGGATCTTTCTCTCGTACTGCCATCAAGTCCAAGGCCGGTGTGCGCACTCCTCTCGCTGGTGTTTACACGGCTGTTGTCGTGCTGCTTGCAATCTACGCGCTTCCGGTCGTGTTCTTCTACATCCCCAATGCCGCCCTCTCCGCTGTCATCATCCACGCTGTGGGTGATTTGATTACACCGCCCAACACCGTCTACCAGTTCTGGAAGATCTCGCCCCTTGAGGCTCTCGTATTCTTCATTGGTGTCTTCGTCACAGTTTTCTCCAGCATCGAAAACGGTATCTACTCTACAGTTGCGATCTCGTTCGCAATCTACATCTTCCGCGTTTTCAAGGCACAGGGACGCTTCCTCGGACGTGTCCAGGTTCACTCAGTTGTAGGCGACCACGTGTTGGACGAGACTCACACGAGGACACCACGCAAGCCCGACAATGATCCTGAGAACTCTACTCGCAACATCTACTTGCCTATCTCGCACGAGGACGGTTCCAACCCCAATCTTTCGGTTGGCCACCCCTACCCTGGTGTCTTCATCTATCGCTTCTCGGAAGGCTACAACTACCCTAATGCCAATCACTACCTAGACTACATGACAGAGGAGATCTTCAAGGAGACCCAACGCACGGACCCAAACACATATGGACGTCTCGGCGACCGTCCTTGGAACGACCCTGGTCCACGCAGAGGACAGCCACTTGTGAGCGATAGCCACAAGCCTACACTCAAAGCCGTTATTCTTGACTTCTCGTCGGTCAACAACGTCGATGTTACGTCCGTGCAGCACCTGATCGATGTCCGCAACCAACTTGATCGCCACGCATCCCCAGACACTGTTCAATGGCACTTCGCGTCTATCAACAACCGCTGGACCAAGCGTGCTCTCGTCAACGCCGGTTTTGGCTACCCGACCCCGCACAACGACGGTGGCTTCAACCGTTGGAAACCCATTTTCTCAGTCGCCGACATGGGTGGTGATCAATCCGCCGCTGCGGCTGCTCAACGCGATCTCAACCGCCGTCACCACAAGCACGATGCAAACAGGGAAGAGGAAGGTCGTTCAAAGTCCACGTACGAGCACGACATCGGCCCTGTGGGTGACGACGACAACTACGAGTCTGTGATCAACAAGAGCTCAGCTTACAGCACAGCTCCGGCGAACCCTATTGCTGTTGTTGCTGGTTTGAACAGGCCGTTCTTCCACATCGATCTCACCAGTGCCGTCGAGAGTGCCATCAAGAACGTCGAAGTCCTTGTATCATCCAGGCCACAGGACGACTCGAGCTCGGAGGACCACGACCAGGCGAAGGCTACTGGTGTTGAGAAGCCTACCCACTCTTAATTTGTTGCCTCGCAACAGCTTCATGTTAATCTTCAAAGATTTGATTTGATGTGTTCAAAAAGCATCTCGGACATTTCCGCAGCATTTACGGTATAAGAAGGGGGCAGATCCCTCTCGTCTGGTTGGTTGTTAGTTAATGATTCTGATTTTTGATTGGCGGATCTTCTTATATATACACGATTCACGCACACAGCGAGTGCATAGGCATCTTTTACGACCGCCTTTTGAAATATACGAACATATTCTATACTCACCGCATTCGCCTCAGAGCCATGGTACACATTTTTGGTACATCGTGAAAGCCTTGTCTTCAACTCGAAATCCTCGAGAAATGTTCTCACGATGCGTGATCAGCGACAGAATCGCACTCCAACGACACGTGCTTCGATCACCGTTGGCGAACAAGGCCCGCTAAACCCAATCGCAACAATGCAATTCGCTTCCAAGATCAGCTTCCAGCCTATCCGAGGCTGCAGAAGGACTAAGCTCCGCTACTGCTCGCGTACAGTACCTCGCTTCTACACGGGCGGGAACGTTCCTTGCTGACGCCTTCGTGTTTCAGAGACGATAAGGTTGCCTGGGCATGAAGTGGGGTTCGTTGGGTTTGTCCTATCTTACACTCCTACTGCGCCATCTTGCAGTTCTTACATCGAGGTACAAATACTAACTGCAGTACAGTACCTCCAAGTCAAGTCGCACAGAACTGCTGGAGCTTCAGCTTAGCTTCTCCAGCTTACCTACTGATTCGGCCGCATTCATCTTACCTCAACCTTTACACGTTTGTGAACTCTGCCTACCGGAATACAAGCACGCTATTGGGAGTGTGATGAGACGATGATGGCTACTGCTACTGCTCAAGATGTCGTTTCTCCTATCAGGACTGTGAAGCCTGAGCTTCCTCTTTCGGCTCCGAGCATTAATTCTGAGCCTGTGGAGCTGGATAGCACGCCTGCTTCGCCTGAAAAGGTGCGCGCGCGGAGAGCGTCGAGGGACGAGCTGCTTGCTGAGTTGGGCGGGGAGGAGAAGGAGGTATGTGCACTTCATGATGAGTTTTCTAGTTGTATCGCAAGATCTATTCATAGCTGACTGCATGCTCAGAAGCGAAAGCAATTACTGCTGGAGAAGAAGAGCGACCCGGCTGTGCTCGTCGATATACCAAAAACGCCGGGCGCCGATGAGATCGAGAAAGGCCAAAGTCATTTGGAGGACTGAGAATACTTGGTTGCTTGTGCGTTCTGAGATTGCCGGTCTTTATAAATTTTGAACGCGGGCTTTTGGAGAGGTATACAGGAATGTTGGCTGAGACTGGTCTTCTCTATTTCCTTTAACCCCAAGATCCGTCTCACACGAACACATGAACAGATACTTACAGCAATTGGAAGATTTTGACTTTAGTCGCATTCCCAACCGTCCGCGCGTGCCACCGGAAATGGCTCTCATACGGCCAAGTTCGCCTTTGTTCGATGTCAGTTTCCATTGTTGTACCCAAGTCAGACCAGGCCGGAACACGTCGAGAGACGACTTCTTTGTCTCGAATTATCATCCAACACACCCCAACGTCATGACTCCGCCACCGACTCAACCTTACTACCAGTCTAACAGCCATGTTTATTGAATCACGGCCTGTCACCGGCTATGGCGAGACCGCTGGCTGGGCGCTGCCGCTCATGCCGCAAGAACAAGTTCCCAGAGTGCCTCTTCGACGGCCACAAATCCAGAAGGCCAACTCGTCGACTTCGTCACTGAGGGGGATGGAACAGACCATCCCTCCCGCTCCTCTGAAGCGACCGCCCTATACTACTACGGAGACGTCAAGCTCGTCGTTGAGCGGCTTGGAACAGACTGTTATGCCTTTCCAAGACTTCGTCAAACGCACACCTCCGCTCGAAGACGATAAGCCATTGCCGCCTACGCCGTTGAATGTCAGGAGGTCGTCCTGGGGAGAAAACAGCTCCGCCCCATCTCGAGAACCTTCACTATATCGTCCAAGGAGAAGCTCAAGCGTCTACAGTCGAACAGTCAGCCAGTGGATTCCAGACTCGCCTGTCTGGTCAGCTTCCGACCTGGCAGACAATCCGTTACCTGCGCTACCTCCAGAGCTTCTGCGACCAATAGCCTACAGCGCGAGTACACCTGAGCTGATCGAAACGCCGCCGGATGCTATGCTGCTGCAACCGAGGACATATCAACCACTGCTCACTACACCGTCTCCGACGATAAGTCGACAGACAACACCCTCGCCTGGACCGACCGCGTCGCAAGAGGAGGAGAGAAAGTTCTCAATCCTTCTGCCGACTGCCGTCGATATGGTGGACATCCCAAAGAGCCATTTGCGTACCGTATCTCTCGAAAAGGCCAAAGCGACAGCAGACGCACCGGGAGCGGAACACTTACTCCCCGAGGAGCTGCGGGCGAAGTCGAAAGGCAAGGTCTTGGTTAAGACTCGGTCTCTCGAGCCCATCGTCAAAGTACCTCAGCCTGCAGCGATATCGCCCCTACCCATTGTCCGGGACACGCTGGCCATGTTTGGTAGGGAGGTAGACCGGCCCCCTAGCCCTCCTCCTGCTCTACCTACGATGACTCTCGTTGATGCTGAGGGCAGAGATAGGGTAGTGGGAACACCCAGGCTGAGCGTGGCACCTTTGCCTACCTTCTCATTCCCTGCTGAGCCGGTCAGGAGCCCTGTACACACCACAATCAATGCATTCCCTGTTGGCAAGAATGCACCCATGACGATGGTCCCGTTGACTTCGCAGATCCATCACAACCCCAACCCACCTGTATCACAGCCAGAGCATTACGGCCACGAGCGAGGCAGGAGTATTCAGCGCGGGCCACGCGAATCCGGCTATCAGTACTACCAGCCCAATGGTCGAAGGCGTGAATCAAACTCGCCTCCACGACCCGAGAACCACGCGCGACAGATGGCCCAGGACTACTACTCCCTGCTAGCCGAAGAAAACCGCCAGGCATCCGCGTCGTCTGCTTCGCGCAGCGTACAGTCCGATGTCGAGGTTGGCGAGCACATGAGGATGGTCCCACAGCCTCTGTTCCACGGCAAGCCTGCTTCAATGCAATACGGACGGATCAGCGGCCGCTACGACAGCGTGACCGGCATTATCCTCCCACTCTATGACCGCCAGCAAAGCGACAGCAGTTTGTCGATGCAATCGCAGCAATCCGGCAGCAACATCACGCCTTATCGTTTGTCCAACGCAGCAAGCTATCGACGGAGGAGCAGCATCGGCACAATCCCCATATCGCCGCCATTCCAGTACGACAACTTTGCCAGTAGCCCTGCAGCAGCGATGCCGGTCATTCCTCAGCCTCGTGCGATTCCCAAGCACCGTCGTAACAGCGATGACAATCGCGTCTCTGCCTACTGGCATATCCCGACCAAAGGCGGCAACGAGCTGGTCTTCCGCCGGAGCAAAGAAAAGCAGCCTTCGATCCCCAAGATCGTCGGTCCAGGGTCTCCCAATAGTCCAGGCGTACCTCTGCTGGCACCAGACATCGTCGCCCAGCGCCTGCAGACTCCACAAGTAACCCCAGAGCACTCTCCGTTATTCCAAGGGCCCTGGCCAATGCAGCACACAACCTCCGCTCCATCCCTAACACCCTCACCAGCCAGCAGAGACGAGGACCCCTTCAGCAACAGCAACAGCAAAATCAAAACCAAAACCCAAATCAGAGAAACCGAATCCGAAAAAGAACTCACAGCAAAACAAGCCCTCCTCGCCCGCATCACCAAAGGCGCAGCCAAATACGCCGACAAACTCACCCGCCCCACAGGCTACGAACCCTCGCCACTCTCCAGGAACAACAGCAATGATACCGACCACAACACCCCCCCAACCGCTCGCACCGAATCCCCGCACCTCCTCCCAACACCAAAACCATCCCCGAAAAAACACGCCCACAAAACCAGCCTCGGCTGGTCCACCGCCTCCAAATCCGCCTTCGACTCCCTCCATAAGCATACGCCCTCCCAAGCGTCTACCTTGACCTCCACCTACACCCACACCACAACTCCCGCGCGCCCGCTCGACGAGCGCCTCTTGGGCTCCACCGAAGATGACCAACAACAAGACCAATCGTTCGTCAGTGGCGCCCGACGCGGTAGTATAAATCTGTTCGCGACGCTGCGGGATTTGCGGCGGGAGACGAAAGCGGAGAAAAGGCGGGAGGAGATCAAGAAGAGTATTCGGGTGGTGGGCGTGCCGGAGGGGGCTGCTGCTAGTGGGAATGGGAGTGGGATTAGAGGGCGGAGTGCGGATGGGAGGAGGG
>Ga0265797_10011617_pt1 | contig 10990 bp, 12 predicted proteins | sample P2T30metagenome_FD_192433 | JGI IMG/M metagenome (GOLD analysis project Ga0265797, IMG submission 192433) | Plant litter microbial communities from East Loma Ridge, Irvine, California - P2 T30 | ecosystem: Environmental > Terrestrial > Plant litter > Unclassified | place: USA: California... | reverse complement strand
CTCCACCTCCAACTTTGCATGCCACTCGAACATCATCCAGCCGTCCAAGACGGCGGCGATCTCTTGGTAGGCGAATGCGGATCGCCTGCGGCCCTATCGTGTGTGTATTGAGCAATATACCGCTTCCATATCATGTACTCACGCATAGCGCCTTTCCAGTTGACCCCCTTGGCGACACTCAGTATCTGCTGGGCCACAGTGTCGTTCTTAGAAGGGAACACCAGAACGAGTTTGTCTCCCGCTTGCTCTACGTGCCAGTCGCAGCCGAACCAGGAACGTGGCCCCAGTTCGTCTTTGTCCGGGAATCTGAAAGTGACAAGCACGCCGATCTCACGCTCCTTGCAGAACGGTATGAATGGGATGAAGACCTCGAGAGCGTGAAGGTTGCGGATGACTGTTCCGTCCGCGCGCTCCGCGGTGGAAGCCTCGAACCGGATGTCACGCAGCCCCATCTTGCTGTCCGAAGGTCCCGGTCCAGCTATCTTTAGCTTGTTGCGGTCGCCACCAGTCATGAGCGCCCTGATGCGGAGTCCGACGGCGGCGACATACTCGTCCTCGAACTGCGACATGTGTAGAGCTCCGCTGGGCCGCATGCCTACATAGGCAACTTTGCGCGGCTGCCCCAGCGCACGCAAGTCGATATCATAGCACACAATGTCTGCCTCTAGTGCGTTAAGGTAGTGGATCTCATCGCGGAGCTCGCGTGGCAGACGAAAGAATGGGAAGACTTTGACTGATGGTGCAGTGGCCGGGCTCGAAGACGCTTCCTTCGATGAGTGTGTAGTGCTTGTTGCTGAGGAAAGCTCGAGATTGCGTGTGATCGCGTTGTCGCGTGAGGTCTCGAGTTCTCGCTTCCGCTTCATGACTTTGGTTCGCGTGGCTGCCGAGTGCTTGATTCTTATGAGGGGTAGTCTGGTCGGGAGCCTTTTCGGGGTGCAATTCACACGGCAGCTTCAGAGCGGTCTCGATTTCGATGGGTGCTTTTGGCATAAGATCGCGGAGGAAGTGCACCTCGTGCGTCAAGGCGGGTTGAGTGACCTTCGTCGAGTACGTGGTTCAGGTTGAAAAGGTGGGCGTGAGACTGTGGGAGTCCTGGAAGTGGAGGACTGTGTTTGTAAGGACTGCGTATGTAAGCGAGCGAAAATTGTACACTTATCTGCTGCCTAAATCAGCTCTCACTCCACTCAACCGTAACGCCCTTCTCAGCACTCTCCATCGCCAATTCGATCACCCTGATACCCATCCTCGACTCCTCCGGCTTCACAACAACCTCCTTCTCACCCTTGATCGCAGCCACAACGTCCTTGTAGTAGTCCACATACGAACCTTGCTCGCTAGCAAGTCTGCCACTCCACAGCGCGCCATCCTGGCTCTGCGAGTTGTCGAACTGCTCCTTAGTGAAGAGCTCGCCGTGGTACTTCTCCGGCTCGACGCCGTAAGATGAATCGTCCGCTTTGATACCAGCAAAGAGCTGGTCGATTTGCGGATCTTCGCCGTTCTGTGAGGTGGTCAGTATAGAGCTATCACAATCACGCCAGCTCCGATCGACATCGACACTGACCTTCAAAAACGTCCCCTCCCTCCCCCTAAGCATAAACTTCAACTGCTTCTCCATCGGCAGCGTACTAACAACCGTCGTCTTAACCGTACAAATCAAATCCTTTCTCTCCCCACCATACTGCAACACAACCGTAAACGAATCATCAGCCCTTCCACCCTTCAACCTCAAAACTCTCGTGAACGCAGTCACACTAGCAGGTTTGCCAAACAACAACAGTGTCTGGTCGAGACTGTGCGTGCCGAGACCGTACAGCATACCCTGGCCAGGAACGACGTCTGTCGAAGTCCAGCCTTGGACCCAGTCGGGGTTGTCCATGTCGTAGTGGTTCTGGAACTCGGTGATCTCGCCTAGACAACCTGATGAGACGACGCGTTGGAGAGTGCGGAAGTCAGAGTCGTAGCGGCGGTTTTGGAAGACGGTGAGGAGTTTGCCGGTTTCTTGCGAGGTTTTGATGAGGGCGTCGGCTTCGGCTGAGGTTGTGGTGAAGGGCTTTTCGACGACGACTGCGAAGCAGATGGTTAGCAGCTGCGATTCATCATTTTGGCAGCTCTCACCATGTTTGCCACTCCTCATAGCCTTCTCCACAAACTCCGCATGGTTGTCAGAGCTCGTGCAGACAATCACAAGCTCGATCTCCGAGTCTGCGAAGAACTCATCTGCGGTGCGGTAGTGTTTCGCATTCGGATAATCGACAGTGCAATGCTTGCCAGCCTCAAGGCCCTTCTTGTCAGCGGGCGCTTCGGCGCGTTGCAAGAAAGCATACACTTCCAGGTCAGCGTTCGGGGTGATGAAAGGCAAGTGGAAGCATTTGGTGGAAAAGCCATAGCCCATAAGGCCAACTTTGATTGGTGCCATGGTTTTCAGGATTGCAGTCTGACTAGATTGGGATTTTCGAAGAGCCGCACGGAGACTTGGCCTGTTTTTATGGGAGCTTGTTGGAGGTGAGGAGTATGGCTATCTGATAGCCGTTTAGCACCCGATCCACGCGATTCAGGCTAAATAGGTTGAGGGGAAGATCCAGATGTCAGGATGAGACGGGATGTTATCGGAACGATCAACAAGTGAGACTACGCAGTTTTGTGCGTGTGGCGAGTAGCGATCCTGGTGCTGGGGTGCAGCGGTCCTGGCATCTGGCTGTAGTAGCTTTGGGAAGCTGTCAGTGTAGAAATTCAAATGCAAAATCATTTTTGGTAAGATGGTTGAATATGATGCGTATCACAGAAGAATTTTTCTTTCGATGTCTGCAAACTGTGATGTATGTGTCTATTCCATTTTGTATACATACGCTCACTTCTTCTTCGTTGATCCGGCACTGCTGGGCTTTCCAGACAGGAAACCAGCCAAGTCGAAGTTCTGAATCTGGGCAGCAGTGCCTTCGGCGCCGCCAAACGTGTTCTGCTGCATCTCTTCCATTTCCTTCTTGGTCTCCTCGTCCACTGTAAATGGTCAGTAAAGCGCTCCTTGCAACATATGTAGCCGCACAAGCAGCTCCAGAAACACGTACTGTTCTCCATGAGCTTAGGCATGCCGAAAATCATGACCACCGAGACCAGACCCATCAAAATCATGGGGTTCTTGAAGATGCTCATGACGCTGAATCCACCTCTTGTTTGGTAGAACTCCTTCTGCGCAGCCGGGCGGACGTCAACCTTCAGCTCGCCTTGCGCAGAGCCTAGGTAGGGACCTTTGTTGCTCCATTCATTGCCACGGAAAGTCTGCCATACATGTACAATCTCTTGCGCGGCCTCGCCTTCAGTGTGGCCGACGTCAACACGGTAGGGTGGGAAGAAGTGGTCGCGGGCGTGGATTGCGAGCAGATAGCTTGACTCGGGTAGGGACTCGAAGACGAAGGTATTATCGCGGCGAAGAGGCGCAGAGAACTTGACACCCGGTGCGCCGATCAGTGTAGCGTGGGTTGAGGCTGGCAGTACAGCTGGATTTGGGAGAGCTGGAGAGTTCGGTGGGATGTTGATGGTGAGTTTGGCAGCGGACGCAAGGGCTGCGGCGCCCAGGACCGAGAGGAAGGAAGGAAGATGCATGTTGGAAGTGAGACACCAGGAAAGGTCTTCTCGCTATGTGTGAACGGCCGGATGTCGTTGTATGTTGCGCTATATCGTCTAGCTAGTTGTAACGTCGGTGGTTCAGTAGCGTGAGCGCATGATTGGCTCGTGTAGCTTGTGACGCTAGCTGCCGGCCTTTCGGTTTCGTCTCTTGAGTCCTGCAGACACCACAGAAATGTCGACAATCTGTCGGCAATCAAGCTGTGATTGTTGAAGCATATGATCGGGTTGAGTTCGATTGCCGTGATACATGTACACATACATCATGTATCAACCGAAACTCGCTGGCAAACACAAGAAGTCCGAGTCTGGTGCTGTCGATGGAGGTCTTAGGGTTTGGGATGCGACATCAGGGTATGGGGTTAGAGAGTCTGTCGAAATTAAATCAATACGAGACCAAAAAATGTATTTGTGTATAAATTTATGAGCCAAATGACAGATGTGATCAGCTAGTTATACGTGAGCAGTTCGAACCGGTGTATTTGGTTCGACATGGCCTGTTCTACTATTTTGGCGTTTTTTGATCAGAAGATTGATGCCGGTTGGCACAGTCAGGGTGGCAAGAGCTTGGGCAATTTGCGCATCCCTCGAAACCAACCAATCATATCACGCTTCGGCACTTCTGAGGACACCTCAATTCCTACTTAACAATGTTGAACCGTCTGCTCACCTTGATTTCTGTCTGGTAAGTTGACAAACATCGAAGACACCGCTTTAACGTACAGCAGAAGCGCTCCACGGTCTTCCAACAGCGGACAAATAAGCTCAGGACACCAATTCTACACAGGAATAATGTCCGCTAGTATCGGAGAGGCGACACAGATGCACTGAGGTTCAATTATGAGAGCCGGACTGGACTAAGAACGATACCAGCCTGGACCACGCCCATCAAGCGCCCACCAAGCTGATGGACGTGAGGCTAAGAAAGTACTGATCCGGCCGGAGCACAAGGCACACACCACGCGAGCCTGTGACAACAACCATGTATCAGAGCCTGCAACGCTTTCGGTAGCGTGTCGCAGCTTGCACAAGATTGCCGCAATATGACGGCCAGAGGACGACCTAACGAGCCACCGAAGCATGATGCGAGGCTCAGACGATCTGGCACCGCAACACGGCCTATCCTCCAGCAAGATCGAGCTCTCGCATGTCGCATTCGCCGGACTGATAAAAGCCCCTTGACGCTGAAGTCGGACTATGCCCTCTCAAAATGGTCGCAAACAGTGCCGTCGCCAGCACGCGCGTATGTCACGTGCACGATGGCAGCCGCAAGCAATTTCCAAGGCTTGCTCGTTGCATCACTCTGATGCGCCCCATTTGTGGATCGGAGAGGAGAAGATTGGTATCGTAGGCCGCTTCGGTGGACAGTCATCTTACGTCAGCCTGGTACAGTCGTGTGTGTTTCGCCTCTGCCTGGACCCTGAGCGGATTTTGCGAAATGTTGATGACCATATCTCGCCAGCCCAGCCACGCCAGCCATACAGCAACGCCTGGAAACAAACATGACCACAGAATGCGGACTCTCTGCGGTCATTGCGATTTTCTGGACATATGGGCAACCGTAGCCCTGGACATAAGTAGACCTTCGCGCGCTGAAAATTTTCTTCTTCCTTTCTCTCTACTACCTCCCAGGACACCGCGCGCGCAACACGACAACCCAGCATACACAACGACCCAGCACCCGACAACTCACCAACAATCAGCATCCAAACACCACACGACAACATACCAGCAACCATGGGCCTCCAGTCCTACCGCAAGTTGCGCGAGCGCTTCAGCCAATACATCTACCGCGACGAGTTCATTTCGAAGAACCCATACGAGCAGACCGCACCCGAAGGCCTTTAGGGAAGGTGAGTAGCACTCTCATCTCACAGCGCCCGACACGCTCTCAGTCTCGAACAGCCTGGCTGACATGCGCGCAGGTACCTCGACTGGTGCGACTGGCACCCGAGGCGCGGCAAGATCGCACTGAAGGTAACAGAGTTGCTAATTGACCTGCATGTGATCTAGCGAGCTAACCACAGGGCGATTTTTTCTTTTGTTTTTGCTTTTTTTGCGCGTTTCTATTGTTCTTGCGTTTGTTTTTTATACCTGTCCTACCGAAAGGTTGTGAGAGCTTTACCTGTCCTACTGAAAAGTTGTGAGAGCCCTGTCCTACCGCGAGGTTGTGAGAGCCCTGTCCTACCGAAAGGTTGTGAGAGCTGCCGTGCCAATGACTCCGACCTTCTCGTGGTGCACGGTGTGAGTACCTCGAAAGGGGGAAACCAACGGGAGTCAAAAAAGTTTGTAGATAGTGCTTTGAATGATATACTCTTGCTCTACGTGACTACGTCTTGTCTTGCTATATACCCTGTCTTGCTTCTCGTCTTGTATCGCTCCTCGTCTTGCCCTGTGCCGTGATGCGCGAGGCCCATGGCAGCAGCTACAGCCCATAGCGCCGGTGGGAATAGAGGCTTGCGACATAGATTCGTGCGTGTTGTAGCAGTTTGCGACGCGTTTCGGAGACCCATGACGCGTCTTAGAGGCTTGGATGAGACGTAAAGGCTTGCGGAAAAGCGAGATGGCTTGCGGCGCGACGCAGAGGCATGGGTTGAGAGGGAGAGGGCCGCGATACAGAGGCAGAGGCTCGCGACGGAGCGCCGTCAGACGAGGCGCTCGGAGCAAGGCAATCGGCGTACAGGCGCTGGAAGCACGAGAAGACGCTGCTATAGAGCTTCTTCGAGCGTTGGAATACATGTACAGAGGCAGCTTCCTGCAGGCATGGCCTGCCGCAAGAGCAGGCGCGCCTCGCGACTGCCACTCTCCTCAGCTTCTACAACTACAGGGTACAGTACCTTGAGCGGCGCGACCTCTTTCCGGCGCTTTTACCACTATGTACGCAGGCGTAGAACACGCACGCCTACGTGGTGTTGAGAGCCTTGGGCCTATAGCGGTGCCACCAACGCGACGACGAGCCTCCTCTACAGGTTCGCGAAGGCGTACCTCATGAGGGCTACCAGTGTACAGAAGCACCATGTGTTCTACAGTCTACATGCACCGCAAGACCACTGTCGATACTGCTGGATGTGCCACGCCCATACCTGGTACGCGTGTGCAGACAAGCACATCACGTGACCGACAGCGGCGCAGCGCAAGCAGTACAACAAGCATGCGTGCCCCGGGCAGCACGCATCTTTAATCACCCCTTGTCTCTGAGCGCTGACATCATAGAAGCAACCGTCAGACACACTGATAGCCAAGGTGCGCCTCTTGCGACTTAACCCCGGCCTCACCGCACTTGGTCGACCAAGACCACGCAGTGGCGCCGGACTAGCAAGGCCACGAAAAAGAGCACATCGTCCTCAGACACCGCTTGAGATCTCCGTGCTGCCACAGACTAGACCTGGACCTCAAGTTCTCTACCGCAACTTCGCATAGCCAAGCGCTCTGTGACGGCCTTCGACCGTAATGCAAGCGAAGGACGGGGTGCGCTCGGAGGGCCTTCGAGTCAACACCTGGACAAGACCAGAGGATTTAAGAGGTGGTCGTATTACGGTGTTGGGCCAGCGGGCTGTGGCGGTGTGTGTATATTCGTGAAGGCAAAACGCCGCGGCGGAAGCGTGGCCAGGACATCCAGGAGACCAGACATAGTGACAGCTTGGTGGAGCTCTACGGCCTCACCGGTAATGTGTCGAGAAATGCGAGTCGTTGCGAGAGCACAGGCGGCGAGGGAGATTGACGGAGTACCAGAGTGTGCCAGCCAAAAGGAAAATTCATCTGATCCGCGGCTCCAGCATCCTCCAGCTGTGCCGTGAGCGTGAAATGTATCATCGAGCATCGCAGGATCCTCTCCAGATGGCGTACATGAGCTTTAAATCGAAGTCGCCGCTGGGTTGCAGTCAAGACTCGAGCGTTCCGCTGGTATCGACCCAAAACCGGTCCTTTGTTCCTCGACACATCCATTTAGGATCCCCAAATGTTAAACAAGCCACTCACCTATAGTAGACATCTCAGGTTTCAGCATAAATCGGGAGCAATTGAAGAATCACAGCTCTCTATGACTATCGCAATGCTTGGCCTGACCCGAGCTGATGATAAAGGCCCCCTGGCAGTGTTTGGAGATCATGGCGGCCTCGTCTCCGCAAGAATGTCATATTGACATGGGCGGCAGACTTATTCTGGTTCCACGATACCGTCGTTGTTGGTCTGCTAATGTTTACGGATAATCATGTGAGGTTGACTGCAAGTCTTGCGGCGAAAACAACGCCTCCTCCATTGGGCAGCCGGAGACTTGGCATCAAGACGAAACATTGTGCTACTGAATGCACCTGACACATCGTCTTGACAGCCTAATATATGGATAAAGCTTCATTCTATCGCTATATGGCTAATCACAGTTGTGCCGGTACAATTCGATAACTCGCGCTGAAAGCATGTCATTAAGAACGCTCGACGTGATACCCAACATCCGAGCCCTCCACTGGCCTCGAAGGGACGATCACGCCTCATTTGATATCTCAGGCACAAAATATGAGCGAGAACGACCGTCTCCGAGCAGCTCCTTGCTGTTACAACTGCCACGAGAACTTCGTGACATGATCTACATCTATTTCCTCGAAGCCCATCGTTCCGCTCCGCCCAGTCCACCCTTTGCAGGCCCACGTATATTCCGCCTAGAAGGCGATCGGCACAATCAAGAACCACAGAAAGATATTGCATACCCCGTCGCCATCGCCCAAACAAACGTCAACGCCCTCCTTAGCACAAACAGGTTGATTCGCACGGAGGTTCTCGAACTCGCAGACAAGCGTAACAAGAATAACACCACCTTACCAGCAGACCTAGACATAATGGCAACAGGCTACGTCCTATATCCCCTCTGGACCCGCCTCCCAACCCTCGCCAGCATCAATACTCCCCTAAACGTCACGGTCCGCCTACGCATCTTCAGCCCAGAAGCCTTCCGCGCCCAAAACGGCCCGCCACCTCGCCCATGCACGGCAGCCCACGGGTTTCTCACGCTGCTCAACCAGTTCATCACCTGCGGACCAGCGTTCACTCAGATCGGCAGCAAGCCGTCAGACTCGCCTGCAATAGTCATCAATACACTCACGGTCAGGCTAGTCAACTACGACATCTACACGCCAAGAATGTTCCCCCCAGCTGTGCACGAGGTGGTCCGCATGTGCAAAGCTCTCTCGCTACGTGCAGATGTCCGGCCTTCGCTGCGCAGGATCTGCGTTGTGGAGGAGGACGCTGAGCGGAGGGGGCAAGGTTTTGCGGAGCGGGAGTGGGGGTATGATGTGGTGAGCAGTTGCGACGAGGAGGAGTTGGTGGAGATGACTGAGGTGTGGGCAGAGAAGGGGTTTGCTTTGGAGGCGGATGCTGCGAAGTTTGGTGTTAAGAGAGCGTAGGCGCTGTTATAGTCTGTTTGTTTCGAGAGGTGTGGTCGTGCAGTGTGCTTCAGCGGCTGAAACTGCATGATCATCGCTGCTCGGCTCGATGGCCGTGGCCGATGCAGCTTTGACTGCATCTGTGTATGCGTGAACAAGCTGTTACTGGTTGCAAGAGCAGCTTGGCACGTAACATTCCGACGCCATTGCTGCCATCTTGACAGGAAAGCTCGAAAGTCACGATCTCACCGCCGTGCCGACCAAGATCAATCGACACGTACCTCCGGTAGATCACAAGACGAAACAAAGGTCGCATCGCTTTTGGCAGGATCATGAATTCCGGATTACTGTACCATCCTCCCGGTACCAACGACGATAAGCAGAAAGCAACACACGGCACGCTCTCCACCAGCCGCAGACAGAATGCGCCATGCCAATACCCAGCACAACGTGCAGAATCACACTGGGATGCCCGGAGAATTTGCACATGCTGCTTTGAGCTTTTCTCCATGCAGATCGACGCGGGTTGGGGGGACGGGGTGACACAAACGAAGGCAGAAGTGCAAGAGCCCTATATCAGTATATTAAATCGGAGCGGCAAGAACAAGCAACAATTTAATGCCGCCTCGGTAGTCGCTTGCGGTATTGCAACATGCAAGTGTATATTGCAATCTATTGCCATGGCATTTGTGGCTTTACTCAACGATGTAATTCTTCTCCGTGAGGCTCCCAAGGCTCGAGTTGTTTTTCGTCCCGTGTTACCTTGGCGATGTGAGAAGAGGGTTTTGTAGCTGCGAGGAGTTCTTGACTCGGGTGTTTGGGTGTAGCAAGTCGCGTTGTAACGGACTTGGCTTTTGGGGTGGAGAGCCGTCGTCCTAGGGTCGACCTATTTTTCAGCTGATTGTTGGATGTCGATCAGATCCTGCGAACGCGTAGTGATAGTCATAATAACTCCCCAAAAATGCATAAGCCGCAGGTGATGTAATCGAGAGGGTTGGCTATTCCAGTATCTTAGTATTGCGATGTTGACATGATACATGCAGAGCAATAACCGTTGCCAGAAGACTGTACAGTCGTACCAGATAGCAGGCTCGCAGGCTACACAGACGAGCCATGTGGAAGCGCCCAAGAAGCACGCATTGGGATACACGGCTGCTGCGGCATGCTAAACGGATATGACAGGCTTGCCGCTGACGATCATCGCCTATACACACGCCTATCGGACCTTTGAGTGCGCAACGAGGCAGAGAGCGACAGCATGGATGGGGAAAAGGCTCCTCGGGCTCTCTTCCCTGCTGTGCGACTTCGGCTGACGTGCATGTGTGGTACGGTGTGCATCGCCCCCGGGCGTGCGTGGACGCACAACGTCGACGTATGCTCGACGGCGACTGGCGGAAAGCTAGAGGACGGCGATGCTGTCAACTCAACAGCAGGCAGGTGAGACGGCAGCGGACATGCGCCTCTGCATCTTGCGTGAGGGCAAGCGCTGGTACTGTAAGACGGCGTTCCTTTGAGTTTTCACAACGCGTGATGATCGATGGACGGCACGTGGAGGAGACTGGTAGAAAAGGGATACAGTAGTTGCATCGACGGCTCAACGGGGGCTGTTGTGCGCGTTCTCGCCTGGGCTGGGCAAAACGAGGAGCCAGAAGCGAAAAGATCGCTGGGACCCAGTTGTTACGAGGAGCGAGTGGAGCGTGAAACGGGGTGCAGCGAGTGCAGAAGCAGCAGGGCTGGATTCCAAAAGGCTGGATGGCCAGTCTGAGTGGATCCGGCACATCGGGGAAGGGATGTTTGCATGCAGCAGGTGCGTAAGCGTTCCCTCGAATCGCCTTGAGCGTCGTAACCTCGCGGAATCAACCTTTTCGCCTGCAGGCAGCTCTTGGGGCTTGGGAGATGGAGGACGACTTCTTGCACGCGCCCCCCCCCGGAGTGTTGCATCCTTGTCGATTGTTATTGTCGTTTTGTTACGTCTCCCTCGTTACAATTATTGA